>Ga0207428_10000530_pt1 | contig 45570 bp, 70 predicted proteins | sample RhiMethybrSRZTD1_FD_187600 | JGI IMG/M metagenome (GOLD analysis project Ga0207428, IMG submission 187600) | Populus rhizosphere microbial communities from Tennessee, USA - Rhizosphere MetaG P. TD hybrid SRZTD1 (SPAdes) (version 3) | ecosystem: Host-associated > Plants > Roots > Rhizosphere >...
CAGAATAAACCTCATACCCCGGGCCAGGAGGTCGCGGACTTCCGGCAGGATCGGCGTCGTCATGGGTTTCCTCTCTCCGGTCATGATGGGCCAGGTGGGGCGGGCCCGTACCGGCACCCGCCCCGTCCTGATGGCCCTACTCCTCGTCCTGGCCGTTCTTGGCCAGCTTGGGCACCTTGATCCGCTTGCCCTGGACGGTGACCTCCTCGCCCCGGCGGGCCATGCCCCGGAGCACGTTGCCCAGGTTCAGCCGCACCTGGCCCGGGTTCAGGGACTCGGTCCAGCCCTCGAAGCGGTCGAGGACGCCGTTGTCGCGGGCGATCTTCTTGAAATCGGCCTGGGTCAGTCCGGCCATCGCCCGGGCCAGGCTGTCGCCGTTGTGGATGGTCGCGGCCCCGGACTCGGTCTTGACCTTCGGGTCGCGGACGTACTGGCTGCGGAACTCGGCCTTGATGATGGACTTCGTCGGGCCGTTGCCGTTCTTCTTGGCTCGGTGCGTCGCCGCCTTGTGGGGCCGCTTGGCCTTCTTGGCGGGCTTGCTCTTGGTGGTGGTGGCCATGGTCGTGATTTCCTCCTCGGTCGGGTTGGGGTTGATGTTCGTCGCCTTGGCATGTTGCTTGCGGGCCTTCTCGATGGCCTTCTTCGCGGCCATCTCCGCCGCTTGGGGGCCCGTGACCTTTCCGTTCCGGATCGCCTGGAGCAGGGACCGGGCGTGGTCGATGCGCTTCTTGCGGACTCCGCCCAGGGACTCGATCTCCTGGTTGATCTCGGTCAGGGTCATCTCGTTCACGGGTTTGGGGGTCGTCGTCTCTTCCATCTCTCCCTCTCTCCTTTTCGGTGGCCTTACTTTCCGCCACCTGGGTCCATTATACCACAGGTCAGGCTTCCTGTCAAGATTGCGTCAACGCAACGCTACTCCCAGCCGTAGGGCGTCTTGGTGAGGCCCAGGTCGCGCCTCACCTGGTCGCGGGCCCGCCGCATCCTAGCGCGGTACTCGCGCCGGACCTTGTCCTTGGCCGTCTTGGCGTTCAGGCACGGGATACAGCCGCCACCGTAGGGCCAGGACGGGTGCTCCAGGCAATGACGCGGCAGAGGCTCGCGGGCTGCGTGAAGCTCAGCGGCCCGGGCGTCCGCGCGAGCGTACCACGCGGCCAGGGGATTCTTGCTCTTCATGTCCTCTCTCCTCTCGTTCCTCTCTCGGAGTTTTACTACCTAGGACCAGTATACCACAGGCTCGGCCTCGTGTCAAGATATCCAGGCGTTGAGTAGCCGGGCGGAGGAAACGCGGCACGGGACTTGCAATCGGCACGCGAGTTGCAGGAAGCCAGAAAGACAGGACGGACCAAAGGAACCAGCTTCAGCTTGCCACGGACGGGCCGGAGAGGGGTCGTCCTTGCACTCGGGCCGCGCCCAGCTATGAACATATTCAGGCTCGGCGGAGGGGCCTCCCGGGGCCCACGGAGAAACTGGCACGAGGGGCGTATTCCCTTGCATTTTGCACAGCCCGTGCCACCAGAGGGCCCGGACCGGGCGGAGGAGGATTGTTGCGTTCTGACAATCTTGACACGGGCCCCGATCTGTGGTACACTGGGGTTGCTGGTGGGACGACCCGCCAAGCACGAGGAGGTCCGAGGATGGTCCAGGAGAAGCCCGAGATCGAGTGCACCGTCGAGGAGTGCCACGCGGGCGATTGCTACTTGCCCGGGTGCGCGTGCGCGTGCCACGGTGAGGACACCCTGGCGGGGCCCGCTCTGCCCGCCTGATTGTTGCGTACGCGCAATCTTGACACGCGGGCTCGGGTGTGGTAAACCGGGTCGGCCACCCAGCGACCAGGATACCACGACAGAGTGGCGGGGAGAAGATACACGGGCGTTGAGTGGGCGTCCCGGGTGGCCCGGGCGGGTCCTGGGGGCGGAACCAGCGACCCGGGACGCCTAGAGACCGCTACGGAGGCGGGCGGCCCGGTACCGTCCCGGGTACCCCTCTCTCTCTCTGGGGTATTACTACGGAGGAGGAGGAGGAGGAGGAGGAGGAGGAGGAGGAGAGAGTCTGGCCCTGACCCGGGACACCCGGGACAGACGCGGAGACCCGCGTCCCTGGCGGGTCCGAGGCGTCCCGGGCTGCTGTTCACGAACCCGGGGACCCGGGACAGGCACTCGTCGCCCGTTGAGTATGGATGTCCGTGGGTCGACGTCCGTCCGTGGACAGTCTTCGGCCCCGCCGCGACGCTCTGTCGTATGTCGCGGGACAGCCGGGGGCCGCCCCGGGTGCTTCCCGGGGCCTCCGGCGGGTTGTTTTGGTCGCCTACGGGCCTACTTGGCCTCGTCCTGCGGCCAGGGAAGCTCGCCCCACGCCACCTTGTCGCATGCCTCGCACTCCACGTCGCTAGGTTCCACGGCGATTTCCTCGCGTGGCAGGTCCCTTGCAAGGAGGCCGCAGAGCGTCACGGTGCGGCGGCGACCGCCCCGCTTGGCGGTCGTGGTCAGGTGGACCGACCCGCTAGCCACGGAGGAACGCCTCCAGGGCGTCCACGGAAGCCAGAATCAGGTCCCGGGCCGTTTCGACCCCGTACTCCTCGGCGCTGTCGGCGTCCCAGTCCCGGACGGCGCTGACCAGGGCGTCGGCCTCGTCGGCCATGCCCGGGTCGGCGGTGTGGTGGAGCACGGTGGCCACGAACTCGGAGGCGATCCGGTCATCCCGGATGGCCTGAATGCGGGTCCGGATCTCGGCTGGCGTGGGCTGGGTCGGGCTAGGCATCTTCGTCCTCCTGGTCGGTCTCGTCGGTGTCGTCCGTGCGCGGGTCGAGCAGGTCCGTCTCGTACTCGGACCACGCGTCGTTCACTTCGGCCTCGTTCAGGATCTCCTGCAGGTCCATCTTCCTCTCTCCTCTCTCTGCGGCTTCCCACCGCAACTCCAGTTTACCACAGCCCGGGGCCCGTGTCAAGTAGGTACGGGCGTTTAGTAGGCCCCGCCGTCGTGGTGGCACTCGGGGAACCGGGCGCACGGGTCGTCGGGCGTGCACTCCGGGACGCCTCGGTACTCCCAGTCGTCCTGGCGGGCCACCTCGGCCTCGAAAGCGGCCTCCTCGGCCTGGATCTCCTCCCGGTCTCGGTCTGCCATTTTCGTCTCTCCTCTCGCGCCGGGGGCCTCTTGGCTCCCTCGACTCTCCCAGTTTACCACGCCCCGGGCCCCGTGTCAAGATACGACCCGTGGTAGTCGGGTTTCCCGCGCGGCTGGACGGGTTGTGTACGACCGGCGGTGTAGCGCGGCCCGTGCGGCTGGACCCGTGGTGGTCGCGAGGGAATACGACCGGTTGTGGTGGTTCGCTGGCGTGCGGCTGGACCCGTGGTGTACAGCCCGTGGTAGTCGGGTTCCGGGTTGCCTGGACCGGTTGGGGTCGGCCGGACACACTACCGGTTGTGGTGGTTCGCTGGCGCGCTACTGGGCTGGTTGTGGTACCACGGGCGGTATTCGGGGCGGGTGTCGCCTGGACCCGTGGTAGTCGGGTTGACACCCGGGCTGCGGAACCCGGCACCCGGGTTGCAGGGTGCAAATCCGGGGCCAGGGAAGCTGGCATACGGGTTGCAGGGCAGGGTGGGAGTCAACCGGCGGACGTCCGCGGAAAAACAGGGCCCGCGAAGCCAGCCGGGCATGGCCGGGCAAGGGCTCCGCCGCTCACGAATATATATCTATATATAGGATATAAATACGATACTACCCCCCGCCGCCGCGCCGTGGTATACTGGTCCCTGGTCGCGGCACCCGGTATCCGTCACACGTTGCGAGAGGAGAGAGGCAAATGATCACGGCATGCGAGTTATGTGGCCGGTCCAACTCGATGGTGATCTCGGTCTCCGGGATCTGGTGCCATCTCCATTGTTGGCGTCAGCGCCGCCGCAAGCGCGACAAGCTTCTCAAGGACCGCAATGCCCGACGATCCTAGGACTGGAGTGGCTATGACCTCCGACCGGTCCGGTCTTTCTGGTAGACCCGTGGGGAAGCCCCCGCCAGGCTTCGTGCCTGACAACGAGCGGCGGGCCTCCGAGCGGACCCGCTGGGAGGTCGGCGTCAAGCGGCGGGGCCGGGTCCTGACCGTGGTCATGAAGGCCCCGACCGAGACGATCGCGGCCCTGTCGGAGGCGGACCTGCTGGCGGGAATAAGGCGCTACGTGACCGGGCGAGGAGGGACATGGGAGGGGTAGTCTTCTGGTAGGGGACTAGACACCCTCCCCCTCCCTGTGGTATCCTGGCCCCGTGGCGCAGAACGGCGGAGGCCAGGGCTCTGTGGTCCTCAACCAGGTGGTCCCCATGTGGGAGCCCGCTTTCTTCGCCGAGCTGGAGGCGACCCGGAACCTGTCCCAGGCGTGCCGGGTCGCCAATATTTCCCTCAACCGGGTTAACCAAAGGCGCGTCAAGAGCCCTGATTTTGGTAGACGCGTCGAGGCCCTCCTGGAGGGGCAGAAATACACCCGGGACGCCGAGGACCGCTTGGTGGCCCTGAAGGAGCCGCCGGACTGGGCCGCCGTCGAGGAAACCTTCCTGGTCACGCTGTCCCAGACCCTCAACGCGGCGGCGGCGTGCCGGACGGTCGGAGTGTCCTACGAGGACTTCCACCGGCACCGCAAGCGGGACGCGCAGTTCGCGGAGCGGGTGGGGCTGGCGATCTCGAAGGCGTGCGACGAGCTGGAGGGGTCCGTCTTCCAGAGGGCTCTGGGCGAGTCGGACGGATTAGCTATTCAGCTGCTGCGGACTTACCGGCCCGACCTGTACGCCCGCGAGTTCCGTCCGCCCACGGACGGGGCTGACGAGAAGCGGTCCCGGCAAGCTTTCTTGGCGAACCTGCCCGACGAGGACCGGGCCCAGCTGAAGGCCCTGCTCCTGAAGGCGGCGGAGAAGGCCCTGCCGCCGGGGACGAACGGTGATCACCAGTCTGCCTGAGGACCTGACCGGGTGGTTGGAAGACCTGGAGCAGGTCGAGGCCAAGATAGCCAATCAGAGGGACGTGTGGCACTGGTTGTCCAGTTCCGTGTGGACCGTCGACGAGCTGGACCCGCACCGGCCCATCAAGCCGTTCCCGACCGGGGTCTGTACCTCGTGCAACTCGTACGTCGCCCACGGGCGCGAGGTCTGCGCGGTCTGCCAGTCCAACATCCGGCCCATGATCTACCTCAGGTCCCTGGCTCAGCAATGGCAGTCGGGGGCCCCGCCGCTCCTTTTGGTGCCGAAGGCGCGGCGCATGCGGATGACCTGGCTGTTCGTCGCCTGTCACGTGTGGCTCGCCCTGCAGCGGCCCCACTCCAACATCTTCTTCGTGTCCTCCAAGGAGGAGAAGTCAGCCGAGCTGGTGGAGCGGGCCCGTGGCATCATCGCCCGCTTGCCGGAATCCGGGGGCGGGGGGCGGCCCGTCGAGCACCGCGCCGATCCGCCCAGCGTGCGCTTCGTGGACACCGGGGCGAGCATCACGGGGGTCGCGGAGGGAGCGGACCAGCTGCGACAATACACCGCGACCGCGATCCTGGCCGACGAGTTTGGCACGTGGGCGTGGCCCCGGGAAGCGTTCAGCGCGATGCGGCCCTGCATCGAGGGAGGCGGGCGGCTGACCTTGCTGTCGTCCGCGTGGCCCGGGACCTGGGCGGAAATGGTGAGAGGAGAATTCCTTGGCTAGCCCGAACGTTCAAGCGCAGGGTGGCCTGGCGAACAGGGTTTTTACCGCTCCTGGCCAGCAGCCCCAGGCCCCGCCGCCCCGGAGCGGCCAGAGCCTGGAGGCCATGTGGCGGGCCCTGATGAACCGGGGCGGAGCGGAGCCGCCGCCCCCCGCGCCCGGGGGGATGATGGCCCCGCCGCCCGGGGAGGAAATGCGTGGGATGGACGTGGGAGCGCCGCCGCCCATTTCGTACGGCGGAGGAGCCCCGGGAGCGGCCCCAGCGCCAGGAATGGGGGGCCCGGCTCCTTACCAGCGCCCCTACAGCGCGATGCTCTTTGGTCACAGCGTGCCGATGGCCCCGTGGCGCATGATCGAGGAGGAAGCCAAGCGGATCGCGCAGCAGCGGAAGATCCGGCCCCAGCGGACCGGGCCCTACCCGGACGCCAAAGGCGGGGCCGCGCCCGATCCCTACGGGGGCGGGCTGACCGGCCAGGACCTCGGGGCCCCGTCGACCGGCGAGCTAGGTCCCGCAACCTCCGGAACGTTCTCACTATAGGAGCGAGCCATGCCTTTCCCCCAGCGTTCCAGCAAGGGTGCCTCGGTCAAGCCTGAGAAGGCGAAGAAGATTCTGGAGGACGGCGAGGTGCGCGGGAACCCCTTGACCGGGAAGCAGAAGGGGTTCTTCGGGGCCCGGGCGGGCGGAGCGCCGGAGCCTCCCGCGATGCGGAATCCGCCGGGTCGCAAGCGGCGCGGCTGATGGGGGAAGATCGCTTCAGCCCGGTGGAACACCTACTCCGCGCAACCGGAGACCCGGGTATGGCCCACGAGGACTTCCGGATGGGCGTCGCGACTCCCGCGATGCCGTCTGTCCAGGAGTGGGAGGACATCCTGCGGCGGCTCGCTGCCTTGGTGGACCGGCTGGAGCAGGCAATCGAGAAGCTGGAGCTGGACGAGGTCGACGAGGAAGTGCTGCGCAATGATTGACCGCAAGCCCCTGGCCCACGTGCCGTCCATCATCCCCCAGGATGCGGTGGAGGAGAGCCGGGGCGTGTGGCGCTGGGACTTGAGTTCCGGGGCGCGGGTCATGGCCATCGGCGTCCAGGCCGACCCCCTCAAGGACTCCGAGGAGTGGTGGGAGTCCGTGCGCGAGACGATGCCGCCCTACGAGTTCCTGCGGGAGTACGGGCTGGACTTCGGGGTGTACGGCGGCAAGCCGGTGTTCCCGGAATACCAGGACCGGTACCACGCGGCCATCAAGCCGCTGGCCTACGTGCCCAACCGGCCCCTGATCCGGGGCTGGGACGTGCCGGGGCCGGTGGGGGTGGCATGGGTTCAACGGGTTCCTATGAAGGCGGTCGGGCCGATCGCCTCCGCCTACGACGGGATCTCGCGGATCCACATCCTGGCCGAGTTCCTGATGGACGGGTCCGTGGAGGAGACCGGGCGGCAGGTCCAGGCCCTGACCAAGGAGCTGTTCCCGGGAGCCACGGACGTCATCGACATCTGCGACCCGGCGGCCTTTGACCGGCGGGCCAACGACGTCCAGTCCTGCGCGGACGTGTTGCGCCGTCATTGCGGGATCCACATGCGCCCCGGGCCCCGGACCGTGACCGAGCGCTTGGAGCCCACGCGGCGGGCCTTGCTGGGCGTGGTCCCTAACATTCCTCCGTCCGAGCCTCCTGGTAAGCTGCTGATCGACCCGGGCTGCGCGAGGCTCAAGGAGGCCTTCCGGTCCGCGTACCATTACAAGAAGCTGCCGGGAGCGCAGGGCCGCTACCACGACATGCCCGAGAAGAACTGGGCCAGCCACCTGATGGACGCGGTTTGCGTGGCCATCGCCCGGATGGACGACTCCGAGGAAGCGGGCGTCAAGAACGAGCCGCTGGACTTCACGCACGCGCTGGGGGCCTATCCCTCGGTGGACCGGGCGCCGTGGCGACGCTGAAAGCGACGGAAGAGCGGGCCGCCCCGCCGGTCGGGTCCTCCGCCCACGGGAGGCTCGTGCAGCTGGTCAAGTCCCGGCGCACGATGTCCGAGCGGAACATGGCAAAGTTCCACCCGGAGTGGCGGAAGGCTGACCGGATCTACCGGCACTACGTGGACCCCGGCGAGCTGGACTCCCAAGGCAAGCGGCTGTACCCGTGGGCGCGGGACATCGTGGTTCCGCTGTCCTTCGCCATCGTGCAGACCCAGCTGGCGTGGGAGATGGCCGCGTTCACGCAGCGGACGCCCATCGTCCCGCTCGACGGGCTCTCCCCGGAGGACGTCAAGCCCGCGAAGGCGATGGAGCAGATCCTGCAGCACGAGTGGACTACCGACAAGATGTCCCTGGCCCTATACCAATGGCTCCTGGACCGGCGCCGGTACGGGATCGGGGTCCTCTGGATCAACTACGTGCGCGACGTGACGCGCCAGTACGTGGTGCGACCCGAGACGAAGGAGTTTACGATCCTCGGGGTGACCCTTCAGACCGGGACGAAGGGCTCCTGGGAGGACCGGATTCGCTACGAGGGCAACCGGCTGGAGTCCGTGGATCCGTTCCAGTTCTACCCGGACCCCCGGGTGCCCATCGGAAACTGCCATAAAGGCGAGTTTGTAGGCTTCCGGACCACCAAGCACTACCACGACCTGGTCCTGATGGAGAAGGACAAGCAGTACGCGAACGTCGACCAGATTCCGAAGGGGCGGCGGGCGATCACCCGGGACCCCACGTCGGTGGGAATGGGGCGCGAGATCGGGCGGCCCGATTCCCCTACGCTGGGCTCGTGGCTGAGCGGGATGGGGCTGAACGCCATTGACTCCCAGGAACACGGGATGGTCGACCTGGACGTCATGGTGGTCCGGATCATCCCCAAGGATTACGAGCTGTCCAGCAGCACCACGCCCGAGAAGTACGTGGTGGTCTTGGCCAACGACGCGGTGGCGATCCGGGCCAAGCCCTACGAGTACGACCACGACGAGCTTCCCGCCGTCGTGATCGAGCTGACGCCGGACCAGCACATGTACTCGACCCCGGGCACCGTGAGCCACGTCGAGGATCTCCAAGACTACCTGTCTTGGCTCTGGAACAGCCACGCGCAGAACGTACGGCGCACGCTGAACAATCAGTTTGTGACCGACCCGTCCATCGTGGAGATCCAGGACCTGCTCTCGCCCCAGCCCGGTCTCTTGGCCCGCTTGCGTCGGGAGTGGCAGGGCAAGCCGGGGGCGTTGGACATGGCCATCAAGCAGTTCCCGGTCAACGACGTGACCCGCTCCCACCTGCAGGACATGGACATCGTCATCAACATGATGCAGCGGGTCGCGGCGGCTCCCGAGAACCTCCAGGGGATCATGTCGGCGGGAGACCGGACGCTGGGCGAGCAGCAGATGGCGGTGACGGCGGCCCAGGGGCGACTCAAGCTGGAGGCCCAGATCGCGTGGCTCCAGGGGATGACGCGGGTCACGCACCAGCGGATTGGCAACATCCAGCAGTTCATGACGGATGAGAAGTGGATCCAGGTCCTGGGCACGTACCCCCGGGCGCTGGGGATGCCGAACGACCAGCGCTTCCTGCGGGTCGGCCCCGAGGAGATCCAGGGCCAGTTCACATACTCCCAGCCGGACATGTCGGTGCGCCAGGACGAGAAGATGTTGATGGCGATGCGCGAGATCTTTCTGGCGGTCGCGCAGGAGCCCGAGCTGCGACAGCGGTTCGACATCGTGAAGCTCTTCGAGCCTATGATGCTGATGGCGGGAATCAAGAACATCGAGGATTACACGCGGGACACCCCGGGGGCGGATGGGCAGATCCCGATTCCCGGGCTGCCGTCCTTCTCGATGCCCGGGCAAGGCGGCGGAACGCCGCCCGGGACCAAGCCCCAGCAGGGGCCCATCAACCCCCGCGTGCTGCCCGACGAGCAGGTCACCCGGCAGGTCCAAAATGGCAATCTGGTGGCGGTGTGACGCCCCGGGATCCGCAGGATGAAGCTGACATCCAGGCCGAGCGGCTGCTGTCGGACGCGTCGGCCCTGGACCGCTTGGCGGCGTATCCTGAATGGGAGGTCCTGGACCGCCTCATGGGGGAGCATGTTGACCGGATCCTGGTGGCGCTGCGTCAACGCGGACTGGATCTGGTCGCCACCGAGGCTCTGCGGGCCGAGCTGGAGGCTGTGGAATGGCTCCGATATCGCCCCATCGCCCTGCGGCGAGCGGTTGAGGAGCAGGCAAAGATTAACGAGGCCAGAAACAAGGTGAGACATGACGCCTGAAGAGACCCCGGTCCCGGCCCCCGCTGAGACGCCCACCCCGGCCCCCGAGCCGGTCGCGGCGGCCCCGGAGACGCCCCCCTCTGCCCCGGAGACGCCCTCCGCCCCGTCCGGAGCGCCCCCTGCCCCCGAGGACGACCGATCGATACCCCCGGAGGACATGTGGAAGGCTATTCTGGACCAGTCCGGGGGCCCGTTCAAGGCTTCGTCGGACCCTCTGGAGGCTAAGGAAGCCTCGAAAGAGGTTCCACGGCGCACGGAGCGGGTTAAGCCCGAGACGACGGTCGTCGCCGCCCCTCCCAAGAAATGGGCGGGTCGCTTCGAGTCTCCGGAGGCTATGGAAACGGCCTTCCAGGAGACTGAACAAGCCCGGCAGCGGGCGGAGACCGAGCGGCAGAAGACTCAGGCCCAGTCCGAGCGCTTGGAAAGGCTTCTGGCGGCCTCGCTGCAGGGGCGGACCGGGGCGGAGCCCCAGGCTCCGGCGGCAGCCCCGCCGACCCAGCAGGAGCTGGCCCAGGCTTTGGAACGAGTCAAGAAGGAGTCCGAGCTGTTGGCTCTGGGCGATCCGCAGGGGGATCCTCTCCAGCTGGTGCGGGCCGTAGCGGTCGCGTCCCGGCTGGACCAGGAAGCCCGGCGGCACTACGCCGATCTCGCGCTGCGCGAGATGAACTCGCACAATCAAGCGACGCAGCAGATCCAAGGGATACAGGACGAGTTCTTCAAGCAGTTCCCGGACCTGAAGGAGGCCCGTCCGTCGCTCCTCCGCCTAGTGGCGGTGGAGGTCGAGACGCGCCTCAAGCAGTCCCGGGACGACTACGGGAGCGCGGCCTATATCCAGGAGTGGTTTAACGAGACGGCCAAGGAAGCCCGGGCGTCGATCCGCATCGGAGACGGCAAAGTGCCGGTCCCGAGCGCGGCGGCCCCGGTGAGGTCTGCAACGGCACCGGCACCGCGACCCGCCCGAGGGGCACCCTTCGCGGAAACGCCATCGCCGCGCTCAGCGGAACCCGCTCTCACTGGCCAGGAAGCGCACCTCGCACGCGTCTTTGGTGGACGCTAATGAAGGAGTATAAGGGTGCCCCCATTTCAGGGACTACGCGGGTCACGGTCCTATAATCCGGATGCGGTACCGAAGAACTGGCGTGAAGGAATTCTGCGCCTTTACCCGAACGGCGGGATCAACGGCGCGGTCCTGACCGCCTTCTCCGCCATCCTCGATTCGGAGATCACCTCTGATCCCGAGTATTCGTGGTGGGAGCGCCCGCTACCCATCCGCGAGGCGTACACGGCGGGCGGCACGAATGCCGTAACCACGCTTGCCGTGTCGGCGGGCCCCGCTGCGGCGGGCGATCCGGGCAAGATCTTCCGCAAGGGCTACATCCTCCAGGTCGTCGGAACCGGCGGCACGGGCGAGAAGATGCTGGTTACCGCTGACCAGACCATCGGTACTTCCGTGGCCGTGCAGCGCGGATTCGGCGAGACGGCGGCCGCCGTCATTCCGGCGGACGCCCGGGTCCGCGTCGTGGGCAACGCGAACGAGGAGGGCGGGCCCATCGCCACCCCGGTCAGCGTGGACCCGACCAAGCAGTTCAACTACACCCAGATCTTTCGCACCCCGCTGCACATCACGCGGACGGCGAAAAAGACCCGCCTCCGCACGGAAGATGCCATCGTTCAGGCCCAGATCGAGGCGCTGGAGTACCAGGCGCAGGACATGGAGTACGCGTTCCTCTTCGGGGAGCGCTTGGAGACCACGGGCGCTTTGGGGCAGCCGATGCGGACCACTCGCGGCCTGATTCCGTGGATCCAGACGCTCGCGCCGGGGAACGTGACCACGGTGGGGGGCGCGGGCGCGATGTCCGAGGACCAGCTGTTGACCGCGCTGGAGCCGATGTACCGCTACGGCTCCGGGGAGAAGCTCTGGTTGGTGGGCTCCCAGGCCCTCATGGCGCTGACCGCGCTGGCCAAGGGAGGCTCGGTCATCAACCTGGAGGCGGGCGACTCCGTCTACGGGATTCGTCTGCAACAAGTGGTGACCGCGCTGGGCGACGGGTACATTCGGATGCATCCGCTGTTCAACCTGTACGACGACTGGCGGTCGATGCTCCTCGTGATCGACCTCCCGAACGTGAAGTACCGGTACATCGACGACCTGATGTATTTGGAGCACCGCCAGAACCCGGGCGATGACGCCCTCAAGAACGAGTTCCTGGCGGAGTGCGGGTTCGAGCTGCACCACGCGTCGACGCACGGCGTGATCAAGAACCTCAAGGCCGCGACGGTCACGATGGCGGCGGCGTCGGCGAATGGCGGCCCCGAGGCGCGAGCCCTGCCGCCGCAGCCGGGAGAGCGGGCCCTCCCGCCGGGGGAGCCCCACGCCCCCGTAGTAGTTGAGCCCGAGCACGAACGCGAGCGGCAGCACGAGCGCGAGCGGCACCAGCGGGGGCGGTAATGGAACAGGGCAGCGGCGCGTGGATCAAGGCTCCTTCGCCCGGAACGTATCTCTTGGCGGGGATCTCGCGTTCCGCGTCGCTGCCCTTCTGTACGTGGCACGAAACGGATAGCCGCGTGATCGCCGCCGCGATGAAGGATCACGCGCTGATCGTCACCGAGGAGGATCCAAACCATGTCGATATCGCTGAAGAAGAATCCGGACGAGGCGGGGCGGAACGCCAAGCCCCAGATGTACACCAAGAGCCTGGAGGGCGGGCCGCCGTCGACCGAGTACGCCAAGAAGGCCGGAAAGACGACCGGCCCCGAGCAGGTCATCCCCGGGAAGAAGGCGCCCCGCAACAAGTCGTAAGTCGGGATGTCGTTCGGTCTGGCGGCGCGTCCTCGAAGAAAAAGCCATCCTCGTCGGCGCGACCGCCGGGCCGGGCGGCAAAGAAGAAGAAGCGATGAACCTAGAGCAGATCCTGGGCCATCTGGACCGGTACGTGAACCGGACGGACCCGGACTACGTGGACAACCGGGTGCACTTCGTCCAGGCGGGCCATCGCTGGATCGAACGGAAGTTCCATGGTAAGGAAGCGCTTTTCGCTCGATGGGACACGGCGGAGCGTGTTGAAGCTCGCGTGGGCGTGGTCCCGCTACCCGCGTGTTATCGAGCATCGGCGGAGCTGCGGGTCCGGCTTCTGCCCGACCGGAAGCTTCTGGGCAGGATCCCGCCCGCCGCGATCCGGGGCGAGTGGGAGCTGTCTGACGGCACGGTACTGGACCTTCGTGATACGAGTCAGGCGGGCGATCCGCTTTACTTCGCCGTGATGGGCCGCGCCTTGGAGATTCGCCCGCTGCCCGCCACGGCGATCGATGTGGAGATCGAAGGGACGGGCTGGGCGGAGCCGCTGACGAACCCGCCCGATGAGACGGTGCTGAGCCAGGAGGCCCCGGACGCGGTGATCTACGCCGCGTGCCGTGAGGTCTGGCTCTTCATGGGGGACGAGCCCCAGATGAATTATTGGCAAGCTCAGGCCGGGGCCGCCGTGTCCGAGTGGATCTCGGACCGCATCCACGAGGAGCAGCCGCCGGTGCTGTTCATGGACGTCCCGGGATGATCGGCAAGCGACCGGGCGGTACTTCGCCCCCGCTGGGCGAGTCGTTCTGCCCCGATCCGCGCTGGGGGGCGGGCCGCGCCCTGGTCTTGGTGGGGCCGGTCTACTTCATTGGCCCGCGCTGGTATTTGCCGTCGACTTATGAAGGTCGACCGGCGGGACCGCCTCCGATCCCGCCTGTCCCGTTGATCCCGCCCGGGGTCACGGAAGGGTCGATCCCATACGTGGATGAGTTGCTGACGCCATGACCACCGAGATCAAGTGGGTCAAGCCGACCGTTCCTGACGCCATCCTGACGATGACGGGGCCGCCTTTTAAGCCCGCATGGCTGGCCCCTGGCGTCGCGGGGAACGTGCTCCAGATTGACGACTTGGGCCGTCTATCGTGGAAGCCGATCCCGCCCGCCCCGCCCGCGCCCACCGTGCTGGCCTGGCCCCTTCTCGCGCCGGATGGGACGCTCGCGGCCCCGAGTTACAACTTCAGCGGTGCGCCCGCGATGGGGATGTTCCGCGACATCGGGCCCGGCAATCGTGATCGCCTCACGCTGGCTGGCACTGATGGCGCGACGCTCTTCCTTACCACTGAAGCGGAGGTGAGTTGGGGCGCAACGGGAGTTGCGGCGAGCGATGCGCGGGGCGGGGGGTGGTATCACGGCACGTGGCAGGCCGCCGTGAACGACGTTCGCACGGCGTGGTATCTGTACACGCCGTCTCAGAACGAATCAATCGGGCTGCACATGATCGACGGGAGCGGGGTCTGTTCCGTTTCGGCCGACAGTGATCTGCATTTGGTCGCCCATGCGCGGACGACACCCTTCGCTGAATCCCGCTGGATGCTGAACGGGGATGATAAGAGTCTTACGCTGCCGGGGCCGATTCGCGCGCTCGACGGCACGGCTGCCGCGCCGAGCTATAGCTTCGCGAGTGCGCCGAATGTTGGGCTCTCGCTCACTGACTATAGCGGGTCCGGTGACATGGGCGTGGGACTCTCCGATGAGTTGGGCGGTGCGATGTACTTCGGCTCGTATGGCGTCGACAACTCGGAACTCGTCATTAACCAGCGCGGGGGCGGGACGGTCGCTATCTACCTGGGGATTGGCCTCGGCGTGGGGTACATCGGCACCTACCCCGGCAGCAATTTGGAACTGTGGGCGGGGAACAGTAGCGTCTGGATCATCGACGAACCTACCGGGCGATTCTTTCCCAATGTGGACGCCGCGTGGGATCTCGGCGATGCCACGCACCAGATTCGCGACCTCTATCTCTCGGGTCAGATCGTCATCGACGGGGTGCCACTCGCGCCTGGCGCACAGGGGCCGCCCGGTCCCCAGGGGCCACAAGGGGCCACGGGCCCCGCCGGTCCTGGCGTCCCGGTTGGGGGAGCCGCGGGGCAGATCCTCTCGAAGCTGAGCGCGACCGACTACGCCACGGGCTGGATCGACGCGCCATCGGGCGGCGGCGGGATGACCAACCCGATGACGGCGGTTGGGGATTTGATTCGTGGTGGGACCAGCGGAGCGCCGACACGCCTTGCGGTGGGCACCAACGGAAACTGGTTGACGCTCTCGGCCGGTGTGCCGACCTGGGCTGCGCTTCCTGTGGATCCCGGCTTCGCGAACCCGATGACGGCGGTCGGGGACCTGATTCGCGGCGGGACGAGCGGGGCACCGACGCGCCTGGGTGTTGGTGCTAACGGAACGTGGCTTACGCTATCCGGCGGCGTACCGACGTGGGCTAGCCTGCCCGTGGACCCTGGCTTTGCGAACCCGATGACGACAGCGGGCGACGTTATCATTGGTGGCGCCAGCGGTGCGCCCGCGCGACTCGGCATCGGTACGACGGGGCGCGTTTTGACGGTGGTTGCGGGCGCACCGGCTTGGGCCGCGCCCAGTGCGGGCGTCACCGTGGTCCCGCTGTCCCTGGACGCGGCGCGGTTCCCCGAGGGGTCTACGAACAACCTGTTTCCGCAGCCGGTCGAACGCGTGTCGACGGGCACCGCGCCCAGCGGAGCGCCCAAGGTCATCACGCTGACCTACCAGTTCGACCAGGCGGTTACGATCCCGGCCGGGGCTGAGTTTCTGCTATGGCGGATTCCGGTCCCGGCGAGCTACGCGGGCGGCGTGATCACGCTGGTCAGCAAGTGGTCGATGGTGTCGGCGATCACCGGAAACATCCGGCCCGTGGCTGCGCTTGCCCCGGTGGTGGACGGGACGACCGACGTCCGTGCCGCGATCTTTAACACGGTCAGCTTCTCGGCTGACGTCGCTGTGCCCGCGACGCTGGGCCAGCAGAAGGAGATCCGGATCGGGCCCCTGGACGGGACCAACGTGGTCGCCGGAAGAACGATGATGGTCATGCTCGGCATGTGGGCCGCGACGGCGAGCGACGCACTCAACGACCGCGTGCTGGAAGACGCGTGGCTGGAATTCGCATGAGCGTCGACTTCAACGGGGGCACGAACCGCGTAGTGACGAGCGGCAACCTAACGACGGGTAATCTCGTCTCGTTCGGTGCCTGGCTCTATCCGCTGGGGATGGGCGGTGCCAACTCGGGGACGGTCTTTGCGCACGGCGTCTCGGGCAGCATCCGCGCCCAGCTCCAATTCAATGGCACGGCCGGGTCAAACAAGCTCCACTACAAGTGCCAGCGGGCGACGGTGAATGGTACATGGGAGATGACACCGGGCTTTCCGGCGCTCAACATGTGGCGCTGGGTCGGCGTGACCTACGACGGCGGCGCGGTGGGAAATCACCCGACCTTGTACACGCTCGACTCGGAGAGCCGCGTGTGGTCGGTGCTGACGAACGGCGCGGGGCTCACGCGCACCAGCACGCCGTCAGGGGCGCTTTCGGCCGACGCGCAAGCGATCCGGCTTGGCAACATCTCGGCCCTATCGCAGCAATGGAATGGCTTCCTCGCGCACCTCTTCAGCTACAACCGCATCCTGACTGATCCCGAGATGCGGTTCATTGCGTATCGGGGGGCGCGTCGTCTGCCACGGTCACTCCTGTTCTCTTGGCCCAGCGCCCGCTTCGTGGGCGGCCTTGTGCTAGATGAACTCGGCCTCCTGCCGGGGACGCCGAGCGGCACCGGGACCGCAGCCTCGGCTCCTGAACAACACCCCCCGGCGCGTTGGTGATGCGATGAGCTACCGCTGGTTGGAGACGAGTGACAAGATCACCTACGCGATCCTGCCGCAGAGCCTTCGTGCGAATTACTATAACCTTGCGGTGTGGGTCAAGCCACACACGATGGGTGCGACGAACAACGGCACGATCATCCATCATTCGGGGCGCCCACAGTTCCGATTCAACGGTACGGCGGGCTCGCTGAAGCTCCAGTGGAGCTGGCTCTACAGCGGGAACGATCCGATCTGGACGCTCGCGGGCACGTTCCCACTGGATAAGTGGGTCCATCTCGCCGTGACCCATGACACCCGCAACAACAGCAACAAGCCCATCATCTACCAGAACGGGGTCCCGATCACGGTCACGACGACCGTGGCTCCGACCGGCACGCCCGAGCTGGCCGGGACGGGCTGGATCGGGAGCGACGGGGGCACGACCCGCACTTGGAACGGCTGGATGGACGACTTCGCCATCTGGGGCGGGCGGATCCTCGCGCCCGACGAGGTCAAGTCCGTCTACCTGCGCGGCGCACGCTCCGTGGTTCGCAACCAGCTCCTATACTTCCCGATGCGGATGGTCACTGACGGTCAGGCTAAGGATCTCAGCGGGCACGACCGGCACGGCACGGCGGTTGGACTCGCGGCGGATCCTGATAACGGATTTCGCGGGCTGAACGTCGGCTCGCAGCTCATTGCGTGAGCGAAGGAGATACGATGTTCCGCCCTAAGCTGAATTTGGTGGTCATCGACCCCGCGTCGGGCCGATCCCGGCCCGGGGCCTTCGTGACGATCTATTGGGCGAACACGCTGACGCCCGCCCCGCTCTTCGCGGACGACGACGCGACTCCCCTGGCCAATCCTCTCCAGGCGGACGGGCTCGGGATGGTGGTCTGCCGCGTCAACCCCGGGATCTACGACGTCCAGATGGTTTGGGAGGGGGCGCTCCCCACCGTCGTCGAGGACATTTTGGCGTGGACTCCGGAAGCGGCTGTGATCGTGAACCCGGGGGACCTGATCCGGGGCGCGGCCAGCGGCGGGGCCGAGCGGCTTCCGGCGGGTGTCGAGGGTTCGGTCCTCCACGTCAACGGCGGGATGCCCATTTGGGGACCGCTGGGCCCCGGATCGGGCTTCCCTTCGGGTGGCCTGGGCACGATGATCGTGTACAACCCCGCCGACACCGTGGCGGCTCTTCCGCCCGGGACCGAGGGCCAGCTGCTCTCGATGCTTTCTGGTGCGCCGACCTGGGCGTCAGTGCTGCCCGACCCGCCCCTCTTCCTCCTGCCGATCTCGGCGCGGGGCGACCTCGTGGTGGGCTCCTCCACGGGGACCCCGGGGCGATTGGTAGCCGGATCGGTTGGCCAGCTCCTGTCGGTGGAGGCTGACGGGGACCTCGCCTGGATTAATCCGCCCACGCCGCCGGGGCCGGTGGGCGATATGAACAACCCCATGCTCGCGCTGGGCGACCTGATCGTGGCCGTCGACCCGGCTGGACTTCCTGGTCGCTTGCCAGTGGGGGCGACGGGCCAAGTTCTCACGGTGGTCGCGGGCGTGCCGGTGTGGGCCGACGCCGCGAAGCGCCGGGTCATCGAGACGACGCTGCCACTGGAAGGGGCCCGCTTCCCGGACGGCTCCGCCGCGAACGCCTTCCCAACTCCCATCGAGTGGGTCTCGACTGGAACGCCGCCCGCCACGATGCCCAAGGTCACGAGCTTCGCGTACCAATTCATGCCGCTTCTCCAGCAGTCGATCATGTGGAAGGCTTTTGCGCCGCAGGGCTACAGCGGCGGGGCGATCACCGCCGTTCTGAAATGGCGGGCCCCGGGCGTCACCGGCCAGATCCGCTTCCGCGTTGCGCTCGGCCCCGTGATCGACATGGGGACGGACATCACGACGACGGCGGTGTTCAATGCGCCGACGATGTCCGCGCCGCAGAACCTCCCGGGCACCGCGAACCTTCAGGCGACGGTGCGGCTGCCGCTGGATCAGCTGGCCAACGTCGCGGCGGGCCGGACGGTCCACATCAACGTCGCCATCATCGAATCCGGGGCGGATCCCGGCCCGGTCGTCCTGGAACAGTGCTGGCTCGAATGGACGATCGACTAATAAAGGAGAATCCCATGTACAGCGTGCTTGGAAAGATCGACAGCATCGACGTCCCGGAGCCCCAGCCGGGCGTGCCGCCCCGGCCCGACGAGGCGACCATCGTCTGTACGCTGGAGCATCCCAGCAGCGGGAGCATGACGCTGAAGCTATACCCGCTGGCGACCAAAGAATTTCTGGTCGGTCCGTGCCGCGTGGCGATCGACCAGGGATAGGAGGGGAAAATGATCACCGTTTATGGCCGCGTGACCGAGATGTCGCCGTCCGCCCCGCCGGGGCCGTACGAGCCCCCCGTGGTGCCCCCGGAGGAAATCGGCACGGAAGCGTGGGCGCTATCCCAGGAGCTGAGGACGAGAGGGACGGGAGTGGCGCGGGGGGTGGGGCGGCCGATTGCCGTGCGGAGCGGCACGACGCTGCAGAAGGACATCGTCCACCCCATGCGGGAAGTGGTGCGGCGGGGGGAGACGGTCCAGGACGGCGAGGCCACCCTGGAGTCCCGGGAAGTGGAAACGGAGGCTGTGGAGGGGCGCGAAGGTGAGGCCCCGGTGGAGAGCTGGATGCACGTTCACATCATGCTCGACCCTCCGCATTCTGGAGAGATCGAGATCAACGCTCCTGGGTTCGCCGTCTCGGCCATGCTGGCCGTGGACGGACGCGCCCGCGTGATGCTGTCCGCGAGCTGATATGCGCTTTTCGCTCAAGCTGCCGTATCCGGTGCTGCCGGGGGACGCGGACGAGGTCCGCACCACGGTGGCGCTGATCCGCCATGCCGTGACCCAGAAGTACCCGCAAGGGCTTCCGCGCGTGGAGCTACGCGCGTGGGCCAAGATCGAGGACCTGCTGGACCAGGGCGGGCCCGAGGTTGAGCTGTCGCCGCCCCAGTGGTCGTTCCTCCACGATGCGGTGATGGCCGCCTCCTGGCCCGTCCAGTGGGCGAAGCCCGTCATCGTCTTTCTGGACGCCATCGCCGACGCGGAGCGTCAAGGGTAGTCCGTGGCCATTAACTTCCCGGTCCTGGTCATCCCGCCCCGGCCTCCGGAGCTGCCAGCGGTGCCTCCGCCGCCGACGACGGAGCCAGTGGTAAAGACCGGGCCCCATCTCCGCAACGACGCGTTCCTATCGCGCTGGCTGGAGGACTTTGAGCGCGTCATCAAGGACGCGTGGCTGTTGCTTGGCACTCTCCTGGCGCAGATCGATGCGCGGCTGGTCTACCTTGAAACTCGTGTGGCCGACACGTATACTTGGGGTCAGCGCGGCACCCTCACCGACGAGGAGCGGATCGCGCTCCCGCTCCGCGTGGTCCGCAAAGAAAAGGTGGTGGAGCTGACGGTGGCGGCGGAAGTACCATCCACCTCGGGTTTAGTGTCGATAGAATTCCGTGTGAACGGGGCTGCGGCGGTGACGCTCCAACTACCCTCCGGGGCGCCGTTCGTGGCGGTCCCGTTCATACGGGAGCTGGCGGTTAATGACAAGATCGAGGCCTTTACCAAGAACCCTGGTAACGCCGAGGACGTCGTCGTCCAGGCACGGTGCGTCTGATGCCGCAGATACGGCTCCGCGAGGTCGCGCAGCTCACGTCCGACGACGGGAATCCGCTCGACCTGTGGGGCGGCCCGACCGGCGAGGAGCTGGGCGCGTGCTACCTGTCCACCGGGTCGCGCAAGGGTGGCTCCTCCAAGATCTTCCGCCTTCGCCAGGGCGACTCCGACAACGCCTGGAAGGACGAGGAGATCCCGTCTGGCGCGGAGACAATGTCGAAGATCCGCAACGACGACAGCCATATCTATGCGTTCTTCGAGACCGGCGGGCCCTTCATCATTTCCCGGGAGATTGAGAATCCGGGCTGGGGCTTCGAGCCCGTGGAGGGGCCGGACTTTGTGGGCGGGCGGGGCCTGACGGTGTGGGAGGGCAACGTCGTCATCGGCGGCGCTGCTGACTGGAACCTGACGCTGGGCGCCGGTCACGGCCGGATGTTTAGCGGGAGCCACGGCGGCTTCGGGCTGCAGAAAGAGATCGACCCCGGCATCCTCTGGGAGGCCGAGTACGACGAAGAGGGCATCCTGTGGGAGTTTTGGCACCGGCTCACGGACTCCGACCCGGAGACCGCGATCACGTACCGGGGTGGAGAGGCGATTGCTGACCCTTCCGAGGACGTGGCGTGCGCACAGGCGTTCCAGGGCATGATGTACTGCTGCGGCGACCTGGACGTTCGCGGGAACTGGGTCCGCCGGTTCAACGGATCCGGCTGGGAGGACGTCCACACCTTCAACCGCTCTACGATGGTCGACCACGTGCAGCGGATTCCACGGCTCGACGGTCCGCCCGAGATCTGGGCGACCGGGCAGGAGCCGTTCGAGGTCTGGCGCTCCTTCGATGGCCTCAACTGGGAGGAAGTCCTGCTCCCGGGGGACGAGATCATCGATACGAACAATGACACCAACCAGCTCACGGCGGTCTGCTATTTCGACAAGCGGGTGTGGGTGGCCACCTTTGACCAGAACCAAAACTGCACCCGCATCTTCGTGGACCGGGCCTCCGACCTCATGATCCAAATCATCTGATGCCGACCGCACTGGATCCCCACTTCATCGAGGCCCCCGGCGGCGGGATCATCCGCAACGCGGACCCGCGCCACGTGCCGGACCGCTCCTGGGCGAACGGACGGAACGTCCGCTTTCCGACCGGCGGCACGCGGGTGCGAAAGACGGACGGGTATTCGCGCATCGAGGACCCGGGCGGCCCGACCGAGCCCCTCCGCGCTATTTGGTGGTACGTGCCGCCTTCTGGCGAGAATCCGCAGCTCGTCCGCATTGGGCTCACCGGAGCGTGGGTGGGCAGCGGGGACACCCTCGTGCGGATCGCTACGTTCCCCACGCGGACTCTGAACGACGTGGTCACGCTCGACCAGCACAAGGAGATGCTGATCTGGTCGGACGGCATCGAGGTCTACGGCTGGAACGGGGCCGACGACGCGTTCGTGATCACCATCGATACCGCGCAGGGCCCCGGAGCGCTGGTGGAGATCCACAAGTCGCGGGTCCTGGTCGGGCGGTTCCCGAACCAGCCCTGGCGGCTGTCGTACTCCATGCCGGACGACCCGCTGGACTGGACCGGGGACATCGCGGGGGACCAGTTTTTCTTGGAGGACTCGACCGGGCTGACGGCGGTCAAGGTGCTGGGCGATCATGCGATCATCCACAAGCCCAACCGCCTCTACCGGTTCATCTCGGTGGGGCCGCCAGAAATCTATATCGTGGAGGGCATCCCGGCGGACGACGGCTCGGTGTCAGCCCGGTCGCCGATCTCGATCGGCTCGTACCAGTATTACTGCGGGCGGACCAACTTCTACCGGCTGGGGTCCTTCTCGGAGCCCATCGGGGACGCGATCTGGCCCGAGATCTCCGACGCCATCGACTGGCCGCGAGCCCACCTGATCTACGCGTACCGCCGCCTGGAGCACGACGAGGTCTGCTGGAAGATCCCGGCGCGGGGCTCGACCCAGCCCAACCTCACCGCGGTTTACAACTATCGGGACCAGACCTGGTCGCTCACCGACCATGACCCCGGCATGTGCTTCACGGAGCTGCCGCCCCCGGGCCCCGATGCCGGGCAAGCGACCAACGAAGAGAACCTTCGCCCGGTGCGGGGCGCGTTTGGCCAGGCCAGCGGGCTGATCCAGGTCTACGGCGGGCACGACGCGGACGGGGTCCCCATCTACCCGTGGGTGGAGTCCCGACACTTCAACGACGGGCTCATCCCGACAAAGATTCTGGTGGTCCCGGTTTACGCAACCGGCACGGGGACGCTCCGCATCACGGTGCGGGCGGCCATGGATCCCCGAACCCCGATGCCGCCGTGGAAGCCGCCGCGCGAGCTCCCGCTGGACCCGGCCCGCTACCGCCCCTGGGTCGACGTGCGGGAGTATGGGCGGATCTGGCAGGTGCGGATGGAGTCGAACGCATTGGGAGATGACTGGGAGGTCGCCGCGTACGGGGCGGCCAACATCCCGGGCGGGTACGCCCGATGATGACTCTGGAATCCAAGCCGGAAGCGCAGCTGGAGATCCTCCCCTCCGGGGTCCGGGTCATCCGCCTGGGGGAGGGCGACGGGTTCTGGTTGGAGGAGTACCAGAAGATCTTGTTGGTCGCCGCCAAGGACTTCTTGGCCCGCTCGCGGCTGCCCGGAACGCCCGAGGGCGTGCTGACCCGGCTGGCTATCGCGGTCTACGAGCCCAACCAAGCCGTCTGGCTGGTCTTGGACGCCGAGTACCGGTTGATCGGCTTCGCGTGGGTCGTGCTGTCCAGCCCCTTTGGCGGGCCGCCCATCGCTTCGGCCCCGGCGGTGTACCTGTATCCGCGCAAGCGGGTGGGCGCGGTCTTCCCGGTGCTGGTTCGGCGGATGGTGGAGTGGTCGAAGATGAACGGCGCGGCGCATTGCTATTTTGAGACGCGGCGGGATCGGCCGCGTGCCTGGGCGCGGATCGGGGCGCACCCCGCCGCCGCGATCTATGAGGTCGAGATGGGAGAACACCATGGGTAGCGGCTCTGGTTCCGATATCGGCCAGCACTTTCTGGGGCCGTTTGCTTCGACGAAGCCGAAGCAGACTCAGCGCGAGTTCCAGATGGTTAACCCGTACCAGTCCATGCCTTATCAGCAGCAGTACACCGAGGACCTCCTGACTGGTAACATCGGGTCGCCCACGACGGCGGGCACCGGGAACCCGTACGTGGGCCCGCGTCCCGAGCAGCAGCGGTCGCTGGCCGCGCTGGAGAAGTACCAGGGCCAGGCGGAGCCGCTGTACGGGGCGGGAGTCCGGACCCTCCAGGACACCGCCGAGGGGAAGTACCTGGACGTCGCCTCGCGGCCCGAGTTTTCGGCGCTGTCGACGTCGCGCCAGGACATCGCCAAGATGCTGTTCCAGGACGCGATGAACGATACCAACGCCCGGGCGGCGGCCCGAGGTAACTATGATTCGTCGGCCCGCGAGGCTCAGCTGGGCCGCCAGGCGGGGCGGATCGGGACCGAGGCCGCCCACGATATCGCCCAGGCCGGGTGGAATCAATACGGGGCGGAGCGCGGCCTTCAGCAGGGGGCCTCCCAGTTTGGCGCACAGCTCGCGCCGAGCCTGGCGGGCCAGGTGTTCGGGGCGGGCGAGCAGCTCCGCGCGGCCGAGCAGGCCGGGAACACCGCGCAGATGGAGGCCCAGCTGCGGGCGGCGGGCATGGACCAGGGCAAGATCGGCATGTGGCTGGAGTACATGCGGATGGCGAAGCCGGAGATGCTGGGCTCCATCGTGGGGCCGTCGCCGCTGGACGAGAACCGCAAGACGCTCTCTACGGAAGCCAGCGCCTTTGGCAGCATCATGGGCGGCATGAAGGGAGCGTAGGATGGCCAACCCGTTCGACATCCCTCTGAACCCCTCGGGGGCCGGAACCGCCTTCGGGTGGACCGGTCCCAGCAAGAAGGACCTGGAGGCCCAGAACCAGGCCCGGATCGCCATGAAGCTGGCCAGCGACGCCGGAATGCCCGAGGACGAGATTTTGGCCCGATGGGGGGCCCAGGCGGGGCTGGGCGACACGTCGGCGATCCAGGAGGCTTCCCGCAACCGAGCGGGGGCGCTGGGCCGCTTCGCCAGCCAGACCATGCCTTCCCAGGAGCTGACCGACCAGGCCCAGCCGGGGCCGGTCCTGCAGGAGCCCAGCTTCGACTTCATGAAGCAGTTTGAAGAGCAGCCCCAGCCGCGCCTGTTTGAGATGGCGCCCGGGGCCATGGACATCCCGTATCACCCGGACCGCGCCGACCGGATCGGGCCGCCCCAGGAGGGCCCGTACAGCAACGCGTTCCGTGATTTTAGCGGAGACATCGCCGCGACGGCGGAGATCCCTCGTCGGGAGGAAGTAGGGACGATTCCGGAGTACCTGCAGCCCCCGTCGTCCACCGCCGTCCAGCCCTCCGATTTTGACCCGGGCGGGCGGCGGGTCGAGCGGCCCGGGTTGTCCCTGCCCGACATCATCAGCCGGGACCCGGAAGCGGCGGCCCTGCTGCTCCGGGGCGACCTCGACAAGTATTACAAGACCGGGAAGGAGGCCACGGCGGCGGAGGACGACGCCGACAGCCGCCGGGCGACCAGGCAGTTTCTCAAAGAGGTCGACGCGGGGGCGGACCGCGAGGAGACGCTGGCGAAGTACGAAGCCCGCATGGCCCAGGGCGAGACGGGCCGGAAGATCCTGGACCAGGAGACCAAGACCGAGGAGCGGGCCACGAAGGCCCGGGGGCGCAAGAACGAGCAGCAGCTGCGTCAATACGCTTCCCAGAAGGCTGACGAGCTGCGGGAGAGCAACCCCGCCGAAGCCCACCGCTGGGAGGCGCTGTCCAAGGGTGGCAAGGAAGCGTTGAGCCTGATCGAGAAGTTTGCGGACGACGAGCAGGCCCGGATCACCGCCGAGGCCAAGGCGGGCGAGGCCAAAAAGCCCACCGTGATCGACGGCGTCCCGTACGTGTGGGCGCTGGAGGGGCCGACCGGGCAGACGGTCCTGCGGGTCGCTCCCGGCTTCGAGACGAAGGAAAAGCCGTGGTGGGACAAGCTGACCGAGCCCCAGATCGCCGCCGTCGCGAACGACAGCACGCAGCCCGCCAAGATCCGCCAGGAGGCCAAGGCGACCCTCGCGGACCTGGCCACGCAGAAGAAGGCGGGCGCGGCCAGCACCACGGTCAAGCTGCCGCCGACCGAGCGAAAGGGCTGGGCCGAGACCCTGGCGGCCCTGGACATCGTGGACCGGATCGACTCCCGCCTGGAGGCCCAGAAGAAGAACCTGGGCGGGCCGTACGGCCTCAAGTCCAAGATCAACACGGTCTTTTCATCGTTGGGGTACGGCCCCAAGGAATTCGCGGAGTTTCGGGCGGACATCCAGAAGCTGCGCGGCAAGCTGGGACACGACCTCACCGGGGCCGCCGTCACTCCCGCCGACCGGACCCTGTACCTGATGGACATCCCGGACATCGACAACGACTCCACGGAGCAGTTCTTGGCGAAGTACCATAACCTAAAGATGAACATGGTTAACATGGCCAACTACCTGCGCCGCTTGGACAACGGGGAGACGGACATCCCGATCCCCGAGCCCGCCGGGGGCCGTCCCAAGCCGACCGCGAGTGATCCTCTCGGACTGTTCGATCCCAACGACCCCCGCCGCCAGAAGAAGCCGTCGGCTCCGGCGAAGAGGTAGCCATGCCCCAGCAAGCCCTGGACGAGTTTCGCAAGCGGCACCCGGAGTACTCGAAGGACGTCATATCCGACGAGGAGCTGGCCCAGAAGCTGATCAAGAAATACCCTATGTTCGACAAGGCGGTCGGGGACATCGCGGCCCGGGAGCCTGGCCGTCCGGCCCGGGACCTGCTGGACCCGGCGGCGGACGAGTCTGAAATGACCCCGGCGGCGGGGGGCGGAGTCCCGACCGCCCAGGGAGCTGCGTCCCCCGCCCCGGGCGTGCCCGGGGAGCCCGCTCCGCCCGGTCCGGACCCGGAGAAGGTGGCGCTGGGCACGGAGGCCGAGCGGAGGCCCCCGACCGATACCCCGCTGGCCCCCGGAGGGCCCCCCGGAGGGGCCCCGACGACCCCCCAGGCGGCCCCGAGAGGGGGTCCATCAGGCGCTCTGCCGCCTCTCCCCCTACCCGGTGCGGGTACCATGCCCGCACCGGGCGTCCTGGACGCCCCCCGGGATGTTGCCACGGACCCCCAGGGGCGGGTCCTGACCGACCCCTTCACCAAGAATGCGACGGCCACCGCCGCGCTCAAGACGGCGGTCGGAATCGGGTTGCCGGTGGCGGGGCAGTATGCGGGCGGGGTGATCGGCGGAGGAGCGGGAACTCTGTTGGCGGGCCCGGGCCCGGGGACCGCCGGTGGGGTATTGGCAGGCCAGTCGGTGGGCGGCATGGCTGGCGAGGCCCTCTCCCAGTATCTCGGGTTCTCGCCCGAGAGCAACCCGCAGATCGTCTTGGCCGGGGCCGCCCCTCTGGTAGGCCCGGTGGCCCAGGCGGTGCGGCATCCCAAGGAGACGGGTAGCGCCATCGCCAACGTCGCCAAGAACGTCTACACGCGGACCGGCGGGTGGAACAAGGCCCAGGAGAAGGCGGCGGCGGCGATCCAGGAGCTGCCCGACACCCTCAAGACCGGTGGCGACTACAAGGCCCTGTACAAGGAAGCGGACCGCCGGATCGCTATGAACCCGTCCCGCATCAGCACCGCGAACACCGAGCAGATGATCAAGAACATCCGGGGCCAGATCCCCACCGACCCCTCCGACCCCAAGCTGCAACAACTATTGGGGATCATGGACACCCTCGACACCGCCGTCATGAAGAAAACCCCGCAGGGGGCGATGGCTTCCGTGAAGCAGCTGCGCCAGCAGATGCGGGACATCCGGCACCTGATGAAGGAGCCCGAGGCGAATGCGATCTGGGGCGCGATGGTCCAGGACTTGGAAGCCGCCGCCGCGACCAGCCCCGCCGCCTCCGCGCTGCGGGCCGCTGCAAACTCCCTCAAGGGGGACATGGCCGCCCGCCGGTTCACGGCCATCGTGAACGGGGCCATCGTCGAGAAGGAGGGCTTGACTTCCGTCAACGCCACCAAGATCATTCGGGCGTTGGACAACGACCCGAACATGTCCCGCTGGCTGGGCCCCGCCGAGATCAAGCGGCTCCAGGCGGAGGTCGCCAAGCGGGCCCAGATGCCCGGGCCCCGGATCAAGTACGGGATGCCCACCGACATCAAGGGACTGGCGCGGGGCGCGATCGGTTACATGATGGGCGGACCGGCGGGCGGGGCGGCGGGCGCGGCGCTGCCGGTGCTGGGCGCGATTGGAAAGCATACGCTGGACGAGGTCCGGGACGTTTCTCTAAATCCAACGGTGACCCAGGTCGCGTCGCTCATCCTTCAGGGGGCGCGGGCGGGCTGGGCCGAGGAGGGGGACGAGTAATGCGATACTGCCTGCTGGCGCTGGCTCTTGTGGCCTGGGCCGGATGCAGCGATGATAGCAAGTCGGACAACGCGGACAGCACGCCCATCGAAGTGCATTGCGCGGCGCAGGCAAGGATGCTGACCAGCACCACGGTGAAAGTGGATTGCCCACCGCCCTGATGCTGGTCGCGCTGCTCCTCGCGGGCTGCACCGGCTATGCCCGGGGAGAGCGCTATCTGTGCTTTTCGCCGTTCGACCGGGATCGGTGCAAGAATCCGCCTTACCACCATTTACCGGTGCCGCAGGACTCCCGGACCAAGGACGATGCGGCGGACCTGAAAGGAGATCGATGATGCGAGGAACCCTTATCGTGCTGCTCGGGCTGGGCGTCGCCGCATGCAGCAGCACGAAGCCGACCCCGGCGCCGGTCGCACCCCTAATCTATCCGGGAGCCAGGCTGCTGTACTCCGATGGGCGGGACAACGTCATCGTGATCTGCACCCGGGGCGACCGCGTGTTCCTCTCCAGCCAGGGCGGGATCGCGATCTCGCCCGGGGCGTGTGGCATCGATGGACTTCCTTAACCACCCGCTCGTCTGGATCGTCGGCCTGGCCCTGACGGGGTTCCTGATCGCGGCGGGGAGCTTCTTGCTGTGGAAGATTTGGCACGCGCACGCTCGGCGCGACGAGCGGCGCGACAGCCGGGACCTGCTGCGCCCCGAAGAGGAGCCGAGACGATGAGCAAGAAGGACCCCAAGGCGGTCACGTTCCTGACGCCGGAGGATTTGGTACCGATCCTGGCCAAGCTGGAGGACCACGAGACGCGGATCGCGGCGCTGGAGGCCGCTGACCCGGGGCCCGAGCCGCCGGACCCGGAGCCGCCTGATCCCGACGACAAGCCCGTGGACAAGGCGACGTGGGAAAACGGCATGGTGGAGTGGGGCGTGGTGCACGGGGACTTCCTGTCCACCGAGCCTGACGTCAACACCAAGCTGAACCACGTCTACTACGACATGTGCCGGGTTATGTACCAGATTGCGGACTACACCGACACGCCCGAGCCCTGGTCGGGGTACGCCAAGAAGGCGATGCGGTGGTACCGCGACGAATACGTGATCCCGAACAACGGAGCGGTCCCAGGCTACCAGAACTTCACGACAGGGCTCCGCATGGATTACGAGCGGACGGGGGACGAGACGTCCAAGGCCGCCGCGATCCTCCTGTCCGAGCAAGCAATGTACGCGGGGGACTACACCGATCCCAATTACGTCACGCACCACAGCAAGTCCCGGGAAGTGGCTTACGCGCTCCTGAGCTATATCAACGCGGAGGCCCTGGGCGAGGAGATTCGCGAGATCCGCGCCCGCTACGTGGACCAGTCTTACGCCTACTTCGCCCAGTGGTACGACACCGCCAGTTGGGGCGAGTGGCAAGTCTCGCCGTTCATGATGGCCATCACGTGCCAGGCGCTGATCGCGGACTGGGAGGAGACCAGCGACGACCGTTGCTTGCCCGCCATCCAGGAGCTGGGCGATTGGCTGTGGGCGACCGCCTATCACCCGCCGACCCACGCGATGCTCTATCAGCTCAACCCGGACTGCGTCTCCGAGGGCGGGCTGTCCACCACGGGGGCCCCGGATCTGAACATGATCATCGCGCCGTTGTACGGCTGGCTGTGGGCGCAGACCGGCGACGCGATCCACCGCGACCGCTTTGACGAGCTGCTGCTGGGTCAGGCCAACGCGTACCTGGCCCAAGGTAAGCAATGGGACCAGAATTACTGGTGGGCGTTCGCCGGGATGGAGTGGCGCGAGAGCGAAGGAGGAACGGCATGAGCCCCGCATACACGATTATCGTCATCCTGCTGGTGCTGCTGGTCGTGGGGGCCTTCCCCCACTGGGGGTACAGCTCGGGGTGGGGCTACGGCCCCAGCTCACTGATCGGGCTGGTCCTGGTCGTCCTCCTGATCCTGCTGCTGCTCGGGAGGATATGACTCCGCGATGAGCTGGTCCAGGGCGCTCGCGATTTCTAGGGTCGCCAGCGCCCGGAACCACCTCAGGCGGTGCCGGTAGCTCGCCAATTCCGCGTATTCTAAAAACCCTGGTCCGGGCCCTGCGAGTGTCGCGTGCTCTTCAGCCCGATCTTTCTTACCCATCCGATCCTCTCTTTGGTGGACTTGTGTCCCAGGGCGCTCATCTCTTTGCCCCAGTTGATGATGCTCAGGTACTTCCATCTCTCGCCGCCGATCCGGGACTCCGCCCACATGGCATAATCCCGGTACAGGACGTCGTTGACGGTGGTGGGTCCCGGGACGGTGCGCTCTTCCAGCCACATCCGGACCATGCTGCTGCTGGTAATGTATTCAGCCACGTCTCTCGCCACGCTTTCTGGTATGAAGAAGCTCCGGCGCTGGACCAGCCGCTGCAGGGCCCGCATCCAGCGGGTGAAGATCCCGTCCCGCTCGCCCATGAGGCGGTCAATAAACCGGGGATCCGGGTGAGCCGGGGGCCGAGCGTCGCCGCAGCTCAGAACCAGCAGCCGTCGCGCCAGGCCGTCCGAATAGTCGCTCATGTCCGGCATGTCGTTCACGGTGTTAATGAACCGCACGAAGAGGCGGGCCGAGAACGCGTTGTGGAAGAGGGGTCGCACCTCCACCGCCTCGCCGGACACGATCTTTTTCAGCGTGTCGTCGCTGATGGACCGCACCCGGGACTTCTCGCTGCTGACGTTAATGAGCTTCCCCACTAAGTTGACGCGGGCGGTGGCCTCCCCGATGTCGTGGATGGCGGTATGGCTGGCCGCTCCCGGGGCGTGGATCCGCTCCAGCACGTTGACCAGGGTGGTCTTTCCGATCCCGCTCTTGCCCACCAAGAACAGCACCTTCTCGAAGCTGGTGTCTTGGGCGAAAGTCCAGCCCAAGTATTCCTCCAGCGCGTCGACCCGGGCCTGGTCGTCGCCCAACAGGCCCCGAATCAGGCCGTCGTAGAGGGGGCAGTCGGCCTCGGGGTCGTAGGTGGCCCGGGCCTTGAAGATCAGCTCGTGGGCGGCGTCCCAGCGCTCCGTGGCCCCGGTCCGGGCGTCCAGCGTCCCGCCCCCGTGGCAGACCATGTACCGGGCGTGTTCCTGGTGGCCGAAGGTGGGGGACCAGCACAGAGTGACCGCGATGCTGACGGCAGCCCGGGCCTTGGCGTCGTTCAGCCCCTTGAATTGGGACAGGATCATCTGCTCCGTGGGGAGCCCCATGGACAGCTCGTGCCAGCTGCCGTCCTGGTAGCGCAGCAGCCCCTTGCCCAGGGACTTGCACAGGTCCGGTCCGCCCAGGTGCTGGATCAGCCACTCGGCGGCCCGCCGCTCCGGGGCGACCTTGTCGGTCCCGGGCTCCGCCATTCCCTTCCGGCGGGCGGAGTCGATCCATTCGGTGATGGCCCGGGTGGAGGCGGGCCAGTCATACTCCTGCCCCTCCCGCAGGCACGCCGCCTCTTTGGCAAACTCAATCCGGGAGTGAATCTCGGTGTCGCGCCAGCCCCGGGCGACCAGAGAAGCCACCGCCGCGACGCAGGTGTCGTGGGTGTCGCCGCCCCCGCCCACTCCCGCCCAGACCATGGTGCGCAGCGCATTGAAATGCTCCGCCGCCGCGCCGCCTTCACAGAGGGCCTCCAACTCGTCCATGACGTTGTCGGTCAGCTCGGGCAGGTCTCGCATTCGGGCGGTCAGAAGCGGCTGCCCGCGCCACTCGTAGGGGGCCCCGGTGTCCATGTGGATCGTGGGCGGGATGATCGTCTGGGAGCCCGCAGCCAAGATCTCCAGCATGGGTTTCTTCTCGGTGCGCCTTTTGATCTTCCGGTTCACGACGTCGGCGGCGGCTCGGACGAAGAACGTGATCCCCTTCTTCCCCACTTTGGCGCAGGCCCGCTCGGGCCGGATGCGCAGCGCGTGGAACACTGGCTCGACCAGGTCATCCTGGTCCACGTCTACCGCGACCAGGCGCTGACCGTGCATCTCGGGGCCGGACAGGATCGCGTCCAGCGGCGTTCCCAGCACGATCCCGATCCCAAAGGCTTCCTGGTAGCGGCCGAGCCACTGTTCGAAGGTGTGGTCGTCCTGGCGCTCCTTCTGCCAGTGGGAGGGGTCGGGGGCTTTGGTACCGGGGCGGATGGGAACGGGATTGAATCCGGAGTCTCGATAGGTTTGGGCCAGCTGCGCGAAGGGTCCTGGCATAACGCCCCTCATGGCCGCGCCGTGTCCATCACGGCGGTTGCTATGTTTCGCTTGTGCTGCAGGGCCCGGATCACGGCACGGTCGACCCGGGACGACGTCAGGTCCACGTACACCACGCTGCGGTCCTGGCCGAACCGGTGCACGCGGTCCTCGGTCTGGATGCGGGCATCCAGCGAATAGCTGTTCTCGTAGAACACCACGGTCGCGCACCGGGACTCTTTGCTTCCCAGCAGGGTGTGGCCATACCGCCCCGCCTGGACCTGCACCACGATGACCCGGCACGCGTCGTCCTCGTTGAACTTACGCTTCTGCGCTTGCAGCTCCTCGGCCTTCATCCCGCCGTGAATGGTGACCGGGTTGTAGGCAGCTAGCTGCTCCATCATGAAGGCGGTCGAGTGGCGGTACAGGGTGACCACCATGACCTTGCCGGTCGCCTCGTCAATGATCTCCTGGACGATCCGGGCCTTGCCGTCCGCCCCCGGGATCCGCACGATGGTCCCGCCTTCGGTCATCGTGAACCCGGAGGAGATCTGCTGAAGCCGGAGCAGCTGGGTGATGACCAGCTCCGCCGTGACTTCCTTGGGGGTCGGGCATTTCTCTTCGTGCACGGGCTGGTGGGGGCAGATCAGAGCGTAGAAGTCGTTCAGCATGTCCGCGTACATGGCCTTCTGGGGGCCGGTCATCTCGATGGCCCGGGTTTCGTAGATCTTCTCGGGAATGTCGGTCCACTCGGCCTTGGTGGCCCGGAAGCTCCACACCCGCAGCAGGTTACGCAACCCGAGCTCGTCGGACACCCCGATCACCTGCTTACCCATCCAGCCGCCCATCCGGCAGAAGCGGGACCGGAACACGAAGAAGTTGTAGCTCAGCGCGTCCAAGAACCGCAGCTGGGCCCAGAGGTCGTGGGGCCCCTGGACCATCGGAGCCCCCGAGAGCAGCCGCCGCACCGGGCAGCGCGGGGCGATCTGAAGCAGGGCGCGGGTCCGCTTGGCCCGGGGATTCTTGATGTGGGCCGACTCGTCCAGCACCATCATGACCCGGGTCGACTCGACCAGCGCCCGCAGCCAGGCCGCCCCGCTGGTGGTGAGGATCGCCTCATAGTTAATGGCTTGCATCATCCCGCGATTCAGGATCGTGTCGGGCCAGGCCCGCCCCTCGATCCCGGCTCGGGCCGCTTCCTCCACCCAGGTCAGCTTCAAGCTGTTGGGGCAGACTACCAAAAGAGTCTCGACCTTCTTCTCGTCCGCGAGCAGGCGAAATTCCGCCAGGGTCAGGAGCGTCTTTCCTAGGCCCTGTTCCAAGAAGTGTGCCCATCGGGGTCTCGCGTGAGACATCTGCAGGGCCACCTTCTGAACCTCGTACGGGGGGACCGGGATTCGCCACAGGTCGTTCATTGGTGCCATCCTCTCTAAGGTCGGTATCGTACTTGTTGACCCGGCTGACGTAGGTGGCCTCGTCGGTGATCATGCCCAGAACCCGGTTCAGAGTCTCGCGCCCGGTGCCGGTGGCTGACATTCGGATCCAGGCCCGGACCAGGCGGCCCCGGCAGTCCTCGTACACTCCGATCACCGACCGGTTCCCCATCTGCATCTCGCCCGCCAAATACATGCACTCGTCCACCAGGCCCGCGACCTTGATCACGGCCCGCACGCGGGGGTCGACGTCGCGGCGGTGGCCAAACCGGGCGTAGCGCTCGTCGTCAATCAGGCGCTCGGCGTCGTCGCGGTACAGCTCTCTCTTGGCAGGGCCAGGGGTGTCGCCGGTCCAAGACTCCTCGATGTCGTGCCAGAGGGCCTCCCAGACCAGCTGCGTCATTTGCGGGCCGGTCCAGCCCAGCACGGTGTAGGCGATGCCCATGGCGTAGACGGCGGTGTAATAGCTATGCTCGGCCACCGACTGTGGCCGGTTCAATCTTAATATCGCCCAGCGGGGCACGTGGGCCAGGTCCCGCAGCTCGCGCTGAAAGAACGGGAGTGGAAGCACTATCCCCTCCTCTTGACCTCGGTCAGGGCGGTATCAATGTCCTCGAAAACGTCCTGGTCGTGGCGCGGCCCGATGCCCGCCCACACCGGCACTCGCCCCAAGCCCAGGGACTCGGCGGTGGCCTGGAGCCAGCGGGCGATGGAGAGGCTCGCGTCCGGCTGGTACTGCACGAAGTTGAGGAAGATGAAGTGGGGGCGGGTCGCGATCAGGGCGGCCTTGGCTTGGGAGTGCGAGAACGACGCGATCCGCCGGGGCCGCTTGGTGACGGTGGTGGTCTCGGGCTGCACGTTCAGGTCGGACCAATTCATCTCGTACTGGTCGGAGTGCCAGCCCCCGCTGCTGGCGTGGACCCCCTCGCCCAGGTCCACGTTGCCGACCCGGATCGGATGGGCCCGCAGCGACAGAAAGACCGGCCCGATGAACGCAGGGTGGATCCCGGCGTCGGACAGCGACTGGGCCACCGAGATCACGCGGGAGGTGCAATGCGGGTAGAACGGCCCGTTCAGCGACAGTCCCAGGCCCTGCGGCGTCTCCACAAAGACCCGCGACCCGCCGCTCAGCAGAAGGTTGAGATCCATGGTCCCTATGTGCGGACGCAGGTTCATTTGGGACACGATCAGCGGGCTGGTCCGCTTGACCTTGCGGGCGATGGCCCCCGAGACCCCGTGGCCCGTCCCGCCCGAGATCCCGATGCTGGTGGACTTCAGGTCCTCGGACTCGATGACCGCAGCCCGGGGGTGGATCAGCAGCCGGTCGATGACCTGGAACCGCCTGTCCCAGATCGACGCCTCTAGGCCGAACACGACCGGCTCGATGACCGCCCCCGCGTTGATGTAGATTTCGGCGCGGGTCAGGACCCCGGCGGTGGGAAGGTGGTGCAGGACCATCTTCTCTCCGTCCTCCAGGATCGTGGTGTGCCCCGCGTTGGCGGAGGCGTTGGTGGTCACGACGTCCGGCTCGTACTTGGCGGTCCGGGCCAGGTAGGCGGCCAGGAGCCCCTTGCCGGTGGAGCCAAACTGGCCGTCGATCAGGACGGCGGCCTTGCCAGGGGGGAAGAAGTCGTAGGTCATGCCGTATTTATCCCCATCTTCTCGGTGATCGCTTTCTCGATGTCGATGTTCAGGCGCCCGCAGATCCCCAGCAGCCGGATCATGGCGTCGGCCAGCTCCTCGGGCAGGTGGTCCCACCGCTCGTGCCTAACGTCCTCCGCCGCCTCCGAGATTTCGGTAACCACCATCATGAGGCTGGCCAGCATATAGTCGTCCCGCTTCATGATCGGGCCTTGCTGCTCGCGCCGCCACCGGGCGATGTCGTGGGCCCAATTATTCAGCATCGTCGAACACTACCCGGCGGGCCAGCTCGGCGTAGCCCTGGATGTCCCGGTAATGGTCCTCGTTCTTGTCGCCGGTCGCGATGCGGGACAGCTTGGTCAGGATCTGCCGAATACAATGCTCATGGGCGGGCGGATAGGGGGCTCGGTTGTGGTTGGCTTGGTCCGCCCAGTGTTGGTAGATGGCCTCCAGCTCCCCCGCGCAGCGCAGGTTGTTCATGCCCCCGTACTCGTTCCTCTCTTCCAACAAGGTGCGGATAATCCGTCCCGCGTCCCGGATGCCCGGGGGCGCTTCGTCAATCCCCTGGCGGCCCAGGGCCCTACGTTCCTTGGCGTCCATTCTTGGCTCTCCTCTCCAGGTGGTCCATCAGGGCGGCGACGTCCCAGGGGCGTCCGATGTCGCGGGTCATGGCGCGGTCCTCGGATCGGGCCCTCTCCGCCCCCGGGTCGGTGCCCGCGTACGCCCACCAGAGGCGGGGCGTGACCCGGATCCCGACGACCCAGGCGGCCAGCCCGCCATGTTTCTGATAGGCCCGCATCCAGAAGCGCTGCAGCTCGGTCAGGGATACCGGCGGGTTCTCCTTATGTTTGGGTATGAACTTCAGCTCCAGGAACCAAGTCCGGCCCCGGTCACAGGTCAGGAGGTCCGGCATCCCGGAGGCGAAGCGCTGGGTCATGGTGCGCACGAACACCCCGCTGCCCGCGAAGGCCCGGGTGATCTCCGACCGGAAGCCCGCCTCGGTGACGCTCATAGCCGGTTCAGGAGGAAGCGGACGACGACCCCGCCGATCGCCGACAGCACGCCGCACACGTATCCCAGCCAGAAATCAGGCATCATCGGGCATGACACGGGCAGGAGCAGTAGTGGCACAGATGGTGATCGCCTTCCCAACAGTAGTAGGTCATTCCTTCCCCTCCGGGAACGACGCCTCGGACCAGTTGCGCCCGGTGTGGGCGTCCACCGCCATCGGGACCTGGAACTCGATGGGCTGGCCCTTCGTAAAGTTGCTCATGATGCTGACGCACTCCAGGAACCGACGATGCTCGCCAGGGGCGATGCTGAAGGTCAGCTCGTCGTGGATGGACAGCGTGACCGCCGACTCGGAGCCCGCCAGATGCTCGGCGCACTCCACGTTCTTCAGCTTGATGATGTCGGCATTGGTCCCTTGGATGACCCGCGATCCGGCTTTGTGGCAGATCCGAACGTCCGGGAACCGGGCCCGGCGGTGCAGCTTGGTGCGGACCCAGCCCCGGGCCCGGGCCGCCGACTCCGCCGCCCGCAGGAAGGTCCGCCCCTCCGGGATCGCCAGATCGTGCAGCCGCCGCCACTCGGCCGCCTGTTCTACGGTGGTCTTGGTGGACCGGGCCAGCTTGCCCTTGCCCATCCCGTATAGCAGCCCCAGGTTGATCCGCTTGGCTTGGTAGCGCGGGACGGAGATCATCTCCGACACAAACATGTGGATGTCGCGGGGCGGCACCTGGCGGTAGCCCTCGATCAGGGCGGCGGACTGGGTGTAGTCGGCGAAGATGCGGAACTCCGCTTGGTTGTAGTCGGCGGATCCCCACTCGTGCCCCTCTTCCGGCAGGAAGATCGACCGGTAGAGGCGGGCCAGATCGACGTTGCGCTTGGGGACCTGCTGCAGGTTCGGAAAGGAGCAGGACAGGCGGCCCGAGATCGTCCCGTAGTCGTCCTGCCGCAGCTGGTTGAAGTCCGGATGGACCCGCCCGTTGATGATGTGCAGGTTCTCCAGGGGCCCGATGAAGGAGGCCAGCAGGTTCTCGATGCGCCGGATGGCGATGATGCGCTTCCCGGCCTCCGACTCCTCCAGCCAGGCTTCCGTGAAGCTGGGCGCCCCCTTCTCGGTCCGGGGCCAGCCGTCCACCCCGTCCGACTCCAGATACGCCTGGACCTGCTTGGAGGACCGGGCGTTGAAGTCCTTCGGCATCGACCGCCGCGCCTCTTCCAGCATGCGCTGCATGGCCAGCTTCACGCGGGCCAGCTGGTCCTGGTCGATCCGGACCCCGCGCCGCTCCATGTGGTACAGCACGCGGATCAGGCGGCACTCGACCCCCCACACCGTCCTCAGGTTGTCAGCATCCAGGTCAGCTTGCTGCTTCTGCCAAACATGCCAGGTCGCCGTGCCGTCGCCGCACGCGTATTCATGGACCCGGGGGTCCTCGGCGTCCAGCTGGTGCAGCATCCCGATGGTCTTGCGGGCATCCTTCTCGGTGTCGGCTTTGAGGCCGAATTTGCTGCTGAGGTACTGGTAGATGTCGGTTTTCTTGGCGGGGGCCTCGTACGTCTCGGCCACCGTGTCCAAGCCGTAGGACCGGCGGTGTTCGTCAATCAGGGCCATGTTGACCAGAGTGCACTCCAGGGGCCCAGCAACCTGGATCCCGTCCCGGTCCGCCATGTGCAGGTCGAACTTCAGGGCGTGGTTGACAATCTTGAGGTCGGGCCGCGCGACCAGATCGCGGACCCAGGCCCGGACCTTGTCCGGCTCCTGCCGCCCGGTGGCGTGGGCGGTGGGCCAGTAGCCGACCTCGTCGGGGGCGGGCCCCCAGGCCACGACGTAGCCCACGGGGCGGTCCCGGCGCCAGTCGACCCCGGTGGTCTCGGTATCCAAGACGACGGCCCGGGCGGCGGAGAGGTTCGGGAAAGGTTTCACGGTTGGATCCACCAGAGGAAGGCGATGACGACGAAGAGGATTGCGAACGCGATGGTGGCCGCGATCAGCTCGGTCTGGGTCGGGCCCCAGCGGGGTCGCTTCACGGCGCCTTGTCCTGGATGCGCACCAAGCACTCCCGCATCCGGGAGGACAGGATCATCTGGGAGCCCTCAAGCTCGTAGCGCTGCCGCAGGTCCGTCACAAAATTCCTCTCCCAGGTGGTCAGCAGCCCCCAGTACTCGGACGCGTGGTCCAGCAGGTCCGACAACCACTCCTCCTCCGCGATCGTCAGCGGCATGAAGTGGCCTGACGGGCATCCCGATAGGCCCCGCAGTCGAATCGAACGACGGCGGCACTCCCAGCCAGAGAAACCCTCGCGCTCGGTCGCGCAGCCCGCCAGGCCACGGTCATAGCCTAGAACTTGTTCTGCGCCGCTGCCGCCGCGTCGTCGCGGCCCATGTCGGGCGTGTCGTCGTCCTGGGCCTTCTCCACGTCGCGGATCTGGAGGCCCAGGTTGTGGAACCGCTCGTACAGGGACCGGCAGATCTCGTAAGTCTTCTGGTCCCGGACCAGCCCCGCCATGTTCCAGGTCGGGGACATGTAGTCTTGCCCCTGGGCGTTCTTGGCTTCCTCCGCGCCCAGGTCCAGCATGAGGCCGTACAGCGGCATGGTCGACGTCGCCAGCCGCAGCTTGGCCAGGAACTTACGGGCGACCTTGATGCTGGCCCGCTGCATCGTGACCACGGCGGGCGACAGCTGCGGGGCGTCCAGGATGACCACCGCGATGTTGTACATGCGGGTCGCCGCCGGGGGCGAGGAAGGGTCCTTGGGGTCGGTCGAGCCCCATTCCGCCAGCCCGCTCTTGGACACGGTGTGGGCGGTCCGCCAGGACACGTCCTGGCCGCTGTCCAGCTTGACCTTGAACTCGACGTTGGCGGGAGTCCAGTGGATCCCGTCCATCGCCCGGGCCAAAATCCCTCCCCCGCTCTTGCGGGGCCGCCATAGAATGAAGGACTGGTCGATGTACACCGGAATCACGGTCAGCTTGCGCCCCAACCCCTGGTCCGCCACCGTGTGGTACCACATGCCAGCCCGCAGGTCGTCGTGCATCTTCAGCTCCGGCGACAGCGCCTGGAGCAGCTTGATGCGGGGGACCTCGACGTCGGCGGCGGAGATCTGCTCCAGCCCGCGCCCCGCCTCGCCCCGCATCCACTCGGGCAGGTCTTTGGTCTGCAGGGACAGCGGGTCGAACGCCCCCTGCTTGGCGATGTCGCCGTTCCCGTTCTTCTTCTTGCCGTTTGCCATGTTCCTCTCTCCTCTACTTTGCCTTGGTGACGGACATCGTGGTGCCGTGGTGGACGTTGAACAGACTGTCGGGTAGCTCTTTGCCCTCGTCCTGGACCATGGACCGGGCCAGGCTCGCCAGGCTCCCTGCGTTGACGGTCTCGATGACCAGGCTGCCGTAGTCGTTGTCCCGCAGCCATTGGAAGGCAGGTTCCTTCTGACCGGGCGTGATCGATGCCCGGACCAGGGGCATCGCGGTGACCCGGTAGCCGGTGACGGTGAGCGAGGTTACCCCGGCGGCCTCGAACGCTTCGGGCAGCTTGGTGTACTGGAGGGCGTCGCTGAGGCGGCCCAGGGCCTTGACCGCCGCCCCGATCTCGTCCTCCGCCAGACGAATCCGGACGTAGGCCGCCGCCATCGCCGACGGGTTGTCGGCGCTCTCCTGCACCGCCTGGTCAAACTCCTGGACCAGGCCGACGATCTGTCCCGCGATCTTCTCGGGATCCATTCCAGGCTCCTCTCTGGGCGCTGTGTTCTTGGTCAGCGCCGGTTAGCGGTTGAAGTTGTCCAGCTGGACCAGGATGTCGTAGTACCGGCCCTCCTCTCTGTCAAACTTCAGGACCCTGACCTTCTCGTGCTGGGCCAAGACCGTCCCGGCCAGGAAGATCGCGACCGGGTCCCCCGTCAGCAGCAGCGCGTCGTGGGACGGGTCGAAATCCGCCAGCTTCTTGGTGATGATGCCGCGCATCGCCTGGACCCGCAGGGGCCAGTCATCGGGGAACACGTCCCGCTGGATCACCGGCACCAAGGTGCCCCAGCGCTGGGCGTCGTTATAGTCCAGGTTCTGGTTCCGTTGAACCACGAACACGCGTCCGGTCGTCGCAGTTTCTGTCATGGCCTCACGTTGTGTGCGCTCTCGGGGTAGCCCGCCCGCACCATTGAAACCACGTGGTCGTCCCCCTCGCGCTCCGCGTCCCGCAGCCGCTCGTAGGGCATCGACTCCCAGCCGCAGATACATCGAGACCGTCGAGACATACAACCTGTGGCTTCGTGTAGGGTGCACGGGTTCCGCTCGCAGCGCCAGCGGTGGTCGTGTTCTTGGCAGTAGTGCTCGTGCACTCGTTTCTTCACAGCGTCTCTCTCCTCTCTGACGCACCAGTGTACCACACCCGGGGGTCATCCGTCAAGATCCAATCCCTGACAATCGGGACAATAGCGTGGTGAGATCCCTGGGTGCTGATTTCTTGCGTCCGTTGAACCGCACTCGCCGGGGCCAGGCCGGATGCACGACCAGGACCTCGCCGGTATGGTCGATCCACCGCACGGTGCACCCCTTGGCCCGGGCCTCGATCAGCGCCTCCCTCAGGTTCATACCCGCGTGGCTCATTCCTCTCCTTCCCTCTCGATGCGGGCCTCCAGCTTGGCGATGTACAGCAGGACCCGGTGCGCGTCGACCACGGTCCAGCTTCCTGGGTACAGCAACCCGTTTTTGACGTCCAGGTCCAGCAATCGCCGCAGCCTGGCAAGCTCCGCCCGGTCCATCAGTGGCAAGCGGTCTCGCACCATATGGTCCCGTTACCCAAATCCCGGCAGGTCGTCTCACAGATGCGGGCGACGGCGGCTCCGGCCAGGAGCAGCACCACGGCGGCGGCGAAGATCAGCTTATTCATCAGTTGTTCCTCTCTGGGTGTTGGAGTTTTAATTCGGCCTCGACCATGGTCACCATGGCGTCCATCGACACCACAACCAATTCCAAGATCGCGATGTAGGCGGATATGGAATCCACCGGGACCTCGCAGACCACGTCGATCAGGGCGTGCAGGACCCGGTCCGCGTCCTTCAGGACGCTGGCGGGGGCCGCCTCCTTGATGACGCCCCGCGACACCGCGATGTACTTCTTCAGCTGCCTGACCAGGGACTCCTCGACCGAGAGGCCCCTAGTCGGGGTCAATGGTCTCTCCCATCTCAATCAGCTCGCGCCTCCCGTCCAGCCCGTACCGCGACCAGCCGCAGTAGCACCGGTCCAGCCCCTTGTGGTCGTTGCATTCATAGCAGGTCCGGGCCCCGCAGTACCGGTTGAAGGTGTACTCATGTTTACAGTCCATGACGCCCTCTCTCTGGCAGGGGCGGCAGGAGGAGCCCACCGCCCCGCCGTGTCAGATTAGCCTCGTAGCAGCTTGCGGCGGCCCCAGCCCGCAGCCGCCAGTCCCGTTCCCAGGAGCAGGAGGGTGGCGGGCTCGGGCACCGCGTTGATCAGGTCGGCCTGATTAGGAACAGCCGAGAACGCCCCGTCCTCTCCCGGTGTGAAGGTTCCTAGCGCGATCTCGGTGTTGGCAAAGGTCCAGCCGTCCGGCTGAAACCCGTAGTAGCCCGCCAGGGTCTCGTTCTTGGTGTCGGCGCCGATCGCCAAAAACAGCGCGCTCGCGCCGGACGACACGAGGCCTGGTGTATTGGGAGTCCCTGTGAACGAACCGGACAGCAGGACCGCGTCATCGAGTCCCAGCGCCGGGACGTCGCCGGTCAGGACGAAGGATCCGCCTCCCGCCCACGTGTACTGCGGCGGCCCCTCCTGGATGTTGGCTCCGGTGGTGAAGTTGAGGAAGCAGTCCACGCAGTCCAGGACCACGTTGGCATTCAGCGGAGAGTCGATGCCCACGATGTCCACGAATTGGATGTTGGTCCCCACGGCGGGGCCCCCCGCTCCGCCATAGACGATCGTGCCACCCGCGCCCCCAGGCACCGTGTCGAACACGATGGTGGGCAGCGCCATGGCCGCGCCAGGCAGCAGCAGGATCAGGAGTGTGATCAGCTTCTTCATGTCGTATTCCCTCAGTTGCTCGTGCACCGCACTCGGACGACGGCCCCGATGCATCCTCCTTTCAGTCCGCCCAGATCAGCAGGGCGAACGAGATCATGGCCACCACGAACCCCAGGGTCAGCGCCTCCCGGATCACCGGCCTGCCTCCGCGTCGTGCAGACGCACGGAGTCCTCGGCTGCCTGGCATCGGGCGCATTCCTTGGGGTCATGTTTTCCCGCAAGCTCGGTGGCCCGGTCCACGACGCGCCACCGCTGCTCGCGCCAATGGTGGCGACGCCCGGGCTCTCCTATTTCGTTCCGGGCGTACTCCTGCTCTTTGGCTTGGGCTGCATCGAACAGGTCGTGGGCCTCGGTGCTGTTCATCGCATTGCCTTTCGGGTCGGGCTCTGCCCGTCCAGGAACGGCTCCAGGTTTACGCGGCTCGCAGCCCGCTCGCCAGCGGACCGGGCGGTCGCGGACTGATTGTCCTTGCGCTCGTCCTCCGCCGAATAGCTCTTCCAGGTGGACCGGCCCGTGCGGCGCCGCGCGTTGCGCTCCTCCCGCTTCCGCCACTCGGCGTTCGCCTTCTCCCGGGCCGCTCGGCGGGCTGCCTGGGCCTCGGGGCGGTCGTCGGGGTACTTGGCGTAGTACGCCTCCGGATCCGCGTCCCGCTCCGCGTCTTTCGCAGCCTGAGCTTCCTGGGCCCTCGCCACCCGGGCCTCCCATTCCGCATCCTGCGCCTTCTGGCGGGCCGTCCTCTGGCCGTCCCGGCGATACCCGTATTGTGCTTCCAGGTAGTCGCTGATCTCGGTCTGATGGTGCACGACCAGGGCCGTCTCACTGGTGGCGGCCTTCTGGCGGATGGCGGTCAGCCGCTCGCCCAGCCGCTCTACGGCGCCCAGCCCGAATCCGACTTGCCACCGCAGCGGGTCCACGTGCTCTCCGGTGGAAGCCAGGTGGGCCTTCCGCTCCTCGGATCCGATCCTCTTGATCTGGTCGATGACCCACCCGTATAGCATCTGCAGGGACTTGATGTTGTCGGGCCGCCCCACGAACGCTACGGTCTTGGTGTACCGGTCGACCAAGGGAAAGCAGTAGTAGTGGTCGGCCATGACCTCGGCCAGGTCCAGCTTCCACTTGAAGGCCGCCTTGCCCAGGTCATGCTTGTCCTCCCTCACGGCAGGTTTCGCCTGGCCCCGGGACTCCAGGTCCGCCACGTTCAGGTTGTGTTCGGTCAGCAACTCCTGCAGCTTGTGGGCCGCCGCGTGCGCCTCTCCCTCCACCGGACTCGTGGTCAGGGCCAGCAGCTTGCGCAGCTTGTCGAAGAGCTTTTCTCCGTTCATCTCTCCCTCTCTCCTCTCTGGTGTGGTTCTTTCGCTCTCACGGGCCGCCTCGGTGCCGTCCCGTCTACGTCTCACTACGACCCCATTATAACACAGGCGGGGGCCCGTGTCAAGAGTGTACGCCCGATTAGTGCCAATACCGCCATAGCGTCCACCCGCTCCAAACCAACGACCCCGCCAGGGCCAGGTAGGCGAGGCCCAGGACGGAATACACCGTCAGCTGGAATAGCCTCAGGATGCCCCGGACCACGGCCCGGTCCACCCAGTCCTGCTCGTCACACACCGGAGTCCTCCGTGCGCCAATACGGCTCGTCGAGCAGGTGCTTGATGGACTCCTCATGCTTCTCCATCTCCTGCTCCCACTCGTACTCCGCCTCCGCTTGGGCCTTCATGGCCTCGGAGCAGCGGTCGTCGTCGTGCTCGGACTCGGGCTCGCCGTGCTCCTCCTCCCACTCGCCACAGTTTCCGCAGCGGTGGTTGCCCTGGGCGGGGCCGCAGGATCCGCAGTACAGGTCGCCGCACAGGCAGGGGCCCATCACTTCGTCCCCTGGAAGCAACTTGGGCAGAGCCAGCGGGTATTGCCCACGGTGCCCACGGGCTTGATTTCCTCCTGCCTCATCAGGCGCTGGCACTGGTCGCAGACGATGGGGGGCCCGTGTCGGTCGGACTTACCAAAGGACGACGGCGGGCTGCCGCCCGGGGGCACCGTCCGTGCCACTTTGGCCCGGGATGGTCGCTTGGCGTCCTGCTCCTGGACCTCCCAGGAGATCTCGTACTCGCCTCCCTCGTCGCCTGTGAACTGCTGCAGGTCCGCTCCCTCCAGGGCCTCCTGGATGGCGCTGCTCAACTCATCGCGGGTCGCAAACTTCCCTTGGGTCCGCTCCGCCTCTACCGTGACCAGGAACTCGAACCTCAGGGCGGCCATTATTCCACCGCCTTTTTCACGGTCCGCATGAGCAGCCGCACGGCGTCCTGGATGGCCTCCGTCTGCCACGTGACCAGGTTCAGCGGGTCTACCCTGTGGTGCGCCAACAGGATCCGGACGATCTCCTCCCGGGTGGCCACGATCTCGACCGTCTTGACTACGTTTGGCATGTTCCTCTCTCCTCTCAGAAGCAGGTGTCGCACGTGCAATGCGGGTGCCGCCCGCTCTGGCACGAGGCCATGGCGGTGTGGCGCGGGTAGAACGCGTTCTCGGGGGCGCTGGACTTGTAGAACGCCTCCTGGCACTCCCGGCAGTCCGGCTTGATGGCGCCCTGGCGCTCCAGGGCGGCGATCACGGCGGTCCTCAGCAGGGTGGCGGCGGGCTCGGTGGCCATCAGCGGGCCTCCTCGTCGCGCTGGACCGACAGGACGTTGGACCACAGGACGTCGACGCCCAGGTTCACAGGGAGCCAGGGGTATTGGGAGTCGATGGCGATCTCCGCGACCCGGAACGCGACCCGGTCTCCCGCCTCGGGGATGGTGACCACGTGGCGTCCGCTCCGCTCGCCCCGGAACGTCTTTGTGGTGAACGCAGTAGCCTTGTCGTGGAGGATCACCCGGAAGGTGATCGCCGCCTTCAGGTTGATGGTTTCCATGTTCCTCTCTACTCTCTCCCGGGCTTGCACCGCACGCAGCGGGCTTCCCGGACTCGGTCGTGGTGGACGGTCTTGTTATGGCCGCAGGATAGGAGGACCCGGGGGCACCCTCCCGTGGTGTGGTCCAGGATCTTGACCACGGCGACCAGGGGCCCGTACCGGGCCAGCTTCATGTCCTCGTCGGGGGCGGGCCCTCTAGGTTTCCCGTTGGTCTTGGCCTGGGACCGGGCCCGCTCGCGGAGCATCTCCTTAACCTCGTCGGGCATCGGGGGCCGCGCAGCCCGGGCCGCCTCCTCCCGGGCGATCGCCTCGGCAGGTTTCGGGTGCTGGCCCGGGTGGCAGTACCAGCAGGAATGGTCCCAGGACCGGACGATGGTCAGTCCGTCTCGGGTCACCTGGTCGGTCAGAATCCGCATCGCTCTCTCCTCTCGTCCCCAGTATACCACACGCGGGGGCCCGTGTCAAGATTCAACACGCGTGAATTATGTCCGCCCGGCTGACAACCACGGTGCCCGTGCGCCGGGCGTTCCTCTGGGCGGCGTCCCGGGTGTGGAAGCTCCACCGGGTGGCCTTTCCGTGGGCGTTCCGGTCCTGGATGGCGCCGGTCACGGCGTCTACCAGAATAAACCTCATACCCCGGGCCAGGAGGTCGCGGACTTCCGGCAGGATCGGCGTCGTCATGGGTTTCCTCTCTCCGGTCATGATGGGCCAGGTGGGGCGGGCCCGTACCGGCACCCGCCCCGTC
>Ga0207428_10000531_pt1 | contig 45546 bp, 38 predicted proteins | sample RhiMethybrSRZTD1_FD_187600 | JGI IMG/M metagenome (GOLD analysis project Ga0207428, IMG submission 187600) | Populus rhizosphere microbial communities from Tennessee, USA - Rhizosphere MetaG P. TD hybrid SRZTD1 (SPAdes) (version 3) | ecosystem: Host-associated > Plants > Roots > Rhizosphere >...
GAGGTGGGTCACGAAATCCTCTTCGCGGGTTCGCATGCCGATGCGGCCCTTCCCGCCGCGGCGCTGAGCGCGATAGGTGGAAATGGCGGTCCGCTTGACGTAGCCGGTGTTGGTCACGGTGATCGCCATGTCCTCGTCGGCAATCAGGTCCTCGATGCGCAGCTCCCCCTCGGCGTCGAGGATCTCCGTCCGCCGTTCATCACCGTAGCGATCGCGCACGGCCGTCAGTTCCGTCCGCACCAGCTGCATCAGGAGCTCGTCGCTCGACAGGATCGCCCGGAGCCGTTCGATCAGCTTCAGGATCTCCGTCAGCTCGTCGATGATCTTCTGGCGCTCGAGGCCGGTCAGCCGCTGCAGCTGCATGTCGAGAATGGCCTGCGCCTGCACCTGCGACAGCTTGAACTGGGTCATCAGGCCTTCGCGTGCTTCGGCGGGATTCTTCGATCCCCGAATCAGCTTGATCACCTCGTCCAGGTGATCGAGCGCGATCTTCAGGCCGTCGAGGATGTGCGCGCGGGCTTCGGCCTTGCGCAGCTCGAACTCGGTCCGGCGCCGTACCACCTCGCGCCGGAACTCGACGAAGTTTTCGATGATCTCGATCAGCGAGAGCACCTTCGGCCGGCCCGCGACGATTGCGAGCATGATGATCCCGAACGTCGTCTGCAGCTGCGTGTGCTTGTAGAGATTGTTCAGCACCACCTCGGGAACTTCGCCGCGCCGCAGCTCGATGACGATCCGCATCCCGTCGCGATCCGATTCGTCCCGAAGATCCGAGATGCCTTCAATGGTCTTGTCCCGCACCAGCTCGGCGATCTTTTCGAGCAGGCGCGCCTTGTTGACCTGGTAAGGGATCTCGGTGACGACGATCGAGAGCTTGTCCCCCTTCTTGCTTTCCTCGACCGCCGAGCGGGCACGCATCAAGATCGAGCCGCGCCCTTCCTTGTAGGCGTTGAAGATGCCCTCACGGCCGACGATGAATCCGCCGGACGGGAAGTCAGGTCCGGGGATCGTTTTGATGATCGTGCGGAACAGCTCGGCTCTGTCACTTCTGCCGGCTGCCGCCGCTGCACGGTGGTCGATCACCGCGAGCACACCATCAATCACCTCCCGCATGTTGTGCGGAGGGATGTTGGTCGCCATGCCGACGGCGATGCCCGCCGAGCCGTTCACCAGCAGGTTCGGGAAGGTGGTCGGAAGAACGGTCGGCTCTTCGGTGGTCTCGTCGTAGTTGGGAACGAAGTCGACGGTCTCCTTGTCGAGATCCGTCATCATCGCTTCGGCCAGCGGCTCCGGGCGCGCTTCGGTGTAGCGCATGGCCGCCGGCGGATCCCCGTCGATCGAGCCGAAGTTCCCCTGGCCGTCGACCAGGGGATACCGCATGTTGAAGTCCTGCGCCAGGCGCACGAGCGTGTCGTAGATCGACGCGTCGCCGTGGGGGTGATAGTTGCCCATCACCTCGCCGACGATCTTGGCGCACTTGCGATACGCACGATTCGACGCCAGCCCCATCGTCCGCATGCCGAACAGCACGCGCCGATGGGCCGGCTTGAGGCCGTCACGAACGTCGGGAAGCGCCCGCCCGATGATTACGCTCATCGCGTAATCCATGTAGGAGCGCTTCATCTCGTCTTCGATGTTGACGGGGACTTTGTTAGCTGCGATATCGGTCATAGGAGCTGTCGCTCGTCCGCGATTCGCGATTCGCGGGCTCGCGGTTCGAAGGATCGCTGGTTAGAACGTCGGAATCTAATTCGAGAGCGAACCCGCGAGCCGCGAGCCGCGAACCCGCGATCAGATGTCTAGGTTCTTGACATCGAGGGCATTGTCTTCGATGAACTTGCGGCGGGGCTCGACCTGATCGCCCATCAGCGTCGTGAACATCAGGTCCGCTTCGGTGTGGTCTTCCGCCTTCACCTGCAGCAGCGTCCGCTTCTCCGGATCCATCGTGGTTTCCCACAGCGTCTCGGGGTTCATCTCACCGAGGCCCTTGTAGCGGTTCACGTCGAACCCCTTCTTGCCGGCGGCGATGAAGAAGTCGACGAGCGCCTCGATCGACTCGATCGTCACGTCGGCGTCCTTTGCGCGCGCGGCGGTCTTGGGCATCGAGCTCACATCCGGCGTCTTCGGCTCGGCCGCCAGCTTCGTGGCCTCGTCCAGCGGTGCGCCGCCGATCGCCGTGTCGTGTGCGGCGGCTCCAGTTGCTTCCTCGGTCACCGGCTGCCCCGAAAGGGTGCGCACGGTCAGCGGCGCCTTGATGCCATCGACATCGTGATAGCTGGCCGCCAGGACACGGAATTCGCTGGTGCTGACGAAGTCCATGTTGACGCGATGATGACGCGGATACCCGCCGGACCGATCCTCGATCACCAGGCTCTGCGCCTGGTTCTCCTCGTCCGGCTGCACGCTGGCCGACACGACCGGGGTGTGCAGCGCATCGGCGAGCTCCTGGACGCGGCCGGGATCCAGGAAGAACGTCCGATCGTGTGCGCCGCGCTCGAGCAGCGCCAGCACGATTGGGCGTGACGGACCACGACGCTCGACGATCTGCAGATATTTCTGGAAGGTCACGAGTTTCTCCAGCCGTGCTTCCAGCTCGGCGCCGGTGATCTGCGTCCCGTCCGCCAGGACCAGGATGCGTGATTCCGCCGATCGCCGGAGCAGCCACTTCTCCATCTCGCGCTCGTCGCGGATGAAGAACTCACTGCGGCCGCGCTTGGCCCTGAACAGCGGCGGCTGCGCGATGTACACGTAGCCGGCGTCGACCAGCGCGCGCATCTGCCGGTAGAAGAACGTGAGCAGCAGCGTCCGGATGTGCGATCCGTCGACGTCCGCGTCGGTCATGATGATGATGCGGTGGTAGCGCAGCTTGCCGAGATCGAAGTCCTCGCTGCCGATGCCGCACCCGAGCGCCGCGATCATGGTCTTGATCTCGTCGCTGCCGAGCATCTTGTCGAACCGGGCCTTCTCGACGTTGAGGATCTTCCCCTTGATCGGAAGGATCGCCTGGAAGCGCCGGTCGCGACCCTGCTTTGCCGATCCACCGGCCGATTCACCCTCGACGATGTAGAGCTCGCTCTGGGCGGGGTCGCGCTCCTGGCAGTCGGCGAGCTTGCCAGGCAGCGAGCTGTTGTCGAGCGCGCCTTTCCGCCGTACAAGGTCACGCGCCTTGCGCGCCGCTTCACGAGCGCGCGCCGCATCCACGGCCTTGGCGATGATCTTCTTGGCGACCGAGGGGTTCTGTTCGAGGAATGCCCCCAGCTTGTCGTTGACGATGGCTTCGACGATCCCCTTGACCTCGGTGTTGCCAAGCTTGGTCTTGGTCTGGCCTTCGAACTGCGGCCGCGGGATCTTCACGCTGATCACCCCGGTCAGACCTTCACGGATATCGTCGCCGCTGATCGTCGCGTCCTTCAGGTCCTTGGTCAGGTTGTTGCGCCCGGCGTAGGAGTTGATGGTGCGCGTCAGCGCCGCACGGAAGCCCGAGAGATGGGTCCCGCCTTCGTGCGTGTTGATGTTGTTCGCGAAGGTGTAGACCGTCTCCGAGTAGCCGTCATTCCACTGCAGCGAGATCTCGACGTCGATGCCGTCCTTCTCGCCGCGCATGTAAATCGGCTTGTCGTTGGCCGCAGCGCGATTCTGATTCAGGTACTGGACGAACGAGTTGATCCCGCCTTCGTACAGGAAGTGATGCGACTTGCCGTCCCGCTCGTCTTCGATGGTGACGGTCACGCCGCCGTTGAGGAACGCCAGCTCGCGCAGCCGCTGCGCCAGCGTATCGAAGCTGTATTCCGTGGTCTCGAAGATCTGCGGGTCGGCCCTGAACGTGATCTTGGTCCCGCGCTTCTTGGTCGTGCCGGTCACTTCGAGCTCACCGACCGGATCGCCGCGCTGATAGCTCTGCTTGTAGACCTGGCCATTGCGCCAGATCTCGAGGTCCAGCGTTTCCGACAGGGCATTCACGACCGACACGCCGACGCCGTGCAGGCCGCCCGACACCTTGTAGCTGTCGTTGTCGAACTTGCCGCCGGCGTGCAGCACGGTCAACACGACCTCGGCCGCCGACCGGCCGCTTTCATGACGATCCACGGGGATTCCGCGACCGTTGTCGACCACGGTGACGGAGTTGTCGATGTGGATGGTCACGTTGACCTGATCGCAATGACCCGCGAGCGCCTCGTCTATCGAGTTGTCGACGATCTCGTAAACGAGGTGATGGAGGCCGGGCGAGCCGGTCGATCCGATGTACATCGCCGGCCGCTTGCGCACGGCCTCGAGGCCTTCGAGGACCTTGATCTTGTCCGCCCCGTAATCGTCTGCACCGGTACCATTTCCGTTACTGCCGGCGGCAATGTTCTCGCCTTCGGCCAGCGACGGCTGATCTGGGGTGGCTTCGAATTCGGTGAGCCGCGGATCGTCGTTCGGTGGTTCGAGTTGTGACATTCAGTGTTTGATACCGTGCGCGTGGTGAATCCGCTACTGCCGGTCTGTATCGGACATCTCCGATCGCTGTTGATACGCAACGCGGAGCGCCGACAAACGTGAACCCGCAGGATGCCTGGTCGAAATACGCGTGCGGCGGGCCACCGCGCCGCGGGACCAGCGCGTCAGACGCGCATCGGCATGATCACGTAGGTGTAGTCGTACCCTTCCGCATTCAGCGGCTTCATCACCGCCTGACTCATCTCGTCCTTGAAGTCGAGGCTGACACCGTCGGTATCTGCGACGCCCAGAAAATCAAGGACATACTGCGCGTTGAAGCAGATCGTGACTGGCGGACCCGAATAGTCGACCATCAGGACTTCCTTCGCCTCGCCGAACTCGGGACTGCTCGAGGCGATCTCGACCTTGCCGCTTTCAATCTGAAACTTGACCGCGCGGGACCGCTCGTTCGAGAGCAGGGCCACGCGCTTGACGGCGTTGGTGAGCCGATCGCGATCGAACTCGATCCGCTTGTCGTTGCTCTTCGGGATGACTCGCTCGAACGCCGGGAACTGACCGTCGATCATCCGCGAAATCAGGAGCCGGCCGCCGATATCGAAGAACAGGTGATTCTCCCCGGCCTCGTACCGGATCTCACCGTCGCCTTCCGCGAGCAGCCGCCCGAGCTCGAGCAGCGTCTTTCGCGGGAGAATTCGCCGAACTTCGTCCTCCGCCGGCTTGCCCTTCGCGGCCGCATTCTCACGCGGCGCGTTGATCAGCGCCAGCCGATGGCCGTCGGTCGACACCAGGCTCATTGAGTCCGGACGAAGAATGAACAACGCGCCGTTCAGAAAGTAGCGGGTGTCTTCACCCGTGATCGCAAACTGCGTCTTCGCGATCATCTGCCGCAGGGCTTCCCTGGGAAGCATTGCGCTGTACCCACCGGTCGCATCCGGGAGGGTCGGAAAGTCCTCTCGCGGCAGGGTCTGCATTCGCGAGTCGAAACGGTCCGCCGCAACTTTGACCCCACCCTTGTCCTCCTCGATCCGGACGTCGGTCTCGGGGAGCGCCTTGATGATCTCGAACAGCTTCTTCGCCGGCAGGGTCAACGACCCGCCTTTGGCCACCGAGGCCGTGCACTTGCTGCGGAGCCCGACCTCCAGATCCGTGGCGAGCAGCTTTACTTCATCGCCCGAGGCTTCGATGAGTACGTTCGCGAGGATCGGAATCGTGTTCTTCCGCTCGACGATGCCCTGGAAGAGTTGCAATTCCCGCAACAGGTCGGTCTTCCGGACGACAAGCTCCATGTGCTGGTGACCTCGAGGGACGCACTTCGAATTGGTGTGCTGATCTCTTCGACTTCTGCAGGGAGATCGTGAATAAAGAATTATAACAAGAAAAAGGCGTTGTTGAAAAGTTTGAACCTCGAAACAAAACCTTTTTTTTCAACCACTTACACTGTGCATAACTAGGGGCTTTCGCAGTCGCGTTCCCGAGCGGACGGCGTGGAAAAATCCTCCTCGAACTCCCCCCACAGCCCATCCGCAGCCGCCCGAGGAGAGAGCCTGTGGAAATCGCTCCCGGCTGGCCTTGCAGCAGCCCAAAAGCTCAGCGAAACGACTCCATGAAGTTGTTGATGAGGGTGTTGAAATCCCCGTCCTTCTGGCGGAGGTCCTCGATTTTTCGAATCGAGTGGATCACGGTCGAATGATGTTTTCCACCGAAGCTCCTGCCGATCTCCGGTAGCGAGGCAGATGTGAGGTTCTTGCACAGATACATCGCGATCTGCCTGGGCATCGCAACCGACTTCGAGTTGTTTCTCGACTTCAACTCGCCGAGCTTGAGCTGGTAGTACTCCGACACGAACTTCTGGATTATCTCGATCGTGATTGCCCGGTCGTCGTTCTGGATCACGTTCCGCAGTACGTCTTGCGCGAGCGGGAGTGAAATCTCACGCCCTGTGAGCGAGGCGTACGCGATCAGCCGGATCAGTGACCCTTCGAGCTCGCGGATGTTCGACTTGATCTTGCCGGCAATGTAGATCGCCACGTTGTCGGGGAGGGGAATGCCTTCCGCTTCCGCCTTTTTCTTGAGGATCGCAACCTTGGTTTCGATGTCCGGCGGCTGGATGTCGGCGATCAGACCCCATTCGAATCGCGACCGCAGGCGCTCCTCGAGCGACGGAATCTCGTGCGGCGGGCAATCGCTGCTGATCACGATCTGCTTCTGCGCGTCGTAGAGCGCATTGAACGTGTGGAAGAACTCGGTCTGAGTTCCCTCTTTGCCGGCCAGGAATTGCACGTCATCGACCAGCAGCACGTCGACGCTGCGGTAGCGCTCCCGGAATTCCAGCACGCGGTCGTAGCGCAGCGCATTGATCATCTCGTTCATGAAGCGCTCGGACGAGATGTATGTCAGCTTGAGGCTGGAGTTGGTCTGAACGTACTGTCCGATGGCGCGCATGAGGTGTGTCTTGCCGAGACCCACGCCGCCGTAAATGAACAGAGGGTTGTACGAGCGCGAGGGAGACTCCGCCACCGCCCGGCATGCTGCGTGAGCGAACTGGTTCGACGGCCCGACGATGAAGGTGTCGAACGAGTAGCGGCCGCCGAGCCCGGGCTGACCGGCGTCGGTGTCCGCCGCTTCGCCATCCGCTTCGCCGTCGTCGGGCGGCGGATGTGCAGGGCGCGTCAAGTCGGCCGTATGAGTCCCCTCTTCCGTGACGAACTGGACGGCGGCTCCCGACCGATCGACCTCCCGGAGAGCTTCACTGAGCACGCCCGAATAGTGTTTGGTGAGCCAGTCTCGAAAAAGGGAATTCGGGACCCGGACATGGATACCGTCCGGCTGCTCGGCGATGAACCCCGTTGGCTTGAACCAGGTGTAAAAGCTGTGCCGGTTGACCTTGGTTTCAATCCGGGCGAGAACTGCATCCCAGATGTTCGTGCCCGTCATATCAGTCCTCGTCTGCGGGGGCCTGCGATTTCAGCCTTTCGCCCTCGGAACCCCGGATCTTTACGTTCTGTTTGCCACGGCAGAGGCCGCCGACCCCAGTAAAACAAGGCATTTGTACCCTTCGCCTCGTGAAAAAGGGCGTCACTCCGGCGTTACGCCGGAGTTGCAAAGCGAAAATCCGGGCTTTTCCACATTTTTTTCCACAGTTGTGGAAAACTTCGGGGGGAGACCCTACGGCTGTCGTGGGAGACCCTACGGCTGTCGCAGGGAGGGGACTCTAACATAGCGCTCTGGGGAGCGCCAGATCGGGTCTTGGGCGCCTCCGGGAAGGCCCCAGGACCCTCTTCGACCATCTCCCATTCGTTTGACACTCGGGCTGCCGGTTCGCTACCATCTAGGTTTTCTCCGGAATAATTCCGTCTCGCAGGGGTACCGGCCGTTATGAAGGGTAAACGCACGTTTCAACCGAATCGCCGCCGGCGGCGGCGCACTCATGGCTTCCTGACCCGGATGGCCACGAAAAACGGCCGCCAGGTCCTCAAGCGACGCCGCGCAAAAGGGCGCAAGCGCCTGACCGTTTCTTCGTCGTAAGCCCTGCACGGGGCGGCTCTTGGAACGACCGGGGACGTCCTCGTCCGCATTCCCCAAATACCGGCGGATACGCCGCCGTGGCGAGTTCGGGACCGTGTTCGATCGCGGCACCCGTCTTCATGGCCGGTTTTTCACGTTCCTGCTGCTTCCGAACGGCCTGACGGGCCCACGGCTGGGGATCGTGGCCTCCAGGAAGTTCGGCGGGGCGGTCCAGCGTAATCGGGCGAAACGATTGATTCGAGAGATGTTCCGGCAGCTTGGACCGCAGGGCATGCCTGCCGCGGTCGATCTCGTGGTCATTCCACGGCGTGAGGTACTCGCCGCCGGGTTCCCCGAGATCGCGCGGGATTTCGGCAACACCTGGCGCCGCGGCGTCGAGCGCCTGGCGGCAAATCCACGTGGATAATCTTCCGCTCGGCCTTCCCCAGCGTCTACTGCTGGCCGCAATCCGCGGCTATCAACTCATTTTTTCACCGATGTTTACGGGCTCATGCCGGTTCGTGCCGTCCTGCTCGGCGTATGCGGCCGAGGCAGTGCAGCGACACGGCGTCATTCGAGGGTCCGTGTTGAGTCTCAAGCGGCTCGCCCGCTGCCGGCCGCTGGCAAAACACGGCTTCGATCCTGTGCCCAGCCGGTTCGGCGACTGACGAATTCATGGAAAAACGCGTCTTTCTCGCGGTCGCCCTTTCAGTGGCGGTCCTGCTCGCTTACAACACCCTATTTCCTCCGCCTAAACGGCCCACAACCGTTCCGGCCGAAACATCCACGCAGGCGCAGCCCGCGGCCCAGACTGCGGCGACGCCTGTAGAGGCTCCATCGCAGCCGGCCGGTCAACCGGCACCGACGCCGGCACCGGGCGGCGAGTCGTTGGTTGGCGAGACGGCGGAACGCGAAACCGTTGTCGAGAACGATGCCGTGCGTGCGACGTTCTCAACGCGCGGTGGCGTGATCACGAGCTGGCGCCTGAAGCACTATGCCGAGAACGGGCAGCCGCTCGACCTGATCCCGCATAACACGCCGGCCGGCCTGGCGAAGCCCTTCACGCTGATTACCGACGATCAGGGCGTCAATGCGACCCTTGAGAAAGCGTTGTTCAAGCCAAGCACGGACTCCCTGAACACGACGACCGCGCCGGGATCCCTGAGCCTGGAATACCGGGATGCCAGCGGTCTCTCGGTCACCAAGGAATTCTCCTTCGCGCCCGATCGTCCCTACGAGATCGTGTTCAGCGCCACCGTTTCCAAATCCGGAGCGGCACTGGTTCCGACGATCGCATGGGGTCCGGCGCTCGGCACGGGACGGGTCTCCAGCGGGATGACCTATTCGCCCTCACCGCAGCCTATCTACTACCGCGACCACGACGTTAGCCGCGTGGCCTTCGACAAGATCGCAGAGCATCGCGTCGTCGAAGGCACGATCGGGTTCGGCGGCGTCGACGATCACTACTTCCTCACGTCGATCGTTTCGCCGGGGCAGCAGGCCCGGCTCGAATACGACCCGGTACTGGTCCAGGTGCCGGGATCGGATCGGCCTCTGCACTTTGTATCGTGGGGGGTGCGGGTGCCGACCGCGTCTTCGAAGGTCCGGTTCTTTGCCGGCCCGAAGGACTTCGACGTATTGCAGAAAACGGATCCCGATTTCGTGCGCGCCATTCATTTCGGGATCTTCGCCTGGCTCGTCGTTCCGCTGCTACGCGCGCTGAAGTGGGTCAATACCTACGTCGGCAACTACGGCTGGTCGATCATCGCCCTGACAGTGATCATCAACCTCGTCATGTTCCCGCTGCGCCACAAGAGCGTGGTGTCGATGCGGAAGATGCAGGAGCTCCAGCCGGAAGTGAAGGCCATCCAGGATCGCTACGCGAAGCTGAAGATGAGCGATCCGGCGCGGCAGAAGATGAACGTCGAGCTGATGAACCTGTATCGCGAGCGTGGCGTGAATCCGGCGAGCGGCTGTGTTCCGATGCTGCTCACGCTGCCCGTGCTGTTCGCGTTCTACTCCATGCTCTCGGTCGCGATCGAACTGCGAGGGGCGCCGTTCGTCGGCTGGATCAAGGATCTGTCGACCTACGATCCGTGGTTCGTCACGCCGATCCTCATGGGCCTCACGCAGTTCGTCCAGCAGAGGATGACTCCCGCGACCGGCGATCCGGCGCAGCAGCGAATGATGATGTTCATGCCGCTCATCTTCATGACGATGTTCATCTGGGCGCCGAGCGGATTGGTGCTGTATTGGACCGTGAGCAACCTGTGGGCGATCGGGCAGCAGGTCCTGACCAACCGGTTGATTGGCCCGGCGCCGCAGCGCACGGCCGGGGCCGCAGCCGAACGGCGGCTGAAGCAGGCCGGCGGCGGCAAGACGGATGCAGCCAAGGAGCGCAAGTAAATGGAACTGCACGACCGCGTGAAGGAGTTCGTCGAACGCACGCTGACGGCGATGGGGCTGTCATCACTCAAGGCTGCCGTCAGTGAGACGCCCGACAGCGTGCGGATTGATCTCTCCGGCGATCAGGGTGACGTTCTGCTGCGCCGTCGCGCCGAATCCCTCGACGCTCTCCAGCACATCGTCAACACGGCTTTCCGGCGGGAGCTGAAGGACGATCGCACGTTCGTGGTCGATTGCCTCAACTACCGCAAGACCAAGGATGCCGAACTGCGGCAGATGGCGCGCTTCATGATGGAGCGCGCGAAGTCGTCCGGCACGCCGCAGGAGATGGGTCCGCTGAACCCGTATGCGCGCCGCCTCGTTCACCTCACCGTGGCCGAGGATCCGCAGATGTCGTCGGAGAGCATCGGCGACGCCTTTCTGAAGACCGTGATCATCGCGGTCCGCAGGTAGCGCGCCGGCAAGGGCGGCCGCCTGTGTTCAGCACCACCGACACAATCGTGGCCATCGCCACCCCGCCAGGGCGAGGCGGGCTCGGCGTCGTCCGTCTCAGCGGATCATCCGCACAGTCAATCGCGCAGCGTTTGACCGGCCGCGACCGGCGCTTCGAGCCGCGACACGCGACGCTCGCAGAACTGCACGGCGGCAATGGCAGTTTCGATCGCGCGATCGTGACGGTCTTCCCCGCCCCGCATTCGTACACCGGTGAAGATGTCGCCGAGCTCAGCGTACACGGCAGCCCGGTGTTGCTGCAGGCGGCTGTTGCAGAAGCGATGCGCCTCGGCGCGCGGCTCGCAGAACCGGGCGAGTTCACGCTCCGTGCATTTCTGAACGGGCGGATCGATCTCGTTCAAGCTGAAGCCGTCCGTGATTTGATCGAATCGGTCACGCCGCTGCAGGCGCGGGCGGCCTTCGATCAACTCGAAGGTACCCTCACCTCCCGGATCCGCGAAATCGACGCAGCGCTGTTCGACTTGTGCGCGCGGCTCGAGGCGTCGCTGGATTTTCCGGACGAGGGTTATCACTTCGTCGAAGGGCGCTCCGCAGGGTCGGAGATTGACGGTGTTGCCGCACAGATCGATCGACTTCTCGGGAGTGCACGGCGCGGGCGACTGCTCCGGGAAGGCATCCAGGTCGTGCTCGCGGGCAGGACGAATACAGGTAAGTCGTCCATATTCAATCAATTAGCTGGATCTGGCAGGGCGATCGTCACGGCCTTGCCCGGGACGACGAGGGATCTGCTCACCGAAGTGGTCGACATTGGCGGAGTTCCGGTCACGGTGGTCGATACCGCGGGCGTCCGTGTGTTTCCGGCCGATGTGATTGAAGCCGAAGGCATCGCACGAGCGGCGGCCGCGCGCAGCGTCGCGGCACTGATCGTCGTCGTGCTGGACGGCTCGGCGGCGTTGACAGACGATGATCGAGTGCTGCTCGAGCAAACGGCGACCGTGCCCCGGGTGATCGTCGCAAACAAGTCGGACCTCACCGCGGCCTGGACGACGCTCGATGGGAACGAGAACCTGGTTCGAGTCTCGGCCCTCGAGGGGGACGGCATCGACGATCTGCGCTCGGCGATCCTCGTCGCGATCGGGAGCACTCGCTCGGATGCCCGCGATCTCCCTGCGGTCACGAACCTGCGGCACATCGACCTGTTGACGCGCGCCGGCGAAGCACTGGAGCGCGCCGCATCAGCAGCGCGAGCGCAGGTCCCAGAGGAGTTCGTACTCGCGGACATCAACGACGCGCGTGCGCTTCTCGAAGAGGTTACCGGTGCGCGCACCACCGAGGATCTCCTCGGCCACATTTTCGCGAGCTTCTGCATCGGTAAATGACTGAACGGAACTTCAACGTGATCGTGATTGGCGCGGGTCACGCCGGCATCGAAGCGGCGTGGGCGGCCGCCCGGCTCGGATGCTCAGTGGCGATCTGCACGCTGTCGAATGACACCGTTGCTCACATGCCGTGCAATCCCGCCGTCGGCGGAACGGCCAAGGGACACCTTGTCCGCGAGATAGATGCGCTCGGCGGCCTGATGGGCCGTGCGATCGACGCAACCGGCATCCAGTTCAAGCTGCTGAATCGCAGTCGTGGCCCCGCCGTATGGTCGCCGCGCGCGCAGGCCGACAAGCGGGTCTACGGAGCGTGGGTCCGCTCGTCCATCGAGGCCCTCCCGAATCTCGCATGGATCATCGGGAAAGCCGGACGAATCCTCACCGACGGAGGGGTGGTCGTCGGCCTCGAGCTCGAAGACGGGCGCGCGTATGGCTGCAGCGCTCTCATCGTCACAACCGGAACCTTCCTGAATGGACTGGTTCACGTCGGCCCTGATCAACGGCCGGCCGGCCGCGCTGGCGAGCCGCCGTCACATGCGCTTGCCGAGTCGCTGAAAGGCTTCGGGTTCACCTGTGGGCGGCTGAAAACGGGAACGCCGCCAAGGCTCTCGCGCGCGAGCATCGATTTTTCGCGGTTCCAGCAGGAACGCGGCGACGAGCCGCCGGTACCGTTCTCGTTTCTCACCGATCGAATAGAGCGGAATCAAGTTACCTGTCAGGTGCTCTACACCACGGATCGCGTTCATGACCTCGTGCGCGATCACATCGCGCTGTCGCCGCTCTTCAACGGTCAGATCAAGGGCATCGGTCCCCGGTATTGTCCGTCGCTCGAAGACAAGGTGATGCGGTTTCCGCACCGCGAACGCCACCAGATCTTTCTGGAGCCCGAAGGCCTCGACGTTGACGAGATCTACGTGAACGGGTTCTCGATGAGCCTTCCGGCGGAGGTCCAGAGCAAGCTGGTTCACGCACTTCCCGGGCTCGAAGACGCCGTGATGCTTCGGCCGGGCTACGCCGTCGAGTACGACTTCATCCAGCCAACGGAGCTGCAGCCAACCCTCCAGACTCGGCGCGTCCCCGGACTCTTCCTCGCCGGGCAGATCAACGGCACGTCCGGCTACGAAGAGGCCGCGGCGCAGGGAATCGTGGCAGGGATCAATGCCGCAAGGGCACTCAGGGACGAGCCGTCGTTCGTGCTGGGCCGCGACGAGAGCTATATCGGAATCCTGATCGACGATCTGACGACCCGGGGATGCCTCGAGCCCTATCGGATGTTCACGTCGCGGGCCGAACACCGGCTGCTCCTCCGCATCGACAATGCGGACCTCCGCCTGACACCCAGGGGCCGGGCCATTGGCCTGGTGGACGACGACCGGTGGGGGCGTTTCCAGGAGCGGAGGTCGCGTTTCGAGCGAAACCGAGCGGTGATCGAAACCTCCCGCGTCAATATCTTGGGAGTCAAGGTTCCGACACCCCGTGCGCTGAGGCAGCCGGAGATCCGTCTCGAAACTCTGGTGTCTGAGGGCCAGATCCGCCTGGAGGTCGATCAGGACAACCCGACGCTGGACCTCGCCAGCCTCGAAACGGATTTCAAGTACGAAGGCTATCTCCGCCGCCAGCAGACCCACGTCGAGCGGCAGCGACGGCAGGAGGGGCGCAGCATTCCGGCGACCTTCGAGTTCGCGGGCGTGCCCGGGCTTTCCCGGGAGATGGTACAGAGGCTGACCGAGCTCCGTCCGATGACCCTGGGGCATGCGTCCAGGATTCCCGGCGTAACGCCGGCGGCAGTGGCGGTAATTGCGACTTATCTCGATCGTTCGTCACAGCGGCAGAGCGCGGAAGGGGACCTCTGATACCCTTCCGGCGTGGCGCCGCGCGACTTCTCTACCAGACTGACTCGTCGGGCGTTGCGGGTCGGCCTTTTCCTGAACGATGAGCTCGTTGAGAAACTCGACACGTTTTACGGTCTTTTGTTCAGGTGGAATCAGAAGATTAATCTGACGTCGATCGCCGATCCTGATGAAGCCGTTGACCGTTTGCTGCTCGAGCCTCTGCTCGCGGCGCGGTATGTTCCGGCTTCCGCCACGCGCCTGATGGACATCGGATCTGGCGGAGGTTCGCCGGCGATTCCACTCAAGCTCGCGCTTTCACACCTCCACCTCACCATGGTCGAGGCGAAGGTCAGAAAATCCGCCTTCCTCAGGGAAGCATCCCGGCAGCTGGGTCTGACTGCGACTGTGGTCGAAACGACGCGCGTCGAAGAGCTTTTAGCCCGACCGCAGCTGCATGAAACCTTCGATTTAGTGAGCATGCGGGCGGTGAGGATCGAAATGCGCATGCTCAATACCATCCAGGCGTTTCTGAGGCCTGGTGGCCACGTTCTCCTGTTTCGCGGCCCTCACGGACCTGCTGAACCCGTCGTTGTACCGCCGCTACAATGGGTCGATACCTATCCACTTGTGGAAGTGATGCAAAGTCGGGCGACGCTCCTCCAAAAACGCCCAATTGGTGCCTATGTTCCACGTGGAACAGTCCGGTCGGAAGCTTGATCGTCCCTGGCTCGGTCGCTATCGTCGCTAGCTCTGTTGTTCGCGTTTAGGTGTTCTGACCAAATGTCTGCACGCATCCTTGCCGTCGCCAACCAGAAAGGTGGCGTAGGCAAGACCACCACAGCAATAAATCTTGCGACGGCCCTGGCCGTTTCGGACCAAAGGCGGGTTCTTCTGGTCGACCTCGATCCGCAGGCCAATCTCACGAGTGGTGTAGGCCTGAAAGGGCAGATAGCCAAGGCCGGAACGGTCTACCACGCCCTGACTGCTGACGTTGAGGATCCGGAGGCCTTCGTCCTGCCTACGGCGGTCTCGCAGCTGAGCCTGGTGCCGGCGGACCGGAATCTGACGGGGGCCGAACTCGAGCTCGTGTCGCTTCCGGACCGGGAGAAGCGGATGCAGGCGCTGTTACAGCCGCTCAAAGAGCAGTTCGACTACATCTTCATCGACACCCCCCCGTCGTTAGGGTTGTTAACCTTAAACGCCCTCGTCGCCGCCGATGCGGTGCTTATCCCCCTGAATTGTGAATACTTTGCGCTCGAAGGGCTCGCCGACCTGGTCGCCACCCTCCGACGCGTGCGGGCGGCCTTCAACCCGGGGCTCGACATCGCCGGGGTCCTGTTGACGATGTATGACGAGCGGACGAATCTGGGTCAGCAGGTCGCCAAGGACATACGGGCGTACTTCCAGGACCGGGTCTACACCACCGTCATTCCGCGCAACATCCGGCTCGGCGAAGCCCCGAGCCACGGCGTCCCGGCGATCCTCTACGATGTGAAATCGAGAGGCGCGGAGGCGTACCTCGCGCTCGCGCGCGAGGTCCTCGTCCGCGACGAATCGGCCGCCGAGCAGTCACAGGAGCACCATGGCTGACAAACGTCCAGCGCTCGGCCGGGGTCTGAGCGCGCTCATCCCCGACGCGCCGGCGCCCGTCACCCAGGAGCGCGCCCTCGACGTCGACATCGACCTGCTGCAGCCCAACAAGTTCCAGCCGCGAACCCAGATGGATGACGGCCGGATCGAGGAGCTCGCGCGTTCGATCCGCTCGAACGGCGTGATCCAGCCGATCGTCGTCCGCAAGGCGGAGAACGGCTATGAGATCGTCGCCGGCGAACGGCGCTGGCGCGCCTCGCAGCGCGCGGGTCTGCTGAAGGTTCCGGTGGTCGTGCGTGACATTCCCGACGATCGGCTGCTTGCCGCCGCGCTCATCGAGAACATCCAGCGGGAAGATCTCAATCCGATTGAAGAGGCGCACGCCTACCGACGGCTCGGCGACGAATTCGGCCTGACCCAGGAACAGATCGCCGAGTCGGTCGGCAAGGATCGGTCGTCAGTCGCGAACTACGTCCGGCTGCTGCGGCTGCCGCCCGAAGTGCGCGATCACGTCGGCGGCCGGACGCTGTCGATGGGTCATGCCCGCGCGCTTCTGAGTCTTCCCGACGCGGAGAGTCAGCTGCGAGTCTCTCACGAGGTCGTGCAGAAGGGGCTCTCGGTCCGGGACACCGAAGCGCTCGTCAAGCGGGCTGTCAGTCCTGCGCCGGAGAAGCCCGAAGCGCCGAAAGACGTACACACGCGCGCGGCCGAAGACCGTTTGCGCTTCGCTCTCGGCACGCGGGTGCGAATCGCGCGGAAGGGAAAGGGAGGCCGGATCGAGATCGATTTCAGTGACGAGAACGAGCTGCAAAGGATTTACGAGCAGTTGACGGACAAGAGCTAGATCAAATCCCAAGCTCCAAATCCCAAATCCCAACCTCCAAGCCAATGCTCAACTGCCAAACTCACTCTCAGGTTGGGGCTTGACGTTGGAGGTTGGCTTGGAGCTTGGGATTTGGGATTTGGAGCTTGGGATTTGGACCTTGGGATTTGACGAATGAAAAAGCTAACCGCCTACTCGCATTGCGCCGGTTGAGCGAGCAAGCTCGCTGCCGGTGAGCTCGCCCAGGTGCTGGGCGGACTGCCCGTGATGACCAATGACCGGGTCCTCGTCGACTATCGGACCGCGGACGATGCCGGTGTGTACAAGCTCGATGACGAGCGGGCGCTGGTGCAGACGGTGGACTTCTTCACGCCGATCGTGGACGACGCGTTCACATACGGGCAGATTGCGGCCGCGAACGCACTGAGCGATGTCTATGCCATGGGCGGCCGTCCACTCACGGCGCTCGCCATCGCGGCGTTTCCAAAGGACCTCGATCCGTCGTTGCTGGGGCGGATCTTTGCCGGCGGGCTCGAGACGCTCCAGCGTGCGGGCGTGAGCCTGCTCGGCGGACACACGGTCCAGGATCAGGAAATCAAGTTCGGCTATGCGGTCACCGGAGAGATCCACCCGCGGCGCATCTGGATGAACGCCGGCGCCAGGCCCGGCGACGTCCTGTTCCTGACGAAGCCGCTCGGAACGGGAATCGTCGCCACGGCGCTCAAAGCCGATCGGGTGTCCGACTCCGTCGTCAGCGCCGCGGTGGCGTCGATGTCGCGCCTGAATCGCGCCGCGAGCGAGGCGCTGGCCTCATTGCCGCACGGCGCCGTGCATGCGTGCACCGACATCACCGGGTTCGGGTTGATCGGGCACGGGTCCGAGATGGCGGTCGCGAGCGGTGTGACTCTCGAGATCGAGAGCGCGTCGGTTCCGCTGCTCCCGGGAGCGCTCGATCTCGCAGCAGCCAATGTTCCGGGTGGCGGCCGGACCAACGCCGAACACTTCGGGCCAGACGTGCAGGTGTCGGCCGGCGTGTCGAATGATCTGCTGACGGTAATGCACGACCCACAGACGTCCGGAGGCCTGCTTGCCTCGGTCGATCCGGCGCATGCCGACGCAGCGGAAGCCCTCCTCCGGCAGGTCGACCCGGCCACCCGGCGAGTCGGCCGGGTCACCTCACCTCAGAGCCACCGGCTGGTCCTTCGTTAACTCGACTGTCCCCGCGTCAACGTGGTATAAATTTACGTTTGTCTACCGCAGCGAGCGGCCCTCAGTGGAGTGGTGTCTCGCGCGCCGGAGGTGCTGTTGTTTCCGGATCTCTCGGTCCTGTGGGTCATCTTCTTCGTGCTCGTGCTGACGATCCTGCTCGATCGGCTGCTGTTCCGTCCCCTGCAGGGGGTGATGCAGCAGCGGGCCGAAGCCACGCGATCGGCGCGTCAGCTGGCGGAACGATCCGCGACTGAGGCGCGAGCAGCCACCGAGGAATTCGAGCGCAAAACCGCGGCCGCGCGCGCCGAGATCTATCGTCAGATGGACGAGATGCGCAAGATCGCGCTGGCCGAGCGCTCCGAAATTCTGACCCGGACCCGAGCCGAGGCCGAAGCCGAAATCGCCGCGGCATCCGCACAGTTGCAGGCCGAGACCGAAGAAGCCCGCCGGCGTCTCGCCGCCGACGCCGAAGCGCTCGGCGCGGCGGCTGCGGAGCGCATCCTCGGGCGCCGCGCGTCCTGACCGGTTCGATCCCGATTAGCAGAGTGCCGGAGTAACGGAAATCACACAGAAGATGTTTACGCGCCGCGTCAGTTTGCCCGGACTCGCCGGTTTCCTCCTGCTCGCAGCCCTGTTCGTGTCCCCTTCCGCCGTTGCCGCACAAGGACACGAAGCGGGCGGACCCGCCGCCGCCCCGGCAGCTGCCGGAGGCGCGCAGCCCGTCGAACATGCGAACGCCGAAGCCGCACACGGCTCCGAGCACCCGATCCGCGACCTGGTCGCCAAGCTGCTGAACTTCGGCATTCTGGTCGGGATCCTGGTCTACTTCCTCAAGACCCCGATTGCCGGTTACCTGAGCGGCCGCAGCGCGCAGATCCGCCAGGACCTGATCACTGCCGCCGAGATGCGGCGGACCGCCACGGCGCAGCTCGAAGAAATCCAGAAACGACTGAGCGAGCTGCCGGCGGAGCTGACGGCGTTGAAGAGCCGCGGCGAAGAGGATGTGCGAGCCGAAAAAGTCCGGATCGCAGAAACCGCCAGGACCGAGCGCGACCGGTTGCTCGAACAGACGCGTCGTGAAATCGCGACGCGGCTGCGTATCGCCCGTCGCGAGCTCACCGAACACGCCGCCCGGCTCGCCGTCCAGGTGGCGCACGATCGCATTCAACGCACCATCACTCCCGAGGATCAGTTGCGGCTCGTCGATCGGTACACGACCCAGTTGAGGGAGGCACGATGACCAACCGCGCGGCTGCAACTCGTTATGCGCGCGCCTTGTTCGACGTCGCACTCGCCGAACGCCAGGACCTCGTTCAAATCGATCGTGAGCTGACCGACACGTCCAGCCTCGTGCAGGGGAACGAGCAGCTGCAGCGCGCCCTGTTCAATCCCGCGATTCCCGCCTCGCGGAAACGTGCGGTGGTGGAACACCTGCTGTCGCTGAGCCCGGTCAACCCGATCCTGTCGCGGGTGTTGTTGCTCCTTGCCGACCGCGATCGCCTCGTGCTGCTTCCGGATCTCGCCGAGGCGTATCGCTCGCGGTTGATGGATCATCAGCTGATCGTTCGCGCCAGGGTGACGACCGCCGTGGCGCTGCCGGCGGATCGCGTCTCCGCGCTCCAGCAGGGGCTTGCCGACGCGACCGGCCGGAGGGTGGACCTGCAGGTTGATGTCGATCCTTCGATCCTGGGAGGCGCGGTGGCCCGGATCGGCAGCACGATCTACGACGGCAGCATCACGACTCAGCTCGAAAAACTGAAGCAGCGCCTGGTGGAATCGGAAGTCGCGGGGGCCTGAAGCGCCCCGGCGCCCAATTGTTGAAACGCATGAATATCAAGGCTGAAGAGATCTCCAAGATCATCCGCGACCAAATTGGCAACTACGCCGTCGACGTCGACGTCGCGGAAGTGGGCACGATCGTCTCCATCGGGGACGGCATCGCGCGCGTGCATGGGGTGGAAAACACCATGGCCGGCGAGATGCTCGAGTTTCCGCACGGCGTGTTCGGCATCGCGCTCAACCTCGAAGAAGAGAGCGTCGGCGCGGTGCTGCTCGGGGACTACACCGAGATCAAGGAAGGCGACACGGTCAAGCGGACGAACAGGATCATCTCCGTCCCGGTCGGCGAGGAGATGGTCGGGCGCGTCGTCAACGCGCTGGGGCAGGCGATCGACGGCAAGGGCCCGATCATCTCGAAGCAGAGCCGCGAGATCGAGCGCATCGCCCCGGGCGTCGTCGATCGATCGCCGGTCAAGGAGCCGCTGCAGACCGGCCTGAAGGCGATCGATGCGATGGTGCCGATCGGCCGCGGCCAGCGTGAGTTGATCATCGGCGATCGCCAGACCGGCAAGACCGCGGTCGCGGTGGACACGATCATCAACCAGAAGGGCAAGGACGTCGTCTGCATCTACAACGCGATCGGGCAGAAGCAGTCGACGATCGCGCAGGTGGTCCGCACCCTCGACGAAGCCGGCGCGATGGAATACACGATCGTGGTCGCCGCCGCCGCGTCGGATCCCGCGCCGCTCCTCTACATCAGCCCGTACTCGGCCTGTGCGATGGGCGAGTTCTTCCGCGACACCGGCCGCCACGCGCTCTGCGTTTACGACGACCTGTCGAAGCACGCGCAGGCCTACCGCGAGATCTCGCTGCTGCTCCGGCGTCCGCCGGGCCGCGAAGCGTATCCCGGCGACGTCTTCTACCTGCACTCGCGGCTGCTCGAGCGGGCGGCCAAGATGCGCAAGGAGCTCGGCGGCGGATCGCTGACCGCTTTGCCGATCATCGAGACCCAGGCCGGCGACCTTTCGGCCTACATCCCGACCAACGTCATTTCGATTACCGACGGCCAGATCTTCCTCGAGAGCGATCTGTTCCACCAGGGTGTGCGCCCGGCGATCAACGTCGGCAACTCGGTGTCGCGCGTCGGCGGGTCGGCGCAGGTCAAGGCGATGCGACAGGTGGCGGGTTCGCTGCGGCTCGATCTTGCGCAGTACCGCGAGCTCGCCGCGTTCGCGCAGTTTGGAAGCGATCTGGACAAGGCCACGCTCAACCAGCTCAATCGCGGCCGACGCCTGGTCGAGGTGCTCAAACAGCCGCAGTACCAGCCGCTTGGCGTCGAGAAACAGGTCATCATCATCTACGCGGCGACCAACGGGTACCTCGACCCGGTGCCGGTGGAGCGCGTGCGCGATTACGAGACCGAGCTCTTCAAGTTTCTCGATACCCGCCGTGCGCAGCTGCTGCAGGCGGTGGCCGAGAAGAAGGAACTGAACGATCAGATCAAGTCGGATCTGAACCAGGCCCTGAAGGAATTCACCGACCAGTTCACGGCGGCGACGAAAGGCGCGGCGGCGTAGGACGCCGGGGCTGAAGCCCCGGCGCTACAGGCAGGAACGGAACTGACGCATGCCCTCATTGTTGGACATCCGCCGGCGCATCCGCGCGGTCAAGTCGACGCAGCAGATCACCAAGGCGATGAAGATGGTCGCGGCCTCGAAGCTGCGGCGCGCGCAGGATCGCATCCAGCACGGCCGGCCGTTCGCGGCGCAGATGCTCCGGGTGCTGAACCGGCTGTCGAGCCGGGTCGACGCGGCGGCGCACCCGCTGCTCGATGAGCGCAAGGCACCGCGCGCCGGCGGCAAGGCGCTGCTCCTTGTAATCACTGCCGATCGCGGACTGTGCGGCAGCTTCAATGCGAACGTGATCAAGGCCGCCGCCACCTTCATCACGGAGCAGCCGTCGCGCCAGGTGGCGCTCGGACTCGTCGGCCGGCGCGGGCGTGACTATTTCGCGAAGCGCGGGTTCGAGATCCGCTACGAGCGAATCAACCTGTTCGCGAAGCTGCACTTCGACGACGGAGCGGACATCGCGCGGACGGCGATGGAGGCGTTCACCGGCGGCGAAGTCGATTCCGTGTACCTCGTCTACAACGAGTTTCGCTCGGTACTCCAGCAGCGGGTCGTCACCGAGCAGCTGCTGCCGATTCCGCGCACGGCGTTCGACAGCTCCGAACCAGCGCCACCCGTCGACTACCTCTACGAGCCGTCGCCGGAAGAGCTGTTCAGGTCGCTGCTCCCGCGCCACGTCGAAGTCCAGGTGTTCCGCGCGCTGCTCGAGTCGAACGCGGCGTTTTTCGCGGCGCAGATGACCGCAATGGATGCCGCCACACGGAACTCGGGGGAAATGATCGAGAGCCTGACGCTCTACATGAACAAGGTCCGGCAGGCGGCGATTACGAGAGAGATTATCGAAGTCGTTTCCGGTGCGGAGGCTCTTTGATGCCGTAGATCAAATCCCAAGCTCCAAATCCCAAGCTCCAACGCACTCCCAACCCCAAACCTACAAGGCCTGGGTCGTGAGGTTGGCGGTTGATTGGGGGTTGGCAGTTGGGAGTGCGTTGGGATTTGGATCTTGGAGCTTGGGATTTGGCGAGGATTCAGTAAATGGCAACAGCAACGGAAAAAGCGACGGCGCCCAAGGCGGCCACCAAGGCCGGGAAAGTCGTCCAGGTCATCGGCCCCGTGGTCGACATCGAATTCGAGAGCGGCTACCTGCCGGCGATCTACAACGCGGTACGGATCAGGACCACCGGTCCCGGCGGCGAGACGATGGACGTCGTGTGCGAGGTCGAACAGCACCTCGGCGAGAACCGCGTGCGGACGGTCGCGATGAAGCCGACCGACGGCATGCGCCGCGGGATGGAAGCCATCGACACCGGTGGGCCAATCTCGATGCCGGTCGGTACGGCGACGCTCGGCCGCGTCATGAACGTGCTCGGTGAGCCGGTCGACTTCCCCGATCGTCCCGTGAACGCGACCGAGCACTGGTCGATTCACCGGTCCGCGCCGGCGCTCGAGCAGCAGTCCACCGAGCTGCAGATGTTCGAGACCGGCATCAAGGTCATCGACCTGCTGGAGCCCTACCTCCGCGGCGGCAAGATCGGCCTGTTCGGCGGTGCCGGCGTCGGCAAGACCGTCATCATCCAGGAGCTGATTCACAACGTCGCCATGAAGCACGGCGGCGTGTCGGTGTTCGCCGGTGTCGGTGAGCGCACGCGCGAAGGAAACGACCTCTGGCTCGAGTTCCAGGAGAGCGGCGTCATCAACATGCAGGAGATGGAGAAGTCGCGCGCCGCGCTGGTCTACGGCCAGATGACGGAACCGCCGGGCGCGCGGCTGCGGGTCGCGCTGAGCGGCCTGACGGTCGCGGAGTATTTCCGCGACGCCGAGAACAAGGACGTGCTCCTGTTCATCGACAACATCTTCCGGTTCACGCAGGCCGGCTCGGAAGTGTCGGCGCTGCTCGGCCGCATGCCGTCGGCGGTCGGCTACCAGCCGACGCTGCTCACCGAGATGGGCGAGCTCCAGGAGCGGATTACGTCGACCAAGACCGGGTCGATCACCTCGGTTCAGGCCATTTACGTGCCGGCCGACGACTATACCGATCCGGCGCCGGCGACCACGTTCGCGCACCTCGACGCGACCACCAACCTTTCCCGGGCGATCGTCGAGCTGGGCATTTACCCGGCAGTCGATCCGCTGGCCTCCACCTCCCGCATTCTCGACGCGCGCATCATCGGCGAGGAGCACTACAATGTCGCCCGCGCCGTCAAGCAGGTGCTGCAGCGGTACAAGGACCTGCAGGACATCATCGCGATCCTGGGGATCGATGAGCTCTCGGAAGAAGACAAGCTGACGGTCGGACGCGCCCGCCGCATCCAGCGGTTCCTGTCGCAGCCGTTCTTCGTCGCCGAGCAGTTCACCGGCTTCGCGGGCAAGTACGTTCCGATCGCCGACACCGTCCGCAGCTTCCGCGAGATCGTGGACGGCAAGTACGATCACCTGCCGGAGCAGGCGTTCTACATGGTCGGGACGATCGAAGAGGCGGTCGAGAAGGCCGAGAAGATGAAGGGTTGATGGCTCTCCCCACCAGCATCGAGCTTCAGATCGTCGTTCCCGACCGCGCGATCGTCAAAGAGCAGGTGGACGAGGTCGAGATCCCGGGCGTTGACGGCTATTTCGGCGTCCTCCCGGGACACACGCCGCTCCTCGCCGCGTTGTCGGTCGGCGAGCTGTGGTACCGGAAGGGACAGGAGAAAACCTATCTGGCGATCGCCTACGGCTTCGCCGAAGTGCTCCCCGATCGCGTCACGATCCTCGCGCAGCTGGCGGAGCGCGCCGAGGAGATCGACCTGGAGCGCGCCGAACGCGCGCGCGCCCGGGCGTCGGGCCGTCTCGAGGGCAAGTCGGATCTCGACTACACCCGCGCCCGGATCGCGCTGATGAAGTCGCTGACCCGCCTTCAGGTTTCCTCTCGGATCGCCTCCGGGGCCGGGCCCAGGCTGAAACGCGTACACCGGGAAGGGGCCTGAGCCGCGCCGATGGGCCGGACGACGTTCTCGTGGGCTGTCAGCTCGGACCCGGGCCTGCGCCGCAGCAGTAACGAAGACAGCTATTGCACGCGTCCGGACCTGGGGCTCTACGTCGTCGCCGACGGCATGGGAGGACACGTCGCGGGCGAGGTCGCCTCACGGGTCGCGGTCGAGGCGATCGAGATCTTCATCCAGGAAACCGCCGGCGCCGACAAGAACAGGACCTGGCCGTTTCCGTTCGAGCCCGCGCTCAGCCTCGAGGCGAACCGGCTGAAGGCGGCATTCCGGCTCGCCAACCGCCGGATTGCGTCCGCTATCGCCGACTCCACCGATCTCCGCGGCATGGCGACGACAGCCTCCGCGATCCTGACAGGTCCCGAGGGAGCGTGCGTCGCGCACGTGGGCGACAGTCGCGTATACGTCCTCAGTGAAAGCAACCTGAATCAGATCACCAACGATCACTCGTGGGTCGAGGAGCAGGTCCGGGCGGGTACGATGAGCCCGACCGCGGCGCGGCAGCACCCGTGGCGCAACGTGGTGACGCGTGCGCTGTCGGGCGGCGAGGACCCGGAGGTCGACGTCACCCAGATCCGGCCGGTCCAGGCGGAACGCTATCTGCTGTGTTCCGACGGACTGTTTTCGGTCGTGGGAGACGAACTGATTGCGGAGATCATGGCGGATCGGAACGCCCCTCTCGAGCAGCTCTGTCAGCGGCTGATCGACGCTGCCAACACCGCCGGCGGTCCCGACAACATCACGACCCTCGTGCTGGAGGTCAATGCTCCGTAACCTCTCGCGCCTGGGCCGCTATCGCGGCCTGATCCAGAGCCTGGTCGCGCGGGAGTTGAAGGCACGCTACAGGGGGTCGGTTCTCGGGTTCTTCTGGTCCTTCTTCAATCCGCTGCTGCTCCTGCTCGTCTACACGTTCGTCTTCAGCTATGTGATGATCGGAGCTCACGACGAGCGAGTCGAGCCGTACGCGCTGTTCATGTTCTGCGGCATCCTGCCGTGGACGTGGTTCTCCTCGTCGCTCACCGAAGCCGCAAACGTGCTCATTTCGGGCGGCAACCTGATCAAGAAAGTCCTGTTCCCCGCGGAGATCCTGCCGATCGTCACCGTGCTGGCGAACATGATCCACTACTTCTTCGGGCTCGTGATCCTTGCGGGCTTCCTGCTGTGGTATCAGCGGCCGCTCAACGTCGGAGAACTGGCGCTGTTTCCGCTGGTCGTCCTGGTGCAGCTGGTGCTGACCACGGCCTTTGCGCTCATCCTGTCGGCGCTGACGGTGCACTTCCGCGACATTCGCGACATTCTCTCGAACCTGCTGACGTTCTGGTTCTTTGCGACGCCGATCATCTACCCGTACTTCATGTTCCGGGATCCGCTGACCGGCCAGGAGAAATGGCAGGCGCAGCTGTTGAAGTTGAACCCGTTCACGCACCTGGCGATCACCTATCAGGAGATCCTGTTCTTCAACGGCCCGGTCGGGCACTTGAAGTGGCTCCTGGTCCTCGGCGCGATATCGATCGGATTCTTCCTGCTCGCGTACTGGCTGTTCGATCGGTTGAGAGATACGTTTGCGGAGGAAGTCTAGGTGAGTTTCCAGTTTCCAGTCGTGAGTAAGTGCAGTTTCAAGGTCTGGCTGGTTACCGGGAACTGGTAACTGGCAACTGACATGATCCACACATGAACGCCATCGAAGTCGTCCACGCCTCGAAGGTCTATCGCCGGTTCAGTCACAAGAGGCAGTTCGCCACGTTGAAGAGCGCTCTGCTGCGCGGCAGCCTGATCCGCGACCTGAAGCCTGATGAAACGTTCACCGCGGTGAACGATGTCTCCTTTACCGTACCGGCGGGCCGGACGCTCGGCGTGATCGGACGAAACGGATCAGGGAAGAGCACGATGCTGAAGTTGGTCGCCGGGATTACGAAGCCGACCTCCGGGAGCGTCACGGTCAACGGCCGGATCTCCGCGCTGATCGAGCTCGGGGCCGGCTTCCATCCGGAGATCTCCGGACGCGAGAACGTGTTCATCAACGGCATCATGCTGGGGCTCTCCAAGCGCGAAGTCGCGAAACGCTTCGACGAGATCGTGGAGTTCGCCGAGCTGAAGGACTTCATCGACGCGCCGGTCAAGACCTATTCCTCCGGCATGTACATGCGGCTGGGATTCGCGGTCGCCATCCACGTCGATCCCGATGTGCTGCTCGTGGACGAAGTGCTCGCGGTCGGAGACGAGGGCTTCACGCACAAGTGCCTCGACAAGTTTGCCGAGTTCAAGCGGCGCGGCAAAACTATTCTGCTGGTGACGCACGCGCTGTCGATGGTGGAGCGGTTCTGCGACGACGCGCTGTGGCTCGATCGCGGTGAGAAGAAGGGCATCGGCGATCCGAAGCGGATGGTCGACGCCTATGTCACCGCCGTCGAGATCAGCGAAGAACAGCATCTGGCGGCAGGCGACGCGAAGGCTCAAGAGTCGAGCGCGGTCGTGTCGCCAGACGAGGCCGCGTCAGCCGTCCTGCCGGATCATCCGATCGAAAGCGCGGCCGCGCCCTCGAACATGTTCCTCGCCGCCGAGGGACGGTGGGGATCGCGGGAAGTCGAGATCACCGACGTAGCGCTCTCGAGTCCCGACAGCGAGCGCGGGCACGTCTTTCAGAGCGGCCACCCGCTCGACGTCCGCATTCGCATGCGCGCACCGGTGCCGATCGAAGATTTCGTGGTCGGCGTCGGACTCTTCAACGCGGAAGGCGTCTGCTGCTACGGCACCAACACGCACCTGGAGAACTACACGAGCCAGCGGCTCCAGGGGGACGCCGAAGTCACGTTCCGGATCGAAAGTCTCGATCTCATCGAAGGAACGTACAAGGTTGATGTCGCGGTGCACAAGCTCGATGGCTACCCGTACGACTACCATCGCCTGCTCTACACGTTCCGCGTAAAGTCACGCACCAAGGACGTGGGCATCTACCGGCCGCCCCACCAGTGGCACTTCTCCGAGGGCATCAAGCTGACCCGGGCGTCGGGCGAATGAAGCGATGACGCGACCGTCAGGACCGCGGCTGATCGGCCGCGAAGAGGCAGCCGCCCTTTCCGCCGATGCCCGCGTGACGGGACGAACCGTCGTGTTCACGAACGGCGTGTTCGACCTGCTCCATCCGGGTCACGTGCGTTACCTGCGCGAGGCGGCGGCACTTGGGGATGTCCTGATAGTCGGCCAGAACACCGATGCGTCGGTGCGCCGGAACAAGGGATCCGGACGCCCGATTACCCCGGAGCTGGAACGCGCAGAGATTGTCGGAGCGCTCGAATGCGTCTCAGCGGTCGTGCTGTTTGATGAGGACACACCGGCCCAAATCATCCAGGCCGTGCAGCCGGACGTTCTCGTGAAAGGCGCTGACTGGCCGGCGGATCAGATTGTCGGCCGCGATACAGTCGAGGCGCGGGGCGGGCGGGTAGTCCGTATCGCGATCGAGAAGGGCTATTCCACGACCGCGATCCTGGACCGTGTGCGTAAACTGCCGGCGTCGTCCTAGCTGCTAGGTCTTGTCGTGGATCGCCGCGCCGATCTCCCGCATGGTGCTCGGCAGGATGATCGTCATGTTGTGTTCCTTGCGGGCGTGCTCTTCCGCCTTCGCGAACACCTCGTCTTCGGTCTTGCCTTCGATGATCGTGTCGCAGCCTGGCATCACGTCGCCGCAGCGGAGGACCTTGTTCGGCATGTGCCACCCCTTGTCAGGGGGACAGGCACCTTTTTCGCGGGCGTGACAGTACCGCGAAAAAGGTGACTGTCCCCTTACCAGCGTCGCCGGAGAGTGCGGTACACGAACCGCCGGAGAGTACGTCGACAGTATAGTCGAATTGAACACACGACCGCGGTCGCGCCGATCGACCGGCTATAATGGTCGGTTCCGGCGCCGGCCGCATTCGCCGCAATGACTACCTACACTTCGAGTTCACTGACGCTGAGGGCGCTCCTGAAGACGGCCGCCAGCCGCCTCGGCATTGGTGCGCACGCGCGGCGGATCACCGGCCTGACCCCGTCCGCGAAAGCCATGTATGCGGCCGCCTCAGCCGCTCGCACCCGGACCCTGCTCGTCGTGCCGACCGACAGCGACGTCGAGCGGACGACGCTCGACGCACGGTTCTTCTTCGCGGCACTCGAGGGACTGTCGGATGCCGAGGTCGAGCGGGTCGTTCTGCCGTTTCCCTCGCACGAAGTCGATCCCTATCGCGGGCTCGCGCCGCATTTCGAGATTGCTTCGGCCCGGGCCCGGGCGCTGAATGCGCTCGCATCGACAACGCATGCCGCGCGATTGATCGTGGCGTCGGCGGGAGCCCTGTTGCCGCGAGTGAGCCCGCCGGATCGACTGGCCGCCGTGTCGATGACGTTGACGCCGGGACAGGAGATCTCGCCCGTCGATCTCGGTGATCTCCTCGCCGCCGCGGGTTACACGCGGCAGGACCCGGTCGACGAGTCCGGCGAATTCTGCGTTCGTGGTGGCGTGGTGGATTTCTACCCCGCCGGAGCGAGACAGCCGCTCCGCCTGGAATTCATCGGCGACACCATCGAGTCGATCCGTTCCTACGACCCATCCACCCAGCGATCGACCGCTGTGCTCGATCAGGCCGCGATCGCGCCGCTGCAGGAATTGATTGAGAACGAGGACCGGCCCGATCGATCGGCAACCGTCTTCGACTACCTGTGGATTGGACAGCGCCCTGCCCTGCTCATCTCCGAACCCGATGAAGTCACCGCCCACGGCCAGAAGCTGACCCAGCAGCTCGAGGCGAGCTATGAGGAAGCGATCGCGAAAGGCGGCCGCGTCGCGCCGCCACTGGAACTGATCGTTCCGTGGGACGACGTGCGAAAGTGGCTGGAGGACGCGACCGCGCTCGAAGCGCTCGAGATCGCGGGTGAGGGCGATTCCGGGGCGGCGCACCATGTGTCCTGCCAGCCGGCGATCGAGTTCGCGGGGCGCATCCAGGATTGGGTTGCCGAGATCCGCCGTGGCCGCGAGCGCGGCGACACCATTGTCTTCATAGCCAACTCCGCCGGCCGGGCCGAACGGACCGTCGAGCTGCTCGCCGATTACGACGTGTTCGCGGTGCCGATCGAGCGCGCGGAAGATGCGCACCGGACGGCCGTTCTCGTCGGCACTGGTTTTCTCTCGCGGGGATTCCGGCTTCCCGAAGCGTCGCTGCAGCTGTGGGCCGAAACCGACGTCTTCGAGGAGGAGCGCAAGGTCCACGAGCGGCGGCGCTCGGCCGCGGCGACGTTCCTCTCGGACTTCCGCGACCTCAAGGTCGGTGACCTGGTCGTCCACGTCGATCACGGCATCGGCGTGTTCGTCGGACTGAAGCGCATCGCGGTCGGCGTCGAGCCGCAGGAGTTCATGGAACTCCGGTATGCGGGCGACGACAAACTGTTCGTTCCGGTCGAGCGGCTTGATCTCGTCCAGCGTTACACCGGCGCTGCCCGGCCCGCGCTCGACAGGCTGGGCGGCACGACGTGGGAAAAGGCCAAGACCCGCGTCAAGAAGGCCATGCGCGACATGGCCGAAGAGCTCCTCAAGCTCTACGCCGCGCGCAAGGCCATGCCCGGCCACGCGTTCACTGCGGACTCTCACTGGCAACAGGAATTCGAAGACGCGTTCGAGTGGGACCTGACCGTCGACCAGGTCAATGCGGTCAGCGACATCAAGGGCGACATGGAATCGCCGACGACGATGGATCGGCTGCTCTGCGGCGACGTCGGCTACGGCAAGACCGAAGTGGCGATGCGCGCGGCCTTCAAGGCGGTCATGGACGGCAAGCAGGTCGCGTTCCTCGCCCCGACCACGGTGCTCGCCTTTCAGCATCTCAAGACGCTCAAGAACCGGTTCGCCGCATTCCCGGTGCGGACCGACATGGTCAGCAGGTTCCGCTCGAAGGCCGAGCAGAAGGCCATCCTCGAGGATCTCGCGGCCGGCAAGGTCGAAATCATCGTCGGCACCCACCGGCTGCTTTCGAAGGACGTCCAGTTCCGCGATCTCGGGCTGCTCGTGGTCGACGAGGAACAGCGATTCGGCGTCGCGCACAAGGAGCGGATCAAGCAGCTGCGCAAGCGCGTCGACGTGCTCACGATGACGGCGACACCGATTCCACGCACGCTCAACATGTCGCTCGCCGGCATCCGCGACATGTCCATCATCGAGACGCCGCCGAAGGACCGGCTGTCGATCCAGACCAACGTCGTCAAGTTCGACCAGGCGCTCATTTCCCGTGCGATCAGGACGGAAATGGAGCGTGGCGGGCAAATCTACTTCGTGCACAACCGCGTGGAGTCGATCTATTCGCTGGGCAACCTGATCACGCGGCTCGTGCCTGAAGCGAAGATCGGCATCGCACACGGGCAGATGAGCGAGGACGACCTCGAGCGCGTGATGGTCGACTTCGTGGCCAACAAGTACGACGTGCTGCTGGCGACCACGATCATCGAGAACGGGCTCGACATCCCGAATGCCAACACGATGATCATCAACCGCGCCGACCGGTATGGGCTCTCGCAGCTCTATCAGCTGCGCGGCCGGGTCGGGCGATCGGATCGGCGGGCGTACGCGTACCTCATGATTCCGCCGGAGGAGGCCCTCTCCCCGGTCGCGAAGAAGCGTCTCGCCGCCATCCGCGAGTTCAGCGACCTCGGCAGCGGATTCCGCGTCGCCGCCCTCGATCTCGAGATTCGCGGCGCCGGCAACCTGCTCGGCGGCGAACAGAGCGGGCACATCGAAGCCGTCGGCTTCGACATGTACATGAAGCTGCTGGAGCAGACCATCAAGGAGCTCAAGGGCGAAGACATAGAGGACGAAATCCGCGCGAACGTGAACCTGCGGGTCGACCTCCGGATAGACGACGCGTTCATTCCCGACATGAACCAGCGCCTGACCGTCTACCGGCGCTTCGCCGCGGTGCGGAGCGACGCGGAGCTCGATCGACTGATGGACGAGGTCCGCGACAGATACGGCAATCCGCCGGCCTCGGTCCTCAATCTCGCTGAATACGCGGCAATCCGCCTGATGGCGGATCGAATCGGCATCGAATCCATCGACCGCGAAGGCCAGCTCGTCGTCCTAAAGTTCAGGCCCGAAGCGAAGCTCGACCCGCAGTGGCTTTTGCGGGTGGTCCAGGAACGGGGCGACATCACCCTGGTTCCCCCCGCGACCTTGAAGCTGGATATGAGAACGGCTCCGGCTGCGCCGCGGCGCCCGGCCCCGGTCGCGGCAGCCGCGCCGAAGGTGCTTGGGGGGAAGGCAAAGGTCAAGTCGAAGGCGGATCAGGTGGCGGCGGGTTCGTGGTGGACCGCCAGGGCTACGGCCGGGGAGGTCACCAGTGGGTTCTCCAGGGACGAAATCCTGCGGCCCGCCACGGAGGATCCCCGCGCCGAAGGGGGCGTATTCACCCGCGTCTCGGGGCTGCTGCGTGAGTTGAGCGCCGGCGGGCTGTTGCGGTAAAATATTGCGTTTCAGGTACTTAGCCTTATGAGAAATCTAGTGAGTCGCGGTGCATGCCTGCTGTTGTTGCTGGTCTTCGCGCTTCCTCTTCGGGCGCAGATCATCGAGCAGGTGCTCGTAAAGGTGAACGGCGACATCATCACCAAGACCGAGCTGGAGAACCGGCAGATTGCGGCGATCCGGCAGAGGATGAGCCAGGACGTCAGCCCGGAGGCGTTGAAGAACGACGAGCAGCTGAAGAAAGCGCTCGCGGACGTCACGCCGCGCATCCTCGTCGAAGCGATCGACGAGCTGCTGATGGTGCAGCTGGCGAAGGAACGTGGCTACCGTCTGCGCGACGAGCAGTTCCGTGACTGGCTGTCGGCGCTCCGCAAGGAACAGAACCTCGAGGACGAGCAGAAGTTCCAGGCGGCCCTCAAGCAGGAAGGCATGAGCATCGACGACCTTCGCAAGAACGTCGAGAAGCAGTTCATGATCTCGCAGGTCCAGCGCGACGAGGTCGGCTCCAAGCTGACGATTACCGAAGAAGAGGCGCGGCAGTATTACCAGTCGCACCCGCAGGAGTTCACCGAGCCCGCCAACGTGACGCTCCGCGAGATCCTGATTGAAACCGCGACCACCACGCAGAAAGGTCAGGCCGGGATCAACGTCGCGCAGGACGACGAGGCGCGCGTCCGCGCGACGGCGACCCGCCAGCGGATCCTGGCCGGCGAGGACTTCGGCAAGGTTGCCGCCGAGGTGTCGACGGCGCCGTCGAAGTCGACGGGCGGCCTGATCGGGCCCATCAACGTGAGCGAGCTGTCCGAGCCGCTTCAGAACTTGCTGAAGACGATGAAGCCGGGACAGGTGACCCAGCCCATTCGGGTCGCCAAGGGGTATCAGATTCTGAAACTCGAAACACTCAAGGAAAGCTCGGTTCAGACGTTCGACTCCGTGAGCGATCTGGTCTCGGAGCGCGTACACGCCGACCGGCAGCGGCAGGAGGTGCGCAAGTTTCTCGCGCGCGTCCGCGGCCAGGCGATCATCGAGTGGAAGAACGCCGAGCTGAAGAAGGCCTACGATCAGCTCATCACCGAATCAGCGAAAACTCAGAGCTGAACCACGGTGACAGGAAATCCTGAGCGAGCTCGAAATTCAGTGCGAGTCGAAGGATGAAAATCGGTTCGATCGATCTCGCTCCGCCATTTGCGCTCGCCCCGATGGCCGGGATGACCGACACGGCCTTCCGCCGGCTGGTGAAGCGCCGCGGCGGGTGCGGACTGGTCGTCACCGAGATGGTCAGCTCCGAGGGGCTGGTCCGTGGCATTGATCGCACGCTCGAATACGCCGAGTACACCGAGGAAGAGCGTCCGGTCTCAATCCAGATCTTCGGCGGCGATCCCGCGAGGATGGCGGCGGCGGCGCAGATCGTCGAAGGCATGGGCGCCGACATCGTGGACATCAACATGGGGTGTCCTGTCGCCAAGATCGCGAAGCACAGCGCCGGCTGCAGCCTGATGCGCGAACCGGCGCATGCGGCGGCGATCGTTGGCGCGATGGCGAAGGCGGTGCGCATCCCGGTCACGGTCAAGATGCGCGCCGGGTGGGACGCGATCACGATCAATGCGCCCGATCTCGCGAAGCGCGTCGAGGATGCCGGCGCTGCCGCCGTCACGGTTCACGGGCGCACGGCTGCGCAGTCCTACACCGGCTTTTCCGACTGGGACCTGATCGGCGCGGTCGCCGGCTGCGTGAGCATCCCGGTGTTCGGCAGCGGCGATTGCGTGGAACCCCAGCAGATGATCGATCGCTTGCGCGACAGCGCCATTCGAGGTGTGCTGGTCGGCCGCGGCGCGCTCCGGAATCCCTGGATCTTCGAACAGGCTGCCGATCTCGCCGCAGGCCGCACGCCGCGCGAGATCTCACCTGCTGAACGCGGCCAGTTCCTCCTCGATTACGTCGACCTGCTGCTGAAGGAGCACGCGACCGAGGCCGCCGGCTTCCGCCATGTCGCTCCCGGGCAGGCGCCCTCGACGGACGTCCCCGCACGCGGACGCGAGCGCTGGGTCATCAACAAGCTGCGGGCCCTGAACTCCTGGTATACCAAGGGCCTCGACAACGGCTCGCACCTGCGCATCGCGATCAATGCCGCTGACTCGATCGCACAATTGCGCGAGATCATCGAAGAGTTCTTCCAGACGGACTCCACAGGCATTGCTTGCTGCCCTGTGAGTTCTTTCGACGGGCTCTGATCGCCTCCGCTCCGCGAGCAGGTCCTGTCGCGGGACTGTCCGCGGACAGGACCTGACGCCGGAGTGGAGGCGATCAGGAGGCGCGAAGAGATCACCTGTCGAGCCGCTGTCAGAGGTGCGCAGCGTCGGCAAGATCGGCCATCTCGTAGTCGTACGCCAGCGACGCTGACGCCGCGCTCGTGAAGAAGCCTCCGATCGCGTCGTGCGCGGGATGTTCGAGGTACGCGCGCAATCCTTCGATGTCATCGAACTCGAGGATCAACAGGTACTGATAGTCCGCCCGCATCTGCTGTTCGTATCCTGGCAGGCCGTGCCGGACACGGCGTCCGATGCGGCAGGCGCGGACGGTCGGACACTGGCCGATCGCGCGCGTGAGGCTCTCGAGGATTGCCGCTTTGGTCTCGGGGCCGACCGACGGACCTGGCTGGAACAGGACGGTATGCGCGATCATCGGGAACCGCCGCCGCGTCCGCCCCGGCCCGGAGGCTTGCTTCCGGGTCCTCGACCACCAGGCCCGCGCCCACCAGGTCCCCGCCCGCCCGGTCCGCGCGGACGGAATCCGGATGGACGTCCCTGGCCGCCGCCACCGGATTTGGGGCCGTGAGCGCCGGGGGGCTTCGGTCGCCATTCCGGTTTCGGACCCCGCGTCCCGGGAGGCCGCGGTTTCCAGTCCGGCTTCTTCGGCCGCCACGGTTTTTCCTCGCGATTCTCGTCCTGACGCGGAGGACGGAACGTGCGATCTTCGCGAGGTGGCCGATCCCGGCGATTCTCGAAGCGAGGTCTCTCACCAGCGCCGGGCGGCTTCGGTTTCCAGTCCGGCTTCTTCGGCCGCCACGGTTTTTCCTCGCGATTCTCGTCCTGACGCGGAGGACGGAACGTGCGATCTTCGCGAGGTGGCCGATCCTGGCGATTCTCGAAGCGAGGTCTCTCACCAGCGCCGGGCGGCTTCGGCTTCCAGTCCGGCTTCTTCGGTCGCCACGGCCTTTCACCGCGCTCGCGTTCCTGCTGCGGCGGACGGCGATCCGGCCCGGGCCCCCGCCGTGGCCCCTGCGATTCCGGTCCGCCGGATCGGTCACGCTCATCGCGCCGCATCCGTTCGGCGAATCGCCGACGCTTCTCATCACGCGGGATGTCGAAGCGCGCCCGCGGATCGCGGTGCTCTCCGCCCGGACGCCAGTCCTGGCCGCGCCGATCTTTTCCGCCGCGGGGCTCGGCGGCCCGTGCCTCATCGGGAGAGGACCACAATCGCCCGCGCGCGAACCACATCATGACCGCGTCGGGATGTTTACTCTGGAGCTGCTTGAAAGTCGGGACGAGGTCGTCGCGGTCTTGCGCGCGGAAAGCCGTCGGCTTCCCCTCAACGATGATCGTCCAGTAGGCAAAACGTGGAGGCATGGGGAACTTCTCACATTGCCAAGATTGCCAACATCGAATTGAGCAGGAGGACAAGAGGCCAGGAGTTACTTTGTTCAAATCAGGACCGGCAATGTCCGGTGCTGTTTATTCTGCCTCTAGACGCTTCAGTTTCTCGATGAGCGTCGTCCGCTTCAGGTTGAGGAGGCGCGCGGCCTGGCGCTTGTTGCCTTGCGTGCGCTCGAGTGATCGCTTGATGAGCGAAAGCTCGATGCCTTCGATGTAGCGCTCGAAGTCGAGCCCGTCCTCGGGCAGCCAGGTTTCGGCTCCTTCGATAACGCCCGCGTGGTTCTGGATCTCTGGTGGCAGATCCTGGACGTCGATCACCGAACGCCCTTGTGTGAATGCGAGCGCCCGTTCCACGGTGTTCTCGAGCTGACGGACGTTGCCCGGCCACCGGTAGGCCATCAGCCGCCGCATCGCTTCCTGCGACACGGTCATGCCCGTGCGCCCCGAGTCCTGGGCGAGCCGCTGGAGGAAGTGCTGCACGAGCAGCGGGATGTCTTCGCGGCGCTCGCGCAGCGCCGGCAGTTGCACCGGTAGAACGTTGAGACGGTAGAAGAGGTCCTCGCGGAAGGAACCCTCGCCCACCATCTTCGCGAGATCCGAGTGCGTTGCCGCAACCACGCGCACGTCGATCTTGATCGTGTGTGAATCGCCGACCCGTTCGAACTCGCGCTCCTGAAGCACCCGAAGGAGCTTGGCCTGAAGCGACGGGCTCATCGTCCCGACTTCGTCGAGGAACAGCGTGCCCTTGTGAGCCTGTTCCAGCCTGCCCTGCCGCGTTCCGACGGCCCCGGTGAAAGCACCGCGAGCGTGCCCGAAGAGCTCGGCTTCGAGCAGGGTTTCCGGGATGGCGCTGCAGTTCAGCGCGACGAAGCGGTTGGCGCGCCTCGCGCTGTTGTGGTGGATGGCCCGGGCCGCCAGCTCCTTGCCGGTGCCCGTCTCCCCGGTAATCAGGACCGTGCTCGACGTCGCGGCGACCGTCTCGAGGAGTTGGAAGAGGTCCCGCATGACGCGGCTCTTCCCGACGAGCCCGTCGATCCGGTAGCGATCTTCGAGCTGCGATCGCAGATAGGCGTTCTCCGACTTCAGCCGCCGCTGCTCCACCGCCGACTGGACGACGTGCAGAAGTGCGTCGAACTGAAAAGGTTTGGTCACGAAATCGGCGGCGCCCTGTTTGATCGCATCAACCGCGTCTTTCACCGTGCCGTAACCAGTGATCACGATCGCGATGATGTCCGGATACCGCTCGAGCGCGGCGTCGAGCACCTCGCGCCCGCCCATTCCAGGGAGCCTGAGGTCGGTGATGAGGATGTCGAACGCGAACTCCGCGAGCAGCGGCATCGCTTCCTCGCCGCTGCCTGCCTGCACCACCGTGAACCCCTGGTCGGCCAGCCGTTCCGCGATCGCGGATCGAAGCGCGGCCTCGTCGTCTACGATCAGCAGATGTTTTTGGGTATCAGCCATTTAGGACGGGCGGCGGTATTGTGACACCCCCGGCGCAGAGGGGTCAACGCGCACGCGCCGCCATGCCGTCACACTCGCGTTGCATCCTCACTACAGGGTCGTCTCCGACGCTCCGATACACTCAGCGAACCTCAGAAGGTTGCGTATCAATGAACGATCGCAAGACGATTTCAATCATGAAAGCGTGCGAGCTGGTGGGTGTCAGCCGCCGCACGATCTACAACTGGATCGCGAGCGGCAAGGTCGAATACATCCGTACCGCCGGCGGCTCCGTCCGAATCTTCGTCGACACGCTCTGGCGCCAGCCTGGCCGCGCCGACCTGACCACCAAAGAAGCCTCATGATGCCCGCTGCCGACGTGACTCCCGGATCGACGTCGAACGAGTCGCCGGACCTGGGTCTGCTGTTTCACCGGCTGAACAATCAGCTCGGAATCATCCTCGCGAACGCCGAGCTCCTCGAAGCGAAGTTAAAGGACGAGGTGGGCCGCGCGCGCGCGACTCAGATCGTTTCCGGCGTCCTCGAAGCGCTCGCGACCGCGCGGGAAATCCGCCTCAAGAGCCGTTGAAGCCTCGCCAGGGTCCGCCTCGACCCTGGCATCCGCACTCCCTCGGACAAACCCACTCATTTCGGATTCTGAAACGTCAGTCGAGCGCCAAAGTTTTGACAGCCGGACGTCCTCAGCCTGTCAAGACTTTGACTCTCGAGGGGGGATTTCTGCACTCTTCTTCCAGGATCTTCCCAGGCATTCCGTCGCTAACATACAGCGACACAAAGGTTTACATGTCGTCCTTACTGCCGGATGCGGATTCGCTTTTTTGCCGCTTTCGGGCTGGTATCACGGTTGCGCTTAGGGGTCCCGCCGCCGGCGTCATCAGTGCGCCGGAACACCGCTGCAAGGGGCAGCGGAGACCGAAGGAGAGACCCGATGCGTCAGCCACTCGAAGCCAGCCAGCGCGATCGAATCGCCGCCGGCCTTCCGTTCGTGGAGTCCCTTGCGCGCAGAGTCGCCGCCTCGATGCCGCACTCGATCGAGTTAGGCGATCTCGTGCAGGACGGCATGCTCGGGTTGATTGACGCCGCCTGTCGCTTCGACGAGGCACGAGGCATCAAGTTCGAGACGTTTGCCGAGCGCCGCGTGCGTGGCGCGATGATCGACGCGCTGCGTCGTGACGCCTGGCCGCGCGGCGTTCGCCGTCAGCGTCGCCAGCTCGAAGCCGCGCGCGAGCAGCTGCGCCGTGAGCTCGGCGCCGAACCGTCGCTCGCGGATCTCGCGGCGCGGATGGGATCGGATGAGGCGCGGCTTGGGCGAACCATCGTGCGCATCACGACGATAGAGTCCACGTCTCCGCTCTCGGCAGGCGAGAACGTCGATGGCGCGACGCTGCCTGCAGCGCTGGTCCCTTCGGAGCCGATCGCACCGGATCGCGCGTTCGAGGAAAAGGAAGTCCGCGATCGCATCCGCGCCGCGATCGCTTCGTTGCCGCCGCGCGAACGGCGCGTGGTGGCGCTCTACTACTACGGCGAGGCCACGATGAAGCAGATTGGCGCCGAAATCGGCGTCAACGAGTCAAGGGTCTCGCAGCTCCACGCAAGGGCGATTCAGCGCCTGAAGAAGGCGCTCGGCGCGGACTGCGCGAGCTCGGACGCGGCCGAAGCGCTGCGGCCGGCCATCCTCGCGTTCCAGCAGACGATGCGGCGGATCAAGATGGCGAAGGCCGCCGATCAGCGCGGTGTCGTGCTGCCGTACAAAGCGCCGGTGAAGCCAATCGCGCACACGCGGAGGAGAGAAGCGGAGCCGCGTCTCGCTGCCGCGCGCTGACCTGTCGCGCCGCGGTTCATTGCAGGAGGGCAAGGAGACCAGAGCGAGTGCACCGGCGTCTGGGTGAGCCGTCGTTTTGAAGCTACCCGCGAAAGGGGATCAGGCCAGCATCTCGCCCGCGACCCGGAGCAGGTCCTTCAACCGGAACGGTTTGGGCAGCCAGCGGCAGCCTGTTTCTTCCAGGAAGCGCTCGGCTTCGGTCCCGGCGACATCGCCCGTGACGAAAAGTACGCGGCGCGCAAGCGCCGCGTGATCGGCTTCCAGCTGACGGTAGAAGGCCGTGCCGTCGAGGCGCGGCATCTTCAGGTCGCAGACGATCAGGTCGTAGGGGCGCTCCCCGAGGCGCTCGAGCGCTTCGATGCCGTCGCTCGCCAGCGTCACGCTGAATCCGGCATCCATCAGTGCTTCGGAGACCGCCGCGCCAAGCGCGGCCTCGTCCTCCACCACCAGAACCGAGCCGCCCGCGCCTACCTGTGCCGAGGGATCGGAAGGTCGTGCTGCCGGTTTCAGCGAGGCCGATCCGACCGGCAGTTCGACATAGAACGACGCGCCGCCGGTCTGGCCCGACTTCACCGTGATCCGGCCATTGTGTTCCTGCACGATTGCGTAAGCGACCGTCAGGCCGAGGCCGGTGCCCTTTCCAACATCCTTCGTGGTGAAAAACGGGTCGAAGATCCGTGGCTGCACGTCTTCCGGCACTCCGGGCCCGTCGTCATGCACCTCCAGAACGACTGCGTCTTTCTGCGGATCGTGCCAGGTGCGGATGATCAAAGTGCCGCGTCCGTTCGCGCCGAGCATCGCCTGTTCCGCGTTGATGATCAGGTTCAGCATCACCTGCTGAATCTGATGCGGATCGGCGAAGACGCTCGGCAGCCCCGATGCGAACGCCTCGAGGATGGTGATGTTGCTCAGCCGCTGCTCGTACCGGCGCAGCGCGAGTGTTTCCCGGACCACCTGATTCAGGTCGACCATCGCGCGCGTGGTGTGGCGCTTCCGCGCGAACGTCAGCAGGTTCCGCACGATCTTCGCCGCCCGCTCGGATTCTCCCAGGATGGTTTCGAGGCCGCGCCGGGTCTGTTCGTCGAGTGGCCGCTGCGACAGTCGCTCTGCCCAGGTCAGGATGGTCGCGAGAGGATTGTTCAGCTCGTGCGCGACTCCTGAGATCGTCTGACCGAGCGCGGCCAGTTTCTCCGCCTGCAGCAATTGATGGTAAAGGTCGCGGGCCTGATCCTCGAGCCGTTTCCGCTCGCTGACGTCCCGCATCAGGGCCTCGATGCGAAGCTCGCCGCCATTTGACTGTTCTGCCTGTGCGGTCACTTCGATCCAGACCAGCGTCAGGTCGACGCGGCGCAGCCGGAGCAGGTAATCGCTCACGGCGCCATCCCGCCTCAGCCGATCGACGAACTGATCGCGTGCCTGCGGATCGACGAACCGATCCGCCTCGAAGGGCCGCACATCGGTCGCGATCGCGTCCGCCGCGAAGCCGAACATCAGTTTTAGAAACGGATTGGCGAACAGCGTGGCGTTGCTGGCGGAATCAATCACGCCGATGTAGACGCCCTCGTGAACTGCCTCGAAGAGCCGTGCAAAGGTCTCGGCGGCAGGAGTACTCGTGCTCGTCGCTGGTGCGGCATCCATGGGGGGAAGGTGATCCGCCGCGTATCCTAGCATCCTTCCCTTCGACTCGGCTCCGCCTCGCTCCCTTCGACTCGGCTCCGCCTCGCTCAGGGCTCGCTGCGCTCGCCAGTCGGCCCGCCATGAGCGAGCGTATCGGCAGCACGCGAGTCGAATGGCTGCGCGCGCGAGCCGAATGGTAATCTCACTCGTTATGTTTGGTCCGACGATGCTGAAGGATCGGGTCGCGGTGGTCACGGGCGGGGGGACCGGGATCGGTCTCGCGGTGGCAAAGCGCCTCGGGGAGCTGGGCGCCCGCATCGTGATTGGCAGCAGGAACTCCGCGAATCTCGAGACTGGCTCCGCGGACCTGCGTCACGCCGGGCTCGATCCGCTAATCGTGCAGGTCGACGTTCGCAATCCCGAGCAGGTGGACGAGCTCGTCGAGCGGACGATCAAGCATTTCGGACACATCGACATCCTCGTGAACAACGCCGCGGGCAACTTCATCTGCCGCGCCGAGGATCTTTCGCCGAAAGGGTGGAACGCCGTGGTCGGCATCGTGCTCAATGGCACGTTCTACTGTTCGCGTGCCGTGGGCCGCCAGATGATTCAGCGGGGCGCCGGAGGATCGATCGTGTCGATCCTGGCCAACTACGTCTGGACCGGCAGCGCCGGGACGGTTCACTCCGCCGCGGCCAAGGCCGGCGTCATGTCTCTCACCCAGACGCTGGCCGTCGAGTGGGCGCAGCACCGCATCCGCGTCAACGCGGTCGCGCCTGGTCCTGTCGAATCACCGGGCGCAGCAAAACAGCTCTGGAACTCGCAGGAGGCGGTGGACCGCATCACCAGCAGCGTGCCTCTGAAGCGATGGGGAAAACCCGAGGAGATCGCGGACGCCGTCGCTTTCCTCGTGTCGGACCACGCGGGCTACATCACTGGTGAAGTGCTGACGATCGATGGCGGCGCCTGGTTGGGACGCGGCCCATTCCAGTTCGTCTGAGCTTCAGGAGGAAGGAAGCGTGCCCGCCTCGCTCCGGGCACCGAGCGCGAACGTCATCGTGCCTTCGACAACGACCTTGCCCTCGACCCGGGCGATCCCGCGCAGCTGACCCATCCGGCTTCTGAGGCGGCGCACGGTGGCCTCAATCTCGACGACGTCCCCCGCGTGCACGGGGCGGCGATACCGGACCCGTTCAATCCCCATGAAGAAGATCAGCTTCTCGCGATTCTCGGGCTTCGCCAGGATCATGATCGCGCCGACCTGTGCGACCGCCTCGGTCAGGATGGTCGGGGGCAGCACCGGCGGGTCGTCGGTCGACCTGGCCAGGTAGCGCTCGCTGAGCGTCACGTTCTTGATCCCGACGATCCGTTTGTCCGGCTCGAATTCGGTGATCCGATCGACCAGGAGAAACGGATAGCGGTGGGGCAGAATCCGTTCAATGGCCGAGTAATCCAGCGGAAGCGTCAGGTCCATGCGGTATTTCCAAGTATAATCCGTGGATCGCGCGGCCTCGCATTTACGCGCGAAAGGAACATCGCCCCTCAAGTGAGTCACGGAAACACACCTGACGGCGCGCCCATCTCGGCGCCCGATCCCCCGGCCGCGAGCGAAAACGAGCTCGTCACCACCCTCTTCGACCTTGGCCGGCAGATCACGTCCGTTCTCGACTTCGACGAGCTGCTGCGGCAGATTCCCAAGCTGATCGGGCGGCTGATTTCGTTCGACGCGTTCGCAGTCTACCTGCTCGAGGAGCGTCGCGGCGAGTTGCGCCTGGCGTATGCCGTCGGTTATCCGGAGCCCGAACGCGCAATCCGGCTCGCCCCGAGCGTCGGGCTGGTGGGCGCCGCGATCGCAAGCGAGCAGCCGCTGCTGGTGAACGATGTCTCGGTCGATTCCCGCTACGTCGAGGTCGTTCCCGGCATGCAGTCGGAGATCGTGGTGCCTCTGCTGCACAGGTCCCGGCCGATCGGCGCGCTCAACATCCTGAGCCGGAACCCGCATCAGTTCATTGAGCGCGACATGGCGATCGTTTCCCAGTTTGCGGCCCACGTCGCTGTCGCGCTGGTGAACGCGCGCCTCTTCGAGCGCAGCCGTCTGGACGCGGAGGCGTTCGAAACGCTCGCAGAAATCGGTCACGAAGTGGCCTCGGTGCTCGACATCGAGGAGTTGTTCACGCGCATCGCCCAGCTCGCCAAGCGGGTGATTGACTACCGCACGTTCGGGATCCTGCTGGTGAACGACAACAACGAGCTCGAGATGAAGCTCGCCGTCAAATACGGCGAGAGAGTCGAAGTGCCGCGGGTCGCGCTCGGCGAGGGGCTGGTCGGCTACGCGGCGCTCCACAAGGAAGTCGTTCTCGCGCCCGACGTCTCGCAGGATCCCCGCTACATCAACCTGGTGCCCGACGTGCGGTCGGAGCTGGCGATTCCGCTGCTGCTGAAGGACCGCTGCATCGGCGTCGTCGATCTCGAGAGCCCGGAGCTCAACGCCTTCAGCAAGCGCGACGTCGAGATCCTGACGCTGCTCGCGAGCCAGGCAGCCGTCGCGATCGAGAACGCGAGGTTGTACGACGAGGTTCGATCCACACAGGAGCGTCTCGAGAAAGAGGTCCGCTTCGCGCAGCGGGTCCAGGCCGCGCTCCTGCCGGCCGGGCCCCCGAAACGGTTGAAAGGGGTCGATCTCGCCGGTGCCTTCGCATCGGCGCGGGAACTGGGCGGAGACTTTCACGAATACCTGTCGCCGGACTCGAGCAACCTCGTCGTGGCCGTCGGCGACGTGTCGGGAAAAGGGGTGCCAGCGGCGCTCTACAGCGCATTCGCCGCCGAACTGGTGCGCGGCCGTACGTTCCGCCGGCGCTATCTGCCGGAGCGATCGAGCCCGGCCGGTGTCCTGTCCTCGGTGAACACGATCCTCCACCAGCGTCAGCTCGAGGAGTATTACTGCACGCTGTGCTACGCGATCTTCGATTTGAAGCGGCGGACCCTGATGCTGGCCAATTCAGGATTGCCGTATCCCCTCCGGTGTTCAGCCGACGGCTGCGCACAGATCGAGCTGCCCGGCGTTCCGCTTGGTTCCTTTCAGGGATCGATGTACGACGAGGTGTCGTTTCCGCTTCAGACGGGCGACGTATTCGTGTTCTGCACCGACGGCGTGTTCGAAGCGATGAACGAGAACGGCCAGGAATTCACGGCGGAGCGGCTGCTCGAGGTCGTCGGCCGATCGCGCGACCTGCCGGCCAAGGCGATCGTCGAGGCGATCTTCGCCGCGGTCGCCGTGTGGCGCGGCGAGACGCCTCCAAACGACGATATGACCGCCGTCGTCGTTCGAATTACATGAAGGGGGACAGCCACCTTTTTTGCGGTACGGTCGGCCCCGCGAAAAAGGTGGCTGTCCCCTTTGTCATCAACGCTGCTTGAAGTCGATGTCCTTCTGCTCCATGTGAAGGCCGAGCGACTGGCCGCCGAACATCGCCATGTCGCTGACCCGGCCTTTCACGCGCACCCGCGAACCCTTCGACGGCGTGCGACCGTTGTTGGCGACCACGGTCATCTCCCCGGTGCCGTCGTCGACCTTGTACAGCTTGAACGGCACGAGCGGAACACCCCATGAGCTCGTCACGGTGCCCTCGACCGCGACAGTTTTGTCCTGGTAGCGGCCAGGGTTGTACTTGATGTCCGCAATCGACGGGCTGTGCAGCGCGCAGCCGGCGAGAGTCAGGACGAGTGCGAGCGGAGCAGCGAGTCGAGCGAGCGAGGTTCTGGTCATAGTAGGCCCTTTGAAAACCGGACACGTTCGTCCACGCAAGACACCGCGTAGAGACACGAATGGCCGCGCGAAATCAGCGAACTTGCTAGACGGGATGCGGCGATGCCAGCGCCTGCCTGAGTTAACGCACCCCGTTGATTCCGCGCGACCGCACAGGTAGACATCAAATCGCATGCCCGCAGAAAGCGGTGCAAAACGAACGCCTGCGCGCCCGGGCGTCACTTATGGGGGACGGCGGCTGACCTCAGGGCTGGACGGCGACGCTCGCCTCAGCTACCGGAACGATGAATGAGAACGTCGATCCCTCGCCTTCGATGGAGGTGACCTCGATCCTGCCCCCGTGTTCTTCGACCAGGGCTTTCGTGATGGCAAGGCCCAGACCCGTGCCCGGCACCCGACGGGTCGTTGACGCGTCCAGCTGCTGGAATCGCTGGAAAAGCCGGTTCATTTTGTCGGCCGGTATCCCTTGCCCGTGGTCGCTCACGGAAAAGCGGACGAAATGGGCGCCGTCGCTGGCGACGTCGACCTCGACTGCGGTCCCGGCCGGGGCGAACTTGAGCGCGTTCGAGAGCAGGTTGACGAGGGCCTGGAGGATCCGATCGGGGTCCGCGAAAACGTCCGGGACGCCTTCCGAGACGGTGGCGGTGATCGTGACGCCGGCGGGTGCCTGTGCCACCGCCGCGATCGACTGCCGGACGAGCTCGGCCGGAGCCACCGCCGTTCGTCTCAGGATTAGTCGTCCGGCGTCGATTTTTGAAATATCGAGAATGTCATTGATAAGACGAACCAGCCGCTCCGTGTTCGTCAGCGCGACGGTCAGGAGCTCGTGATATTCCGTATCGGGAACGCTGTCAGGGTCGGCGAGCACCAGTTGCAGCGACCCTTTGATGGACGTCAACGGTGTGCGCAGCTCGTGGCTCACCGTCGAGACGAACTCGTCTTTCAGCCGCCCGACCTCGAAGATGTGCGTGATGTCCTGAAATCCCGCGACCGCGCCGAGCAGCTCGCCGTCGGCGCCCCGCAGCGGAGCAGCGTTGATGATGAGCGGAATCGTCGTCGCGTCAGGCCGTTCGACCAGCACCTCACGGCCGACGACACGGTGGCCTGCCACGGCCAGATTGGTCGGCCAGTGGTCATAGGGGATCTCGCGTCCGTCCCGGTCGACCATGCGGTAGATCCTTCGTCGCGCCTCCGGTGGCGTCGCCGCAGGCGGCAGCTTGAGCAGCTCCTCGGCGGCGGTGTTCTGGAGGACCATGCGACCGGAACGATCGAGCAGGACAAGGCCGTAGGGGACCGAAGCAATGGTTGCCGCGAGCTTGGAGTGCTCGGCGGCGAGCGCCCGCTCCGCGCTGGCGCGCCTGGCCGAGTCTCTCGCGGCGAGGACCACGGAGGCCGCAACCAGCAGCAGCGCAAGCAGGCTGCTCATGAGGGCCACGATCGTAGTACGCCGATCCTGACGCTCGGCGGCGGCTTCGCGCTCACGAAGCTCCCTGTTGTAGAGGCCCTCGAGCACCTCCGCCTCCTTGCGGACGAGGTCCATGAGCAGTTTGCCCTCGCCGGTGCGCACGATCGCGGCCGCGTCAGGAAACCCCGAGTTCGCGCGGGCGCGGATCGACTTTTCGAGGAATTCGATCTTCCGCTCGACGAGGCGTTCGAGCCGATCGAGGTCGGTGGAGGGAGCCAGCCCGAACGTTCTCACCGCGCGCAGCTTCTCGCGCACTGTTGGAATCCC
>Ga0207428_10000532_pt1 | contig 45376 bp, 35 predicted proteins | sample RhiMethybrSRZTD1_FD_187600 | JGI IMG/M metagenome (GOLD analysis project Ga0207428, IMG submission 187600) | Populus rhizosphere microbial communities from Tennessee, USA - Rhizosphere MetaG P. TD hybrid SRZTD1 (SPAdes) (version 3) | ecosystem: Host-associated > Plants > Roots > Rhizosphere >...
GGCTGCGAGTAGCACGACGGTCGAGATGACGAGGGCTATACGCATAGATTTGCTATGTCTTTACAGATTCGTTAGCAACCCCGAACTGTCGCCGAGCGATTCCTGCTTCACGCCGACCTTGTCGAGCATCGTGACCAGCAGGTTCGTCATCGGCGTGTGATCGGTGTACTTGAGATGACGTCCGCCTTTCATGCGTCCTGCAGCTCCACCGATGACGAGGTTCGGCAACGGGAAGTGGTCGTGCGCGTTGCTGTTGCTCATGTTGCTGCCATAGAGCAGCACCGCGTGATCGAGCAGTGACCCATCGCCATCCGGCGTGTTCCTCAGCTTGTCGAGGAAGTAGCCGAATTGCGAGAGGTTGTACGTCTGGATCTTGACGTTCTTCTCCATCTTCTCCGCCCGGTTCTGATGGTGGGAGATGGCGTGATGTCCGTCAGTAACGCCGACCTGCGGATACGTTCGGTTGCTGACCTCGCGCGAGATCATGAACGTCATCACGCGAGTGACATCGGCCTGGTAGGCCAGTGCCATGAGGTCGTACATCAGCTTGATGTGCTCCTCGTAATCGAAGGGTACGCCGGCCGGCCGCGCCGGCAACGTCAGATCCTCGTCCCCCTGGCTTTGCTCCGCGCGCTGGATCCGCCGCTCGATCTCACGCACGTTTTCCAGATACTGCGTCATCATCTCGCGGTCAGACGGACCGAGCTGCACCTGCAGGCTCGCGACGTCCCTGGTGATCGCGTCGAGGATGCTCTTGTCCTCCTTGATGCGCGCGAGGCGCTCGGTCGCGCTGCCACCCTGGCCAAACATCCGCTCGAACACCTTGCGCGGGTTGATCTCCATCGGCATCGGTGTCGTCGGTGTGCGCCACGACAGCGTGTTCATGTAGATGCAGCCGTAGTCGCGATCGCACGAGCCGATGAGTCCCGAGTGGTCTTCCGTTGCCAGCTCCATCGAGGGCAGCACGGTATCCTGGCCGATCTGCTGCGCCGCGATCTGATCGGCCGTCACGCCAGCATAGGCATCGACACCCTGCGTGGCCTTCGGGCGCACGCCGCTCAACCATGTGGTCGGACTCAGCGAGTGAACGGCGGTCGTGTCCGCGGCGCGATGACCGAGTCCGCTGACGACGTTCAGGCGATCCCGGAAGGGCTCGAGCGGCTTGAGGATCGGCGTGAACTCGAAGCCGGCGCCTTCGGTCGCGGGCGTCCATTTGTCCATGATCGCGCCGTGCGGCACGTAGACGAACCCAAGCCGGGGGAGAGGCTTTGCCGCAGTCTGCGCCAGCAGTGTCCGCGCAGGAATCATCGAGTCGAGCAGCGGGAGCGCAAGGCTCACACCGACGCCCTTCAGGAATGTCCTGCGCGGCAAATGTTTTCTGGTGACGAACATCAGCTCTCCCCCTGCGCCTTCTTCATCTGGAACGGTGCGCTTTTCACGATGCCGAGCACGAGTGACGACCACTTGTAATTGCTTTGCGCGGCCTCGCGAGAAATCTCGCGGACCAGCGGCATGTCGGTGTAGTCGAGTCCTCGACCCAGGCCGTAGGTCATCAGCTTCTCGGTCACCGTCCGCACGAACATGTCGGGATGCTTGTTCAACGCCTGACGAAGCGCGACCGGCCCATCCACCTTGGTTCCGTCGGCGAGCTGCCCGATCGGGTCGACGGCGCCGCCCTGTTCCTTCACGCGCCATTCGCCGACGCCATCGAAGTTCTCGAGCGCAAACCCCAGCGGGTCCATCACCCGGTGACAGGTGGCGCACGTCGGCGTCCGTCGGTGCGCTTCCATGCGCGCGCGCAGCGATTGCGCCTCCTGTCCCGGCTCGTTGTCGTTGAGCGTCGGCACATTGGGCGGCGGTGCCGGAGGAGGAGTGCCGAGTACGTTCTCGAGAATCCACTTGCCGCGCAGTACGGGCGAGGTGCGATTCGGATAGGAGGTGACAGTCAGGATGCTGCCCTGGCCGAGCAGACCGCGCCGCGCTTCCTGCGCGACGTGCACGCGACGGAAGTGACTGCCGTAGACGTTCGGGATGCCATAGTGGCGCGCGAGGCGTTCGTTGACGAACGTGTAGTCCGCGTTCAGCAGGTCAAGGATGCTGCGGTCTTCACGCACGATGCTCTGAAAGAACAGCTCGGTCTCGGTTCGAAATGCGTCGCGGAGCTCGTTGTCGAAATTCGGGAAGTCCCCTGGGTTCGGGATGTGGCTCTTGAGATTGCGCAGCATCAGCCACTGGCTCGCGAAGTTGTCGACGAGCGCGCGTGAGCGCGGATCGGCCAGCATGCGCCGCACCTGCTGTTCGAGCACAGCCGGCCGGCTCAGTCTGCCTTGTGCGGCAGCATCGAGGAGCTGATCGTCGGGGATCGAGCTCCAGAGAAAGAACGACAAACGGGTCGCGAGCTCGAGATCGGTGATCTTCGCCACCGCAGGGCGGGTCCTGTTCTGTGGACCCGCCGTTGTCCTGTCGTCTGGCCCCGCCACATCTGGAGATGTTTCCGTCCGGAAGATGAACTTGGGATTCGCCAGGATCAGCCGCAGCCCTTGCTCGACGCCGTTGTCGAACGTTCCCTTCGCGCGACCGTCGGCAAAGCGCTGCAGGACCGGGTCGAGATCGGCGTTCGTCACAGGGCGTCGATACGCGCGCCGCGCAAGACCAGACAGGATCGTCCGCGCACAGGTCGCCTCGTCGGCGGGCTTGGATGGTTGACACGTGAATATGCGACGACGGCTCGGTGTGTCGCCGGGCCCTTTCGGATCGAACGGACCGGTCACGCTGACGAAGTCGATCAGCGGCAGACCGTTCATGTCCTGCAGATCGTGATTGCGCTCGTGCGGCTGCAGCGGTTCGTCCGACTCGGCGTGATTCCGTTGGATGAACGTCACGCCAACCATGTGCGGCCCCGCCTTGACGAAGACGCGCTTCTTGAGGCGCTCATCGATCTTGTCGGCGGTTGCAGACATGGCCAGGTCGGAGGCGCGGTTATCCTCCTCGCCGCCTACCTGCGCCACGAACACGCGTTCACCGTCGATGCTGATCTCGACCTGGTGCGCGAACTCGAGGCCCGTCAGGTAGCCGACGATGTTGCGGAGAAGCTTGATGCTGAACTGGTACTCGGCATCCTGCGGGAAGTTGTGCTTGAAGAGCAGGCCTCCACGGGTGCCGAGCGGCAATCCCTCGACGTGATCCTCCTGCCCATCGTCGGGAGGAACACGATAGTCCGCGCGAAGGAGGTCGGTCTCGGTGCCCACCGCCAGGCTGCTGATCGTTCGCGCCGCGGCCAAGTACTGCTCGAGCAGCGACGGCGAGATACGAAGCACGCCGGCGATGTTGTCGAAGCCATGGCTCTCATCGTCTGCGGGCAACAGGCCTGTGACGTCCACATCGATGGCGAGCAGATCGCGAATGGCGTTGCCGTACTCGGTCCGGTTCATCCGATGAACCGGCTTGTGACCTGGATCCGGTGAGCGAAGTGCGCGTTCGTCGATCGTCTTTTCGATCGTTGTCGCAAAGGTCTCGAGCGTCGCGGCGTCCGGCCGTGGCATCCCCTGTGGCGGCATCATGCCGCCGCGCAGCTTCATCGCGACTTTTTCCCAGAGCTCGGCGTGGGCCGCCGCTTCAGCTGGGTTCGCATCTTCGAGCGAGAGCCCGGCCGTCTTCGCGCGAGCGTTGTGACAGGTGGTGCAGTACTTTTGAATCAGAGCCTGATCGCCCACGGCCGGAGCTGCTGTGGCGGCGGGCTGAGTTATCGGCGCCGAGGCGGCGCTTGGCGTTTGACCCTGCGAAGCTGCCGGATCGGCTTGCAGGCCGCTAGAAGCGGCGGCGAGCACCCACACGACACAGCACACGAGCAGGCAAACGCGGCCCATCGACACTCCAGACACACGAACACTTACGCCCGGGGGGCGCGATCTATAACCAGCCAAAGGCGCTCTCCCTTAAACATGGGGTCGGAGAATGCCCTTGGCTAGTGCCAGTTTGGTGCGCTGTCGCGCACGTCCCGGACCCGCCCGTCCCGGGGCGGATCAGAATATCTATTATGACTCGCAAGTGGCTGTGCACGCTAGGGATACTGGTCTGTGGAGGCACATCCTTGGGCAGCCGAATGCCGACAGCTCCCGTCGTTCAGACTGGATCGCGCATCACTGAGTAATAGACTATGGGCCGCTCTATCTGGGGATAATTCACTCGCTTTCCTGAGCTTCCGATGACATTCAACCAACTCCCGATCTCCAACTTCCAGGCACCGCGGGCGGAACGTGGGACCAATCGGCTACTGAGCGCGGCTGTGTGGATTGGTATTGCGGTGGCCGGCGCTGGTGCATTGGGGTACGTTGCCCTGGAGCGCGGCGAGACGATCAGCGCGGCATGGCTCGTCGTCGCTGCCGTTTGTTCGTATCTCGTCGCGTACCGGTTCTATTCGCGCTTCATCGCCGAGAAGGTCTTTGAGCTGGATCCGAAGCGCGCCACTCCGGCCGAACGCCTCGACAACGGTCGCGACTTCGTGCCGACGAACCGGTGGATCCTGTTCGGCCACCACTTCTCGGCCATCTCTGGCGCCGGTCCGCTGGTCGGTCCCACACTCGCCGCGCAGTTCGGTTTCCTTCCCGGGACGATCTGGCTGATCGCCGGCGTCGTGCTCGGCGGCGCGGTGCAGGACTTCCTGATCCTGTGTGCGTCGATGCGGCGTGACGGCAAGTCGCTCGGTCAGATCGCGAAGGAGGAGGTCAACCCAGTCGCCGGCCTGGCGGCGATGGTCGCCATCTTCGCAATCATGATCATCCTGCTCGCCGTGCTGGCGCTCGTCGTCGTCAACGCGCTGCGCGACAGCCCGTGGGGACTCTTCACCTTGTCGATGACGATCCCGATCGCGTTGCTCATGGGGTGGTGGATGAACGCGGTCAGGCCGGGCAAGGTGGCCGAGGCCACGGCCATTGGCATCCTGCTGTTGTTCGTCGCGCTGATCGGCGGTCAGTGGGTATCACAGAGTCCGACGTGGGGACCGGCATTCACCTGGTCGGGCACGAGCCTCTCGTGGGCCATCATGGTCTATGGCTTCATCGCATCGGTGTTGCCTGTGTGGCTGCTGCTCGCGCCACGCGACTATCTCTCGGCGTTCATGAAGATCGGCACCATCGTGATGCTTGGTGTGGCCATCATTCTCGTGATGCCGCCGCTGAAGATGCCGGCCGTCACGCAATTCATCGACGGCACCGGTCCGGTGTTCGCCGGCAAGCTGTTTCCGTTCGCGTTCATCACCATCGCATGCGGGGCGGTATCCGGGTTTCATGCGCTGATTTCGAGCGGCACATCGCCCAAGATGCTGAGGTGCGAGCCTGACGCACGGCTCGTCGGCTACGGCAGCATGCTCGCCGAATCACTGGTCGGCGTGATGGCGATGATCGCCGCGGCCACGCTCGATCCGGGCGTGTATTTCGCGATGAACGTTGGCCCCGCGACACTGGGTACCAACTCGGCGAGCGCGGCACAGGCGATCGCACAGTGGGGCTTCACGGTGAGCCCGCAGCAGCTCGATACGCTCGCTGCGCAGATGGGTGAAGCCACGCTGCTCTCGCGCACCGGCGGCGCGCCGAGCCTGGCCGTCGGCATGGCTGGTATTCTCGGCAACGTGTTCAGCGGCGCCGGTCTCGCCATCTGGTATCACTTCGCCATCATGTTCGAGGCGGTGTTCATCCTGACGACGATCGATGCGGGTACCCGCGTCGGGCGGTTCATGTTGCAGGAGTTGCTTGGCCACATTTCCGAACCGCTCGGACGCACCTCGTGGTACCCGAGCATCCTGTTCTCGTCTTTCCTGGTCGTGATCGCCTGGGGCTATTTCCTCTATCAGGGCGTGGTCGACCCATTGGGCGGCATCAATTCGCTCTGGCCGCTCTTCGGAATCGCCAATCAACTTCTCGCGGCGGTCGCACTGTGCGTGGCGACAACGGTACTGGCGAAGATGGGTAAGCTGCGCTACTCGTGGGTGCCGTTGCTTCCGCTGGCGTGGCTGGCGTCGGCGACGCTGACGGCGGGTTGGCAGAAAGTGTTCTCGCCCGATCCCAAGCTCGGCTTCCTCTCGCACGCGCAATCGCTGGCGGGCTCCACGAATCCGGCAGCCGCGCAGATGATCTTCAACGATCGGATCGACGCAGCGCTCGCGTTGTTCTTCATGATCATCGTGGTGGTCGTCATCCTCGCGTCGGCGCGCGAGTGGTATCTCATCGCGGCGGGACGCAAGACGCCGAAGGTGAACGAGGCTCCGTTTGTCGAGTCGCGGCTGGATCCCGGAGCGCTGCACGCGTAGTCCTATAGCGCCTCAATCGTCAGCGTCGTGTCGGCGTCCTTCCACGCCTCGTCGAACGCCCGTTGGACCCATTCGGCATCCGCATTCTTCCCTTGCTTGACGAGGCTCTCATGCAGCCCGAACAGGGATCTGGCATTCCGCGGGTGCCGCGCCAGGTCGACGCGGAACACGCGTTCGGCCTCTTCGGCCTTGCCATTGAGAAGGAGCGCGGCGCCGAGCGATTCGCGCACAGGATAGAAGAAAATCGGCGGCTCGTCGTATGGAAGCTTGTCGGCGGCGGCGACAGCGCTCGTCCACAGCCGGATCGCGTCAGGCAGTGACCCGTTCGCTGCCGCTATTCGCGCATCGAGGACGATCGACGTAAGTGCGAGCACGGTCCTCGCGCTCTCGAGACCGGTGCCGCCGAAGAGCGCTTCGGGTGGTACCTTCGCGGATGTTTCTGCAAGTGCCATCCGCTCTTGCGCGGCCGCTTCGGCCTTGCCGGTGCGCGCCAGCGCCACCCCGCGGGCGAAGTGCCACCATGCGACTTCGACGGGATGATCCGCGGGCGGAGACGCTAATGCGAGTACTTCGTCGTGGCGGCCGAAGCGCAGCAGCACAGCGGTCTTCATGGTGATGAGCGACTCGACCATCGGCATCATCTGCGTATGTGGCGCCATCTTATCCGCCACTTCGCCGGCAGCCCGGCGAGCGCCCGCCAGCCGTCCGCGCATCATCTCCGAATCGGCGAGGAAGTGCAGGTTGTGCGTGAAGTAGGCGACTCCGTAGAAGCTATCAGCCGGAGCGATCATGAAGTACTCGCGATCGGCCTGTGCGCCCGCCTCGTTGGCTCGCGCGGCAGCGGCCTGGTCGCCGACACGCGCGTAGATGTGAGCCGGCATGTGCGTGAGATGACCGGCCGCCGGCGCCAGCCGATCGAGCCGCGTCGCGCTCGGAAGGCCGCGTCCCGGCGTCGGCGACGCCTCTATGGTGTGGATGTAGTAATGATTGGCCCCAAGATGACTCGGATTTCGCGCGAGAACCGACTCGAGCACGGCGACGATCTCCTCCGTGCGTTCGGCCGGCTTACCGTCGAGCGACCAGAGCTTCCATGCGCGAAGGTTCATCAAGCTCTCGGCGTACAGGGTGGCGGCATCTAGATCGTCAGGATACTTTCGCGACAGATCCCGCATCGCATCGGAGTACTTGCGCGCCAGAGCGGCGCGATCCGGTTTCGGCGTCATCGGAAACCTGACCGCCATCGCCTCGATGTACGCGCGCTCGATGTCGGATCCACCAACCGATAGTTTGAGTGCCTGCGTGATGGCGATGTTTGCCTGGTCCGCCCGGGCATCGTCCACGTCGAGGTTGTAGTTGGGACCGAGCGCCCATGCGATCCCCCAGTGCGGCATCGGTGCGTTCGGATCGAGTTCGGCGGCACGCCGAAACGATCGGACCGCCTCCTCATGGTTGAACCCGAAGACGAAGTTGAATCCCTGGTCGAAATAGAGCTGCGCCTCGCTGCTTGCCGTGACGATGGGGTGACGGTGATTCCCCATCCCGGGAATGAGCGGCGGCACCTGCGGAGCCTGTGGTGGCGCCGTGGCGGCAGCCGGGGCTGCAGGTTTCTCAGGGGTTGCGCCGCATGCCGCGCAGCACAGGATGGCCACGAGGGCGAGGATAGTGGCGCGCATGGCGGGATCTTAATCGGTTGACGGGAACGCGGAACCCCGAACCAAGAACCCGGAACGAAGAACCTGAACCGTGAACACGAACCCGGCCTGCCTACGCGCGAAGGCGGAAACCCGAAACCTGGAAACCGGAACTGCGATTATGCAGGCTGTGCGACGTTGAGTATCGGACGATGCGAGACGACGCGATGCTGTTCCCGCTGATCCTGCTCGCGCACGAACTCGAGCGTGTTGTGCAGCGCGGCAATGATCGACTCGAGCGCCACCTCTGATTCACGTCGCTTGAGGCGCAGCCCATCGATCTCTCGCTGCACATCTTCGAGTGCCGCCTGCGCCTTCTGCGTGATGAGTTCCGCTCGCCCCTCCGCTTCGCGGATGATGCGCGCGGCATCGAGCGACGCCGTCTCCTTCATGTCATCGGAGACCTTCTGTGCGCTCATGAGCGCACCCTTGAGCGCGCCTTCGAGCTCGCGATACTGGCTCAGCGACGCCTCGAGCCGCGCGACTTCCTGGCGCAGCCGCTCGTTTTCGCGCGTGGCCTGCTCGTAACCATCTGCCGCTTCCAGCAGGAAGGAGTTGACTTCTGCGCGCTCGTAGCCGCGCATCGACGTGCTGAACTTTGCCTGGCGAACATCGAGCGGTGTCGGCGCGGAGTGGCGATCGGGGGAAGGAAGGCGCCGGGTCTCGACGGGCGGGGTCAGGTCTTCATTGTTCAACATGTCGGCTCCCAAAAATTGCCGTGCCGACCCGCACCATCGTGGCCCCTTCCTGAACGGCGACTTCGAAGTCCCCGCTCATCCCCATCGACAGCTCGTGCAGCATCGGGGCAGGAACACCGGCAGCCAGCCACTCGTCGCGGAGGTCGCGCAACCGGCGAAACCAGGGTCGCGCATCTTCGGGCGTGTCTGGTGTGGGCGGCAGCGTCATCAACCCGACGATCCGGGCGGCGCGACATGCGCCCGCGGCTTCGAACAGCCGCGGCACCTCGCCAGGCGGTGCGCCGAACTTGGTCGCTTCCCCCGCAAGGTCCACCTGAATCAGCAGTTCCGGTGCGCGCCCTGATTCTTCTGCCGCGCGATCGAGCTTCTGCAGCAGCTCGACGCCATCGACCGACTGAATCATCGCAAAGGCCGAAACCGCCTTACGGGCCTTGTTCGTCTGCAGGTGGCCGAGTAAATGCCACCTGATTGAAAGGTCGGCAGATGTCGCGAATTTCTGTAGACCTTCCTGCACCTTGTTCTCGCCGAAATCGCGCTGACCCGCGGCAAACGCCTCGCGAATCGCGTCGATCGGAAAGGTTTTCGAGACGGCGATGAGCCGGACTGAGGAGGGGTCGCGTCCGGCCGAGGTTGCCGCGGAATCGATTCGACGGCGAACCTCAGCCAGGCGAGATGAAATGTCGTTGAGCACGAGCAACGCGGGGGCTGAAGCCCCCGCTCTACGGATGGAGTCGTAGTGCGCAGGCTGCAGCCTGCGCAACTGCTATTTCTTCAACATCGCCTGAAGCGCCGGCAGTGCCGCCTTGACTTCGGCGGCTTTCGGGCCGTTCGGGTCAACCTTCAGGTACGCTTCGAGCGCTGCGACCGCCTCGGGAATCAGCCCGAGGTTGAGTGCCGTCATCCCCAGCTGGTACTGCGCCATTCCCATATTCGGATCGGCTTTGGTGGCTGCTTCGAATTGCGTCTTGGCCTCAGCGAACTTCCCGGAATTGAAGAGGATGACGCCCTGGTTGTAGCTCGCCTCGGCACCGCCACCGCCACCCGCGGCCCCACCGCCTGACAACTGTGCCGCCTTCGAGCTTGCCTCAGCCGCGAGGTCGAACTTCTTCTGCGCGTTGTAGACCCCAGCCAGACCGGTGTAACCCTCGGCAGCATCGGGCTTCAGCTCGATCATCTTCTTGAAGGCCGCTTCCGCCTGGGGAAGATCCTGCTTCGCCACGTAGGCGGTGCCGATGTTGTAGTAGCAATCGGCGCAGGTGGGCATCTTGGCGATGACCTCGTTGAACTTCGCGATTGCCTCGTCGTGACGACCCGCCTTCATCGCCTCAATCGCGGCGCCCGCTGCCGCTTGTACGGCCGCGGCGGCTTCCTTGTCGGCTGCCGACACACCGCTCGCTGCGGTCAACGTGAAGCTGAGCGGGTTGTTTGGCCCCTGCCTGACGTTCGAGTTGAGCGTCTGCGTGCCGACGCCCTCCTTTGAAACGGTGACCTTGTAGGCACCTGATGCAAGCCCGACCTGCAGGAATTCTCCGCCCTTGTCGGTCTTGGTCTGTACCTTCCTATTAGCGTCGGTCGCCTCGAACAGGACCGTAGCGTCCTGCACAGGTTTGCCCTGTGAATCGACGACCTTGCCACGCACAACGCTCTGGGCCAGCGCCGGCACCGCGGACACCGTCAAAAGGACCGCAAGGGCCACGACGCCGCGGAACAGATGGGTCCGCATAAAATGCCTCCTCTATAAGACACCGGGTGTGATTTTCGCTAAGCCCGGATGGAAAATCACACCCGGTGTCCTTACAGTATGGCCTAGTCTACATTGAAGAACCTGTCTACCGCACCGAGGTCGCGGGTCACCGGCGCTGGCGGGAGCGACGCGAGAAATCTGCGCCCGTAACCCATGGTCGCGAGCCTGGGATCGAGCACGGCCAGGACGCCCCGATCGCTTCGATGCCGAATCAAACGGCCAAGCCCTTGTTGCAGCGAAAGGATGGCCAGCGGCACCTGGTATTCGGCGAACGCGTCGCCGCCCCGCGCGTTGATCGCATCGATTCGCGCGGAGATCACGGGGTCGCCGGGCGACGCAAACGGCAGCTTGTCGATCACCACGCAGCTCAATGAGTCGCCCACGACGTCGACCCCCTGCCAGAAGCTCGAAGTCGCCAGGAGCACGGCGTTGGGAGTCGAGCGGAACTCGTCGATGAGCGCCGAGCGCGGCGCCGTGCCCTGCACCAGGATCGGATACGGCAACGCCATCTCCACGAGTGGTTGCACGGCGCGCAGGATGCGGTAACTGGTGAAGAGCACGAACGCCCGTCCGCGCGACCTCGTGAGCAGCGCGATCGTTTCTCGAGCGACCGCCTCGGAAAACGATGTCGACTTCGGAGGCGGCATCCGTCGCGGCAGGTACAAGAGCGCCTGCTGCGCGTAATCGAATTCCGAAGCCACCTGGAGTTCCCCGGCTACACCGATTCCGAGTCGCCCCTTGATGTAGTTGAACGACCCATCAACGGCCAGCGTGGCCGACGTCAGGACCACGGTCCGGAATCGATCGAACAGCGCATCCCGCACGATACGCGAGACGTCGACCGGAGACGCCCGCAGAAACGTCCCGAGTCCGCGATGTTCCAGGTAAAACACAAAACCCTCATCGTCTGCTCGCAACAGGAACCGGAGGTCCTGACGCAGATCGCGCGCGCGCCGCGCGATGGTGGCAATCGCTTCGTCGACGCCATCTTCGAACTCCGAATCATGAACCCTGCCCGAGTCCCGAGCCCCGCCGCCTTCGCGCGAAGCGCTTCGGCGCCCAGGGAGCCCCGAGTCCCGATCAACCAGCGCTCTCTCGAACTCTTCGAGTGCTCCCGCGAGCATCAGTCCGTCCTCGGCGCAGTCAGCCATGGCCTCACTCGTGTAACGTGCCCGCGCGTCTGCCATCGCGGCGGACGCTGCCCGGGCGAGCGATAGCGCCGAGAAGAAGATCCCTGCTCGATCATTAATCTGAGTCAGAGCCCGCACTGCGCTCTCAACCCGCCCAGCCTCGAGCGGCACCGTTGGCAGGAGCCGTTCAGCGTCGCGAGCGAGATCGTCAACGCGGAAATTGCTGAATACGACGCCGAAGTATTGCGTCGCCACGTCCTCGAGTTGGTGCGCCTCGTCGACCACGAGGGTGGGGCACGATGGGATGACTTCGCCATACGCGCTTTGACGCACCGAGGCATCGGCGCACAACAGGTGATGGTTCACGATGACGACGTCGGATTCAGCGGCGCGCTGACGCATCAGCGTGAGAAAGCAGTCGCCGTAGCGTGGACACTCGGTTCCGAGACAGGTATCGGCGTCCGCGGAGACCTCCTTCCAGAGAGGCAGATCCTCGGGCAGGTCGCGCAGCTCGGCGCGATCGCCCGTGCGCGTCTTCTTCGCCCATTGTTGAATCACCGGCAAGAAGACGTGGTCGCCGATGTCGATGAGCCGGCCGCTCGTTCCCGTATCGCCCTCGACGGCATCGCGATAGTTCTCCCATCGGTGGAGGCAGAGGTAGTTCGTGCGCCCTTTCATCAGCGTGGCGGTGAAGGCCACGCCAATCGATTCACGCAGGGATGGGAGGTCCTTGAAGAAGACCTGTTCCTGGAGGTTCTTTGTGCCCGTCGAGACGAGGACGCGTTGACGGCTCAGGATCGCCGGAATGAGATAGGCGAGCGTCTTGCCTGTGCCGGTACCTGCTTCCGCAAGTAGCGTTCCGCCGTTGTCAATGACTGCAGCAACAGCCGCCGCCATGCGGCGCTGACCGTCGCGCGGCTCGAACCCCGGCATCGCTCGCGCGATGGGGCCCGCGTCGGACAGAACCGAGGTTACCGAGATACCGAGCTCCGACACGAGATGAGATTACCTATTCAACAGTTGCGTGTCGTAGAGCGGGAATCGCTTGCAAAGTTCTTCGACCTCGGTCTTGACCATGCCAATGACGCGGTCGTCCTCCGGGGCAGCGAGTACGCGCGCCATCAAGCCGCCGATCTGTTCCATCTCCGCTTCGCGCATGCCTCGCGTCGTAACCGCCGGCGTGCCGACGCGAATCCCGCTCGCCACCATCGGTGGATTCTTATCGAACGGAATGGCGTTCTTGTTGACCGTAATCCCCGCCTTGCCGAGTGCGGCCTCGGCCACCTTCCCGGTGACACCCTTTGAGAACACATCGACCAGCATCAGGTGGTTGTCGGTGCCGCCGCTGACCAGCCGGTAGCCGTTGCTCGTGAGCGATCGTGCCAGCGCCTGCGCATTCGCCAGTATCTGTTTCTGGTACGCGAGAAACGACGGTTCCATCGCTTCCTTGAAGCAGACGGCCTTGGCGGCGATGATGTGCATCAGCGGGCCGCCTTGCACGCCGGGGAACAGCGCCTTGTCCAGATCTTTCGCGTACTGCTCGCGGCAGAGAATCAGGCCGGCACGCGGGCCGCGCAGCGTCTTGTGCGTGGTCGACGTCACGAAGTCGGCGTGCGGGACGGGGCTCGGATGCACGCCGGCGGCCACCAGCCCGGCGATGTGAGCCATGTCGACGACCATGACGGCACCGACTGCCTTCGCGACGACCGCGATGCGAGCGAAGTCGATCACACGTGGATAGGCGCTCGCCCCCACCATGATCATCGCGGGCTGGCGTTGGTGCGCGAGCCGCTCGAGCTCCTCGTAGTCGATTCGCTCGTCGTCTTTGCGGACGCCGTACGGAACGATGTTATACAGCTTGCCGGAGAAGTTGAGCGGATGGCCGTGCGTGAGATGTCCGCCGTGGGCGAGGTTCATGCCGAGCACGGTGTCGCCTGGCTTCACCGTCGCGAAGTACACCGACATGTTGGCTTGCGCGCCCGAGTGCGGCTGCACGTTCGCGTGGTCGGCCCCGAATAGTTTCTTCGCGCGAGAGATCGCGAGCGATTCGGCGACGTCTACGAACTCGCATCCGCCGTAATAGCGCCGGCCCGGATAGCCCTCGGCGTACTTGTTCGTCATCACCGAGCCGGCTGCTTCGAGCACCGCCCGGCTCACGAAATTCTCGGACGCGATGAGCTCCAGCCCTTCGGCCTGGCGATGCGTCTCGTTCTGGATGGCGGCAGCGATTTCGGGATCGGTTTCAGCAAGTGAGCGCATGGGGCTGATCTTACTTCCGACCGTTGACAGTAGAGGCGGGCCTTCCACCTTCGCCGCGGCTATGAAGCGGACCGCCGTAGCTCGAAGAGCGGAGGTTGGTCAGGCCCGCCTGGAAATCGGCGAGTCTCAAGGCTCGCCGCTACGGCTGCCTACTGCATACTTGTGCTGTGAGCACTGTCGTGATCACCGCCCGTGGGGAACAGCGGCTGCGAACCGGTCATCCCTGGATCTATCGCGCCGACGTCGCGGACGTCGACGCCGCCGGTGGTGACATCGTCGAGGTCATCGGTCCACGACGACGGACGCTGGGGCACGCGCTGTTCAGCGATCGGTCACAGATTCCGATCAGGATGCTGGCGCGCGGCGATACCCCATTCGACACGTCGATGCTGCGCGCCAGGCTCGCGCGCGCGATTCAGTTTCGCGACTCGCTCGCGATCGACGCCACCGCGTACAGAGTTGTGCACGGCGAGGCCGATTTGCTGCCGTCGCTGGTGATCGATCGGTACGGCGCGTACCTCGTGCTGCAGGCGCTCTCGCAGGGCATGGACCGGTTGCTGACCTCGGTCACAGGCTGGTTGTCGGAGTTACTCGCGCCAGAGGGGATCCTGGCGCGCAACGATCCCAAAGTCCGTGCGCTCGAGGGTCTCGAGCAGACGGTGGAAGTCCTCGCCGGCTCGGTGCCCGACACAGTTGTTGTGCGCGAGGGGCCGATCGAGTACGAAGTGGACCTTCGCAGGGGGCAGAAGACAGGTCTCTTCCTCGACCAGCGCGAGAATCGCGAGGCCGCGGCACGCTACGCGCGCGGGCGGCTGCTCGACTGCTTCAGCTATCACGGCGGCTTCGCGTTGCGGCTTGCCGGGCAGTGCTCGACTGCCGAGGCGATTGACATCTCGCCGGATGCCATCGCGCACATCGAGTCGAACGCGGCGCGCAATCGCGTGGCCAATCTCACCGCGCGCGAAGCGAACGTCTTCGACGAGTTGCGCCGGCGCGAAAAAGCCGGCGAACGTTATGACACGATCGTGCTCGATCCGCCGGCCTTTGCGAAGAACAAAGCGTCGGTTCCAAACGCACTGGCCGGTTACAAGGAGATCAATCTCCGCGCGATGCGCTTACTCTCGCCAGGTGGATATCTCGTGAGTTGCAGCTGTTCCTACAATGTCAACGAAGACACGTTTGCGGCCGTGCTGCACGAAGCATCCGTCGACAGCCATACTCCGGTCACACTTGTCGAGAAGCGGATGCAGGGACGTGATCACCCGGTGCTGGTCGGTGCCCCGGAGACGTACTACTTGAAATGTTTCATCCTTCGCCGAGTCGAGTGAGAGTGGGGTCAGACCCCTTCACATTTCTTCGCGCGCAAAACTGTGAAGGGGTCTGACCCCTTCACCTGACTTCACATTGTCGAGTCGAATGCGATGTCGAACATCACCCATTACGCCGACCACGTGGGGGCCAACGCGTCGAAAGTGTTCAAGGCGACGCTGTTTCGCAGCGAGCGCCTCATGCTGGGACTCAATTGTCTCCACCCCGGACAGGAGCAGCACCCTCATGTTCACGGCGGACAGGACAAGTTCTACTTCGTCGTCGAGGGCACCGGCGAGTTCGTCGTCGGCGACGAGCGCCGTACCGCGGGCGAAGGGATGGTGGTCTGGGCGCCGGCAGACGTCAGCCACGGGGTGGTGAACACAGGTGACAGCCGTCTCGTGCTGTTGATCGGCATCGCGCCATTTCCTGCTGGTTCGTAGAGGCGGGTCTTTCTCGTCCGCCATCGCCTTCTGCGAAGGTGGAAGACCCGCCTGCAATTCAGGCTAAAGTCTGGGTAGCATCGTCCAATTTCTGGTGAGGAGTGAAGCGCGGGGCTGTGATGGGTCGAGTGTTAGTGGTGGCGATTCTTCTGCTCTCGGCAACTGCCGCGCGCGCGCAGACGCCTCGCGAGGCTCCTCAGGAAGGCTATAGCCTCCACGACGAGCGTTCCATAGGGCCGTTCGCCATTCAGCGTTGGGTCAGCACAACGATGCCGGATGTATCACCTTCCGGCATGTGCGATTGCCTGACCGTCGTCTATTCGGGCGATCGTCATGTCGCGACGATAGGCACCGCGGGGACGCTCTCGGCGTCCACCATGTCAGAGTTGACCGGCACGGACATCAATGGGGATGGTTTTCCCGATGTGGTCGTGTCGGCCTGGTCCGGCGGGGCACACTGCTGCTATTCGATGGCGGTGTATTCCGTCGGAGAAGACGTCAGGCCAATCCTGGTGTTGGAAACCGGCAACTGCGGTCCGGGCGAGTTCGCGGACCTCGACGGAAACGGAACAAAGGAGTTCATCACGTGTGACGATCGGTGGGCGTACAACTACTGCTCGTTCGCGGACTCACCGTTCCCGCGTGTGATCTATTCGTACGACCCTACGCGCGGCAGCTACGTGCTGGAGACGCCACATTTCGCCAGCAGCTACCGCGATCAGCTTGCGGGTGCACTAGAGGAAGCGCAGAACTGGATGTCGGAGTCCAGCGGCAGAGACATCGGCCTCGATAAATGCCGGCTCCTTCGACCGATGCTCGGGCTGATGTATGGCGGCCGCTTCTCCGACGGCCTGGCCTTGTTGCGCGGGCTCTACCGCGGCGCCGATCGCGCGGACTTCGAGCGCGAGACAGTCGAAAAAGTTCGAACGAGTCCGTTGTGGGTCGAGCACTGAGGATTCAGCCGGCTCAGTCCGCGACGCGGGTCGCTCGGATCAGGAACGTCCGCGGAAGACCAGGTATCGTCCGTGGCATGACGGGCATCACCCAGCGGCCATAACTGGCCTCTGGCTCCCCGGGCAACACGACGCTCGATTCCCAGCCTTTCGAAGCCATGAAGGCGTCTGGATCGGCAACACCGAATTGCCATGGACACCCGAGCTCAGTCAGCTTCTTGAGATACGCGGCCATGAAGGGCGAGGTCAACACTTCGCGGTTCACTGCGTCGAGACCGATCCAGCTCCCCGGTGCTGAGATGCCGCGCACGGCGTCGAAGAGCGAGTGCACCGCCGGCTCATCCAAGTAATACAGCAATCCTTCGGCAAGAAACGCCGCCTTCTTCGCCGGATCGAAACCGGCGCTCACCAGTGCCGGCACCCACGGCTGCGCCAGGTCCTGACGCACGATGCGGCGATCGCACGGCGGCGTCGCGTTCATCCGCGCGAGCACCGCCTCCTTGTGCCTGAACACGTCGTCGCGATCGACTTCGAACACGCGCACGCCGCCGGGCCACTCGAGACGAAACGCGCGCGCATCCATGCCGGCGGCAAGGATCACGACCTGATCGATAGGCGACTCCCGTACCGCTTTCAGCAGACTGTGATCGAAGAAGCGCGTACGAATCGTGAGGAACGGGTCGGGGCCGGTGAAGGTCCCCATACCGGCGGCAGCTCGCATCGCATACAACACCTCGTATCCCGCCTCACCGGCCAGCTCGCGTGCATAGGGATCGCGATAGAGCGGTGCTGCATGCTCGGTTTCGAGTCCGCGATTGGCGGCGACCCATCGCGACGTCAAGCCAACTCCCGTCATGTCGGTGAGCGGGCCGGCGACCGCCTTCTGCAATTGCGCGATGAGCGCGGCGCGCTCGTCATCGGGTAGCCGTGTGTCCGGCATCGAATCGAGTGGCACCTTCCACACCGGGGCCCCCCACATCGGGTCGCCGACATAGCGCGGAATGATGTGCCAGTGTAGATGCGGCACCACGTTGCCGAGCGATTCGACGTTGACGTGATCGGGCTTCACGGCGCGGGCGACGGCCTGCTGCGCGGTGAAGAGATCTCCGGCCAGCGCGAGCCATTCGGGGCGAGAGAGCTGATCGATGCGCGCGACGTGCCGCGAATCGAAAATCAGCTGGCACTGCCCGCGATAGGTCTGGTTCTTCGTCAGATACAGCGACGACACCGTGAGCGGCGTCACCAGGTCCCAGTGCTCGTTGGCGGGCGGTCGCGGCGCATCCAACGGACAGCCGGCGCCGGCGACGAGCGCTGCCCACTTCGTTTTGTCGGTCATCGTTGCTCCATGCTGCTGATCGCGGAGGCTGAAGCCTCCGCGCTACGAGTGACGGGGTGACGGAGAGCGCGGGCTCAGCCCCGCGCATTGACAAGTGGCCTGCGTCAATCCAACGGCGGCGGCACGCGGCGCCGCGTGGCCTGCTCGAATGCGTACGCCAGCTCGATCAATCGCCCTTCGCTGCACGCGGTTCCCGTGAAGCTGACGCCGATCGGCGATGGTTTTGGATCGAAGCCCGTGACATCGACGGGATTCGGCACCATCGCGAACGGCACCATCACGGTCGGGTAGCCTGGTTTCGCGGCAAGGGCCGCCCCAATCGCGCCCGGGAAGACAAGGGCATCGAGCTGATTGTTCTGGAGTGCCGCGTCGATGCCATCGCGACCCGCGAGCGTGACGTCCTTCTCGCGGTCGGCCTGGTATCGGGCGCGGTCGGCCTGCACATCCATTTCGTCCGAGTTGTCGAGTTGCGACTGCCCGTACTTCAGCGTGCCGGCCGCCGCATGCGCGCGATTCCAGGCGCGCAGCTCGTCGAGTGTCTTGACCGGCGCCCGGTCGCCAAGCGATGCGAGCCACGCGTTGAAATCGCGCTTCATGCCGTACTTGAACACCACGGAACAGTCATCGTCGTGCCCCTTCGCGTCGCCCGGTCCGCTGCAAATCGGCCACAGCAGGATGTTGCGTGCGGGATCCTTCGTGAGGACAGATGGAATGTCGGCGGGATCGACCACCGTGGCGCCCTGCGCACGCAAAATCGAGATCGCATCCTCCATCACGGCTTTCTGTGCGTCGTTCAGGCCCCCGCTCGGGCCGCGTGCGTCCGTTGCAGGAATCGCATCGTAGTAGAACGCGCGCGGGATCCCGATGCGAGCGCCCTTGAGCCCGTCACGTTTCAGATGCTCTCTGTAGTCGTGTCCCGCCGGTGCGGCACATGTCTTGGTCGCCGGGTCGTTGGGATCCGGCTGCGCGCTCTCGAGAACGCCGAGCATGATGGCGGCGTCGGTCACCGACCTGGCCATTGGTCCCGGCGTGTCTTGATCTGCGGCGATCGGGATCACCCCGTAGCGGCTGATGCGTCCCACCGTAGGCTTGATGCCGGCCAGCATCGTCTGGTTCGACGGGCTCAGGATCGAGCCGGATGTCTCGGTGCCGACGTTGGCGGCCCAGAAACTTGCCGCGGTGCCGATGCCGGAGCTCGAACCGCCAGTTGCGAGCACCGGCCTGCCGTCGGCGTTGTCTCGCGGATCTCGTCGCGGATCGTACGGGTTGAAGCCATACCCGGCGAGCGAGTTGTAGTTGGTGGGCATCCGGTCGGAGACCCAATTAGCCAGTTCCGTCATCACCGTCTTCGCAATGATGATTGCCCCGGCCTCGCGAAGATTCCTGGTCAGCGTGGCTTCGTACGGCGGAACGAGCCGCGCAAATGCCAGCGCGCCTCCCGTAGTCGGCATATCCGTCGTGTGGATGTTGTCCTTGAGTGCGATCGGGATGCCGTGCAGCGGGCCGCGGATACGGCCTGCGCGCCGTTCGCGGTCGCGCTCGTCGGCCTCGGCGAGCGCTCGCGGGTTGATCGTGATCGCCGCGTGCAGCCTATCCTCGTAGGTCGCAATCCGGACGAGCGACTGAGTCACAATGTCTCGCGACGTGGTGCGGCCCTGTTCCATGGCGAGGCGCATCTCGTCGATGGAAGCTTCAACGACCGTGAATCCGGGACTCTGGGCTCGGGACTCGGGACTCGGGATCCGGGATCCGCCCTTCTGTGTTCCAGGTTGTTGCGTGGTTGCGCACGCCGCTGCGAACGTGCAGAGCAGCAACACGAAACCAAGCGGCGACAAACGAGTCATGACAGAGCAATCTTACGCGGAACAATAGATCGATGAATCAAGACTCTCGCCCCCTCGCACCTTCGCCCCCTCGAACCGCATTGATCACAGGTGCGTCCTCAGGCATCGGCGCGGCGTTCGCAGACGAGTTCGCGGCGCGCGGCTTCGATCTCGTCATTACAGCCCGGCGCGAAGATCGCCTGCGCGAGATCGCGATAAGACTGGAACGAACGCACGGCCGCCGCGTGGAGGTCGTCGCGAGCGATCTGTCACAGAGGGATGCCGCCGCGCGCCTCTGTCACGACGTGGCATCCCGTGGGTTGACGATCGACGCGCTCGTCAACAACGCGGGCTATGGTGTGCCCGGAACGTATCTCGCATCGCCCTGGGCTCGTCACGAGGCGATGCTGAATCTGATGGTGATGGCGGTTTCGGAACTGACCCATCGACTGCTGCCTGGAATGGTCGAACGCCGCTATGGCCGCATCATCAATGTCGCTTCGCTGGCGGGCCTGGTGCCGGCGCCGGCCGGCCACACGCTCTACGCCGCGACCAAGGCGTTCGCGATCAAGTTTTCAGAAGCGCTCGCGCACGAGGGGCGACCACACGGCGTGCATGTGACGGCTGTCTGCCCCGGCTTCACGATGAGTGAATTCCACGACGTGACCGGGACACGCGCGCAAGTCAGCAAGCTGCCCGCGTGGATGTGGATGGACGCACCGACTGTCGCTCGTCAGGGCTTCGACGCCGTGATGGACGGCGTGCCGATCTACATCAACGGACGCGCCAACCGCGCGATCGAGGCGTTCGTCCGACATCTTCCGCAAGCGGTCGTCATGTGGGCCGGTCGCAGGCTCGGCAGGTCTTACAGAAAAACCTAGCTCGCCAAGTGCTGTCTCGCGAGCCGCTCGACGAGCGCTGAGAGTGTTTCGTTGTCGAGCGTGAAGGCACCGGCGTCGGTCGACCACGCGAGCTTGTAGCTGCGCGACATCGCCGACACCCAGATCTGCCGGACCGGCGCGTTGGGGCTGACGACGAACTTCGCAGGGGAGGGATCTTCGAAAATCACCTGCAGCACGCCGTTCTGCAACTCGACCTCGAAGCCCTCTTCATCGGCGAGTGGCAGCAGACCGCGTTGGAGGCCTTCAAGCGCGCGATCGGCCTGCAGGCGGAACTCTTGTTCCGTCAAACGGAACTCCTGTTCCGTCATTGAGTGGAGAGACGGTCTTCGGAGGCGACGTAGCTCTTGCGGGCGCGTACGACCGCACCGGCGGTTTTTACTCGCACTTCCAGTTTGTGTTCCTTGCCGTCGAGCACCGTCGGCGCGAAGCCCAAGGCATACAGGCTATGCAGTTCCTGCGCGACTCTCGTGAAAGTGGGTGCGAGCTCGTCGGTCTTCTTCAACTCGAAGTAACCGCCGCCGGTCTCGTCGGCGAGCTTGCGCAATCCGCGGTCGGGTCGCGTGCGCTGGAGCCGGACGCCATTGAAGAACTCTGACTCCAGGCCGATCGCGTAAATCATCACTTCCTTGGCTTTGGCCTTCTGAAGCACGTCGCCCTGTCCGCGGCGGCTCGCGGTGTCGTCGCCATCCGTGAAGATGAGGACGATCTTTCGCCGGCTCGTGGCGCCCTCCAGCATGTCGATGCTGGCGTCGATAGCGTCGTACAAACGCGTCGGGTTGCCGAATTGCAGATCCTTGAGCGCGCTGATCAGGTCGTCACGATCGTTCGTGAACTTGCCGCTGAACTCAATCCTGTCGCTGAATGCCCCGACCTGACCTTTGTCATCCGGGAGCATTCGGAGGATGAACTGCTCGGTCGCGGCCTTGAGGAGATTCAGGTTCGCGGTCATGCTCGCGCTGAAATCCAGCATGACGACGATCGTGAAGGGTTGCGTTTCGTCCTGGAAGAAAGAGATCTCCTGGGGCTTGCCGTTGTCGAGAATCGTGAATTGTTCCTGTTCCAGGTCCGGGATGAGGCGCCCCTGTGCGTCGATCACGGTGGACAGTACGCCAACGACGCTCGTGCCTGCTTTGAACGTCGCCTGCTGCGCGAAAGCTGCGACCCCGGCAAGGACAGCGAACGCCGACACGAAAAACGGCCGTTTGAGCCCCATAAGGGGAGCTTAGCACCGCTGGGGGTTTAGTAAACAAGACCCAACATTACGCGTTTACTCTAGTACTCGGTGTGTTGGTGATTTCGGCAACGCTCGTTGTGCAGGGAAGCGCCATTTTGTTCGGCTGGCGGTGGCCGGCGGCCCCCAACACAAGCGAACTGCAGTGTAAGATTGGCGGTCATGCGAACAGCCTTGGTTCTCGTTTTTTCGCTTGCTCTCGCGACCGCCGCGGCCGCCCAGTCGTCCGTGTCGGGAATCGTCCGGGACGAGGCCAACGGCGCCGTTTCGGGGGCGTCGGTGAGTGTGCTGGGAAGCAACGGTCTCGAGCAGCAGACCGTAACAGGGCCGGATGGTCGGTTTACACTGGCCGACGTACCCGGCGGCAACCTGACTATGGTCGTCCGCGCCGGCGGATTTGCCGAGTGGTCAGGATCTGTGACGCCCTCGAACGAGGTGAACGTCGTCCTCAAGATCGCGACTCTCTTCGAGACGGTCACGGTCACTCCCACGCGAACCGAGAAGCGCCTCGGCGAGGTGCCGGTCAGCGCTAACATCGTTGAGAAGGAAACCATTCAGCAGTCGCCCGCGGTTGTGGCCGACGACGTTCTGCGACAGGTGCCGACCTTCAGCCTCTTCCGTCGCAGCAGCAGCCTGTCATCGCATCCCACGTCACAAGGCGTCTCACTCCGCGGCATCGGGCCGAGCGGTGTGAGCCGCACGCTCGTGCTGGTGGATGGCGTACCGTTCAACGATCCCTTCGGCGGCTGGGTCTACTGGACACGCGTGCCGCTCGAAAGCGTCGATCGCATCGAGGTGATCGACGGTTCGAGCTCGAGCTTGTACGGAAACTACGGCATGGGCGGTGTGATCAACATCATTCCCGCGCGCGCCGGACGGCGATCGGTCGAGTTCAAAACGCAGTACGGCAACCATAACAGCCCCAAGGGTGACTTCTTCGCCAGCAATGTGTGGGGCAAGTTCAGCGTCGCCGTCGAGGGGAGCGCGTTCGATACCGATGGGTTCCCGATCGTGACAGCGGCCGAGCGTGGGCTGATCGACAACAACGCGCAGGTCAACTTCGCGACTTTCAACGGCAAGGTCGAGTATCGCGCCAACGAGCGGTTGAATGTCTTCTTCCGCGGTGGCCATTTCAACGAGGATCGCGTCAACGGCAAGGTCGGCGAGGTCAACGACACCAAATGGACGTCGCTCGCCGGTGGCGTACGCGTCCGCATGCCGGACGACAGCGACCTGCAGGTCACCGTCTTCGGCGACGACAACACCTTTCACAGCACCTTCCTGGCGGTCACCGCGGCGAGCGCGACGGTACCGCCTCGCAGCATCGTCCGCCTCGCCACCGATCAGAGCGTTCCCGCCACCCAGATCGGAACGATGATGCAGTGGTCGCGGCCGATCGGTCAGAAGAATTTCTTCAGTGCCGGCTTCGACTACCGTCATGTCGACGGCGACAGCCTCGAGGATGTCTACATCGCGACGCCGGGCGCGCCCATCGTGCCACCGACCGCTCCCGCCACGCTCTCGCTGCAGCGGAATTCCGGCGGGTCGCAAAACAGTGCCGGCGCGTTCCTGCAGGACGTGATCAGCCTCAACAACCTGGTCCTGACGCTGGCCGCGAGGGTCGACAGCTGGCAGAACCGGGACGGACACATCATCGAGACCAACGTATCGACCGGTTTACCGTCAGCAGGAAACCGTCCGACGCTCGAGGACCGCGATGACACCGTCGTGAGTCCGCGTGCGGCGGTGCTGTATCGCTTCTCAGACCGTCTATCGGTATGGGGCGACCTGGGATGGGGCTTCCGCGCGCCGACGCTGAACGAGTTGTATCGGCAGTTCAGCGTGGGGTTGGTGCGGACACTTGCCAACGAGGACCTCGGTCCCGAGCGCCTGTTCGGCGGAGAAGCGGGGGTGCGAATCGAGACGTCGCGCAATTCGTCGGTTCGCTCGACGTGGTACGACAACGCGGTGAAGAACCCGGTCTCGAACGTCACAATCGGCACGAACCTGCAGCAGCGCCAGAATCTGGGACGCACTCGGGTTCGTGGATGGCAGAACGACGTCGAGCTGCGGATCAATCCATCGCTGCGCGTGACTGCCGGGTATCTGTTCAACGACGCGAAAGTGACCGAATACGACGCCAACCCGGCGCTCGTCGGGCTCTACTTGCCGCAGGTGCCGAAGCATCGCGGTTCCGTTGGCGCCTCGTACACGAATCCGCGGTTTGCGACCATCGCAGCGACGGCCATGTTCTTCGGCCGCCAATACGACGACGACCTGAACCAGCGCACCAAGCCGGGAGAGACCGAGCCCGGCCTTCCGCCGTACGGCGTGCTCGATTTCAGCGTCTCCCGCGACTTCGGCCGCAATTTCGAGGTGTTCTTCGGCGTGCAGAATACGTTCGACACGGAGTACTACGTGATGCTCCTGCCGACGACCACCGGGTCGCCGCGCCTGATCAACGGCGGCGTGCGTGTGCGCTTCTCAGGTCGTTAACACAGTTCGCGGTTCCACTAGCGCGGAGGCTTCAGCCTCCGCGTCGTGGTCACCGCGCAGGTAAAGCCTGCGCTCTACGACGAATTCATGCCACGAGCCGGCATTGTCGCAGCGCTCGCCGTGACGGCGGCGAACGCCGCGTTTGCACAATTGGATGTCTCGGCGCTCGTCGATCGGGCGGGCGCGTACGTCGAGAGCTTCCAGCAGAAATTCGGCTCCGTCGTCGCCGAGGAGCGATACGAGCAGAAGCTGCGCCGAATTCCGAATCCCACCAGCACGAGCGTGCAGCAGCGCGGCGGATCCCCGCAGGAAACGACGCTCGTGTCCGACTTCCTGCTCGTCGAAGTGAAGGGCGAAGGCTGGATTCCATTTCGCGACGTGTTCGAGCGCGACGGCAAGCCCGTACGCGATCGTGAATCACGCCTCGCGAAGATCTTCCTGAACGGGGGACGCAACGCCTTCGAACAAGCGCGCGCCGTCATGGATGAAGGCGCCCGCTACAACATTGGCAACATAAACCGGAACATCAATGCACCCACGCTGGCGCTCGCGTTTCTCACCGCGCAGCATCGTCGTCGCTTCGAGTTCAAGCTGGGCAAGCGCGACGATTCGGATCCTGGCGTCGCGATCGAGTACCGCGAAACGGCTCGTCCCACGTTCGTGTCGACGACCGGAGGCCGTGACCTGCCCGTGAAGGGCAGATTCTGGATCAACGAAGCTGACGGCACGGTCCTGCGCACGGAGCTCGACGCCGTCGACACCGGCGTCGAGGCGCACATCACCGTGACCTACGAGAGGGACGATGGCATCGGACTGTTCGCGCCGGCGCGGATGGAGGAACGCTACCGCCGGCCGCGCGACCCGATGGAAGTGCAGGGAGTGGCGACCTACTCGAGATTTCGCCGCTTCCAGGTCAGCACGACCGAGGAGCTCGCGCCCAACGACACACCGCGAGAGCCGTGAGGCCGAGCACGCGGGCGCGCGCCGCGCCCCAAGGTATGATCGAGCCATGCAAAGAGCGCTATTTCTAACCGCCGTATTGGCATTGTTCGGCTGTTCGTCGGCGGCCCAGCAGGTGACTGGTGGGGAAGCTGCGGCCCGGGTGGGCGATCGCGTGATCTCCACCAAGGAGCTCGACGATCGCTGGAGGGCGCTCGACCCTTCGGGCCATGCCGAAGCAGCGCAGAAGGCGTACGAGGGGAAGCGCTCGGCTCTCGACGCCATCGTGGCGGAGATGCTGATTGCCCAGGCGGCGAAGGCCAAGAACATGACGGCGGAGGCCTACGAAGAGGCGGAACTGAAGACTCGCACCAAGCCTATCGGCGAATCTGATGTCGTGACCTTCTATCAGGCCAACATCAATCAGATGCAGGGGCGCTCGCTGGAGCTGATGGCGCCGGCGATTCGGAGGTACCTGCAGGATCAGCAGAGCGAAGCGGCGCGCGCATCGCTCATCGCGGACCTGCGCAAGACAGGGCCCGAGGTCCGAGTGCTCTTCGACGCGCCACGCCAGCCCATTGAGGTGAATGCAGACGATCCCTCGATCGGGTCTGCCTCCGCGCCGGTCACACTGATCGAGTTCTCTGATTTCCAATGCCCCTTCTGTCAACGGGTCGCGCCGACGTTGAAGCAGGTGAAGGAGAAATACGGCGACAAACTTCGGGTGGTGTGGAAAGACTTCCCGCTGACGCAGATTCATCCCCAGGCGTTCAAGGCCGGCGAGGCCGGCCACTGCGCGGCCGATCAAGGCAAGTTCTGGGAATATCACGATCGGTTGTTCGCGAATCAGCAGGCGCTGCAACCGACCGATCTGAAGAAGTACGCCACGGATCTGGGTCTCGACGCGAACGCTTTCAATACATGCCTGGATTCGTCCAAGTATGGCGAGCGCGTGCGTGACGGCGTCGCCGAGGGCTCGCGGCTGGGTGTCAACTCCACGCCGACGATCTACATCAACGGCCGCGTCCTCTCCGGCGCGCAGCCGTTCGAGACGTTCGTGACGATGATCGACGAGGAGCTTTCGAAATCTAAGTAGGTAGTTAGGTAGCTCGGTAGCTGAGTGGCTAGATAAGACCCAAATCAACCCGGCTACCTAGCTACCTAGCTACCCAGCTACCCAGCTACTTAGCCACCCAGCTACCCAGAGCCACCGACCAGGGCTCAGGGAATCAGCACGATTTTCCCGAGCGCCGCTGACTCCATCACGGCCACGTGCGCCTTGGGCGCGTCGGCCAGCGGGAATTGTTTTCCAATCACCGGCTTCAGGCTGCCGTTCTCCAGTCCGGCGCCGATCCCGGCGTGGATCTCCTCGAGGTGTTCGCGCGTCGCGTTGAAGAGCGTCATCCCGAGAATGGCGGCGTCGCGGCCCATCGATTTCCGTGGGTCGATCTCGACTCGCCCGCGATTGCCGATCACGACGATCCGGCCGTGCTGAGCGAGGACGTCGAGATCGCGATCCAGGTTGATGTTGGCCAGCATCTCGAGCACGACGTCGACACCGCGCCCGCCAGTCAGCGGCATGAGCCGTTGCAGGTAATCAGCTTCACGATGATTGAGGACCTCGTGAGCGCCCTCGCTGCGCACCAGCTTCAACCCCTCCTCGGTGCCTGCGGTGCCAATGACACGCATGCCGCATGCACGCGCGATTTGCACTGCCGCCGTTCCGACTCCGCCGCTTGCGCCATGCACGAGCACGGTTTCGCCGGGCCGCGCCTGCGCCCGCATCAACAGCGCGCGCCAGGCGGTGGCATAGGGCACGCCGATCGCAGCTCCCTGCTGGAATGACGAACCCTCTGGCAGCGCGCTCGCTTGCCAGTCCTCGCAGAGCGCCACCTCCCCGTACCCCCCGATGACGGCATGCGCGTACACGCGATCGCCAACTCGGACGCGTGTCACGTTCGGCCCGACAGCTTGCACGATGCCACCGATGTCTGTTCCCGGCGTGTAGGGAAGGTTGGGCTTCCGCGCGTACGCGCCCGCCCGGATGTAAGTGTCCACAGGATTGACGCCGACGGCATGAACTCGAATCGTCACCTGCCCTGGTCCCGGTATGGTTTCGGGCACGGTCTCGAGCTTCATGACGTCGGGGGAACCGAACTCACGGACGACGATGGCCTTCATGGGTGCTCCTGATACGCGGGAAATAATCTATCGAAGTTACCACCGAAGATCAGGGCCTGATCGCTGTCGCTGATCCCGGCCTCGGTCGCTGCCGTTTTCTGCGACTGATAGACGGCGCGCTGCCAGCCGCGAGGAAAGAAGGACGAATCGGTTCCAAAGAGGATGCGTGACGGCCCAAGCACGGACATGGCGGTCTTGAAAACGCCGGGGAGAGTCCAGCCCGGCGCGTAACGGATCCAGCTGTTCGAGCTCGACGTGTCGACGTGGACGTTGGGACAGGCGTCCCCGGCCATCATCGTCTCGCGCAGCATGCCGGCGCCGAAGTGCGGCACGATGAACGGCAGCCGCGGGAACGTGAGCGCCAGTCGTGTGATGCTGAGCGGATCGCCGAGACTCAGATCGAAGGGACTGGCAAGGCCGAGCTTCTTCCGCACGCCGACCGACAGCACGCCGCAATGGACGAAGACCGCAGTCCCGGGCTGAGCCGCCACGGCGTCGACGACGCGATGAACGCGCGGATCTGTAAGAGCGACGTGATGCATGGCCGGGAACAGGCACGCCACTCGCAGGCCCAGCGTTGTCACGGCATGGGCGGCGCGCTCGACAGCTTGTTCGTGGGATGGGTCGACCATGAAGAAGCCCACGAAACGCGTCGGGTGTTGCGACACGGCGGCGGCGACTGACGCTTCGTCGCCAGGAACGCTGGCAATCAGCGCCGAGCGCGCGACACCGTTGGCATCGAGCTCCTGCACCCAGCGGTCGGCCAGTGCGTTCGGCGACCCCGGGTCGTCCCACTGCAGTTCCCGGCAGAGTGATTCCACGGTGTCAGTGCGCCCGCGCTGGCGCGAGAGCGTTGAGAAGAACTGACTCGAGAAGAAATGGCAGTGGCTATCGTTGAGCATTGTGCATTTCGAACGTCGCGGTGTGCATGACCAGGACTTGAGACCTTTTCCACCACACGAAGGTCAGCACGAGAGCCGTCACGACGAGGCCGATGGAAAGACCGATCCACAAGCCTCTCACGCCCCATCCGAACATGAAACAGAGAGCGTATCCGACCGGCAAGCCGAGGAACCAGTGGCCAATGACGTTGACGATCATCGGCATCCGTGTTTCCGAAATGCCGCGCAGCGCGCCGGTGGCGACCGCCTGCGTGCCGTCGAAGAGCTGAAATGCCGCGGCGATCGCCAGCAGGGTTACACCGATATCGATGATTCGCTGATCGGGGGTGAAGACGCGGAGAAGCGCTGCTGGCCAGAGGAAGAACACGAGCCCCAGCGCAGCCATGATGACGCAGCCGCTGGCAAGCGCCGTCCAGCCAGCGAGCGCTGCCCGTCGTCGATCCCCGGCGCCATAGGCGTACCCGACGCGCACCGCCGCTGCCGATGCCAGTCCAAGCGGCACCATGAATGCGAGGGATGCGATATTGAGCGCGATCTGATGCGACCCCGACGAGACCGGATCGAGTCGCCCTGCGAGCGCCGTGGCGAGCGCAAACACGCCGACCTCGAGCGCCACCTGTGATGCGGCGGGAAATCCCAGCCCGATGAGGCGTCGAATGCGGGCGGCATCGAAGCGGAGAGAGACCTTCGGATGACGATGACCGCGGCCGTGATGCTCGAGCCGGATAGCCGCGTAGAGGAACGCCGCCATGTACACGCGCGCCGCGTTCGTTGCCCACGCAGAACCCGCGACGCCGAGCGCAGGCATTCCAAGGTTGCCGTAGATCAGGACCCAGTTGGCGGCCGCGTTGATGACATTGGCAGTCACGAGCGCGATCATGATCGGCCGCACCAGGTGCATGCCCTGGAGATAGCGGCGAAACGAGGCGTAGAGAAGCAGCGGCAGCGCGCTGAACGCGATCACGCGCATGTACGGCCCGACCAACCGGTGCGTTTCCGGATGCAGCCCCCAGTGGTCCAGCGTGCCGTACACGAACCACGTCAGCCCCATCGCGACCGGCGCGACGCAGCAGGCAAGCCAGACACCCTGATGCAGCCACAGCAGACACTCGCGCTCATCACCGGCGCCGTGCGCCTGCGAGACGGACGCATCGAGGCCAAGCATCAGCCCCATCCCGAAGATGACGATTGCGGTGAAGACGCCGCTGGCCATACCGGCGGCGGCGATGGCCGCCGGGCCGAGTCGTCCGACCATGATCGTGTCGACCAGGCCCATGCTCATCCAGCCCACTTCGGCGAGGATGACGGGGCCGGCGAGTTTCATCAGCGGTCTGAACTCTTGCAGCATCTGTGAGGCAGCAATACAGTGGCACACGTGCGCGTGCTTCTAACAGGTTATGTGGTGGGAGTGCTGCTCGGAGTGTGGCGGACCGACGGTTCGCCGGCGACGAAACTCACGCTTGCCCTGCTCTGGCCGCTCGGCCCGGTGGCCTTCTTCATCACGATTGCCGGCCTGCTCCTGGCCGCGCCGATCGCGTTCATCGGCCGTCGCGGAACTCAATCATCGTAGGGCGGGTCTTGCTTTTAAGACCCGCCATGACGCCGCAGGTAGCTAGGTCGTTGGGTAGCTAGGTATCTAGGTAGTGCAGTTGCACCCAGCAACCCAGCTACCTAGCAACCCAGCTACCTAAGTTGCCCAGCAACCTAAGTTACGGTTCGCCGAGCGTGTCCGTGTAGTGGCGAATCAGGAATTGCTGCGCGTCGAAGTGTTCCGAACCATGCGGTGGACGCTCATAGTGTCCTGGATGAATCCAGGACCATGGCCCGGTCGATGTCTCGCATGTACGCGCCCAGAACGATATCCCGCAGGTGCTCGAGGATCTCCGGGTCACGAATCGGCACCAGCGTCTCGACGCGCCGGTCCAGATTGCGCTCCATGAGGTCGGCGCTCCCGATGTACATCTCTTCCTGTCCGTTATTGTGGAACCAGTAGATGCGGGAGTGCTCGAGAAATCGCCCCACGATCGAGCGCACGCGGATGTTGTCGCTCACGCCGGGAACACCGGGACGCAGACAGCAGATGCCGCGCACCATCAAGTCCATCGACACGCCCGCCTGCGCGGCGCGATAGAGCAGGCGAATCTTCTGGTCGTCGGTGACCGCATTCAGCTTGATCATCATCCGCGCCGGCCGTCCAGCCTGCGCATGTTCGATTTCTCGCTCGATCAGCTCTCTGAGCCGCTGCCGGAGCTGCACGGGCGCGACGATCATCGCCCGGTACTCTTTCTGATTCGAGTAGCCGGTCAGGTAATTGAACACGTCGGACACGTCGCTGACGATGTCGGGGTCGGCGGTGAACAGACCGAGGTCCGTGTAGATCTTCGCTGTGTCGGGATTGTAGTTCCCCGTCCCGGTGTGCACGTAGCGCTGGATGCCGTCCGCCTCCTGGCGTACGACGAGACACAGCTTCGCATGCGTCTTCAGGTTGGTGAATCCGTATACGACGTGGATGCCGTGCGATTCCAGCCGCTTCGCCCACAGGATGTTGTTGCGCTCGTCGAATCTCGCCTTCAGCTCGACGAGCACCGCGACCTGCTTGCCGGCTTCGGCCGCGGCGATGAGCAGCGGAATGAGCGGCGAGTTCGAGCCGATGCGGTACAGCGTCATCTTGATCGCCGTGACGTGCGCATCCTGCACGGCCGCGCGCAGGAATGTCTCGACCGACGCGAATGACTGGAAGGGGTGATGCACCAGGATGTCCTGGTAGCGAATCTGGTCGAAGATCACCTCGGGATCCTCGTCGTTGCGCCACAGGCTGTGCGGCGAGAACGGCGGGTCCTTCAGCTCGGGACGATGAAGCCGCGTGAGCTGCGCCCAGTCGCCGAAGCCAAGACGATCCTGCGTACGCAGGACGACCTCGTCGCTGACCTCGAAATTCTCGGCGAGGATGTTGAGGACGCGCGTCGGCATCCCGGCCTCGACGTGCAGCAGCGAGATGGCGCCGCGCCGGAGCTGACGCAGGCTGCGGTCGATGCTCTCGAGCAGATCGTCGGCTTCGTCTTCTTCGATCTCGAGGTCCGTATCGCGGACGATCCGGAACAGATACGCGCCCTTGACCTGCGTTCCCGTGAAGAGCTCCTGGATATTCGCGCGGATGACGTCCTCGATGAAGACGTAGGTCGTTCCCCCTGCCGGGCTGATTGCCGCTGGCAGCGGGATGAATCGCGGCAGCACGTCCGGCACTTTGACCCTGGCGAACTTCGTACGGCCGCCGTGCCGCACGACGACGGCGAAGTTCTTGCTCAGGTTTGAAATGAACGGGAACGGATGGCCCGGGTCGAACGCCAGCGGTGTGAGCACCGGGCAGATCTCCCGCGAGAAGTAGCCGCTCAGGTGCTCGCGTACATTTGGTGTCCACGCGTCTTCGTCGAGAAACGAGATCTGTTCCTTCTCGAGGAGCTTGCGCAGCTCGGTCCAGGTCGCGGCCTGGTCGCTCAACATCCGGCGCGCGCGGGCGCGCATCGCCTCGAGCTGCTGTTCCGTGTTGTATCCATCAGGCGCGACGTCTTCGATCTCTTCGCGGAGCTTCTTCAGCGTCGTCGCCACGCGAATCATGAAGAACTCGTCGAGATTGGTGCCGGTGATCGCGAGGAACTTCACGCGCTCGAGCAGCGGATGCGATGAGTCACGCGCCTGCGCGAGGACACGCTCGTTGAACTCGAGCCAGCTCAACTCTCGATTGACATAGAGGGCAGGATTCTTGAGGTCTGCCGGATCGGTCCGCTGCATCACCGCGGGAGGTGCGGACGAGGCGCGTCCCTGGCGTGGCGCACGTCGCTCCACCGGCTGACGTGATTCGGCTAGGGCAGATTCTCGAGGGATGTCCATGAGTGAGCGGGTAACCCTATCGGCGTAAGATCCGAATTCTATCAGAGCCGTGGTCATGACGCTAAGATCTTGTCTCAAATGAAGATAATCCATCGGGCCGAGCTTCGGCCGGGCGCGGATCTCGACCAACTTCCACAGCCGCAATCAACCCAGGCCGCCGGTCTGCAGCCAATCCGCGGGCGCGCGCTGATCTTCTGGGATCCCAAACTGGCCGGGACGAGATACGGCCGCAAACTCGACGCGATTGATACCGACCAGATCACACCGGCGGCCGATTGTGTCTCCGAGAGTCTCGAGACGCTCGACGAGCGATGGAAGGCCGGTTCGTTTCGTTACCTGATGCCCGACTTTCGGGCGCGGGTCCACCGCGGCGAGACGTTTGTGATCGCAGGCGATCGATTTGCCATCGGCTCATCGAGGGAAATGAGCCCTGCTGGCCTCAAGGGCATTGCCGACGAGGCCGGCCTCGAGATGGTCATCGTCTGCGGCGACAACATGGGCGACATCTTCCGTCGCAATGCCCTCAACCTCGGACTGCATGTCGTGCAGAGCCCGCAAGCGGTCGCGGACGCGCGTGATGATGACGAATTCGCGTTCGATCCGGCGTCGCGCGAGCTCACCAACGTTACGCAGCGCCGGGTCTACCAACCAGTTCCGCTCACGCCCAAGGAAGACGAGCTGCGGAAAAGCGGCGGTATCGTCGCGGTGGGCCGCCGCGAGCTCCGCTCCGCGATCGCCACGTCACCGCTCATCGAGTTCCCCGACTTCTCGATTGCGCGATCGCTGACGACGACCGAGCAGATCATCTGGGCGCATCGCGTCGACAAGGATCAACGAACGCTCAAGCCTGGCGACACGTTGCGCGTGTATGCCGATCTGCTTCCCGCCTCCGACGGCACTGCGCCGTTTGCGATCCATACGTTCAACCAGATCACGGGCGGGAACGTCATCCGTCCGCGCCAGGCTGCAATCGCCAACGATCACTTTGTCTTCACGGGCCGCGACGACGATGAGAAGCAAACGGGCATCGGTCGGGCATTCGCACGCGCGCAGGGGCTGGTGCCGCCGTACTACGCGACGCCGGGCGATGGCATCTTTCACTTCTACTTCCCCGAACAGGGGCTCGTGCTCCCAGGTCAATTCATCCCCGGCGCCGATTCCCACAGCCGTGCCTATGGGGCATATGGCGCGGTCGGCATGGGTGTCGGCTCCACCACGCTGGGCTTCGGCTGGGCCACGGGTTACATCTACTTCACGCTTGTGAAGGCTCGACGAGTCGTCGTGCGAGGCAACCTTCAGCCCTGGGTAAGTGGCAAGGACATCGTGCTCGAGCTGCTGCGCCGCTGGGGCAGTCGACAGGCACAGGGAATGTCGGTCGAATTCGTGGACAGCAATCGGCAGCTTCCGATCGCGTATCGAAACACGATCGCCAACATGATGGCCGAGGCAGAAGCACTTAATGGCATCTTCGCGGAAGATGAAACGACGCGCGCGTGGTACGCGGCCAAAGACATCATCGACTTGCCATATCCGCGAGTGGTACCGGGTGAAGACGCGCGATACGAGATCGATGAAGAGCTGTCGCTCGATGCGGTCGCGCCAATGATCGCCAAGCCTTTCAGCCCCGGCAATGCGTTTCCAGCCGACGAGGTAGCAACTGAACGCATTCGATTCGACAAGGCCCTCATCGGATCGTGCACCAACGGCAGTTATGACGATCTGCTGCAGGCGGCGCTCGTGCTGTATCACGCGCGGCGCCACGGTGCCGGCATGGCGGAGCGGCCGCTCGTGGTGTTCCCGGGATCAGGCGGTGTGGCCCGATTGATTGAGCGACCGGACGTTCGACTCGGCGGCGAGTCCATTGCTGCCGTTTTCCGTCACGCGGGCGGTGAGATTCGACAATCGTGGTGCGGTCCGTGCTTCGGTCAGGGGCCAGATGCGCTCCAGCCGGGTGAGCGCGCGATCACGACATTCAATCGCAATTGGCAGAATCGCATGGGCGTTGGCGGCGAGGGTTACCTCGCCAGCCCGGCCATCGTGGCCGCTTCGGCGCTCGCTGGCTATATGGCGCCACCCTCGGAGCTCGGGCTGAAATGGGATGCTGATCTTTACGGAATCTAGAGATACCATCCTCACTTCCGGGAGGACGGACGATGAGGTTATGGCTCTCCGTCGGGACATGCCTTCTGCTCGGTCTGGCCGCTGTCTACGCACAGGAACAGCAACAGAAACCCGCTGAGACCCAGAAACCCGAAGAGCCCATCCAGGGACCAACATTCCGCACCGGCGTCGATCTCGTCGCAGTCGATGTCGCCGTTGTCGACCGGCGTGGCCGGCCGGTCGAAGATCTGCGGGCACCGGAGTTCTCCGTCAAGATCGATGGCGAGGTTCGGCGAGTCGTGTCCGCCGAACTGATCAAGGTCGACGTCGAGGCGGCGCGCAAAGAGGTCGCAGACAAGACAGAAAGCTTCTACACCAGTAACCTGACGCCGCCGAACGGGAGGCAGATCCTCATCGCCGTCGACCAGGTCAACATCCGGCCGGGATCGCTTCGTCCCGTTCTCGACGCTGCCGGCCGCTTTCTCGACATGCTGAGCCCCCTCGATCAGATCGCCTTCGTCGCGTATCCGGAGCCGGGGCCGCGCGTGAACTTCACCAACGACAAGCTGCGCCTCAAACGCGCGATGCAGGGGCTGGTCGGGCAGCAGCCGCGCGCGCGGCCCGGCAACTACAACATCGGCGTGTCGGAAGCGATTGCGATCGAAGAGCGCCGCGATCAAATCGTGCTCGCCGAGGTGCTCACCCGCGAATGCCGCTCGTCGGATCCGCGACAGGTTGCGCAGTGCGAGCGCGACATCATCTCCGAGTCGTCGCAGATCGCGCGGAACTCGCGAGAGGACGCGGACATCTCGCTTCGTGGCCTCCAGCAGCTGCTCGAGCAGCTCACGTTCGTCGACGGTCCGAAGTCACTGATCCTGATCTCGGAGGGGCTCGCGATCTCGGAGACCAATGATCTGCGCCACCTGGTGCGACTCGCGGGAGCGGCTCGCACGGCCATAAACGTGCTTTCCGTCGACCTTCGACGAGGCGACGTGACGATCGCCGAACAGCCACCCACCGAGGCGGAGGATCGTCGCATTCTTATGTCGGGCCTCGAGGCGATTGCGTCGATGTCGCGCGGGAGCCTGTATCACATCGCCGGTACCGGCGAGCCCATCTTCGAGCGCCTCGCGTCAGAGATCTCCGCCTACTACCTTCTCGGCGTCGAGCAGCGTCCGAGCGACAGCGTGGGCGATCGTCACCGGATCGACGTCGAGGTGCGTCGCAACGACGTCACGATACGTTCACGGCAGGCGTTCGTGCTCTCGCCCACAAACACCAGGCGCCGCTCACCCCAGGACAGTCTGCGAGATGCGCTCGGGTCGCCATTTGCGATCTCCGGCCTGCCGCTTCGCGTCAGCACATTCGCTCAACAGGATGCAGCGACCGAGAAGGTTCGGCTCGTGGTTGCGGCACAGGTTGGCGAAGCTGGCGCCAAGCCGGGCAACTTCACGCTTGGATACATCCTCATCGACGATCAGAACAAGATTGCAGCCTCCTTCGGCGACCAGATTGCGCTGACGCCCGGCGCAGGGAGTCCCAACGAGCCATTGAAATTCGTGCACAGCGTCGCCGTCGATCCCGGCCTCTACTCGCTGCGCCTCGGCGTCGTCGACGCCGAAGGGCGTCGCGGAAGCATCGTGCGCGACGTGAGTGCGTGGAAGATGGCAGGCGAACAGCTCGCGTTCGGCGATCTGATCGTCGGCCCCATGCCAACCCAGGGACAAAGCCTCACGGTGCAGGTCGAGCCGTACGTGCTGACCGAAGGTGTCGCCGCGTACCTGGAGATGTACTCGAACAGCGACCAGACGTGGAATGGCACGACCGTCACTTTCGAAGTGGCCGACAACGCCGATTCGCCGGCGTTGATGTCGGCGCCGGTGACGATGGTGCCCGGCCGGCAGCCGACGTGGCGAGTGGCAGCCGGGGTGATGGACGCGAAGAAGCTTCCGCCCGGGCGCTATGTGGCGCGCGCCAAGATTGCCCGTGACGGCAAGGCCGTCGGCGTGCTCTCGCGTCCGTTCGTCTTCGAGCACGAGGGGGCTGCCGCGCCCGTCGGCAGCGTTGCCTCCGTAGCCGCGACCGTCCTGTTTGCGTCGTCGTTGCCGCAGTTCGACAAAGCGGTGGTGCTCGCGCCGGACGTGGTCGGCTCGATGCTGGACATCGTGGAGAAGCGTTCGCCGTCGCTCAAAGACTCGCTCACCGAGGCTCGCGCGGGACGCTATGGCCCCGCGGCGCTCGAAGCGTTCAGCGCAGGTGATCAAACCGTCGCCGCGTTTCTGCGAGGTGTTGATCTCTTCACGAAGGGTCAGCTCGATCAGGCGGCCACGCAACTGCAGATCGCGGCAGGTCCGCGGCGCGAGTTCTTTCCAGCCGCGTTCTATCTGGGAGCGTTGTTCGCGGCCGCCGGGCGCGATCAGGATGCCGCCGGCGTGTGGCAGCTTGCGATCGGCAACGAACCTCGTCCGCCCGCGTTCTACATGATGGTGGCGGATGCACGTCTGCGGACGGGACAGGCTCAATCAGCGGTCGACATCCTCAAGCCGGCCTATGAACGCGACCCGTCGCAGGACGAAATCGCCCGTCGTCTCGGGATGGCCTATGCGATGACGGGCCGGCATGCCGAAGCGATCCCGATCCTCGACAATTTCCTGACGCGTCATCCTGCCGATCAGGACATGCTGTTTGCGGCCATCGTCGCGCAGTACGAAATCGCGCACGGCGGACAGCCGCTGTCGAATATCGACCGAACGAAACTTCGCAAGTATGCAGCGGCGTATCGAGGGTCGAATCAGGCGCTCGTCGACAAGTACCTGGCCACTATCAATGCGAAGTGACTTGGCAAGTCAAAGGTCAAAAGTCAAAGGTCAAAAGTTAGGTCAAACGTGCGAGGTACAAGGCGCCTGGTACTGAGTTTCAGTTCCAAGCGAGCAGGTTCATACGGACCAGCTCCGAGGACGGCCTTGAACCTTGCACGTGGGACCTTGCACGTGGAACCTTGTACGTTGGACTTTCAACTTTGGACCTGGTGCCTTTGACTGAACTTTTGACTTTTGCCCTTTGACTCTTGACCTACAAACTCGTCCACAAATATCGCTCTCTCGGTTCACATGGATCGTCGCGCGTGACGTGAACCGGACGTTCGGCGGTGGCCTGGCTTCGATGGAGCTTCTGCGCCGCACTTTCACCGCGAACGGATCGCTCGATCAAACAGGCAACGCGAGTCTCGTTGCCGTGTCGCGACTGACCCCCGGCACCAACATCCTGGCCTACTGTGTCGGGCTCGGGTGGTCGCTGCACCGTTGGCGCGGTGCGCTGGGGGCACTTGTCGCCTCGTCTTTGCCAGCGTCGTTGATCATCTGCGCGTTGACGGCTGCGATCGTCCGCATCGATCGATATCCCGGTGTGCGCATGATTCTCGCTGTTGCGGTACTGGCCGCGACGCTGCTCGTATTTTCGAGTGGCGTGTCGCTGCTGCGCCCCTACGTGCAACGGTCCGCGCTGACTCGCACGTTGATCGTCGCGTTCGCGTCGGGCGCGATGCTCCTGGCCGATGTCACGCCCGTGCGCATCCTGCTCCTGTCGGCGGCGCTTGGCGCCGCGATCGCCGGATCGCCGCGCGCGTCGGACGTGGAATGAGCCCCATCGTCGTTTACCTCCTGCTGTTGAAGGCGGTCGCCACGTCGTTTGCCGGCATGGGGTCGTTGCCGCAGATTCAGCAGGATTTCGTCGAGACGCGGCACGCGATTTCCCTCGAGCAGTTGAACCAGGCCGTTCTCGTCGGGCGATCGACGCCCGGACCTATCGGCGCGTATGTGGTGAGCGTGGGATATCTCGCGGCCGGCTGGTCGGGGGCAATTGCGGCGTGGCTCGCGATGGTGACGCCCGCGCTCGCGGCGATCCCGCTCGTCGTGATGATGCAGCGGTGGCTTCACCTGCCGCGCGTGAGAGGCGCCGTCGACGCCGTGGTCATTGCCAGCGCCATTCTGCTGCTCGCGTCGGCGGTTCGCATGGCCGCCGATGCCTGGCAGCAGGTAGCGGCGGGTCTTTAAACCCGCCGCCGATCGCCAAGGCGGGTCTGAAGATCCGCTCCTGCTCGAAGCGTTGCATTTTCAGGCCGACAAACGAGTCAACTGCCAAATTCCAACTCCCAACTCCCAAGGCACCTAATTGATTGGGAGTTGGGCGGTTGGGAGTTGGGAATTGACTATCGTGAGCTCACTTAGCCGCCGGCGAGGTGCGCCGACCCGCGTTCGCAGACGAAGCGCGCGGCGCGAGACTCGTGCTGCGTCTGCTCAGTCACGGTCGGCACGAAGTACCAATCCGCCACCAGCGTTTTCGGTGTGAGGTCGAGCAGCACGTAACCGCGGCTGTCGCCCTCGAGGTACTTCAAGTGTTGCGCGAGCGGCCGCAGCATTGCTGCGACGTCACGTTGCGACGGCGTCGAGAACATTGGAGGCGAACTGACGGCCGGCGTGACAATCTCGACTGCCTTCGAACCGTTCCCGCTCTTCGGATCGTAGCCGGTCCACGGATTGCGTGGAACGTCCAGCGCCCACGAGCTGTGGATGTCTCCAGTGAGTATCGCGACGTCGGTAATGCGCCCGCTCTCGATCATGTCGAAGACGCGCTCGCGCGCGGCTGGATAGCCGTCCCACAGATCAGGCCGCAGCACCATCATGCTGGGCATCGTCAGTTGCGAGAACAATATCTGTTGACCGAGGATGCGCCAACCGGTCGCCGCTGCTTGTGAGGCACGCAGCGTATCGGACAGCCACTTCTCCTGCGCCGCGCCAAGCAGCGTGCGGCGCGGATCGGCGATCGTCGCCTTGTCGTTGGCCTCCGCCTGCTGGTCCCTCAGCCCGCGAGTGTCGAGCATGATCAAATCGGCGAGCCCTCCGAACGCAAAGCGGCGATACAGATGGATGTCGTTGCCGGCTGCTTCACGAATCGGCAGCCATTCGAGATACGCGCGGTATGCCGCGCGCTGTCGGACCTTCCACTCTCCCTGGTCCGGGCTGTGGTTGGCTGCGCCACCCGACCACGCATCGTTGGCCAACTCATGGTCGTCCCACACCACGATGAAGGGATGCTGGCGATGCACCTCCTGCAGGTCGATGTCGGTGCGGTAAAAGGCGTAACGGCTACGGTAATCCTGCAGTGTCACGATTTCCGTAGTCGGCTGCACCGCTCGGCTGATCGATGGATCGTTGTAGCGGTTGGTGGCGAACTCGTAGATGTAGTCGCCGAGGTGGACGATGGCATCGAGGTCGGAGCGGTTGGCGAGACAACGATAGACGTTGAAGTACCCCGTCGGGTAGTTGGAGCAGCTCACCTGCCCCAGGCGCACTCGCTGCGTTCCGCGATCGGGAAGTGTCTTGGTACGTCCGATGGGCGATCGCTCGCCACTGTTTTCGAAAGCGTAGTAATACGTCGCGCCAGGTTTGAGACTGCTGGCGTCGACCTTCACGGTGAAGTCGCGTTCGACCGCGCTCTGCGCCGTGCCGCGAGCGACGACGTTCTGCAGGTGCTCGTCCGATGCGATCTGCCATCGGACATCCAGCGGCCGATCGGTGGGGTGACCGGCCGGCGGCGTCACGCGCGTCCACAGAATCACTCGATCCAAAAGCGGATCCCCGCTGGCTACGCCGTGGCGGAAGAGACCCTTGTCGGGATCCTGCCATGCGCGCACTGTCAGCGGCCACGCGGCGGCGGCAGCCGCGGTTGTGTGGAGGAACGCTCGACGCGAGAGAGACATGGCGAAAGTCCTCATTCTAGCCAACCTTGGCGGCTTTCTTGACACGTGGAGCACCCGCCGCTACGCTCAAATTCCATGCTGTCGTGGTTCCGCGAGTGGTCCCGTTCGATTGCGAGCGCCGCGCTCCTCTCGCTCGTAACACTCACCATCTCGTCGGCAGCGCCGCACCAAGACGACTGTTACGACGCTGACTGCGCCCAGGCACTCCCGCATGACCCGTCGGGGCACAGTCTCAGTCGCCCCCAGACATCCGGCGGTCAGCCCTTCCATTGCGTTCTCTGTCACTGGACGCGATTGGTTCGTCCTACGCCGGAGGCGGCGCCGGTGTTTGCGCCCCCAGTCGTCGAAGAGATCCCAGCTTCACTGGAGGTCGTCAGCGCCGGCTCGCAAACCTCGCTCGCGCGCCCGTCGCTTCGCGGTCCGCCCGCCTCTCCCAGCTTCGCGTAATCCTCGGCGGTTCGCCGCCGCTTGATTGAAATTCAATAACGGGAGAGTCTCATGGTTGTACGTACGCTCAGTCGCGCGTGCGCCGTGTTGGTCGTGGCTCTGGTGATGACATCCCAGGCGGCCGCACAGAACGGCGTGACCCTCAAAGGACGATTACTGAATTCGTTGAACGCCACTCCGTTGAGCGGCGCTACGGTACAAATCGATGAACTCCGACGGCAGACAACGTCGGAGGCCGACGGAACGTTCACGTTTGAAAGCGTCCCTCCCGGGACGTACCACCTCTCGGTGCTCGCTCAGGGTTACTCCACTCGACGCACCGAAGTGCGCGTGGCTGCCGACGCGCCACCTATTGAGTTGCAGGTGGACTTCGACCTGCATTTCGAAGAAGTCGTTTCCGTCAGTGGCGATGCCCGCAGCCAGTTCGACACCTTCCAGCCCACCTCCGTGTTAGCCGGTCAGGAGTTGTCGAAGCAGCTAGAGATGTCGCTTGGCGCCACGCTCGAGAGTCAGCCCGGCGTCGCGGCGAGAAGTTTCGGTCCGGCTCCGGCCCGTCCGGTCATTCGAGGGCTCGACGGCGATCGTGTGTTGATCCTGCAGGATGGACAACGCCTTGGTGATCTGTCGAGTCAGTCCGGCGACCACGGTGTTTCGATCAATCCCGCAGCGGCCCAGAAGATCGAGGTCGTCCGTGGTCCGGCGACTTTGCTGTACGGCGCCAATGCAATCGGAGGTTTGGTTAACGTCATCACCGACGAGATTCCGACCAAACCGATGATGGGAGTCAGCGGCAATCTCACATTCGACCTCGGGTCAGCGGCAAGTGAAGGCGGTGCCGCTGGTGATGTGCACGTCGGGAATGGAAAGCTGGCGCTGCATCTCGGTGCCGGCGGACATCGCTCGGGCGACGTCGACACACCAGAAGGCGAAGTGGTGAATTCGCAGTCGCGGAACGGGTTCGGCAACGTCGGCCTGTCGTGGACGGGCGCCAATTCGTACTTCGGCGGCAGCTACGGCTACGACGACACGAAGTACGGCATCCCGGTGATCGAGGAAGGGCAGGTGCAGCTCACGCCACGGCGACACGCCTTCTCTCTGCGTGCAGGTGGGCAGGGCTTGGAAGGCGCGTTCGACTCCTATCGCGCGACGCTGGCCATTCGTCGCTACAAGCACGACGAGCTCGAAGGCGAACAAGTCGGTACGGCGTTCACCAACAACACCGAGGAGATCGAGGTAATGGGTTCGCACCGTGCGCTCGGACGTCTCAAGGGCAGCGTGGGCGGTTGGGTCCTGAACCGCGCATTCGATGCCACCGGTGAGGAAGCGCTGTCGCCCGCCGTCGATCAGCAGGGATTCGCCGCTTTTCTCTACGAGGAAGTGACGTGGCCGCACGTGACGTTCCAATTCGGCGGCCGGCTCGATCACACGGGCTACCAACCGAACGGTGAGCCCGATCGCTCATTTACGACCGGGTCGGGTTCGCTCGGTTTGCTGGTGAGACCGGCGGCGGCCGACGATCGCCTGACGATTGCCTTCAGCGCAGCACGGGCGGCGCGGAGCCCGGCGCTCGAAGAGCTGTTCTACTACGGGTCGCACCCGGGCAATTTTGCGTTCGAGGTGGGCAATCCCGATCTTCATCCCGAGCACGCGCTTGGTTTCGACGTGTCGCTTCGTTGGCGCACTCGGCGCGTGACGGGCGAACTCACCTACTTCCGAAATGACGTGAATGGCTATCTGTTCAGAGCGCCGCTCACCGAGGAAGAGTTCAACGCCCGGCTCGACGAGTTCGCCGCGCGGTTCCCGAGTCGCGACATTGAAGCACGAGTGGGTGAAGACTTTCCAATCGTGGAGTACGTGGCGGCCGACAGCGTTCTGCAGGGCGTCGAGGCGCACTCCGACGTTCAGCTCACGTCACAGATCGCCGTGGAGCTCGGGCTCGATTACGTGCACGGCACGCTCGAGGCTGAAGACGAGCCGCTGCCGAGAATGCCGCCGCTGCGATTCCGCGGAGGTTTGCGTTATCAACGCAACGCGTTTCAGGCGGGAGGCGATCTGTCGCTCGTCGCGACTCAGGATCGTTTGTTCCCAACCGAGACGGCGACGGACGGATACCAGTTGGGGCGCCTCTACGCGTCGTACTCGTTCGGTCAGGGCCAAGTGGCGCATACGCTCACGGCGAGGCTGGAGAACGTCACCAACGAGCTGTACCGAAATCACCTGTCCCTGATCAAAGATCTCGCGCCGGAGATGGGGCGGAATTTCAAGTTGCTCTACAACGTGAAATTCTGATCGGCGACGATTCGGCGGGTCCAAAGAACTGATAGGCGGCGCAACACTTCGTGGCCTGTTACAGACTCGCCAACGCACGCATATCGTCGGGCACCGGCGCTTCGAATTCCAGCGGCTCCCGCGTGCTCGGATGTGGCAACGTGACGCGCCATGCGTGAAGGGCCTGGCGCGGAATTCGCGCATCGGGTTCGGCATAGACGCGATCGCCCACGATCGGCCATCCGCGCGCTGCGAGGTGAACGCGGATCTGATGCGTGCGTCCGGTGACCAGTTCGCAGCGGACCGTCGAATGTGTCCCATCGGTCGATATGACTTCGTACCGTGTTATGCACGCTGCGCCGTCGGAGGTGACGATGACGCGCCGGCGATCGGCGGGATCGCGCGCGAGCGCCAAGGCGATCTGACCTTGCGGCGGTTCGGGCGACCCGCTCACGACCGCCAGGTACTGCTTGCATGTGCGCGCGGCAGCCACATCCTTCTGCATGACGGCATGGACCTCCGGTGCGAGCGCGATCACGACCAGTCCTGACGTGTCCTTGTCGAGACGGGTCAGGATGCCGGGTTGCGTGCCGGCCCGGTCGCGAACGCGCCACAGCACGGCGTTGAGGAGCGTGCCCGACGTGTTCTTGTAAGTCGGATGGACGACGACGCCGGGCGGTTTGTTCACGACCAGCATCCACTCGTCTTCGTAGATGATGGTCAGCGGGCCCTCCTCCGGCTGAGGTCTGCGCCGCGGATCCGCGATTTGAATCTCGTCGCTCACTTGCGGCATCTTAAAGGAATCATGAACCTTCGATTGCCGCGACCCGATCAGGCGCTTCCCGGCCGCAACACGCCGATGCCCGTCGCCGATACGCACGCCGTGAATGGCGCACGCCTGACACCGCCGTTTCCTGAGGGACTCGAGCAGGCGGTATTCGGGATGGGATGTTTCTGGGGCGCCGAGCGCAAGTTCTGGCAGGCTCCCGGCGTCTACACGACAGCTGTCGGGTATGCCGGAGGCTATACACCCAACCCCACCTACAAGGAAGTGTGCTCCGGAATGACCGGGCACGCGGAAGTCGTCCTCGTTGTCTTCGATCCCAAGGTCATCAGCTACGACGCGATCTTGAAGGTGTTCTGGGAAAACCACGATCCCACGCAGGGGATGCGGCAGGGCAACGACGTCGGCACGCAGTATCGGTCGACGATCTATTGCTATTCGCCCGCGCAACGAGGCGCCGCCGAGGCGTCACGCGCGGCATTTCAGGACGAATTGACTCAGGCCGGCTACGGTCGCATCACGACAGAGATCGCCGATGCGCCTCCCTTCTACTACGCCGAGGACTACCATCAGCAGTATCTCCACAAGAACCCGGATGGGTACTGCGGGCTCGGCGGCACAGGGGTGAGCTGTCCGATCGGTGTGAGCCTGTAGTTGACCGCGTCGCCGAACCTGAACCGAACTGGTTCGCGTTCTTGCGTTCTTCACGCCCGAATAAGGTCGGAGGATCTGCGTACATTCATGGGCACGCCCGCGAAATACGCCTGAATTACGACGGTACGTCGTGTGCTCCAGGATGGGGCATGGCACAAGCTGTCAGACGGTTCACGCAACTCCCTGCGTGGCAGGCGTGCAACACCTATAAGCAGGCGGTCTACCGGCTCTGCGCCGAGGGACCCCTGTCCAGGGACTGGGACCGCCGCGGACAACTCGAGGAATCCGTTGCGGGTCCTCCCGCGCAGATCGCCGAGGGATTCGGTCGTTTCAATCCCACGGAATTCGCCCGGTTCACAATCATCGCCCGATCGTCGTTGATGGAGTCACGGAGTCATCTTCGTGACGCTGTCGAGAAGCAATACATCAGCGATGCCAAACGGCTCGAAGCGGACGTGCTGGCGGAAGAGGCGCTGCGGGAAGTCACCGGCTTGATCGCGGACTTGCAGTCCGCGGAGGCCCTACGAAGTGCCCGCCGTGCCCGCGGGCGGCCTATCACTACAAGAGCGGCGCGGCCAGGCCACAGGCGAAGCCCTTCGGCAGCGCCACGTCGTAGCCTTGGCGGAGGCGGAAACAGGAACCGATAAGGGTGAACTGAAAAGTTCGAACGGTATAAGATTCAGGACGTATGAGTCGAGTTGTTTATTCCGAGCTCCGTTCCACCGCCGACCAGGAAGCGTTACGCCTGACCCACCAGGTGAGGCTCGTGGCAGCCAGCGAGGAAGGCTCCGGGGTCAACGCATTGCCGGGCGGAGTCTACGGTTTCACGTATTCACCAGGACTGCCCAGTTCCCCGCTCTTTGCCGTACGTCGTTATCGGTGTTACGAAACCCACAAGCTCGCAAGCGGTGAGGTCTACATCATTGGCTTTGCCATCGCGGACGCAGCGCGAGCGTTGTCGACGGCGACCGCGGAGATGACCCTGCAGATCCATCCGCAGCCCGAAGGCAATCACGACGTGCTCGTCACGATCCCCTATTCCAGCATCCGGCGCCATCGTCAATACGCCGCGCCGAATCAGGATGGGTTCACCGTGACCGTGCTGCCGTCGTAGGGTTGATCGCCCGCACGATTTCG
>Ga0207428_10000533_pt1 | contig 45350 bp, 38 predicted proteins | sample RhiMethybrSRZTD1_FD_187600 | JGI IMG/M metagenome (GOLD analysis project Ga0207428, IMG submission 187600) | Populus rhizosphere microbial communities from Tennessee, USA - Rhizosphere MetaG P. TD hybrid SRZTD1 (SPAdes) (version 3) | ecosystem: Host-associated > Plants > Roots > Rhizosphere >...
CCGACGTGGAGCTGGTGGCGCTGGGCAACGAGGGGATCATCGAGGGCGCGCGCCACGGCCTGCTCTTCCTGGACATGTCGACCATCTCGCCGCTGGTTTCGCAGAAGGTTGGCAAGGCGCTGGCCGCCAAGGGGGTGCGCACCGTCGACGCACCGGTGTCGGGCGGCGAGAAGGGGGCCATCGACGCCGCGCTCAGCATCATGGTGGGCGGCGACAAGGCGGATGTCGATGCCGCACTTCCCATCTTTCAGGCCATGGGCAAGACCATCACGCACCTGGGTCCGCTCGGCGCCGGCGGGTTCACCAAGCTCGCCAACCAGATCATCGTCGCGGTGAACCTCACCGCGCTCGGCGAGGCGCTCACGCTCGCGCGCAAGGCAGGACTCGATCGGGAGCTCACCCTCAAGGCGCTGGGCGGCGGCCTCGCCGGCTCGAAGTGCCTCGAGCAGAAGACGACGAACTACGTGGCGGGGACCTACAAGCCCGGCTTCAAGATCGATCTGCACTTCAAGGATCTGGGACTGATCATGGAGTCCTCGCGCGCGCTCGGCGTGCCGCTGCCCGCCACCGCGGTGGTGCAGGAGCTCTTCAACGCGATGCGCGTCAAGGGCAAGGGCGGTCTCGATCATTCGGGCGTCATCACGCTCCTCGAGGAGCTCGCGGGGTTCGCCGACACCACATGAGAGCGACCGTCGACCGGCCGGGCCTCGATTCGCAAGGGCGCTCGCCCCTCATCAAGATCCGTCGGGTCCGCAAGGGCGACCTCTCCAAGGTGCGGGACGTCATCGAGCAGTCTTTCGCCGACTTCTTCGAGCGCCAGATGGGCACGCGCCCGCGCCAGGTCTTCGGCGGCGCCCAGTACGTGCACCATCGCTGGCTGATGGAGCCCTGGGGCTGCTTCGTCGCGGAGGAAGGCGACGGCAAGATCGTGGGCGCGGCGGTGGCGGTGATGTGGGGCACCCTCGGCCTCGTGGGCCCGGTGGCGGTGCTGCCCAACTACCAGAACCAGGACATCGGCCAGCAGCTCGTCGCCGCCTGTCAGGGATTCTTCGACGAGAACAAGGCGGCCCTGCAGGGGCTCGTGACCTATCCCCACAGCCCCAAGCACCTCTCCTTCTACGGCCGCTTCGGCTACCGCCCGCGCGGGCTGGTGCTGATCACCGCGAAGCCCCTCGACCGCCGCGAGATCGTGCAGGCGGTGAAGCTGGCCAAGCCCGTCCTTGCGGTGCGGCGCTACTCCTCGCTGGAGGAAGCCAAGAAGAAGGCGGCGATCCTCAAGCTGCACCGGATCACCAACGCCGTCTCGCGCGGTCTCGACGTGGGCAAGGAGGTCGAGATCGTGGATGGCCTCGCCCTCGGCGACACCGTGCTGCTCGAGAAGGGACGCGAGGTCATCGGCTTCGCCATCGTCCACACCCCCGGGGTGAGCGAGGCGCCGCAGGGGTGCCTCTACGTGAAGTACCTCGCGATCGATCCACGGCATCGCAAGCCCGAGTACCTGCACTTCTTCCTGGGCGCGCTCGAGGATCTCGCGCACGAGCTGCAGCTCTCGCGGGTGCTGGCGCCGGTCTACACCTACTACTGGAACGCGCACCAGGTCCTGGTGGAGCGCGGGTACCACATCGATTTCACCATGGTCCGCATGAAGCGGGGGAAGCAGATCGAGGACGAAGACCCCAACGACCTGGTGCTCGACGACTGGCGCTGATTCCGTGATCCGCGCTGCTCTACGCGCGGCCCTCGGCCTCGCTCTCGCGTTCGCCGGTCCCTCGCCGGCCCTCGCCCACGCCATCGTGCTCGAATCGTCGCCCGCGCACGACGCCGACCTCGCCGCATCGCCCGGGCGCATCGTGCTGCGCTTCAACAGCCGCATCGAGGCCGCACTGAGCCGCGTCACCATCGAGACGGCGAACGGCAGGGCGATGGCGCTGCCCGCCGTGCGCGATGCCGGCCCGGAGGCCAACCGTCTGGTGGTCCCGGTGGGCCCCCTCACGCCCGGCACCTACATCGTTCGCTATCGCGTGCTCGCCGCGGACGGGCACGTCACCGAGGGCGCGCTGCGCTTCAGCGTCAAGGCACCCTGAGGGCATGACTCTCCTCGCAGGGTTCCTCGACGTGCTCCTGCGCGGCGTCGGCCTCCTCGCCCTCTGTGCAGCGGCGGGCGGCGTGGCCTACGCCGTCTTCGTTCTGCCCGCGCTCAGCCGCGGTGTGAGCGCCGCCGCCGCCCCGCTGCGCCGCGTGCTCGGGTTGATCGCGCTCGGCGCGCTCGTGCTGGCCGGCTCGCGGGCGGTCGTCCTGTTCGTCCTTCACCCCTGGGTGCTCGCTGATGCCGACGGCCACTGGCCCGTCGGGCAGTTCGCCGCCACGGATTTCGGCCATGCCAGCCTGATCGGGATCGGGCTCGCCCTCGCGCTCGGGGCGACGGCGGCACGGCTGCGCGCGCGGTCAACCGCGCGCACGGGGTGGATCGCCCTGGTGGCTCTGAGTGCGGCGGTGCTCGCCAACTCCGGCTGGCTGGCCCACGCGGTGAGCCGTCTCGAGGGGCGGGGCGGGCTGATGCTTGTGACGGTGTTACACCAGATGGGCGCGGTGCTGTGGGTCGGCGGGCTCATGCACCTCGCGCGCTCCTGGCGCGCGCCGCTACCGCCGGACGCGATGGCCCGCTTCTCCTTCCTCGCGATGGCCGGCGTCGCGCTGGTGGTCGCGCCCGGCGTCGGCCTGGCCCTCGGGTACGTCGGCGACTGGGGCGCGCTCATCGGCACCGGTTACGGCGTGATGGTGCTGACCAAGATCGCCCTGATGGCGAGCGCGCTGGTCCTGGGCGCGCTCAACTATCGGCTCGTGCGGCGCTGGACGAGCGGCGCGGCGGCGCGGCTTCCGTCGGACCGCGTGCGGCCGTTCGTGGAGGCGGAGGTCGGCATCGGCCTCACCGTTCTCTTCGCGGCAGCCTCGCTCACATCGCTGCCGCCCGCGGTGGACGTGGTGGCCGACCGCGCCTCGCCCGCGGAAGTCCTCGTCCGCTTCGAGCCGAAGCTGCCACGCCTGACCTCGCCGCCGGTCGCGCAGCTCCTCGCCGCCGCCGCACCCATCGACGACACGCTGTCGAAGCGCCAGCCCGAGGAGTACGCCTGGTCGGAATACAACCACCACATGGCGGGCGTGTTCGTGTTCGCGATGGGCGTGCTCGCGGTGCTGGACCGGACGGGACGCGTGCGCTGGGCCCGCCACTGGCCGCTTCTCCTGCTGGGCCTCGCCGGGTTCATGTTCGTGCGCAACGACCCGCGCGCGTGGCCCCTCGGTCCGGCGGGGTTCTGGGAGACCATGACGCTGCCCGACGTGCTCCAGCACCGCTTGGTGGTGCTGCTCGTGGTGGGCCTCGGCCTCTTCGAGTGGCTGGTGCGGCTCGGCGTCCTCGCACGCCCCGGCTGGCGACTCGTCTTTCCCATCCTTTGCGCGATGGGTGGCGGTATGCTCCTCACGCATTCCCACGCCATGTTCAACCTCAAGAACGAGTTCCTGGCCGAGGTCTCGCATGCCCCCATGGGCATCCTCGGCGTGTTCATGGGCTGGGGGCGGTGGCTCGAGCTGCGCCTGCCGTCGAGCGACCGCGCGGTGCCGGGCTGGGTCTGGTCGGTCTCGCTGCTCCTCATCGGCAGCATCCTGCTCGTCTATCGCGAGGCCTGACTGTGCTGCCCGGCCACGCGACGGCGGAGGGGACGGCGGCCTATCGCGCGCGGATCGGCGCGGCCGCGGCGGCCGCCCACTTCCGCGAGTGGAAGGGCCTGGCGCTCTCGTCGGTGGGACTGGGCACCTATCTGGGCGGTGAGGACGACGTCACCGACCGCGCGTACGAGCAGGCGGTGGCGCGCGCGCTCGCGCTGGGGCTCAACGTGGTGGACTCCGCCGTCAACTATCGCGGACAGCGCAGCGAGCGCGCGATCGGGTCGGCGCTGCGGACGCTCACCGCGGCCGGGCGCGTCGCGAGACCCGAGGTCCTCCTCGCCACCAAGGGCGGCTTCATTCCCAGCGACGGCGCCGCCGGCCACGGACATCCCGCCCAGGCCTATGTGCGCGCCGGCCTCGCCACCCGTGACGAGATCGTGGGGGGGTGCCATTGCCTGGCCCCTCGCTATCTCAGCGATCAGCTCGAGCGGAGCCGCGCGAATCTCGGCGTGGAGACCATCGACGTCTACTACCTGCACAACCCGGAGATGCAGCTCCAGGAGGTGGACCGCCGCACGTTCCTCGACCGCATCCGGGCCGCCTTCGAGCTCCTGGAGGGCGCGGTGGCGACCAACCGCGTGCGCTGGTACGGCGCGGCCACGTGGACGGGATTCCGCGGCGAGCCGAGCGCGCCGGACTATCTCTCCCTCAGCGAGCTGACGGAGGCGGCGGCCGCGGTGGGGGGCAAGGACCATCACTTTCGAGTGATCCAGCTGCCCTACAACCTCGGGATGACGGAGGCGTTCACCACCCGCAACCAGCGCGCGGGGCGTGAGCAGGTGAGCCTGCTGGAGGCGGCGCGACGGATGGACATCTACGTCATGAGCTCCGCGTCGATTTACCAAGGGCGGCTCGCGCGCGGCTTGCCCCCGGTGATCGCGGAGTTCCTCCCCGGCCTCGAGACCGACGCCCAGCGCGCGCTGCAGTTCGTGCGCTCGACGCCGGGCGTGGGCACGGCACTGGTCGGCATGGCGCGCGCCAGCCACGTCGAAGAGAACGCGCGGGTGCGCGCGGTGGCCCCGCTGCCGTGGCCGGACTTCCAGCGACTCTTCCAGGGCGAGGAATCGGCTTGAATTTCGCGGGCCGGTCGAGCTACGGTGTGGAACGTATGGTGCGGAAGATCCATCACGTCGGCATCGTGGTCGAGTCGATCGCGCATGCCTGCGGATTCTGGCGGGACACGCTGGGCCTGCCGCTGCTGCGCGAGGCGGCGATCGCCGACCAGGGTGTCCGGGCGGCGCTGCTCGCCGCCGGCGACAGCGAGGTGGAGCTGCTCGAGCCGCTGCGCGCCGACACCGGCGTCGCGCGCTTCCTCGCCAAGCGTGGCGAAGGCCTCCACCATCTCTGCTTCGAGACGCCCGACGTCGCGGACGCGCTCGGCTCGCTCAAGCGGCGCGGGGTGGCGCTCCTCGACGAGACGCCGCGCAACGGCCTGGCCGGCCGCATCGGCTTCCTCCATCCGTCCGCGTGCCACGGCGTGCTCGTGGAGCTGGCCACGCCGGTCGACCACGGCACCCCGGAGTCGCCGGTTCGGCTCAAGCGCCTGGTCATCGGCTGCGACGACCCGCAGGCGGCCGCGCGCACCTACCAGTCGCTGTTCGACCTCCCCGAGGTCGAGATCAACGGCGGGCCGCGCGGCATGCTGGGCTGGACGGGCGGCGGCACGCTCCTCATGGTGTCGGTCGCCGAGGTCGGCGGCATGCAAGGCATGGTCGCGCTCTCCATGGTCGCGCCGGACCTCGCCGCGCTCGCGCGCCGGCTCGAGGCGGCGAACGCCCAGATGCTGGTGGGAGCCGCGGAGCTCACCGTGGAGCCGAAGAGCTCCCACGGAGTCCACCTCCACATCAGCCGTTACCACTTCCCCTGAGCGGCGCCGCCGCGTCCCGCCGCGGTGAGACCGCCTGGCTCGTCGGGATCTGTATCGCCCGCGGGGCCAGCTCGGTGATGTCCATGGCCTTTCCCACTGTGCTTGCCGCCGTCCAATCGGAATGGGGCATGAGCAATCAGGCCGCCGGCTCGGTCAGCTCCGCCTCGCAGGCGGGCACCGCGCTGTCCCTCGTGGTTCTCTCGGCGATGGCCGACTACTGGGGGGCGCGCACCGTCTTCCTCGTGTCGTCGATCGTCGCGGCGGCGGTGGCCCTGCTCTTGCCCATGCTGGCGCAGGGACACCTCTCGGCCTTCATCCTGTTCTTCGTCATGGCGGTGGCAGTGGCGGGGAGCTACACGCCGGGCGTGATGCTGATTGCGTCGAGGTTCGAGCCGGCGCGCCGGGGCAGCGCGGTGGGCTGGTTCCTCGCCTCGTCCTCGGTGGGATACGTGTTCGCGCTCGCGGTGGGCGGCTGGGTGGTCGCGCACGCGGGCTGGCGGGCGGCGCTCTGGACGCTCGCGCTGGGCCCGCTCCTCTGCCTCGTCCTGTCGCTCGCGCTCTTCGCCCGGGGCCGAGCCGCCCCCACCATCGCGCCGCCGCGCTTCAGCTTCGAGACCGGACTCGGCAAGAACCGCCCGGCGCAATACATGGTGGCCGGCTACGTCTTCCACTCGTGGGAGCTGCTGGGGATGTGGGCGTGGACACCGGCCTTCATGGCGGCGGTGCTCGTCGCGCACGGCGCGCCCGCCGAGCGGTCGGCCGGCCTGGGCGCGGGGCTGTCCGCCCTGTTCCACGTTATGGGCATCGTCGCGGGCAGCACCGGCGGCTGGCTCTCCGACCGCTGGGGGCGCACCGGGGTGATCGCAATGATGATGGCGGTGAGCACCGCCTGCTCGTTCACGTTCGGCTGGATGCTGGACGCCCCGCTGCTGCTGATCGCGGCGGTAGGCTGCGTGTACGGCTTCTCCGCGCTGGGCGACTCGCCCGTCTACTCGACGGGGCTCACCGAGGCGGTGGCCCCGGCCCGGCTCGGCTCCGCGCTCGCCATCCGCTCGCTGCTGGGCTTCGGCGCGGGCGCGATCTCGCCCTGGGTATTCGGCGCGCTGCTCGATCACTTCGGCGGCCACTCGGCGCCGCCCGCCTGGGGCTGGGCCTTCTCCATGCTCGGGCTCGGCGGCTTGGCCGGCCTCGTCACCGTCCTGTGGCTGCGGCGTCTCCCCGAAGCGCGTCAATTCGCGGGCGGGCGGCGTTAGCCATGCGGGGGCGGCGCATGCGGATCCGCGGCACCGGCGCCGGGCGCAAGACGCGGCGGAGCCTGTCCCGCGGCGGCACCGGCGCCGCCGGCGAGCTCAACGCCCAGCTCGGGAACTGGCCGCGCGTGCGAATCACGCCGATGTTCGGCCGTTGGGGCTACTTCCTGGGCCCGGAGCTCTTTGCCTGCTTCCCGCTCCGGGAGAAGGACAGCGATCTCTGGATCCGTCTGAGCCCGGAAGACCAGCGGCGCGCGCTGCTCGTGCCCGGCATCACGCCGCACCGCCGCTTCGCCGGCCGCGGGTGGGTGGAGTGCGAGGTGGTGACCTCGCGCGATGTAGGGAAGGCGATCCGCTGGCTGCGGCGCAGCTACAACGCCGTCAAGCAACAGGTGGAGCGGGCGGAGCGCCGGACGGAGTAGCGCGCGCGTCGAGGTGCGCCTGGGCCTCGATCCGGTCGACGTCGAGCAGCGGGACGAGCAGCCATGCCGCCGCCGTCATCGCGGTGGAGATCAGCACGAGCGGGGTGAAGCCAACCGTCTCGTAGAGCCGCGCCCCCACGTTCTGGGAGAGCTGCTGGCCCGCGTTGTACACCGACATCAGCAGCGCGAAGAACGTCGCCTCCACTCGGCGCGGACACGCCTTGGCGGCGAGGTCCAGGAAGGCGAGCTGCATGATCATGCCCACGCCGCCGAAGAACGTGTCGATGAGGAGCGCGGAGGTGTGGCCCTGGTAGAAGAGATAGCAGATCGTGCCCGCCACCCCCACGCCGATGGACCAGTTGAGCAAGGGGCGGAGGCGTACGCGACGGGCCAGGGGCGCGTAGGCGATCGCGCCCAGCACCGACGCCGCGGAGTTCAGCGCGCTAAGCGTTCCGATGAACTGCTGGCTGAAGCCCAGCTCGTCCGTCTGGTAGTAGAGGAACGCGGGGCCGAACGAGGGGCTGAACATGTAGAAGAAGATGAACCCCGCCACCGTCCAGACGTCACGGTGCGACAGGGCGGCGCGGATGGCGGCGGCGGTTTCCGCGAACGCCGCGGCGTCGAAGGCGCGGCGCGGCTCGCGGATGAAGACGAACACCATGATGAGGGACACCACGGGGAAGCACGCGGCGATCGCGAAGGCGAGCCGCAGCTCGCGGCCTTCCGCGAGATAGCCGCCCAGCGCGCCCACCAGGATGGACGAGGCGGTGATGGAGGCCCACTGCACGGCCTGGAAGGCGCCGGTCAGCCCGTGCGGCCGCCCCTCCTCGACCATGAGGGCGTCGGTGAGCACGTCGGAGAAGGCGAGGCCAAGGCCCATTGCGGTGAAGAAGATCGCCAGTCCCCAGAACTTGTGCTCGGAGAAGATGGCTAGCCACGCGCCGCCCGCGGCGGACAGGACGGTGGTCAGCACGAAGTAGCTCTTCCGGCGCCGGCCGAAGATCGGCACGAAGTCGGAGACGAGGCCGTAGACCGGCTTGATCATCCAGGGAATCGTCGTGATGAGAAAGAAGTTCGCGACGGCGCTCGGGCTCAGGCCCCGGTCCTTGAACACGATGATGAGAGTCTGGTTGGGCAGGTACCACATGCCCTGCGCGAAGTAGACGATCGCGAAGAGCGCGGCGAGCCGCCGGGTGTCCGGCGAGTAGAAGGGGAACAGCTGCCTGCGCCGGTCCTGCATTGGGGCACTATACACAACGTGTGTTAAATTGAAACGCCGATGGCCTCCCCGCACACTGCCCCCGCCGCGCCCCCGTCCCTTCCCCCGGTCGCCCTCGAGATCGAGCGCGCGGTGCGCGCCCTCGACGAGGCGCGCCTGGAGCAGGAGTACTGGGAGCAGGACGAGTTTCTCTTCCTCCCGCAGTTCCTGCCGTCCGCGGTGGTGGAGCGGCTGCTGGAGGACGTGGAGCGGCTCGAGCCGGGCCTCAATCGGAACTACATCCCCCGCCACAAGAAGGGGGGCAGCGTCAGCCACTTCGCCATCGCGGAGGGTGGGCCGAATCTCCTCGCCTTCTACCGGTCGGAGGCCTTCCGCGCGTTCCTGAGCCGGCTCGTGCGGGCCGATCTCAAGCTCTGCCCGGGCGAGGACCCGCACGCCTGCGCGCTGTACTTCTACACCGAAGCGGGCGACCACATGGGCCACCACTACGACACGTCCTATTACAAGGGCGCGCGCTACACCGTGCTCGTGGGGCTCGTCCAGAACTCCACGAGCCGCCTCCGGTGCCGGCTGCACACGCGCCAGCCCGGGCGCGCCCCGCGCGATCTCGAGGTGGCGACCACGCCGGGCGCCATGGTGATCTTCAACGGCGACAAGGTCTACCACGGGGTCAGTCCTGCCTCTGCGGGAGACCGCCGCGTGGTCCTGACCCTCGAGTACGTGACGAGCCAGGAGATGGGCCGCGTCAAGCGTGCCTTCTCGAACCTCAAGGACGCCTTCGCCTACTTCGGCATCAAGAGCCTCTTCCAGGGCGCGCGGCGCCGCCGCCGAGCCTGACCCTCGGTCGCGAGAAAGGAACCACGATGAGCAGCGCCGCCGCCGCGAGTCCGGCCGTCGAGCGTGTCCGCTACGCGCCGGTGGAGGGCGCCGCCCGCCTCTTCACGCCCGACTTCCTGGCCTACGTCGTCGCGCTCCACGACGAGTTCACCCCGCGGGTGCGGATGCTGATGGCCAAGCGGGCGGCGGTGCTGCGCCGCGCCCTCGAGGATGGCGTGCCGCCCGCCCATCCGCCGCGGAGCGAGGCGAACACCGGCGCCTGGAAGGTGCCGCCGGTGCCGGCAGAGCTGCGGCGCCCGGGCATCGAGATCTCGGGACCGTGCTCGATCACCAGCATGTTCATCAATGCCCTGAATCCGGGGCCGGAGGGTGAGCGCGCGGAGGGCGATCTCGACGACGATGAGGATTCCGCCGGTCATCGGCTCGTCGACACCGTACGCGCGGCGGAGAACCGGCTCGCCGCGGTCAACGGCGAGCTCGTGCACCGCGACGAGGAACGCGGGCGCGACTACCGGATCGCGCCGGGCGCGCTGCCGTTCTTCATGCACCGCGAGCGCGGGCTGCACCTCGACGAGCCGGAGTTCACGGTGGACGGTGCGCCCATCCCCGCCGCCATCCTCGGCACCGCGCTCACCCTCTTCTACGCGGGCCGGGCCCAGGCCGGCCGCGGGCAGGGCATCTTCTTCTACCTGCCCAAGCTCGAAGCGGCCGACGAGTGCGTGTGGTATCGCGACCTCTTCGACCGGAGCCGCGAGCGGCTGCCCTTCCTCCGCGACGCGGTGATCAGCGCGATTCCCCTCGTGGAGTCGCTGCCCGCCGTCTATCAGATGGAGGAGATGCTCTTCGCCCTCGGCCCGTACGCCGGCGGTCTCAACGCCGCGCGGTGGGACCTCAAGGCGAGCATCTTCGAGTTCGTCATGGCGGATCCCAAGCAGGTGTGGCCGGACCGCTTCGGCGTTGACATCAAGACCACGCCCTTCCTCGCCGACATCTTCCGGCGCCTCGTGGCCATCTGCCTCAAGCGCGGCGCCGTGCCCATCGGCGGCATGGCCACCGCGCTGCCGAGCCAGGACCCCGAGGTGAACGCGGCGGCGGCCGCCGCCATCCGCGCCGACAAGGAGTGGGAGGCCAAGCAGGGGTTCATCCGCGCCTGGGTCGCGCACATCTTCCACATGAAGACGGCGGGGGATCCCTTCAAGGAGCTCATCGCCTCCGGCTGGAAGCCGACGCCGGAGATAGCGGATCCCGAGCGCTATCCCGTGCGCATCGAGGTGCCGGCAGGACCCATCACCGTCGAGGGCACCCGGAGGAATGCCCGAATGGTTGTGGAGTACCTCGAGGGCTGGCTGAACGGCCGCGGGGCCAAGGGCATCGACAGCCTCGCCGGGAAGCCCGGCGTCCACCCCGCGCTCATGGAGGATCTCGCGACGGGGCGCATGTCGGTAGCGCAGATCGCCCAGCGCATCCGGCACAAGGCGCGCGCGAGCGACGACCCGTCGATCGCGCACGACGTCGCGCTCGTGAAGCGGCTGCTTCGCGAGGAGACCGAGGACATCCTCGCGCGGCTGCGTGCCACCGTGAAGGACGAGGGGGGCCGCGCCGCCTTCGCGGAGGCGGAGGCGCGCTACCGCAAGGCCGAGAAGATCGCGATGCGGTGGATCAAGAACTACACCGAGCTGGACTTCCGGAGCCTCGGCGCCTACACCCGGGCCGACCTGGAGGCGATCGCGGCCGCGCCCGACGCGTTGTAGCCGGTCAGGCGGCGGTGGAGCGGGAGACCATCTCGGCGGGCTCGGCGACGGGGCGGGGAAGCAATCGCAGCACCACCGGGAGCACCACCAGCGAGGCGATGAGCGCGCACGTCGCGCCCACGGTGAGGAGCAGCCCGAGTCCGTAGATCCCCTGGTGGCGCGAGATCATCAGGCTGCCGAAGCCCACGATGGTGGTGAGGCCGTTGAGGATCACCGCCATCACCGTGCTCCGGGCCACGAGCGGGCCGCCGTGCTCGCGGCCCTCCATGTAGTTCATCACCACGTTGAGCCCGAACTCCGCCGAGGTGCCGATGATGAGGGGCAGGCCCCACACGTTGGCGAGGTTGAACTTGAGGTCGAAGAGCCACATGAGGCCGACCGTCCAGATGAGCCCGAGGGCGAGGGGCAGGAGCGAAATGAAGCTCTCGCGCACGCGGTGCAGCATGAGGTAGGTGAGCGCTCCCACCAGCACGAACGCATAGACGGTGCCCTGCAGATAGGCGCGCTCCATGAGCCGAATCGCCTCGAAGGTGATGATGGGCGAGCCCGTCACGTCGGGGTCCACCGTGCGCAGCTCGCGCACGAACTGCTCGGCGCCCTCGCGCTCCCAGATGTCCACCTTGGGATGAACCTGGATGAGGAACTTGCCGCTCGCGCCGATGAACTTCCGCCGCATCTCGTCGGGCACGTCGGCGAGCGTAATGGGCTGCGGGCGCAGGTTGCGCTGGAGGCGGTAGAACTTGTCCACGAAGTCCCGGTAGAGCTGGGCTTGCAGGTGGGTCAGCGGCGGCTCGATCATGTCACGATCAGTGGCGGCGAGGCGGGCGAGGAGCCGGCCGCTCAGCTCACGGAGGTGGCGGACGTCTTCGGGAAGCTTGTCCCCCGTCTCCGTGGCGGCAAGGTCGAAGCGGCGCTTGAGGTCGCGAACGGTCTGGATGAGACGGTCGAGATCCACCGGGCTCGAGCGGTTGATCCGCACCGGCGCGACGAGCGGCGCGAAGCTCCGGATGATCTTGACCTTCTCGTCCTGGTGCTCGGGGATGAGGCGGAGCACCGAGTCCACCTCCGACACCGAGGGCAGCCGCTCGAAGGCCTCCTGCTTGGCGCGCAGCTCCTCCAGCGAGGCGGCGGAGGCGAGCGCGTTGAAGCCGGAGCGCCCGGTGGTGGCGAGGATGCGTTTTTCCCACGCCACCGACTCCGTGCCCTTGGCCTGGAGGTTCAGGAGGTTGTAGTCGAAGCCGACCCATGGCAGCGTGAGCACGCTCGTCAGCGTGACAACGCCCGCCGCGGCGAGCACGGCGCCGGGGTACTGGGTCATGCGGTCGAGCACCGGCACGCGCAGGCGCTCGAGCTGATGTGCGGGCGGCTTCTGGTTCCGCGGGCGCGCGGCGTGGTGGCGGTCCACGATGACCAGCACTGCGGGGAAGAACGTCATCATGCTGAACCACGACAGCATGATCGCGGAGCCCGCGATGAACCCAAGCTCCTGGATGCCGCGGAAGTCGGTGAGCATCAAGACATAGAAGGTGGCCGCCGCGGTGAGGGCGCCGAGCAGGATGGCCGGGCCCGCCCGCCCCGCCGTGCGTTCGAGCGCTTCGCGCAGGTTCCGCCCCAGGAAGATCTCCTCTTCGTAGCGGAAGAGGAAGTAGATCCCATAGTCGATGCCCACGCCCACCACGATCGAGATGAACATCACCGAGAAGATCGTGAGGTGACCCACGAAGAGCGTCACCACCCCCATCGACCACGCGATGCTCACCGCGAGGACGACCAGCATGAGGGTGGGCTTCTTGACCCGGAGGAAGCAGAGCCAGATGAGCCCGAGGGTCAGGGCGAACGAGAGCACGGTGGCCACCTTGCTGTCCTCGAACGCCGCCGTCATCTCGTCGTTGGAAAGCACGGGGCCGCCGGTCACCCCGGCCTGCACATTGGGGAACACCTCGCGGAGCCGTTCCACCGCGTCCCGCACCGCCTGGATGGCCGCCTGGTCCCCCATGAAGCTGCCCTTGTCGCCCTTGGGAGTCTCCACGAGAACGAAGAGGAGGCTCTTGTCCTCGGAGAGGAAGTAGCCGGCGTCGGCCTCCGCATCCTTGCCGAAGGTGAAGAGGGTGGCCCACGGCGAGCGATAGGGCGTCGGCCGGTCGAGACGCTGGTCGATCTGCTCGAGGAGCATCTGGAGGAAGCGCGTGTCCGCCGGGCTCTTGTCGTCGAGCCCGAGGTCGAAGACGTTGTTCATGAACGCCTCGGCGAACTGGATGTTCACTCCCTCGAGGAGCTGGGCCAGGCTCGGATCCGCCGCGAAGTGCTCCATGAACTCCTGGTGGTCGAAGATCTTGTCCTGGATCTCGCGGAGCGTGTCAGTGGAGAGGTACAGGAGCTGACGGCCCTCGAAGCGCTTGGGATCGATCCGGTAGGAGGCGCGGGGGAACTTCACCGGCGACGCTCGCAGCTCGCCGACGAGACGGCTCGCGTACGCCTTGGCCGCCTCGAAGGTGCGGGCTTCCACCACCACCACGATGTCCTCGAGCTCGCCGAAATCCTTGGCGTACTCGACGTAGTTCCGCACGTAGCCCGCGTTCTGGGGCAGGACGTCGCGTCCGGATGTCTTGAAGCTGAGCCCGTGCACGGTCAGGACGACGCTTGCCACCGCGAGGATCAGGGAGAGTCCGGCCGTCGCCCATGGGCGTCGACAGGACACCCGCACGAGGCGGCGCAGCAAGCGGCCGGTCCGAGAGATCGCGATCATGGAGTGCCCGGCGGACCTGCGCAGTGTAGCATCGGCGGTCGACCCGGGCCTACGACTGCGGGCCCGCCGGCGGGGCTACTCCGCGCCGGCGATGAAGCGCTCGAGGCGCGTGCGCGCCTCGTCGTCCGACCACTGATCGGGGGGTGACTTCATCAAGTACGCGGAGGGCGCGAGGAGGGCGCCCTTGAGGCCCCGGTCCATCGCGATCTTGCAGCACCGGATGGCGTCGATGACCACGCCGGCGGAGTTGGGCGAGTCCCACACTTCGAGCTTGAGCTCCACGTTGATGGGCTGCTCCCCGAATCCCCGGCCCTCCAGGCGGATGTGCGCCCACTTCCGGTCGGCGAGCCACGGCACGTAGTCGCTGGGGCCGATGTGGATCGAGTCATCGGGCATCTCGTGGGCGAGCTGTGACCGCACCGCATCCGTCTTGGAAATCTTCTTGGACTCCAGACGGGCGCGCTCGAGCATGTTGTAGAAATCGGTGTTGCCGCCCACGTTGAGCTGGCTGGTCCGATCGAGCCGGACCCCCCGGTCCATGAAGAGGCGCGCAAGCACGCGGTGCACGATGGTCGCGCCCACCTGCGACTTCACGTCGTCACCCACGATGGGCAGGCCGCGCTCCTCGAAGCGCCGCCGCCAGTACTCCTCGCGCGCGATGAAGACGGGGATGCAGTTCACGAAGCCGCAACCCGCGTCCAGCACCTGCTCCACGTACCATTTCGTCGCCATCTCGCTGCCCACGGGCAGGAAATTGACCACCACGTCGGTGCGCGTCTCCCGCAGGATCCCCGCGATGTCCGCGGTGGACCCCGGGGCTTTCGTGATGACCTGGGAGAGGTAGTGGCCGAGCCCGTCGTGCGTCATCCCGCGGTGCACGGGCACGTCGAGGCGGGGCACCTCCGCGAAGCGCACGGTATTGTTGGGCTCCTGGGCGATCGCCTCCGAGAGGTCGGTGCCAACCTTGCGCGCATCGATGTCGAAGGCGGCGGAGAACTCGATGTCGCCGACGTGGTACGGACCGACCCGCGGCCGCATGAGGCCCGGGATGAAGCCGTCGTCCGAAGCGGAGCGGTAGAAATGGACGCCCTGCACGAGGGCGGACGCGCAGTTGCCGACTCCGACAATCGCGACGCGAACCGGGGCCAAGAATCCCCTCCGTGGAATGGCTGGGGTACGACGCTGTCGAGTCTAGCACATCGCCGCGGGACGGGGCGGGGTGCCGTCCGCCTCGTCGAGCTCGACGGGGGCCGGCCGCCCGCTGAGGGCGGCGAGAGCGATCATACCGGCGGACGCCCACGTGAGCTCGCGCAGTCGGCGCACCAGGGTATAGGTCAGGCCGATCGCCCCGCCATAGCCCAAGGCGGCGAAGATGGCCACGTTGCTGCCCTCGAGCGCGCCGAGGGAGCCGGGGATCATGAAGCTCGCGAACTTCACCGCGGCGCCGCACGACTCCAGCACCATCGCGGTGAGGAGCGGAACGGGCAGCCCCAGGAAGTTCAGGACGAGGAAGATCTCGAGGCTGCCGAGGGTCCAGGCCACGAAGTGCACGAGCACGCCGGCCACCAGCCGACGCCGCCGCTCGCGGTAGTAGGTCGCGAGCGTTCGATCGAGCCCCTCGAGGCGCTCCTGCCGGCTGCGGCTGGGCCCCATGCCGAAGCGGGCGAGGAGCCGTCCGCCCCGGCCCGCCGCACCCATGAGCTGCACCGCGACGAAGCCGGTCATCGCCAGCGCCTGCACGATCAGAAGCACGGTCATCGCGGTGATGATCGGGCCGGAGACAGGAACGACGGTGCACGCGAGCGTGAGCCCGAGCAGGCCGAACAGGCCCTGGCCGAGGACGATCGCCGTCTTGTCCACGATCACCGAGGTGAGCCCCTCGACCGGGGGCACCCAGTAGCGCACGAGATACGCTTTCACGGGCTCACCGCCCACCGAGGCGGTCGGCGTCGTGTAGTTGACCGCCTCGCCCGCGAGGCGCGCCGTCCAGAGCTTCGGAAACGGAGGGATGCGGTCCGGAAAGGCGAAGCGCCACGCCGCGCTGTCGAGCGTGCTCGTCAGGGCGTACGGGAAGCACATCACGATGAGAACCCGCCACGACAGCGCGGAGATCGTGTCGAAGATGGTGGATGGCCCCACCCGGTAGACGAGGTATCCGACGACTCCCAAGCCCACCAGCATCACGAGCGGTCGGGCGGCGCGCCGAAGGGTAATCGGGCGGCTCCGTCCCGCTAGCGCGTGGAGGACCGGGAGCGGCGAATGCGGCCCACGCATGCCACCCAGTACGACTGCGATCCCAGGGCGACCACGAGGGCGAGGATCGGCAGGGCGGCGGGCAGCGCCGCGCGCAGCGCCACGAAGACGAGCAGCAGCGCGTAGAACAGGTCCCGGTTGCCCATGTTCTTGAGGGCGCCACCAACCGTCTCACCCACCGCGATCTCGCGGGGAAGGTACCGGGCGAAGAGGGCGCTCAACGCCACGCCCGAAGCTCCCACCAGGCCGATCACCAGGTGCGCCCACCCGCGACCGGACCCGATGGCCATCGCGAGCACGAGCCCGGAATGAATCACGGTGTCGATGGCCCAGTCCAGATGCGCGCCGAAGCGGGACTCCTGGAAGGTGAGCCGGGCCAGCTCGCCGTCGGAGTGATCCACGATGCACGCCAAGGCATAGGCGAGCACGCCCCCCGCGGCAGAGGCCGCGGTGCCGTGCCAGAAGCACCACACCGCGCCCAGCCCGATCACGAGGCTCAGGCCGCTCACCTGATTGGGCGTGGCGGGCGTGCGCACGAGCGCGCGCGTGATCCAGCGCGAGGCGCGGCGATGGAGGTACTGATCCACGCCGGTGTCGTTGTCCGTGCCGAGCCCGGCGTAGAGGAGCCGCTCGGCCTCCGCGACGTCGCCCGCGTCGCGGACGACCAAGCAAAGGCCGGCCGCGGACAGAGGCTTCGGACGCGTCGCCGCCACATGACGCGCGAGCTCGGCGCCCAGCGGCCGGCCCGCACCCACCGCGGGCGCGAACTGGCGCGCGGCCTCCGAGGTCAAGAGGAGGACGGGCGCGCCCGCCTCGGTGAGCACCGCGCCCGCCGCCTCGGGCGGGTCAGCGAGAAGCGGGCCCAAGGTGCGCGCGTCGAGCAGGGTGGAGGCAGGCAGGAAGAGCGCACCACGTCCCGCGACCTCCAGCGCGGAACCCGCGCCGTCGAGCCATCGGACGCGGCCGCGGAGGTCGCGGGTGCGTCCGATCAGGCGTTCGAGGCGCGCGGTGCGCAGCCCGGCGGGGATCCCGATGACGGTGGCGCCGGCGCGGGCGGCGGCGACGGCGGCGCGCAGGGCGAGCGGCCGGCCGGCCACCACGGTGCTCGCCAGCGCGGCGCTCTCCGCATCGGGGACGTAGAGGAGGGCGCCCGCCACCTCAGGATCCGAACCGCGCGATGCGGGGCAGCACGTCGATCTCGGCCCGCCGGAGATCCTCGGCGAAGTCCACCTCGGTCCAGGGCATGCCCGTCACGTCGACCCAGCCGATGGGCACGCGGGCGAGCAGGCGGTGGAGCGCGTCCTCGTACTCGTTGGTGCCGCCGGTCTCGTCGATGGACTCGCCGAGGAGCCGGATGTACTCGGGCGCGTGTGCCACACCGCACTTGAAGAAGCCGATGCCCTCGCCCACCACTTCCCAGCGCTCGGGCACGACCTTCTTGCCGAGGGCGATCACGCGATCGCCGATGCCGTAGAGCTTCACCTCCTCGCCGGTGTCGGTGAAGCCGCGGTCGAGCAGGAGCGCGCTGGCGCTCGGCGCGACGATGAGCCGGCCGAGGAACTCGGGCGGAAAGAGCACGTCGGCGTCCATCACCAGCGTCGAGTCCTCGAGCAGGGTCTCGCGCGCCCGCCACAGCGAGAGGATCGACCCCTTCTGATAGTCCGGATTCTCCACGTAGCGGAGACGCATGGCGCCGCGGTGGGTGCCCGCCGCCGCACGCACCTGATCCTGGCAGTGGCCCACCACGAGCACGGTCTCTTCCACGCCGTGCGCGGCGAGTGCGTCCAGCATGCGGTCGAGGAGATGGCGCCCCCCGATGGGGAGCAGGCACTTGTGCGTGTGGTCGGTGATGGGCGCCAGGCGGCGCGCGACGCCCGCGGCGAGGACGATCGCCTTCATCGGCGCGCCCTGGCGGCGCCGGCGAGCGCGCCGCGAAACCGGTCGCGGATCTCCTCGGGCGGGTAGGGGATGCGCGGGGCCGGCTGCTCCTCGGCGGTGACCTTGACGAGGACGAAGGCGGGGCCGCCGTCGCGCAGCGCCGCCGCCACCGCCTCGCGCACCGCCGGGCCCTCGGCGACCGCGACGGCGCTCCGGTAGCCGGATGCGGCCGCGATGGCGTCGAGCCGCGCGTGGCGCGAGGGCGAAGCCTGATTGCCAGTGGAGCCGTACACCGCGTTGTCGAACACCACGTGCACGAAGTTCGCGGGCCGGCCGCCGCTCATCAGCGGGCCACCGCCGATCATCGGAAGGATGCCGAGGTTCATGAGCAGATTGCCGTCCCCGTCGAAGACCACCGCGGGCCGGTCCGGCCGCGCCAGCGCAACCCCGAGACCGATGGCGGAGGCCAGGCCCATCGAGCCGATCATGTAGAAGTTCTGTGGCCGGTCGCCCAGCGAGAACGACTCGCGGCAGATGAAGCCGTTGGCGTGCACCACCGGCGCATCGCCAATCGCGCCCATCGCCGCGCGGAGGGCGTCCAGCCGAGAGATCTTGGGGACGAGCACCGGCACTCCTTGACGGGGCTCAACCACGCTCTGCGCTGGATTTCTGTTTGCCATCAGCGGGGGCCCAGAAATGGCCCCCGCTCTCCCCCCGTCACCTTCCAGCCCGCGAGATTTCTCGTGCGCCCCGCCGCGCGAGGCCGTCGGCGGACTACCCGTTGCGTGTCCGCCCGTCTCGCCGTGCGAGCGGGTGGCCATGACGCCCGGCGGGAGCAGGAGGGCGACCGGCTGCGAGAGGCGGGTGGACTCGGTCCGGGCCCAGGCGATGTCGGCGGCGGCGGTGTCGGCGGACAGCACCCGGTGCGGCACGCCGATGAGATCGAGGAGGCGCGGAGAGATCTCACCCATCACGAGATGCTCGGGAGCGTCCTTGCCGCCGTGTCCCCGCCACGTGACCAGGAGCACGGCGGGGAGCCGGTACATGAGGGAGAGGGACACCACCGCATTCAGGCTGGTGCCGAGGCCGGAATTCTGCATGATCACGAAGGGCGCGCGGCCGGCCAGCCAGGCGCCCGCGGCCATCCCCACCGCCACGTCCTCGCGCACGGCGGGGACATAGGGCAGGCGCGGATGCGTCTCGAGCGCAGCGATCGCGTCGCCCACGAGCGAGCAGGGCACGCCGGTGAAGAAGTCGTACCCTTCGCTCTCCGCCGCCTCGATGAACTCCTTACCGGAGATGGGCATCGCCTAGGATTTGATCTCCGCCCACGCGCGCTGGTAGTCCTCGAAGGTGTCCACCTCGAGCCAGCCCTTGTAGACGTCCACGCAGCGGACGCGCTCCCCGCGCGTCACCAGCTCCTGCAGGAGATCGGTGAAGGCGGCGTGCTCCACGCGGTCCGCCTCGTGGAAGCCGCGCGGGTCGGCCGCCCGCGCGGCTTCCCACGCGTCCCGCATCGCCTGCGTCCCCCGCTCGGAGAAGAGCGCCATCCCGATGAACTCGCCGTTGGCGCGCTCGGGCGCCACCCGTGCCCCCACCGTTACGAGGGTGTCGTCGCCGCCGTCGCCGAGCGCGCGGAGCCCGGCGGCGGGGGCATGCTCGGTCACCACGAGGTCGAGCGGCTTGGCGAGCGGGAGCAAACGGTCGCGCTGATCCACCCAGGCGCGGTCCACCACCACCGCACAGTCCGCCTCGGCACGGAGGAGGCGCTCCAGCACGGAGCGCTCGAAGAGGATATCGGAGTATAGGAACAGGACGCGGCCGCTCAGCGCGGGTGCGGCCGCGAAGAGGGAGGCGAGCTCGCCGGTCTCCTCGTACCGGTCGTTGTCGAAGTAGCGCACGCCCGGCACCGTCACCTGATCCTTGCGGTAGCCGCGCACCACCACGATGTCCTGGACGCCGCAGGCACGCAGGGTGTCGACCTGCCGCTCGAGGATGGTGCGCCCTTTGATGTCGAGCATGCACTTGGGGCGGTCCTCGGTGAGCGGGAGCAGCGACTTGCCCGAGCCGGCCGCGATGATGACGGCGCGGACCTGGCTCTCGCGGGGCAGATACTCGGCCTCGATCGCCTCGAACTCGGCCACCCCCACGTGCCGATAGATCTCCTCCAGCGGCACGATGTGCGGGTCGAGGGCGTCGAGCCGGCGCTCGCGCGCGAGGGTGGCGAGCGCGGTCTGCATTCCCCGCACGGCGCCCCGCAGCGCGTGATTGGCCCAGATCACCATCTTGACGCCGGCGCCCTCCAGCTCCTCGAAGGTCACCGAGGGATATAGGGTGGGCACCACCACCACCGGAGTGGGGCGCTCCCACTGCCGCATGAACTCCAGGATCTCGGCGGCGGTCTTGGACTTCGAGTGCATGAGGATCATGTCCGCGCCCGCCTCCGCGTAGGCGTGGGCCCGACGCAGGGCCTCCTTCATGCCCCAGCCCGCGATGAGGGCCTCCACGCGCGCGATGATCACGAAGTCGGGATCGCGGCGCGACTTCACCGCGGCGCGGATCTTGCCCGCGAATTCCTCGATGGACAGGAGCTCGCGCCGCATGCCGGGGTAGAGGCTGCACTTCTTGGGGAAGATGTTGTCCTCCATGCAGATCCCCGCGATGCCCGCCCGCTCGTACTCCTCCACCGTCCGGACCACGTTGACGGCGTTGCCGTAGCCGTTGTCGACATCGGCGATGACGGGGACCGAGACCGCCTCGTCGATGTACCGCGCGGCGTCGAGGTTCTCCGTCATGGTGAGGAGGTTCACGTCCGGCATCGCGCGCTGGGCGGCGGAGACCGCGAAGGACGACGACCACACCAGCGGGAAGCCCGCCGCCTCGATGAGGCGGGCGGACAGGGCGTCGTGGGCGCCGACCATGGGAACGAGCCCGGGTCGGCGGAGGAGCGAGCGCAGCATTGCCGCTTTGGTCATGGCGTAGGCTCCCTGGCTGATCGCGGCCTTACTGGGTCTTCGGCTTGGCCGCCGGCTTCTCGGTTTCCGAGATGAGCTCCCCTTGCTTGCTCTTCATCTTCTTGATGAGCTCGGCATAGGAGGAGGTCTGGATGATCTTGTTGAACTGAGTCCGGTAGTTCGAGACGAGGCTCACACCCTCGATGCTCACGTCGTAGACGAGCCACCGGTCGCCCTTTTTCAGCATCCGGTAATCGATGGGCACCTCGGTGCCGCTCTTGCTGATGATCTTGGTGCTCACCACCGCGATGTCGCCCTCGCTCCGCTCGCTGGTGTAGGTGATCTTCTCGCCCCCGTACGTGTCGATCTTGGAGATGTACGAGCGCTCCAGGAGGTCGGCGAAGAGGCTCACGAACTCCTCGTGCTCGGCGTCGGTCTTGCCCGCCCAGTGGCGGCCGAGCGACCGCCGCGCGATCTCCGTGAAGTCGAAGATGTCGTTGGCGATCTTGCGGACGGCGGCCCGGCGCTCCATCACCTTGCTCTCGCCCTTCAGGGCGGGGTTGTCGAGGGTTTTCACCACGCGGTCGATCGCCCCCTTGAGCTGATCGGTGGGGACTCCCGCCCGCGCGGGAAGAGGGACAGCGAGGAGGCACGCGGCGAGCGCGCCCAGGAAGAGACGACGAATCATCGAAGGACCTCCACGCATTAGACTTTCCCGAACACGTACTTCGAGATGAGCTCCTCGATGTCCACCGGCGGTTCCACCTCGGTGATCTTGCCATTCGGCTTGATCGTCTTCTCCGATCCGCCGGGATTGATCTTGATGAACTTCTCGCCGATCAGACCGCGCGTCTTGATAGACGCAATGGTGTCGTCCTGAAGCTTCACATCGCCCCGGATGGTCATCGCGACGCGCGCCTGATAGTCGGTCAGCGTGATCCGGTCCACGCGGCCGATCTCGACCCCCGCGATCTCCACCGACGACCCGGCCTTGAGCCCGCCCACCGAGGGGAAGTCGGCGAAGACGACGTAGCCGGGGCTGGTGAAGAGCTCGACGCGCCCCAGGCGCACCGACAGCCAGCCGAGGGCGAGAATGCCGACCAGCAGGAACACTCCTACCGCCACGTCGAGCGCCGAACGCCTCATGTGTCGTCGTCTCCCCTCAGAATCTTGCCTGACCTCGCCGCCGACGTCCACCACGCATCAGCGATCCGCCACGCTCTCGACCTCGCCCCGAATGAAGTGTTGAACGATGGGGTTCGGCGACGCTTGAATCGCCCCCGGGGTCCCACTGTCCACGATGACGCCGTCGTGCAGCATGGCCACGCGATCGGCGATCTGGAAGATCTCCGGGATCTCATGGCTCACCACGATCGCGGTGAACCGGAACTTCCGATGCAGCTCCACGATCAGATGGTGGATGGTGTTCACGAGGATGGGATCGAGCCCGGTGGTGGGCTCGTCGAAGAAGACGATCTCCGGCTCGGTGACGAGAGCGCGGGCGATGGCCACCCGCTTCCGCATGCCGCCCGAGATCTCCGCGGGGTTCTTCGCCCCCATTCCCTCCAGCCCGACCTGCGCGAGCTTCTCGTCCACCTTCTGATTGATCTCGGCGGCGCGGAGTCCCGTCTTCTCGCGCAGGGGGAACGCCACGTTGTCGTACACCGACATCGAGTCGAAGAGCGCGCCGCCCTGGAACACGACCCCGTAGCGCTCGCGGATCCGATCGAGCGCGTTGCGGCCGAGGCGGGTGATGTCCACGTCGTCCACGAGGATGTGCCCGGAATCCGGCCGGAGCAGCCCGATGAGATGCTTGAGAAGCACCGACTTCCCGCCGCCGCTCCGTCCGATGACAACGAGGATCTCGCCGGAGGCGACCTCGAGATCGAGCCCGCGCAGGACCTCCTGCTGTCCGAACGACCGCCGCACTCCGACGACCTTGATCACGGAAGGACGGACCCCATGAAGTAGTCCCACACGAGGATGAGCACGGACGAGAGCACCACCGCCTGGGTGGTGGCGCGGGCCACGCCCTCGGCGCCGTGGCCGCAGTAGTAGCCCTTGTAGGTGCAGACCCACGTGACGATGACCCCGAAGGACAGCGCCTTCCAGAAGCCGGTCATGACGTCCGCGATGTCCACGAAAGTGTTCATCTCGCCGAAGTACGTGCCGTCGGACATCCCGAGGAGCTGCGATGCGATGAGGTACGCCCCGAAGATCCCCACCACGTCGAAGAGCGCGACCATCAGCGGGAACGTGACGATGCCCGCCACGATGGGCGGGGCGATCAGATACCGGCGGGGATTGAGCGCCATCACGGTGAGGGCGTCGATCTGCTCGGAGATCTTCATGATGCCGAGCTCGGCGGTGAGGGCCGAGCCGGCGCGGCCGGTGACGATGAGGGCGCAGAGCACGGGGCCGAGCTCGCGGATCAACGAGAGCGCCACCGCAGGCCCCAGGAAGGCCTCCGAGCCGAAGCGGGAGAGCACGAGGAAGATCTGCAGGCCCAGCACCATGCCGGTGAACGCGCCGGTCAGTATCACGATGGTGAGGGAGCGGAAGCCGATGAAGTGGATGCGCTCGACGATGCGCCCCACCTTGATCGGCGGGATCACGATGTAGGTGAGGGCCTGGATGAGGAAGCGGCCGAAGCGGCCGAGCGCCTGGACGACGTCCAGGGTCACCGCGCCGAGCCCCCCGACTACCCGCACCGGCAAGGGCTGGGCTGCGGCCGAGGCCCGTTCCGTCATCCGCGGGCGTTCCGGTAGGCCCCCAGAGCCCAGAGGGGGAAGTACTTCGCGTACAGGTGGTACTTGAGATAGAACACGCGCGGGAAGCCCGTCCCGTTCCAGAGCGGATCGTCCCACGCCCCGTCCTCGCCCTGCGCCTCGAGGAGGTAGCGGATGCCCCGCGCCACCGACGGCCGGTCCGCGCCACCGACCGCGAGCAGACCGAGCAGTGCCCAGGCCGTCTGGCTCGGAATGGAGTCGCCGCGGCCGGCCTGCGCGGGGTCTTCGTAGGAGTGCAAGGTCTCGCCCCAGCCGCCGTCCGCGTTCTGGCGCGCTTCGAGCCAAACGATGGCCCGTTGCACGTACGCGCGCGACGCATCCTCGCCGATGGCGCCCAGTCCGCGGAGCACCGACCACGTGCCGTAGATGTAGTTGGCGCCCCAGCGGCCGTACCAGGGGCCCTCCGCGCGCTGCGAGTCGCGGATGAAGCTGAGAGCGCGCCGCGCCGCCGGATGGTCGACGGTTTCCCCCAGCATCCCGATGAGCTCGAGGCCACGCCCGGTCAGGTCTTCGGTCGACGGATCGAGCAGGGCGCCGTGGTCGGCGAAGGGGATGTTGTTGAGGATGAGGCGGTTGTTATCGGCGTCGAACGAGCCCCATCCGCCGTCCCCGCCCTGCATGCCCATGAACCACGCCATGCCGCGGTTGAGGGCCCGCTCCTTCCGCAGGGGATCGAGCCCCTTGGTGCGGGCCAGGGCCATCATGACCATGGCCGAGTCGTCGAGGTCGGGATAGAAGTCGTTGTGATACTGGAACGGCCAGCCGCCTGGCGGCACGCCGGGACGCTTGATCTGCCAGTCCCCCGGCACCGTGACCTGCCGGTCGATCATCCACTCGCCGGCACGGACGAGGGCCGGGTCATCGACGGGGAAGCCGGACTCGATCAGCGCATTGGCGGCGAGCGCGGTGTCCCACACCGGCGACACACACGGCTGGTAATGGAGGGTGCGGGCGGTCTCGATGCCGAGCGCCTCGATCTCCTTCAGCTGACCGCGGACCAGCGGGTGGTCGTCGGGATATCCGAGGCATCGGAGCGCCAGGACGGCGTTGACCATCGCGGGAAAGATCCCGCCAAGGCCGCCGGGCACCGCGAGGCGCTCCTCGAGCCACCGCCGGGCGGCCTCGAGCGCGCGGGCGCGCAAGGGGCGCGGCCCCCGCCGTTCCCAGCCCTTCAACGCGTCGTCTACGCCGATGAAGAAGTTCTTCCAGAGGAACATCTTCGGGGAGAACGGCCGCGGCATCCGGTCGAGCCGCAGGCTCGCCTCCGTGCGTGGCACGGTCCACAGATCGTCGAGGCGACGGTCCGGCGGCATCCGGTGGACCGGCTTGGCATCCATCACGATGAGCAGCGGCACGATGACGGTGCGAGACCAGTACGAGACCTCGAGGAGGTTGAAGTACGACCAGCGGGGCAGGAGCATGATCTCCACCGGCATGGCGGGGATGCCCGCCCAGTCGTATTCGCCGAAGAGCGCGAGCAGGATCTTGGTAAAGACGTTGGCCTGGACCGGCCCGCCCTCGGCGAGGATCAAGGCGCGAGCCCGCGCCATCGCCGGGTCGTCCGGCGACACGCCGGCCACCTTCATGGCGAAGTAGGCCTTGATGGAGGCGGAGAGGTTGTGCGGTCCCCCCTCGTAGAGGCTCCAGCCGCCGTCAGGAAGCTGGCGCTCGCGGAGGTACGCGACGATCTTCGCTTCGCGCTCCCGGTCGACGCGGTCGAGGATATGACAGAAGAGGAGGTACTCGCTCGAGATGGTACTGTCGGCCTCCAGCTCGCCGACCCAATGCCCGTCCGGCTCCTGGGTCCGGAGGAGGAGCCGGTGCGCGCGCTCGATGGCGGTGTCGATGCTGGCCGCTGTCGAGTCCGCCGGAGCGGGCGACGAGGCGTCGGACACACTCATCGCGCCGAGTTTCTGGGCAAACATCGCACCATACTAGCACACGGTTTTGGTGCGCCACGCCGGGCTCTTTCTGGTACTCTGTTGCGGGTGTCGCCCGGGGCCATTTCCTACACACGAAAGGGATCGCCTAACCCATGAGTGTGCCGCTCTCGCAGATGTGGACGGTCGCGACGTATGTGATCCGCCAGAAGCTTGCGGGCCGCAAGCGCTACCCGCTCGTCCTGATGCTCGAGCCGCTCTTCCGCTGCAACCTCGCCTGCGCCGGCTGCGGCAAGATCCAGTACCCGGCCCAGATCCTGAGGAAGAATCTCTCGGTCGAAAAGTGCCTCCAGGCGGTCGACGAGTGCGGAGCGCCGATGGTGAGCATCCCCGGCGGCGAGCCGCTCATGTACCCGGAAATCGACCGGCTCGTCGCCGAGCTGGTGAAGCGCAAGAAGTACGTGTACCTCTGCACCAACGCCATCCTGCTGAAGGAAAAGCTGCACCTGTTCACGCCCTCCCGGTATCTCACCTTCAGCGTGCACATGGACGGCCTCCGCGAGGAGCACGACGAGGCGGTGTGCCGCGACGGAGTGTACGATCAGGCGCTGCCCGCCATCCAGGAGGCGCTCGCGCGGGGCTTCCGCGTGACCACCAACACCACGCTCTTCGACGGCGCCTCCCCCCTGCGGGTCCGGGAGTTCTTCGACGAGATGATGCGGGTGGGGGTGGAGGGAATGATGGTGTCCCCCGGCTATAGCTACTCGAAGGCGCCGGACCAGGAGCACTTCCTCCGCCGGAGCCGCACCAATCAGCTGTTCAGCGATATCTTGTCGAACCCCAAGCGCGGCTGGCGCTTCAACCAGTCGCCGCTCTTCCTCCGCTTCCTCATGGGGAAGCACGACTACGAGTGCACGCCCTGGGGCAACCCGACCTACAACATGTTCGGATGGCAGCGGCCCTGCTATCTCCTGCAGGACGGATATGCGGAGACGTTCAAGGAGCTGATGGAGACCACGCCCTGGGAGAACTACGGGCGGAAGAGCGGCAACGAGAAGTGCCAGGACTGCATGGTGCACTGCGGGTTCGAGGCCACCGCCGTGGATCACACGTTCAGCTCGCTGCGCGGCTTCATCGAGACCGCCGCCGTCACGTTCACCGGCAAGCTCTGAGGCCGGAGGCGCGCGCATGACACTGCAAGGCTGGGTGCCGGACATCGGGCCCTACCTCACCCTCGCCGAGGTGATCGAGCACGCCTTCGATTACCGGGGCAATGTCACGGTGGTCCGGAAGGACGGGAGCGAGCTGGTCGGCTATCTGAGCAATCGCGACGGGAGCGCTCCCGAGCCATTCGTCCAGGTGATCGACGAGGAGGGCAACGATCCCGTCCGCATCCCCTACGCCGACATCGTCAACGTCCTGTTCACCGGCAAGGACCCTGCCGAGGGCAATTCGTGGAAGGCCTGGCTGGAGCGCAAGGAGCGCGAGAAGGCGCAGCACGCCCCGTCCGCGTAGGCGTGTGAGCGGCATCCTCATCCTGACGGCCGTCGAGTTCGAGGCCGCGGGGCTGGCGCGGGAGCTCGAGCTCCCCAGCCTCGCCGGCCTGCCGTATCGCGCGTTCGGCCGCGGGTCCACTCGTATCGTTCCCGTGGGGCCGGGCGCCGCGCTGCTCTCCGCGCGCTGGACTGCCGGGCTCGACGGGCTCGCCGATCCGCTCGTGGTCTCCGCCGGCGTCTGCGGCGGCCTCGATCCGCGCCTCGTCCCCGGCGATCTCGTGCTGCCCACCCGAGTGGTCGGCGCGGGCGGGGAGGCGCAGCCCATCTCCGCCTCCGCGCACGCCCGCGCGCTCGCCCTGGCCGGTGCGCGCGCCGACACCGGCCTGCTCGCCACGTCGGCCTCCGTGCTCACCACTCCGGAGGACAAGGCCGCGCTTCGCGCCGCCACCGGCGCCGTCGCGGTGGATATGGAGTCGGCGCCCATCGTGACGGCAGCCCGCTCGGCCGGCGTGGCCGCCCTCGTCGTGCGCGGCGTTTCCGACGCCGCCGGATCCTCGGTGCCCGCTGCGCTGAGCGCGCTGGTCTCGCCCGAGGGCCGGGTGCGTGGCGGGCGCGCCCTCTTGCTCGCCCTGACCCAGCCGCAGACCTTGCCTCGCGCGCTCGCCCTGCGACGGGGCAGCCGCCTGGCCCTCGCCTCGGTGGCGCGGGTTCTCGCCGGGCTCGAGGCCCGGGCATGAGGCGCTCGCTCGTGACCGGCGGCACCGGGTTCGTCGGCGCCAATCTGGTCCGCGAGCTCCTGGCTGACGGGGACCGCGTGCGCGTGCTCGCTCGGGCGGGCGGCGACCGCCGCGCCCTCGAGGGCTGCGACGTGGAGATCGTGGAAGGCGACCTGCTCGATCCTGCCTCGGTGCGTCGGGCGGCCGCGGGCATGGAGCGGGTGTATCACGTGGCCGCCGACTACCGGCTGTGGGCGCCGGATCCCTCCGCGCTCTTCCGCGCCAACGTGGACGGGACCCGCCATGTGCTGGAGGCGGCCGTCCAGGCCGGCGCCAGCCGCATTGTCTACACCTCCACCGTGGGCGTGCTCGGCATCCCGAAGGACGGCCGTCCCGGCGACGAGACCACGCCGGTGTCGCTCGCGGACATGGTCGGGCCGTACAAGGCCTCCAAGTTCGTGGCGGAGGAGGTCGCCCGCGAGCTCGCGGCGCGCGGCGCCCCGGTCGTGATCGTGAATCCCTCCGCGCCGATCGGACCCTGGGACGTCAAGCCGACGCCGACCGGGCAGATGGTCGTCGACTTCCTCCGCAGGAAGATGGTGGCATCGCTCGACACCGGCCTGAACATCGCGCACGTCCGGGACGTCGCGCGCGGGCACATCCTCGCTGCGGAGCGCGGGCGCATCGGCGATCGGTACGTGCTCGGTCACGTCAACCTGACGCTGCTCGAGATCTTCCGCGCGCTCGCCCGGCTCACCGGCCTGCCCGCGCCGCGATTCCGGGTGCCGTACTCGGTGGCGTGGCTCGCCGCCGCGGGCATGGAGGGCGTGGCGCGGTTGACCGGTCGCGCGCCCGCGGTGCCGCTCACCGCGGTGCGGATGGCGCGGAAGCGGATGTTCTTCAGCGTGGACAAGGCGGTGAGCGAGCTCGGCCTGCCCCAGACCCCTGCGGATCGGGCGCTCGGCGACGCGGTGGACTGGTTCGTGGCCCGGGGCTACGCGGCTCCGCCCCAGGGTCGGAGGGCCGCGTGAATCCGTCCAAGTTCGTCTCGCGGCTCACGCGAAAGAGCCGGTCGAACTTCTTCTACGCCTTCCTCCTGCTTCCCCGCGCGCAGCGGGAGGCGATCTTCGCCGTCTACGCCTTTTGCCGGATCGTCGACGACGCGGTGGACGAGGGGGCGGACCGCGGAGTCCAGCGCGCCGAGCTCGCCCGCTGGCGCGAGGAGATCGCGCGGGTGTGGGGCGCCGGGGAGCCGGAGCATCCCGCGGCGCAGCGGCTGCGCGAGGCGGTGCGGCAGTTCCCCATCCCGCGGGAAGCGCTGGAGGAGATCATCGCCGGCGTGGAGATGGACCTGGACACGACCAGCTACGAGACGTTCAAGGATCTGTACCCGTACTGCTACCGCGTGGCCTCCGCGGTCGGCCTCTGCAGTATCGCCATCTTCGGCTACACCGATCCGCGCGCGCAGGACTACGCGATCAACCTGGGCGTGGCCCTCCAGCTGACGAACATCCTCCGGGACGTCCAGGTCGACGCGCACCTCGGCCGGATCTATCTGCCCCAGGAAGACCTGCGGCGCTTCGGGGTGAGCCCGAACGAGCTGCGCGCCGGGCGCTACTCGACGGCCTTCGAGGCCCTCATGGCCTTCGAGGCTGCTCGCGCACGCGAGTACTACGCGCGGGCCTGGCGGGGGTTGCCCCCGGCGGACCGCCGCTCGCTCTTCGCCGCCGAGATCATGGGGCGCACCTACTTCGCGCTGCTCCAGGCCATCGAGGCGCGCGGCTTCGACGTGTTCGGCGAGCGGGTCACGGTTTCCTCGCGCCGGCGCATCGCCATCGCGCTCGCGTGCTGGGCGCGCTCGCGCCTCGGCGCCCGTGGCCGCTCGCCCCTCACGCGGCCCGTGCGATAGCCGCCGCGCCCATGAAGGCGGCCGTGCACGTGGGATCCAGTCGTCTGGAGCTGCGCGAATGGCCGGAGCCGCGGGTGGGGGCGGGCGAGCTTCTCGTGCGGCTCCGCGGGTGCGGCCTCTGCGGCTCGGACCTCGTCAAGCTCGCCCGTGAGGCGCCCACGCCCGCGGTGCTGGGCCACGAGGTGGTTGGGGAAGTGGCCGCCGTCGGCCCCGGCGTGAGTCGCTTCGCGTTGGGTCAACGGGTCATCGTCGCCCATCACGTGCCCTGCTTCGCCTGCCACTATTGCCGCCGCGGCAGCCCGTCCATGTGCCGCGAATTCAAGCGCGTGAACCTCGATCCGGGCGGCTTCGCCGAGCTGGTGCGCGTGCCCGCGCCCAACGTCGCGCACGCGACCTTCACCATCGATGCGGGCATGAGCGACGAGACCGCGTCGTTCACCGAGCCGCTGGCATGCTGCCTCCGCGCGATCAAGCGCACCGGCGCCTGCGCGGGGGACAGCGTGGTGGTGGTGGGCCTCGGCTCCATCGGCTGCCTCCTCGCCCAGGGGTTTCGCCTGGCGGGGACGCGAGTGCTCGGCGCGGATCTCCTCCCCGCGCGGCGTCGGCTGGCCGCCACGCTCGGCGTGGAGGTGTTCGAGGACGACGCGGCGCTGGATGCCGCCCTGCGCGACGCCACGGGCGGGCGGGGCGCCGACGTGGTGATGCTGACCGCCGGCGGGGCGGCGGCGGTGGCCGCGGCGGTGGCGCGCGCGCGCGACGGCGGCCACGTCCACTGCTTCGCCGGCGGGGCCGGGGAGACGCTCCCGCTGGCGCTGGACACCTTCTATCACCGCGAGCTCACCCTCGGCGCTACGTACTCGTCCTCGCCCACCGAGCTGGCGGAGGCTTTCGCGCACCTCGCGAACGGCCGCGTGAGCGTGGACGGTCTCATCACGCATCGTCTGCCCCTGGCGCGGCTGGAGGAGGGCGTGGCGCTGATGCGGCGGCAGGAAGCCGTGAAGGTGTACGTGACACCGTGACCAGGCGCATGCGCGGCCAGGTCTTTCACGGGCCGGGCGACCTGCGGTTCGAAGAGATGCCCGTGCCCGAGCCGGCCGCCGGCGAGATCCTCCTCCGAGTGGAGGCCGCGCTCACCTGCGGCACCGACGTGAAGACCCTGCGACGGGGTCACCCCGTGATGATTCCCTCGGTGCCCACGGTGTTCGGCCACGAGCTCGCCGGCGCCGTCGCTGCGGTGGGCGCGGGTGTGCGGGGCTGGCGCGAGGGCGATCGCCTGGTGGCGGCGAACTCCGCGCCATGCGGCGCCTGTCGCCTGTGCCGCGCAGGGCGGCCCAATCTCTGCGAGGACCTCTTGTTTGTCAACGGCGCGTACGGCGAGCTGATCGTGCTGCCGCCGCGTCTGGTGGAGCGCAATGTGGTGCGGATCGGGCCGTCGCTCTCCGCCACCCGCGCTGCCTTCGCGGAGCCGCTCGCCTGCGCGATGCAGGGCATCGACCGCGGTCGCGTCGAGGCCGGCATGACGGTGGCGATCTTCGGCCCCGGGCCGCTGGGCTGCCTGCTCGCGCTGGTGGCCGCTCAGCGCAAGGCGCGCGTGCTGGTGGTCGGCAAGAGCGGCTGGCGCCTCGAGCGTGTGCGCGCGGCGGGCTTCGCCGAGTGCGTGGAGGCGCGCGAGGGCGAGGTGATCGAGGAGCTCCGCGCCCGCGCGGGCGGCGACGGCATCCACGTGGCGGTCGACGCCGCGGGGCAGCCCGAGGTGTGGGAGCTGGCCATCGACGCGGTCGGGCGGGGCGGGACCGTGGTCCTGTTCGGCGGCTGCGCGCCGGGGACGCGCGTGCGCGTCGACACGCGGCGGGCTCACTACGAGGAGCTGACCCTGGTGGGGGCCTTTCACCACACGCCCGAGCTGATCCGCCGCGCGGTCGACCTCCTTGCCACCAGCGCCCTGAATCCGGACCCGCTCGTCACGCACCGGATGGGCCTGGCCGACGTGCCGCGTGCGCTCGGCCTCATGGCGGATGGTCAGGCGCTGAAGGTGGCGATCGATCCTTCCGTTTGAGCGGGGGTTGCCCCTCCGGTATACTCGCGTGAGTCCTCACATTTATACTCAGGAGACCCGATGGCGACGATTCCGCTGCTTCAGGACATCGTACTGGCCGGACCCCGCGGCTTCTGCGCCGGCGTCGACCGGGCGATCGACATCGTCGAGCTGGCCCTGCAGGTCTGCCCGCCTCCGGTCTACGTCCGCAAGGAGATCGTGCACAACCGCCACGTCGTCGAGGCCCTCCGGGCCAAGGGCGCCCACTTCGTGGACGAGCTGGACGAGGTGCCGGACGATGCCACCGTGATCTTCAGCGCCCACGGCATCGCCCCCGCCGTGCGCGTGGAGGCGGAGCGGCGCGGGCTCCGGGTGATCGACGCCACCTGCCCCCTGGTGACCAAGGTGCATCTCGAGGCGGTCCGCTACGCGCGCGAGGGCTACTCGATCATCCTGGTGGGGCATGCCGACCACGACGAGGTGGTAGGCACGACGGGCGAGGCGCCGGACAAGATCCTGGTGATCGCGCACCCCGAGGAGGTCGATCGCCTCGAGGTGCCGGATCCCAACAAAGTGGCCTTCCTCACTCAGACCACGCTGTCGGTCGACGATACCCGCGACTGCATTGCCGCGCTGCGGCGCCGCTTCCCCAAGATCGTGGGGCCCTCCAAAGACGACATCTGCTACGCGACCCAGAACCGCCAGGCCGCAGCCAAGACGGTGGCGAGCGGTGTGGACGTGCTCCTCGTCATCGGCGCGGCGAACAGCTCCAACGCCAATCGCCTGGTCGAGGTCTCGAAGGGCCTGGGCACGGCGTCCTACCTCATCAACGACAAGAACGACATCCGGCCAGAGTGGCTCACCGGCGCGACGCGCGTGGGCGTGACCGCGGGCGCGTCGACACCGGAGTTCCTCGTCACGGAGGTGGTGGAGGCGCTGCAGGCGATGCGTCCGGCCGAGGTGCGCGAGGTGCACGTGGTCGAGGAGGACGTCCGCTTCGGGCTGCCCAAGGAGCTCGAGGAGATCGCGCGACAGGCCGGCAAGACGCTGCCCGCTCGAAGCGGCGCCGGCGTTGACGAGGAGTGAGCATGCATCTGGTCACCTTCCGCAAGGGGCGCAGTCAGGGTCGCGTGGGCGCGATCTGGCACGAGGCCGTCATCGATCTCGCCGGGGTGGCCAGGGATCTCACCGCCCAGCGCAATGAGCCGGCCCGCGGCCGCGGGTTTCCCAAGACCATGCTGGAGCTGGTGGAGGGAGGCGAGGCGGCGCTCGCCCGGGCGCGCGAGGCCTTCGAGGCAGGCCAGCGCCTGGTGGACGCGCAGAGCCCCGACGAGCTCGCCGCCCGGAAGCTTGCGTATCCACTGGCCAAGGTGCGCCTACTCGCCCCGATCGTTCCGCCCCGGAACGTCTTCTGCCTCGGCCGAAACTACGCGGATCATGCCGCCGAGCGGGGCGCCGCCGTCCCGGAGCATCCCGTGTACTTCACCAAGCCGCCGGCCTGCGTGATCGGCCCCGGCGAGCGCGTGACGCATCATGCGGTCACCAAGGAGCTCGACTACGAGGTAGAGCTCACCGCGGTGATCGGTGTGGGGGGTCGCGATATTCAACGCGGGAATGCCCTCCGCCACGTGTTCGGCTACACGGTGATCAACGACGTGACCGCGCGTGATCTCCAGAAGAAGCACGGGCAGTGGTTCAAGGGCAAGTCGCTGGATACGTTCTGCCCCATGGGCCCGGTGCTCGTCACCGCCGACGAGATTCCCGATCCGCAGAACCTCGCCGTATCGCTGCGGGTGAACGGGCAGGTGCGCCAGTCGAGTCACACGTCCAAGATGATCTTTCCGGTGGACCAGTGCATCGAGGTGCTCTCACAGGGGTTCACCCTGGTGCCCGGAGATGTCATCGCCACGGGCACGCCCGACGGCGTGGGCGCAGCCACGGGGAACTTCTTGAAGGTCGGCGATCGCATGGAGGCCGAGGTCGAGCGGATCGGCGTGCTCCCCAACCGCGTCGCCGCGCCCTAGCGTCGTCAGCCGGTCCCGCGGGCCCCTGGAAGGGTCCGTCGCCGTGTGGTAGCATCCCCGTCACATCAGCCCTCTTCCTTCTTCGTCGTTCTATCCGTCGTGTCGGAATCAACGGGGAGGCGGACATGGCGCTCGATATCGCGAAGATCCGCAACATCGGCATCGTCGGCCACGGCGGGGTCGGCAAGACCTCGCTCGTCGAAGGCATGCTGTTCGCCGCCGGCGCGGTGAACCGACTGGGCCGCGTCGACGATGGCACCACCACCACCGACTTCGACCCCGACGAGATCAAGCGGAAGATCTCGCTGTCCACGTCCGCGGCCTACTGCGACTACAAGGGCCATCGCCTGAACTTCGTCGACACACCGGGGTACGGCGACTTCATCTCGGACGCGCGGGCCGGTCTGCGGGCGGTGGGCGGGGCCATCGTGGTCGTGGACGCGGTGGCGGGCGTGCAGGTCCAGACCGAGAAGGTCTGGAAGATGGCCAACGACTACGGGCTCCCGCGCATCGTGGTGATCAACAGGATGGACCGGGAGCGGGCCGACTTTTCTCGCACGCTGGATTCCCTCCAGCGCCGCCTCAAGGGACGCCTCTGCCCCCTGCAGGTGCCCATCGGCGCCGAGGCGGGCTTCCAAGGCGTGGTGGACCTCGTGAAGATGAAGGCGGCGCTCGTCGCCGACGGCAAGCCGCGCGAGGCCGAGATTCCCGGTGAGGCCATGGACGCGGCCAAGGAGTGGCGCGAGAAGCTCATCGAGGCCGTCGCCGAGACCGACGACGATCTCCTCGCGAAGTACCTCGAGGAGGGCTCGATCGCCGAGGGCGAGATGCTGGGCGCCCTGCGCCGGGCCATCGCGAGCGGGACGCTCGTGCCCGTGCTCGCGGCCGCGGCCACCCGGCTCATCGGCGTGCACCCCCTCATGGATCTCATCGTGGAGGAGTTCCCGTCGCCCGCCGACGTCGGCACCGTCGAGGGGACCGACGTGAAGACCAAGGCGGCGAGCACCCGGGCCGCCGATCCCAAGGCGCCGTTCACCGCGCTGGTGTTCAAGACCATCTCCGACCCGCACGTGGGCAAGCTCTCCGTGTTCCGCGTGTACTCGGGGACGCTGCGGTCGGACAGCCAGGTCCTCAATGCGACGCGCGGCACTCGGGAGCGGGTGGGGCACATCGGCTGGCTGCAGGGCAAGGCGCAGAAGCCGATGGAGGCGCTGGGGCCCGGCGAGATCGGGGTGGTCGCCAAGCTCAAGGACACGCTGACCGGCGACACGCTGTGCGACGAGGCCAATCCCATCGTCCTTTCCGGCATCACCTTCCCCGAGCCGGCCATCTCCTTCGCCATCCAGCCCAAGTCGCGCGGGGACGAGGACAAGATCTCCACCGCGCTCCACCGCATGGCCGAGGAAGATCCCACCCTCCACCACCATTTCGATCCCGAGACCAAGCAGCTCCTCGTCTCGGGCATGGGCCAGATGCACGTCGAGATGGTGGTCGAGCGCATGAAGCGCAAGTACAACGTCGACGTGCTCGTGCTCCCGCCGCGCATCCCGTACAAGGAGACGGTGAAGGGGCGCGCGGAGGTGCAGGGCAAGTACAAGAAGCAGACGGGCGGGCGCGGTCAGTACGGCGACACCTGGCTCCGGATCGAGCCGCTCACCCGCGGCGGCGGCTTCGAGTTCGTCGACGACATCTTCGGTGGCGCCATCCCGCGCAACTTCATCCCGTCGGTGGAGAAGGGGGTGCGGGAGTGCATGAAGCGCGGCATCTACGCGGGTTACCCGGTGGTGGACCTCAAGGTCACCCTCTACGACGGCTCCTATCACGACGTCGATTCCTCCGACATGGCCTTCCAGATCGCCGCATCCATGGGACTGCAGAAGGGCTTCATGGACGCGCGCCCGATCCTCCTCGAGCCGGTGATGAACGTGGAAGTGACGGCGCCCTCCGACAACGCGGGTGATGTCATCGGCGATATCAACGGCCGGCGCGGCCGCGTGATCGGCATGGAACCCGACGGCGAGATCGTCGCGGTGCGAGCGCAGGTCCCGATGGCGGAGATGCTGACCTACGAGTCCTCCCTGCGCTCGATGACGGGCGGTCGCGGCGCCTACTCGATGGAGCCGTCCCACTACGAGGAAGTCCCCGCCCACATCGCGGAGAAGGTGGTCAAGGAGGCCAAGGCGGAGAAGGAGAAGGCGAGCCACTAGCGTCGCCCCTCCCGGATGCCGCCCCAGACCCGATACGCGAAGAGCGGTGACGTCAGCATCGCCTATCAGGTGGTGGGCGAGGGGCCCCGCGACCTCGTGCTCGTGCCGGGCTGGATCTCGAACGTCGAGGTCTTCTGGGAAGAGCCGTCCGCCGTTCGATTCCTCGAGTCGCTCGCGCGGTTCTCCCGCGTCATTCTCTTCGACAAGCGGGGCACCGGGCTTTCCGACCGGGTGCCCGACATGCCGGGCCTCGAGACCCGGATGGACGATGTCCGTGCGGTCATGGACGCCGCCGGCTCCGAGCGCGCTGCGCTCTTTGGTTACTCCGAAGGCGGGCCGCTCTGCGTGCTGTTTGCCGCGACCTATCCGGATCGCGCGTCCGCGCTCATCACGCACGGCTCCTACGCGCGACGGATCCGGTCGAGCGACAGCCCGTGGATGCCGTCCGCCGAGGAGTGGGAGCGCTTTATCGAGTCCACCGTCCGGGGGTGGGGGGGGCCGGTGGGGCTGGCCGAGCGCGCGCCCAGCCGCATGCGCGACCAGGCCTTCGTGCAGTGGTGGGCCCGCTTCACGCGGATGAGCGCGAGCCCGGCCTCGAGCGCGCAGGTGCTTCGGATGAACGCGCAGATCGACGTCCGCCACGTCCTGCCGAGCGTACGGGTGCCCACCTTGCTGCTGCACCCCACCGGCGATCGGGTGGTCCCCGTGGAGGCGAGCCGTTACATGGCCGAGCACATTCCCGGCGCGAAGCTCGTCGAGCTGCCGGGGATCGACCATCTGCCATTCACCGACAACGCCGAGCAGGTCCTGCGGGAAATCCGGAGCTTTCTCGGCGAGCTCCCCACCGAGGCCGAGTCCGACCGGGTGCTCGCCACCGTGGTCTTCACCGACATCGTCGGGTCGACGGAGCAGGCGGTGGCTCTGGGTGACCGCCGGTGGCGAGAGCTCTTGGGCGGCTTCCACGCCGCAGTGCGGCGCGAGGTCGGCCGCTTCCGGGGCCGGGAAATCGATTCCGCCGGCGACGGCGTGCTCGCCGCGTTCGACGGCCCCGCCCGCGCGGTGCGCGCCGCGTGCGCGATGGGTGAGGCGGTGCGCTCGCTGGGCGTGACGGTGCGCGCCGGCGTGCACACCGGGGAGTGCGAGGTGCTGGGCAACAAGCTGGCGGGCATCGCCGTGCACATCGGCGCACGGGTGGCCTCGGTGGCGGGGCCCGATGAGGTCCTGGTGTCGAGCACCGTGCGCGACCTCGTCGCGGGCTCGGGGCTGGCGTTCGCGGACCGGGGGCTGCACACGCTGAAGGGCGTCCCGGGCGATTGGCATCTCTTCGCAGTGGACCGGAGGGTGGCCGCGGTATGAGCTTCGTGACCCACGTCGAATGCACCATCTGCGGGAAGGCGCACGAGCCGACCCGTCTCCTCACCGTGTGCGAGGCCTGCGGCCAGATGCTGGCCGTGCGCTACGATCTCGCCGCCGTCGCGCGCGCCGTCACCAAGGACGCGCTTCGCTCGCGCCCCCCGGGCATGTACCGCTTCCGCGAGCTCTTGCCGCTCGCCGCCGACGAGACGCCGGTGACGCTCGGCGAGGGCGGCACGCCCCTGCTCGAGCTGCCGCGGCTGGCCGGGCATCTGGGCATGCGCCACCTGTGGGCGAAGGACGAGGGGCAGAATCCCACCGGCTCGTTCAAGGCGCGCGGCCTCGGCATGGCGGTCACCCGCGCCCGGACGCTCGGCGTGAAGGGCCTCATGATCCCCTCCGCGGGGAACGCAGGTGGCGCCGCTGCGGTGTACGGCGCGCGCGCCGGCGTGCCCATCGCGGTCGTGGTGCCGCGCGGCACTCCGGAGGCGGCGATCGCCGAGGCCCTGATCGCGGGCGCGCACGTCTTCACGGTGGACGGCTCGATCGCGACCGCGGGCCGTGTGATCGCGCAGGTCGCCCCGCGCCTCGGCTGGTTCGACCTGGCCACGCTCAAGGAGCCCTATCGGCTCGAGGGCAAGAAGACCATGGGGCTCGAGCTCGCCGAGCAGCTCGACTGGGAGACCCCCGATGTCCTCATGTATCCCACGGGCGGCGGCACCGGCCTCGTCGGGATCTGGAAAGGCTATGAGGAGCTGGCGGCGATGGGCTGGATCGCCTCGCCGCAGCCGCGCTTCGTCGCCGTGCAGGCGGAGGGCTGCGCCCCCGTGGTGAAGGCGTTCGAGGACAAGGCCGAGACCACGTCGATGTGGGAGAACCCCCTCACGCACGCGGCCGGGCTGCGAGTGCCCGGTCCCTTCGCCGGCCGCCAGATGCTGCGCATCCTGCGCGAGACGGAGGGCGGCGCGCTCGCGGTGAGCGAGGACGAGATCGTGGAGGCGCAGACGCTCCTCGCGCGGGTCGAGGGCATCTGGACGGCGCCGGAAGCCGCCGCGGCGCTGGCCGCCCTGATCCGCCTGCGCGCATGCGGAGACGTCGCGCCCGGCGACCGCGTGGTCCTGGTCCTCACCGGCGCCGGCATCAAGTACGTCCCGCCGCCCCTCCCCGCGGCGATCCACCTCGAGGGATCCCCCGACGAGGTGTTCGCGACCGTCCGTCGCGCCGTCGGCGCCTGAGCCGCGCGCCGCGCTCGCCACCCGGCCCTCACCGGGCGGGCGCGCTGCGACGGTCTTCCGTGTTAGCGTTGCCGATGGCCGTCGACCAGCGCGGCCGCGCCGTGCGAATTGTCCCGGAGGCTCTTCGACCGTGCCCGAATGGCTGCTGTTGCTCCTCGCCGGACTGGTGATCGGCGCCTACGGCACCCTCATCGGGGCAGGGGGCGGCTTCATTCTGGTGCCGCTGCTCCTCATCTTCTATCCCAACGAGAGCTCCGAGTCGATCGCGAGCGTGTCGCTGGCCGTCGTGTTCTTCAACGCGCTGTCCGGCACCCTCGCCTATGCCCGGCTCGGGCGCGTCGACTACGGCTCCGGCGTCCTCCTGGCCCTCGCCACCGTGCCCGGCGCCATCGTTGGCGCCCTCACGACCCCGTTGATCCCGCGCCGCCCGTTCGACCTCACCGTGGGCTGTCTCCTCGTCGCCCTGTCGATCTTCCTGGTCGTTCGGCCTCTTGCCGAGACCCGACATGGGGATGGGCGCTTCCGCATGAGCCGCCGCATGATCGATCCGGACGGCACCGTGCAGTCGTGGAGCTACAACCCCGTGCTCGGTGTGGCGGTGAGCGTGGTGATCGGCTTCGTGTCGAGCCTGCTCGGCATCGGGGGCGGCTTCATCCACGTCCCCGTGATGGTGAATCTCCTCAACTTTCCCGTGCACGTAGCCTCCGCGACCTCGCACTTCACCTTGACGGTGATGACCGCGGTCGGCTCCGTGGTGCACCTCCTCACCGGCACCCTCGTGGGCGCGGCGCCGCGGGTCGTGCCGCTCTCCCTCGGCGTGGTGGTGGGCGCGCAGGTGGGGGCGCGCGTCGCCCAGCGTCTGCACGGCGTGTGGATCATCCGCGCCCTCGTCCTTGCGCTGGCCTTCGTGGGAGCCCGCCTGATCTTCAAAGCCCTGTAGCCGCGCGACGAACGGGGTAATATCAGTCTTCGCATGCGCTACGGATTCGTCCTCGATCAGCGGAAGTGCATCGGGTGCCATGCCTGCACGGTGGCCTGCAAGGAAGAGAACGGGGTCCCTCTCGGCGTCAACCGCACCTGGGTGAAGTACATCGAGAAGGGCACGTTTCCCGACACGCGGCGGTACTTCGCGGTGCTCCGCTGCAACCACTGCGACGACGCCCCCTGTGTGACGATCTGTCCCACTGTTGCCCTCTACCGCCGTCCCGACGGCATCGTGGACTTCGACGGGGCGCGCTGCATCGGCTGCAAGTCGTGCATGCAGGCCTGTCCCTACGACGCGCTCTACATCGATCCTCAGACGCAGACCGCGGCCAAGTGTCACTACTGCGCCCACCGCGTCGAGGTGGGGCTCGAGCCCGCGTGCGCGATCGTCTGCCCGGTGCAGGCCATCGTGGCGGGCGACCTCGACGACCCGGGCACGCTCATCGCGCGCCTGGTCGCCTCGCAGCAGGTGCAGGTGCGGAAGCCGGAGCAGGGGACGCAGCCGAAGGTGTTCTACCTCGGCGCCGAGATGTCCGCGCTGGTCCCCGACATGCAGCGGCGCGACGGGCAGTACGTCTTCTCCCAGGTCTCCGAGATCCCGGCGCCCGGCCAGCGGAACCGCGCGGTGGCGCCCGCGCCGCCCGTGCCCGATGCCCCGGCCGATCTCCGCGCGCTCGCCCGCACGGTCTACGACGTCGCGCATCCCGCGCGGCCCTGGGGCGGCAAGGTCTCGGCCTATCTCTGGACGAAGTCCGTGTCCGCGGGCGCGATGCTCGTGGCCGGGCTCGGGATGCTGTCGGGGCTGGCGTCGGGCAATGCCCTCGCCGGCCGCATCGCGCCCGTCATCGCCCTGGTGTTCCTCGCGCTGACCACCGCCCTCCTCATCGCGGACCTCAAGCGGCCGGAGCGCTTCCTCTATCTCCTCTTCAAGCCCAACTGGCGCTCGTGGCTCGTGTGGGGCGGCTGGACCTTGATCGCCTACGGGGGCGTCGCCACGCTCTGGCTTCTCGCGGGGATCCTGGGGCGCCCGCAGGCGCTGGTGTGGCTGGCGGTGCCCGTCACCCTGCTCGCCCTCGCCACCGCCGGGTACAGCGCGTTCCTGTTCGGCCAGGCCGAGGGCCGCGATTTCTGGCAGAGCCCCTTGACCCTGCCGCATCTCCTCGTCGCGGCGGCCGCCGCGGGCAGCGCGAGCTTGTTGTTGCCTGCGCTCGCGCTCGGAGGGGGCCCGGGCGCGCCGTGGGGATTGCGTCTGGTGCTGCTCGGCTCGCTGATTACGCTCGCCGTGGTCCTGGAGGCGGAGATCCTCACCCCGCATGCCACCCTCGACGCCGAGCGCGCCGCGCGATTCCTCACCCGCGGGCCGCTCGCCGCCCCGCTCTGGGCCGGCGTCGCGGGGGCGGGGATCGCGCTGCCCATCGCGCTGCTGTGCACGCCGTGGCATGCGGCGTGGGGGGCGGCCGCCGTGCTCGCCCTCGCCGGGCTGTGGCTCTACGAGGACCTCTGGATACGGGCGGGCCAATCCGTCCCACTCAGCTGAGGCCGATCCCATGACCGACCGCGTGACCGAGCCCCTCCACCCCGTCGCCCGCGATCTCCAAGCTCCCGCGGAGGGGCTGCATCGCTATCCGCCCGCAGCGCTCTGGGACAGCTGGGAAGAGTTCGACCCGCGCGCGTGGCCGCGGAGGGTGAAGCGGCAGTACTCGCTCATCCCGACGATCTGCTTCAACTGCGAGGCCGCATGCGGGCTCCTCGCGTACGTGGACCAGCGCACGCTCACGATCCAGAAGTTCGAGGGGAACCCCGCGCATCCCGGCAGCCGCGGTCGGAACTGCGCCAAGGGGCCCGCCACGCTCAACCAGGTGACGGATCCCGAGCGCATCCTCTATCCCCTGCGCCGAGCGGGAGCGCGCGGGGAGGGCAAGTGGGAGCGGGTCACCTGGGACGAGGCGCTCGACGACATCGCCGGCCGCATCCGGAAGGCGCTCATCGAGAAGCGGCCGACCGAGGTGATGTATCACCTCGGGCGCCCCGGCCACGAGCTCGTCTATCTCCAGCGCATCTTCCACGCGTGGGGGATCGACGGGCACAACAGCCACACCAATGTCTGCTCGGCGTCGGCGCGCGCGGGCTATGCGTTCTGGCACGGGCTCGACCGGCCCTCGCCGGATCACGCCAAGGCGCGCGTGATACTGCTCCTGTCCTCCCACCTCGAGGCCGGCCACTACTTCAACCCCCACGCGCAGCGCATCACCGAGGGGAAGCAGGCGGGCGCCAAGGTGTGCGTCGTGGACACGCGGCTGAGCAACACCGCCTCGATGGCGGACTGGTGGCTCTCCCCGTGGCCGGGGACCGAGGCCGCGCTGCTTCTCGCCATGTGCCACGTGCTGCTGCGCGAGGGCACGTGGGATCGCGAGTTCGTCCGCCGCTGGGTGAACTGGGAGGAGTACCTGCGCGAGGAGCGTCCGGGCACGCCGGTGACGTTCGAGGCGTTCGAGAGGGCGCTTGCCGAGCTCTACGCCGACTACACTCCCGAGTTCGCCGAGCGCGAGTCGGGCGTGCCCGCCGCGCGCATCGCGGAGATCGCGCGGGAGATCGGGCGCGCCAACGGCGCGCTCTCCACCCACGTGTGGCGGAATGCCGCCGCGGGCAATCTCTGGGGCTGGGAAGTGGCGCGCGCCCTCGAGCTCCTGGTCGTCCTCGCCGGCGCGGTGGCCACGCCCGGCGGCACCGCCCCGTCGGGCTTCCACAAGGCGGTGCCGGCGCCGCCCATGATGCCGCCGCCCGGCAAGGTATGGAGCGAGCTCCTCATGCCGCGCGAGTACCCGCTCGCCTTCTTCGAGATGAGCTTCCTGCTCCCGCATTTCCTTCGGGAGAACCGGGGCAAGCTCGCGATGTACTTCACGCGCGTCTACAACCCGGTGTGGACGAACCCCGACGGCATGTCGTGGATCGAGATGCTCAACGACGAGGCCAAGATCGAGCGCCACGCCTGCCTCACGCCGATCTGGAGCGAGACCGCGCACTTCGCGGACTACGTCCTGCCGATGGGACATGCCTCCGAGCGGCACGATCTCATGAGCCAGGAGACGCACGCCGCGCGCTGGATCGGCTTCCGCCAGCCCGTGCTGCGGGTGGCGCTCGAGAAGCAGGGGCGGCGGTTCGACTCGACGTGGCAGGCGCATGAGGCGGCCGGGCTCGGCCAGGTCTGGGAAGAGGACGAATTCTGGATCGAGCTGTCCTGGCGCATCGATCCCGACGGGGCCCTCGGCATCCGCAAGTATTTCGAGTCGCCGTACCTTCCCGGCGCCAAGCTCACCATCGAGGAGTTCTACCGCTGGATCTTCGAGCACAGCGTGCCCGGTCTCCCCGCCGCCGCCGCGAAAGAAGGCCTGAGCCCGCTCGCGTACATGCGGAAATACGGCGCCTTCCTCGTGGAAGGTGGGGTCTACGCGTCCCACGAGAAGCCGCTGTCCGCCGCGGAGCGCGAGGGAGCGTCGGTGGATCCCGTCACGCACGTGGTGGCCAAGGGCGGCGCCGCGGTGGGCGTCGAGGTGGACGGCCGCGCCGCCGCGGGATTCCCCACGCCCTCGCGCAAGCTCGAGTTCTACTCGAAGACCCTCAAGGACTGGAAGTGGCCCGAGCACGCGGTGCCGACCTACGCGCGGAGCCACGTGCACTGGTCGCAGATCGATCGCGCGCAGGGCGAGATGCTGCTGCTCCCCACCTTCCGGCTGCCCACGCTCGTGCACTCGCGCTCGGGCAACGCCAAGTGGCTGTACGAGATTTCCCACAGCAACCCCCTCTGGCTGCACCCGGAGGACGCCGCGCGGCTCGGGGTGAAGACGGGGGAGCTCCTCCGCATCGAGACGGAGATCGGGCACTTCGTGGATCGCGTGTGGGTGACGGAGTCCATCCGGCCCGGGGTGATCGCCTGCTCTCATCACATCGGGCGGTGGCGGCTTCACGAGTCCACCGGCGGGGAGCGCTGGTCCACCGCGCTGGTGGACCTCACGCGGGAAGCGCCGGGGCGCTGGCGCATGCGCCACGTCCACGGCATCCGTCCGTTCGCCAGCGCGGATCCCGACTCCGAGCGCGTGTGGTGGGAAGACGCGGGCGTGCACCAGAACCTCACCTTCCCCGTGCACCCGGACCCGGTGAGCGGCCAGCACTGCTGGCATCAGAAGGTCCGCGCGGTGCGCCCGGGGGCGGACGACCGCTACGGCGACGTGTTCGTCGACACCAACCGCTCGCAGGAGGTGTTCCGCCGCTGGCTCGCCATGACGCGGCCTGCGCCCGGCCCCGGCGGGCTGCGCCGCCCGCTCTGGCTGCCTCGGGCCTTCAAGCCCGACGCCTCCGCATATAAGCTGGACGGGTGATGGCCTCCCTGCACGCGCTTCGCCGGTGTCTCCCGACGCGGTCTCTGCTGGCTCTCGTCCTCCTCGGGGCTGTCCTCATCGGCGGGCCCCGCGGGGGGCATTCCGCCGAGCCGTCGGCCGAGGCGATGGCCACGCTCGAGCTGGCGCCGCTGCCGCGCGCCGCCGCGCCGCCCTTCACGCTCGCCGATCTCGACGGCCGCCCGCTGTCGCTGGCGAGCCTGCGGGGCCAGACCGTGCTGCTGTACTTCTGGGCCACCTGGTGCCCGTACTGCCAGAAGGAGCTCCCCGCCACCGTGCAGGAGCTGGCCCGCCGCTATCGCGACCGGCGGCTCGTGGTCCTCGCGGTCAACATCCAGGAAGGGCGGGACAAGGTGCGGGCGTGGGTGAAGATGCACGGCCTCTCCGTCCCGGTGGTCCTGGATAGCGACGGCGAGGTAAGCGGGGAATATCGAGTGACCGCCACGCCCACCGCGGTGCTCGTCGATCGCGAGGGCCGCACCGTCGCCCGCGCGGTGGGCACGCGCGCCTGGATGTCGGAGCGCGCGCGCCCCTTCTGGGACACCCTCCTCGCGAATCCCACAGCGACGCGCTAGGCGGCCTTCCCGGAGGGCGCCGCCCGACCCTAGTCGATGCCGAAGTCGAACATCCGCCCGCTCGCTGTCGCGCCGCTCAGCACGACGAAGCCATACTCGCCGGGCGCGAGCGGGCTCGCGGGCGTGATGCGGTAGAAGCCATTGGCCTCACGCTCGCTCTTCACCGCGATCCGATCCTCATTGCGCACGCCGTGGCGAATGGTGCCACCGCCGGGGAAGAAGCCGCCGCTGCCCATCTTGAGGTTTCGGTCGTTCTTGGTATCGCCGGGCTTCAGCTTGACGAGCAGGGCCTCCGTCGGCGCGTAGTAGCTGTAGAACTGCGGCTGCTTCTCCGAGATGCGCGCCTCGGCCTTGCGTCCGCCCAGTACCACCTCGCTCTTCTGTGAGAAGAAGGCCACGTTGGTCTCGATCTCGATCACCTGCGGCTGGAGCTCCACGTACTTCGCGCCGTTGAGGTAATAGATCGAGTCGCGGGGCAGATTGGCCGCCGCCCCGCCGGCGCTGGAGCGCGCGGCGGAGGACACCGCGGCCGGCGGCGCGCTCTGCGAGGCGCCCGCCGACGGAGTCGGCGTGGATGGCGCCGGGGCCGCCGCGGTGGCGCCGGCCGCCTTGGGCGCGCTGACCATGGCCTCGATGATCTTGTCGGACACGCCGGCCTTCTTGAGCGTGAGGAGGGCATTGGTGCTCGTGTCGAAGTTCGCGGGGCCGGAGCGCACGCGCGCGAGCACGACCGCTTCGCTGAGCCCGCCCTTGACCATGGAGATGATCGACTCGTTGGTGAGCGTCTCCTGGGCGGCGGCGGTCAGGGGCACCATGGTGATCACGAGCAGGGCGGCGACGACGAGACGAGCGA
>Ga0207428_10000534_pt1 | contig 45338 bp, 40 predicted proteins | sample RhiMethybrSRZTD1_FD_187600 | JGI IMG/M metagenome (GOLD analysis project Ga0207428, IMG submission 187600) | Populus rhizosphere microbial communities from Tennessee, USA - Rhizosphere MetaG P. TD hybrid SRZTD1 (SPAdes) (version 3) | ecosystem: Host-associated > Plants > Roots > Rhizosphere >...
GAAAGCGCACCCTGCGCGGTCAACCTTTCAGAATTGTTACAGCCTTGGGGGACCCCTTTAGAACGTGTCTTTCCACGCTCGCAGCGCAGCAAAAACCATATCGGGCGCCGAGTTATCGGTGCCGGTCCGTTCGTCCGCTTTTTCTTTAACGGATGTTTCAGTGGCGCGCAAAAACGGGTTTGTGAGCTTTTCCAGTGCCAGTGTCGACGGCAGCGTCATGATCCCGGATTCCCGTTGGCGGGTGACTTTGGCCAGGCGTTCGGCCGTGTCCGGATTGTTCGGTTCGACGGCGGCGGCAAACTTCAGATTGCTCAGGGTGTATTCGTGGGTGCAGTAGACCAGTGTGTCTTCCGGCAACGCAGCGAGGCGTGTCAGCGAGCTGTGCATTTGCTGTGGCGTGCCTTCGAACAACCGCCCGCAGCCGGCGGCAAACAGGGTGTCGCCGCAGAACAGCAAGCCGTGATGGTAATAGGCGATATGCCCCAGGGTGTGGCCGGGGACCGCGAAGATATCGAAGTCCAGCCCGAGCACGCTGATGCGGTCGTTGTCCTTGAGCGCAACCTCCCGGGCCGGGATCGTTTCGCTGGCCGGACCATAGACTTTCGCGTCCGTCGCTTTTTTCAGCTGTTCGACCCCGCCGACGTGGTCATGATGGTGGTGAGTGATCAAAATATCACTCAGTACCCAGCCCGGATTTGCCGTGAGCCAGGCGTGTACCGGGGCGGCATCACCCGGGTCGACCACCGCGCAGCGTTTGCTGCCGTGGTCTTGTAACAGCCAGATGTAGTTGTCGGTGAAGGCGGGCAGGGCTGTGATCTGTATCATCGTCGGATTCGCCAAACGGAAATCAATGGCGCATCTTAGAACTTCCTGGCGCGTTGGAGAATGCAATGACTGATAAAGCGTTCGCACAGGCTGATCCTGACTGGCTGGCGTTGATCAGCGCCGCCCGCGAGTGGCTGGAAGGTCCGATCGGGCAATTCCTGCTGGACGAAGAGCGGCGCATGCTCGAAGACGAGCTCGGGCGGTTCTTTGGTGGCTATCTGGTGCATTACGGTCCCTCGGCCCAGACCCCGCCGTCAGCGCCGCAGGTGCAGCGCAACGTACGCCTTGGCGCGCCGTTGCCGGGGGTCGAGATTGTCTGTGAGGAGCAGGCCTGGCCGCTCAGCGAGCACGCCGCCGATGTGGTGGTGTTGCAGCATGGCCTCGATTTCTGCCTGTCGCCCCACGGTTTGCTGCGCGAGGCGGCAAGCAGCGTGCGACCCGGTGGGCATTTGCTGATCATCGGCATCAATCCCTGGAGCAGTTGGGGCCTGCGGCATGTGTTTGCCCAGGATGGGCTGCGCAAGGCGCGCTGCATTTCGCCGTCACGGGTCGCGGACTGGCTGAACCTGCTGGGCTTCGCGCTGGAGAAACGCCGCTTCGGGTGCTATCGTCCGCCGCTTGCGTCACCGGCGTGGCAGTCCCGCCTGGCCGGTTGGGAGCGCAAGGCCGGAGACTGGCAACTGTCGGGCGGCGGCTTCTATTTATTGGTGGCGCGCAAGATCGTGGTGGGCCTGCGACCGGTCCGTCAGGAGCGGCGCGAGCCGATGGGCAAGTTGATTCCTTTGCCGATGGCCAAGGTCAACCGTCGCAACATCGAACCGTAATACACACTTTTCATTTGCGGCCGGGCCTGTCCCGGCTTCGGGCGTCGTCGATCTGCGATCGGCGGGCCGGCGCATTTTCTGGATAGATTGGCATGAGCGATAGCGTAGAACTGTTCACCGACGGCGCCTGCAAGGGCAACCCTGGCCCTGGCGGCTGGGGCGCACTGCTGGTGTGCAAGGGCGTTGAAAAGGAACTCTGGGGCGGTGAAGCCAATACCACCAACAACCGCATGGAGCTGATGGGTGCGATCCGTGGCCTGGAAGAACTCAAGCGTCCCTGTGAGGTGCTGCTGGTGACCGACTCCCAGTACGTGATGAAAGGCATCAACGAGTGGATGGACAACTGGAAGAAGCGCGGCTGGAAAACCGCGGCGAAGGAGCCGGTGAAAAACGCCGACCTGTGGAAATTGCTCGACGAGCAGGTCAACCGCCACAAGGTCACCTGGAAATGGGTGCGCGGGCACATTGGCCATCACGGCAACGAACGCGCCGACCAGTTGGCCAACCGTGGCGTCGATGAAGTGCGCGGGTACAAGCAGGGCTGATTCCGGCACTACCGATGCACCGCGCCGCGGCCTTCGCAAGCAAGCCCGCTCCCACATTGATCTCCATGCGCCACAGATCCCTTGTGGGAGCGGGCTTGCTCGCGAAGGTGGCGACTCGGTGTATCTGAAAGCCCGTGCAAGCGTGATAACATCACCGCTTTTGCACGATTGACCGACTGAGAGCTGAGCACTGATGGCCACCAGATCCGTTGAGTTCTTCTGGCCACTTGTCAACTTTGTAATCAGGTGATTAGCGCGTCATTGGGCATGTCTAAAGTATTGAATTTATGAGATATGCAGCCAATCTTCATGATTCTGCTGGATGAGCTTGCAGCCTGGATGAGGCCAAAATGTAAACTATGAGCTCTTTTGGATCGCCATCGTTTACATTTTAAAAAGGCACTGCAGAATCAGCCAGCGCAATAGGTTTTCCCTTCCTCCAAACCTCCCATGCACTTACATTTGCCGCGTTTCCTCGCGAATGCGGCGGGGTGAAGATTCGAAATTTCGCTCCAGTTGACAGCTTGGTTGTGTTCGATTTAATCAGTCACTTGCATTCGGTTTCGCCACTGACGGAATTAGACTAAACGAACCATTTTTCTAGCCATGGGAGGTGGTTAACGGCCGATTTTGTTGAGAATATCGGATTGACCAGCTCTAAAGGGGCATCCTGAACCTGCCCATGAGTACCTAGCACTCTACCGAAGCACCGAAGCGCTCATAACAACACACTGCCAACACTAAAAAGGACACTGAGTACGTGGCTGAAAATGACAACATCGCTAGGCAAGCTGAAATCCTTGCCTCTGAGCTTTTTGCAGAGTTCTTCTGGGATAGGATTGGCCCAACGAACCATGATTGGCCTTGTGAGGCAACAGAAGAGCACGGTGTCACTACGCACCCCTGTGATGTTGTCTACTACTACGATGAGCCCTACTCAGCGAAGCGTACCTATGTGCATTGCGACCTGAAGAGCTACGCAAAGGGGTCGATCAAGTCGCCAGCCATCAAATCCGCATTGATTAGCTTGGGGAAGCAAACCGCGTGTGCGGACAAGAGCGCTGAATGGCAAGACAAGCACGCGCATGACGATGTGACCTATTCGATATGCGGACTGCTTTTCGTCTATAACCATGACGGCGAATACGATGCAGATTTCAATACTACGCTGACCTTTGTTGCCAATGAGAGCCTGCATCTGCCTAAGGGAAAAAAGCTCTTCGTCCTTGGGCCCAAAGAAATTTTCTGGCTCGACAATGTCAGCCACGAGATCCAGAGAATGAGAGGCAAGCGGACTCCGGAGCTGCCTGGGCCAGAGCACTGCTCGTTCTACCATCCGCAATTAGTGCGTAAAGCCAACCTTCAGGTGAAAAAAGCAAAAGGCGCAACGCTTGAGACCTTGACGTCTCCTGTGATCATCCTCGAAGCCCGAGATCCCAGGGGAAAGGCCGAACGAAAAATTGTGGTGTTCTACTCAAGGAAGGGAGAGACGACGCACGAATTCACCTACCTGATTGACATCCTTCGCAAGTATGAACTATTGGACGAGCGAACACAGGTGACCATCAAAACGCTGAACCCCGATCCTAACTCATCGCCCACGTTTCAAAAGTCGCAACAACAGTACATTGAGGGGCTAGCCGGGAGCAGCACTGACCTAGGTGAGTACGTGCTCGCTATACGATACGAGCCGATCACCGAAATCAAATCGACATACTCCTCCATAGACTTGGGTACCTGGGCATGAACGAATACCTGGATCACCTCAGCGCTAACGACAACGACATCTACGACCTGCTGATTTCCGGGAAGCAGCGAATAACAGTGTCAGTGCTGCGGGAATTGCTGCGCGATCGGGGGATATTTTGTTCCGCTAAGGACGAACGAGAGGATATCTGTGACTACATATCGATGATTCCACACGGCTTTCACGACATTGAAGCGATTGTCGAGAAGCGTGAACCACCGGGCCGTAGAGATAAGACCACGAATATCCAGTTCGACTCTGAAATCGCTTTGGACGACATTAAAGAAGCCGTTGAAAGCTACATGAAGACCATCGGCCCGAACGAGGAAGTGAAACACCGAATCGGCAGGGATGGTGGATATGTCATAAAGGTAGAGTACGACGAGTTCAACCACAACCGTGCCAAGCTTCTTCAGCGCGAACGCAATGAAGCAAAAATCGATTTTCTGGTGGAGAACGGAAAAACGGTCGTCCGACTTCCCGCTACGGACAAAGCCAAGCGGGTGGTAGAGGCCATCAAGGAATGTGTGGAACAGCGCAGAAAGGCTCCATTAGCCCAAGAAAAGGTCGAGCTGGCAGAACTCTCTACACCAGAGCTGCGGTCAAAGTTTTTCACGTCCCTGATCTCGAAGCTTCCTGGCTTTAAGCTTCGAAATGTCATGAACCTGAAGGTCTCATCCCTACGCAGATCAGAAGAAACCGATGAAAGCCTAGGCATTGATCTGGACACCGCTGAGAGCGAAGCCCGGATGGAAATGTTCGCCGTTGTACACAGCATGGCGTTGAGCGGTCAGAACTTAGTTCAATCCAAGGAATATAAAGAGCTCAGCCAGCGTGGGTTCTATATCACGCACATTTCCTGGAAATCCGAGCAAATCGAGAACCCACCTAACATCGTTCAATTCGAAGCGGGATTTGAAGACAAACACAACTGCTTGGGATTCAGGTATGGGGTGCAGGGCGAGTTCAAGTACCACAAAGGCTCACACCGCAAAGGCATCAGTCCCGTAGATGACAAGGAGCGGGCAAAGTATTTCTCCCTGATTGAGCAAACAGCACTAAAGCTGAAAAACGAATTGCTCGCCGAAACCGAGGGCTGACCGGATGCGCTACAAGTGGTTGAACGTCGAGTGGCCGTTATCTATCGCGCAGTTGGCTGCACGCATGAAATCCATGGAGTTCAACAGCACCCAACAACATGGCTTTGTTATTGATAAAATCCGTGATGACACGTTAGAGGCTAGGTATGTTGAGAGAATCAGCTATACCGACACCATCATCGACCCATTTGGGAATGAGACCAGCTTTGATCGCATGGAGTATCGGCATTCCGCCTTCAGACTCACAAAAGCCCCTCCCACCCTGGAATTTATTAACTCTCCCCGAAGCCTGCAGGCGGTGCTCAGCAGGTTCTCTGAGATATCTGATTTCACGGTGAGCATTGAAGAGCTGCAAGTCGATGTTTTGGTGTGGGCAGAAGAGTTGCTCAAAACGGTCAAGGGGGCAGGCGTACTGGATTCGATGCAAATTTCCAGGCTGGAGCTAGGGAATAAGGTATTCGCCAAAATTTTGGTTTCTGGAGAAAAGGACATCAAGGACGCCTGTGCCCAATTGATTGGTGACCGAAAGCATACTTTGGAAAAAATACGAGTCCGCCTACAGTCGCCCTTGAAAGGAACGATAGTGCTGAGCAATGGAGGGGCTGCCACTCTCAGCATTGAGGAGGTGAGCGAGCACGTGGCCAGCCTTCTCAGAGGGTCATTGAATGTAGCCCTGACTAAAGGCAAGCCGATTTTAGCTACTACTGCGTCCCATTGAGGGCAGGTATGCCAAGCCATCTTCGACGAGCCCCGGAAGGGATGTGGCTGCGCTGAGCTAGGAAAAAGAGGGCGGCCTCCCGCCCTTAATACATAAAAGTGAAGTTACTCACTCCACCTTTTTTCGCCGGATGCTTTATCGAAGTCGGCGTTTTCTTGAGAAGTCAGGTCTAGTTACTTGGACATCCAGACGATAACAGCTCGGTAATCTTCATCGCTGCAGTCCATGCAGAGACCGCGCGGGGGCATGGCTGCGAAGCCCTCTGTAGCGTGCTTCACCAATGTGTCCATTCCTTTATCCAAGCGCGGCGTCCAGGCGGATTGATCACCTTTCTTGGGAGCGGCCGGTAATTGGCCGTTGTGGCACATCATGCAGCTACGATTGAACACGGCTTCGGGCTCTTGAGCGGCCACGGCGGAAGCAAAAAAAACCAAGCAGGCAGAGATTATAATTTTTTTCAATTTTCACCCTATAAATTTGTATTGAGGTTCTACCGCCACGGTCGCCACTCAATCAGCTGTGCTGAGCAATCATGAATTGTGTTCAGATCCTGAACACGTGTGTTTTCTCAGAACGTAGTCAGGCGGTCCTATCGATCGTTTGATACAGCAGCCCATTGGGCTTTTTTCATCTTCGATGAGTCATCCTCCACAGGGCTGCTTGCGTTGATTGCGGTCGACGGGGTTCGATAAGCATGGGGCGTGCCAGCCAGAACGGCAGTTTTTGTTGAGGTGGGTGCCGTCGACTCGCCTGGTATGCGACCTGGATTTAGGTTTTTGCAGAGCTAAGGAGCGAAAGTCAGCGGGCGGCCGCGCTGTCGAGTTTCTAGGTTGGAGCAGAAATTGCACTCGACGTAATACGCACTGGACGCAACGGTGCAGATCTAGATGCGAAATTCGCGCGGGGCTTTTTGTACCATGATCAAAAAAATTACCAGTGCTGTGACTGGCGAAGCCGTTCGATGTGGCGCTTGATTCTCAGACTGATCGACAGCGAACAGCCAGAGTCTTTGTTGGCGGCATTGCGTTGGCTGTACGGCTTCGTACGTCCGCATAGGCTGGCAATCATCGGGCTCCTTGGCTTGTCAATTTGTGCCTCACTTCTAGTGTTGCTACAGCCATGGTTAACCAAACTGCTGATCGACGATGGACTGCTGGCCCGGGACTTTCCAACGTTGGTAAAAATCGCCTGCCTGATGATCGTTGCTGGCGTATTGGGTACGGCTCTTTCGGGGATCAATCGCTACCTGCACACACGCTTGTCTGGACGGATTTTGTTCTCGTTACGTGACGATCTTTATCGGCACCTGCAGACCTTGTCTCCGAGCTTTTATGCCCAGCGACGCATCGGTGATTTAATGTCACGGCTCGACGGTGATGTCGCCGAGATTCAGCGCTTCGCCGTAGACTCATTGTTTTCAGCTGTATCGAGTGTGGTCGGGCTGATCTGCGCCATAACGATGTTACTGACTCTATCGTGGAAGCTGTCATTGCTGGTTTTGGTGCTGATTCCCCTCGACATCCTTTGGTTGCGCTGGATGCGGCGCAAGGTCGAACGCGATGTACGGCAATTACGCGAGCGTTCCGCAGACGTGTCTTCGTTTATGGTCGAGACGCTGCCAGTCATGAAGTTCATTCAGGCGGCCGGCCAGCAGCAACGGGAATCTCGCCGCCTGGAGGCCTTGGGGCAGGGCTACATGCATCAATTGCTGCGCCTGCAGATTACTGAGTTTTTTACCCAGGCTGTACCCGGCACGCTGACTTCGTTGGCGCGTGCCTGCGCCTTCCTGGTAGGGGGCTATTGGGTAGTTCAGGGGATATGGCAACTGGGGGCTCTGATAGCATTTTCCACTTACCTGGGGATGGCAGTCGGGCCGGTCCAGAGTTTGCTCGGTCTATACGTCGCAATTCAACGGATGACGGTCAGTCTCGGACGCGTCATGGAGTTGCGCGGTGAGGAGCCTACTGTTGTTAATCAAGCTGTACCCAAACCGATTCCCACCCAAGGCGAGTTGCGTTTCGACGATGTGCATTTCAGCCATCCCGGTCGTTTGAGTACGTTGCGCGGCATCAAGGCACAAATTCCTTACGGATTGAAAGTTGCGTTGAGTGGCGGTTCCGGCGTCGGCAAATCAACATTGATAGACCTTCTGCAGCGGCATCTTGATCCGCAGACGGGGCGGGTGCTACTGGGGGGCGTTGATCTACGCGAGTTAGACTTGTTTGAGCTACGGCAAAGGATTGCTGTCGTCAGTCAAGATATCGTCCTGTTCCGTGGCAGCCTCGCCGATAACCTGGCCTATGCCGCACCGCACGCCAATCGGGATGCCATAACTGCGGTGGCACAGCTCGCACAGCTCGAGAGTTTGATCGCCTCGCTGCCCGAAGGCCTCGACAGCCCTCTAGGTGAGCGCGGTCAACAGCTGTCCGGCGGGCAAAAACAACGAATCGCCATTGCCCGAGCGCTGCTGCAGGACCCAATGATTCTGGTGCTTGATGAGGCGACCTCTGCGGTAGATGAAGCCACTGAGCGGGAAGTCATCGAAGCCATTGATCGACTATTTGCAGGGCGCACCCGGATCTTGATAAGTCACCGCCCGTCTACCTTGGCCCACGCAGATCTGCATTTCGAAATGGTTGATGGTGTGTTGGTATCGAAAACGGCAATGCATGAAATCTGAATGAGGATCGGCGTAGTGTTCGGCAGTACTTTCCCGTGTCTACTTATCCGATTGCGAAGTGAGGCTTTGTTTAGATGACTGACTGCAGAATTCTGATCTTGGGGGCTGGGCCTGCAGGAGCGGCAGTGGCGCTGGGGTTGCGGCGGCTAGGTTATGCCGTTTCGGTGGTCAGCGAGTGGCGGCGATTCAAAGCCCTGGAGGGCGTGTCGGTGCGTGTTCTGGAGGCGTTGCGCGGCGCAGGACTTCATCATGCTTTGATGGACGCGACATTGCCGTCTCAACGGCAGGTGATATGGAACGGTCAGCAGCACGCGCAGAACGTTGAGTTTTTATTGGACCGCCAAGCCTTCGATGAAGGGTTGCGGGAAGATTTGCGCCTGGCTGGCGTCGATTTGATCGAGGGGCGGGTGTTGAGTGTTCAAACTTCCGCTATCGGACATCACGTCGATGTCGAAGGCCATAATGCAATGCATGTGGATTTTATGGTGGAGGCGCGTGGACGTCAGGCGCCATCGCTCGGTAAAATCGTGCGAGGACCGGAGACGCTCAGTCTGCTCAATCGTTGGCAAGGCCGGCCGGGGGCTATGGCCAGCGCGGTGGAAAGCCTGGAAGACGGTTGGGTATGGATGGCTCGGCGTGCTGATGGTCAATGCTATTGGCAGTGGACAATGGACGTTGCCAGTGCTGACCTGCCTCGCAAACAGCATCTACTCGAACATTGTCATCAGAGGCGTCAGGCTTCGATCGCGGCGAGAGCATTTTTTGGCCCGGATCGGCAAATTGATGTGCAGTTGCATGCGCGTAGGAGTACCGCAATTTTAAGTCCTCAGGTGTGTGGCGATAATTGGATTCGAGTGGGCGACGCAGCGATGGCGGTCGATCCGTTGTCGGGCAACGGGATATTTCAATCGTTATCGTCGGCGTTGCAGGCACCGACAGTGATCAATACGTTGCTGCGTAAACCTGATCGAGCGGTCTTGGCCCAGCTTTTTCACCAGCAGCGGGTGGAGCAGCTGTTCTTGCGGTTCGCCAGGATCGGTCGGGATTTCTACATTGAGGAGCAGCGCTGGCAAGAACAACCGTTCTGGTTTGTGCGCCGACAGTGGCCAGACGCCGAGGCGACTCATGCAGAAGCAGACTTCAGCGCGTTGAAAATAGTGCGGGCGCCTGTGCTGCACAACGGTTTTGTCGTTGAGGCAGAGGTGGTAGTCACCACAGATCAGCCAATGGGTGCTTGGTGTGTGCAGGGGGTCGAGCTAGCGCCACTTGTGCGACGTTTGCGTTCCGAGCCCCACGAACGAGTGCTTGCGGGCTTGACCGCAGAACAAGGGCGCATGGTTCGAAGCTGGCTATTGGCTCAAGGGTACAAGCCCGCTTGATTCTGCTTGCCCATCCCTTTCTCTGAATCATGTTCGGCGTTTCAGCTCGGCGCTCGTTTATTTCATCGTGAATGTTTTTTTGATCGCTGGTTAATGCTTTTGCATGTCCAAATATCATCCCCGGCTCTTCATTAGTTGCCGAAACAATATAGTTTTTTGTAAGTAATAAGTGTTCAATTGTGGGACACGTTTTTTTGATGGTGTGCAAGTATTAGACATATTATTCAGCGTTTGTTCGTAAAATCAAATTGGCACGCCTTATGCTGGTACGAAAGGAGTTGCAGGCGCATCGCACTATCCAAGAATAATTTTATAGGTAAAGTCATGAATAAAACTTCAAAGTTTCTGCCAGAAGAGCTCTGGAATAACTGTGTTTTCGACGGTACTTGGAAAAACATTTCGCCTAATGTAAGTCAGGTTATAGAGCCCGCAACAGGTGCATCGTTGGGTTGTATCGGTATGGCTGACGCCGCGGCGGCTTCAGCTGCTGCCCGTGCAGCTCATGAAGTACAGGCGGAATGGTTTGGTACCTCCTATGAAGAGCGTTCTGCAATCATGCGTAAGGCGGCTGATATCGCAGAATTGCACTTTGGTGAAATTGTCGAATGGCTGGTTAAAGAAAGTGGTTCGACTCAGTTGAAGGCTGGGTTTGAAGCTCGCGTGACGATCAAAGCGTTGCATGAAAGCGCCATGATGCCAGGCAAGAGTCAGGGTGATGTATTGCCTAATGCGCCAGGAAGCAGTCGCCTCAGTTTAGCCCGGCGCCGACCGCTGGGTGTCGTAGGGGTCATCTCCCCGTTCAACTTCCCGCTCTATTTGGCCATGCGTTCGGTCGCGCCTGCTCTGGCCGTTGGAAACAGCGTTGTGCTGAAGCCGGATCCGCGCACCGCAGTATGCGGTGGGTTGCTCATCGGCCGTTTGTTTGAGCTTGCGGGACTGCCAAAAGGCGTCCTGCATGTTCTACCTGGTGCAGGCGACGCGGGTGCTGCGTTGGTTGATTCAGCAGATGTCGCTATGATTCAATTCACCGGATCAACCGCCGCGGGTCGAAAGGTGGGTGAAGCGGCAGGCCGCAATTTGAAAAAGGTGTCATTGGAATTAGGCGGCAAGAACTCATTAATCATTCTAGATGACGCAAACGTAGACCTCGCAGTTGCCAATGCCATTTGGGGAGCATTCCTCCATCAAGGGCAAATCTGCATGGCCACCGGTCGAATCCTGGTACAGCGCAGTCTTTATCCTGCTTTTCTCAAAGCACTGATCTCCAAGGTCGGTAAGCTCACCGTAGGTAATCCTGCAACAACAAAGGTTTCTTTAGGCCCACTCATTAATGCCCATCAACGCGATCAGGTCGCTAAACTAGTCAATCTAGCTCAGCAGGCGGGTGCGAAACTCGAGGTTGGAGGTCGCTACGAGGAGCTGTTCTTCCAGCCTACAGTGCTCAGCGACGTCAAACCGGATAACCCGGCGTTTCGTGAAGAAATTTTTGGGCCTGTGGCAGTTGTTGTGCCCTTCGACTCTGATGAAGATGCCATACGGCTCGCTAACGACACGGAGTACGGTCTGGCTGCCGGCATTATCAGCTCGAATGTTGGGCGGGCACTCAAAATTGGTGACAAGCTCCGTACCGGCATGCTCCATATCAACGATCAGACGGTAAATGACGAAGTGGTAAATCCGTTCGGTGGTTGGGGCGCGTCTGGAAATGGTACGAGTGTTGGGGGGGCTGCGAATTGGGAGGAATTCACGCAATGGCAGTGGCTGACCATCAAAGACGAAGCGACTCCTTATGTTTTATAAATGAGAGGTGATCTCACGTCGCTTGAGGCAATACTAAGAAAAACTCGCCCGTTCTAAACGGGCGTTTTTTTATGTGATGTAATTATATGTGAATTGTTGCCATTGATGATAAAAACACCTGAGAGTGTTGGGGAAGATTACGAGTGGTCAGCAAATGAATATTAGAGATATGCATGGCCTTGATGAGGTGCGGCGTCGCTTTCTGGATGGGCATTCGCTGCCAGCGGATTTGTTGCCGCCAGCTGTAGCCAGCTCATGGGAACGGTCCAGAAAAGCAGGCTTGACACCTTGGGATAAGCGTTTGACCGGACGCTTGCGCGCCCACGAATTAAGCAAACTGGATGCACGGTTAGCCGCCTGCGCTCAGCCCGAGCTAGACAGATTATGGGGAATATTTGGAGGGCAAGATTGGGCGCTCTTTTGTGTCAATCCCGAGGGCGTCATCGTGTATGCCAAACACGCGTCCGCGCCAGACGTTGTAGACCCGCTGAAAGTGGGAAAACGTGTCAATGAAATAGATATTGGAACTACTGCTCCAAGTTGCACGCTTTATGAGCAGCAGCCTTTTATCGTCTGCGGAGGCATGCACTATCTAAAAGAGTTTGAAAATTTTTTCTGTGTATCAGTTCCGGTTTTCGGGGTGCACGGGGAGTTGGTTGGCGCGATTGATATTACGGGCATTGGTCAGCGGAATGCGTCTGCTGTTTTAGAGCAGCTTAAAATCGCGGCGATGGCTATCGAAAGTAGGTTGTATTCGGGTTTGTTAGACTGCCAGATCGTAGCGCTGCAATTTGATGCCCGATTGATCGGAACTCCATTTCAAGGTCTGGTCGCATTTGATCAGGATGGAAAATTTTGCGCGGCTAATAAAGTTGCGAAAAAAATACTGGGCATTGATACTTCGACGATATTTGAATCTTCGTTGAGTTGGGAGAATTTTTTCGAACGTGGTCCCCAGTCTATAATTGTAAATGCGCCAAGCCTCATAGCTTTGAATGACGGCTCTTCAGTTTATGCTCAGTCTTTATCTTTCCCTAGTTCCTCCAAAGCGCCTGTTCGTGCACGCCATTCGGCTCATGAAATTGGACAAGATTTAGCGCTAAACCAACAATTTAGTATGGCTTCAAAAGCGTTTGCAGCAAGCATTCCTATACTTTTGCAGGGAGAGACGGGCACCGGGAAAGAAGTATTCGCTAGGGCGCTTCATGACTCGTTGAACCCTGGCGCTCCATTTATAGCCATTAACTGCTCTGCGATACCTGAACACCTCATTGAATCCGAGTTATTCGGTTACGTTGAGGGAACGTTTACTGGTGCGCGCAGAGGAGGTACCAGAGGACGTATTGAAGAAGCGAATGGTGGAACACTATTGCTTGATGAAATAGGTGATATGCCGTTCAATCTGCAGACTCGGTTACTTCGTGTATTGCAGGAAAGGGAGGTCACCCGTCTTGGTAGTTCCGAGCGCCATCCGGTGGACGTTAGGGTAATTAGCGCGACACACTGCGACATAAAAAAATTCATTCAAGATCACCGTTTCAGAGAAGACCTTTTTTACCGACTTAATGGCCTGCAAGTTAATATTCCAGCCCTCCGTCAGCGGCAGGATATAGATGGCATTATCGCCAGGTTGACTCAACGTTATCAAGCAGGTGGAATACATCCTGACGCGTGGGAGCTTATTAAGCATCAGGAGTGGCGCGGAAATATCAGGCAGTTGGAACAAGCTATTCGTCTCGCAGTAGCGTTGGCTGGCGAAGGACTCGTGATCCTTCCTGAACACTTTCCTGGCTTGGAGCAGCCTGACTGTAAACGGAGTGAAAAATCTTTGAAAGAATTTGAAAGAAAGAAAATTCAAGATGCGCTGGATGCCAATCATGGCAATGTGAAAGCTACTGCACAGCAGCTAGGCATTGCACGCGGCACTGTTTATCGTAAACTGAGGCTCGAATAGAGCGGCTATAAGAACATAGTAAAGAGGGTGCTTTTAACGCCGAATTTTCCATTATTAGAATATCGTTGCGACGATCAACTGGGTATGGCCGTTGTTTTAGTTGCCACCTAGCTACAATCCTCCTTTCTCCTCGCAGACACTCCCAGTGCTCACATAGCAAAGAAATACTCAATGAGCTTGCTGTGCTGTTTTATCTGACTTGATCCAGGCGCTCGCTCTCGCGCCTGTAGTCCCTTGGCGAAAGGTTATAACGGATTTTGAATGCTCGGCTAAAGTAGGCCATGTCCGAAAAGCCCCATTGATACGCGATTTCACTAATTTGTTTGTTTCTCTGTTCAAGCTGGCTCATGGCTCATGGCTCATGGCTCATGGCTCATGGCTCATGGCTCGGGCGCACCGCTCCAGCCGAGCAGCCAGAACGAACCGCCCAAAAGAGCTACCTTCATGGTGTAGAAGGCTGTTTACATAGCGTGGTGTAACCCCGAAGTAGGCCGCGACACTGGATAATGACATCTCGCTATCCGCTAGATAGGAATAGACGCGCTCTTTGATACGGAAAAGCAAAGCGGTCCCTCGCGTATTGTCTGGTACGGAGGTACGTCCACGATCTGCTAACGATTTCGAGAGTAAATCAAGTTGTTGGCGCTGACGCCGAATTGACCCAGTTGCCGAGATGTCACTGACCCAGTCTGAGTCCTCGAAAAACATTGCCTGTGCCGGGGTTGTGCCGATTTGAAGGTGGGGCAGTCTTGCTTCGGCACGTAGGTCAATTCGGCATCGGCCTCAACAAGCTGATGGCTTGGCTCACTGTGGAGCTGGCTGGCAATTCGTACCCCACCCGTTACCGAATAAGCACGACCTTCCTGCTCCAGCAGCGCGATGTCGCGACGTATGGTCATGTGCGAACAGCCGAACATTTCCATCAATTGATGGACGCTAAGCACCTGATGTTTGCGCAACTGTCGCAGCATCAATTCACGACGCTGTTCAGGAATCATCGGTGCACCGCTTTCGGCGGCGATGTCCTTTGGGCTAGGCATTAGGGCTCCGAAGTGAAATTTGATTGAGCGAACAGAAAAAATCCCGAAAACATTTCTGTTTCCGGGGTTTTTTATTGGTTTGCAGCGGTGATGCTAGTTGTTCCTCACTTTCCCTTAAGCGGGATGAAGAGCACGGACGTATCGACCTGCAAGGAAGCTGCGGCACGTGCAAGTGGTCCGCCCCATGGCAATAGGTTTGTCACACTTGCCGCCAGAATGACCACGCATGTCAGCGACAAGGGTTCGAGCCTTAGTCGTTTGAAGAGAGGCAGCATCGCGGTGACGGTGATCATGTAGGTTGACCGAATCTGGTCGCCTTGTATTGGACTGACGACCTCAACGCGTGGAGGCTTAAATGACGATGCCATTTGAACGGAGCAGGTCCGTCGCACAAACTCATGCATTCCTGACGGAACTTGCTCGCGACACAGAAGTGCCCGAGCGGATTAGACAACCGTTCAGTCCTGGCTGACCAAGTGATCTTGGTTTGAGTACAAAAAGGCCCTTCCAGGGCCTTCTTGCATTTCATATGAGATATGCGGTTGAGCAGCCTCATACGAATGACATGAGATAGCGTTAACTCACTGATTTTCTTCCCTCACGACAGCGAGAAGAGCCTGCAGCGGGTGCAAAATTGTCACACCATCTTTGCGTTTAACTTGGCTACGGCAAGAATACCCATCCGCCAACAGGCGCCCTGAACGGTTGAATTTTTCTACCAGCGGGCTCCAAGACTGACCGTAGATAATGTCAGACATCTTCGCGTTCTGTGTCTCGTGTCCATACGTGCCAGACATGCCGCAGCATCCGCTGGCTTGAACGTTCAGTTGCAGCCCCATTCGCTCATAGACTTGCTGCCAAAGGCCGATACTGCTCGGCTCATTTGTCTTTTCAGTACAGTGGGGAAGGAAGTAATACGGGGCGGCGTCTTTGACTCTTTGAGCCTGTGGAAGCGCACCGGCGAGCCACTCCTGAGGTAGTAATACGGTGGGTGCTTTATCGCCGCCCAGTGTCTTCGAATATTCCTGGCGATACACAAGCGTCATAGCGGGATCGAGTCCTACAAGCGGTATTTCGTAGCGCTGAAGCTGACCAAGAGCTTCGCTGTTGTAATGAGCTGCTTTTTCAAACGCTTTTATAAAACCTTGCACCTGAAGCGGTTTCCCATTGGGCGCGAAGGGGGCAATGTAAACCTGGTAGCCAAGCCTTGAGATCAGTTCGATCCAATCCGATAGCACAGGGGTTTCGAAGTAACGGGTAAAAGCATCCTGGACGAGGATTACGCTGCGAGCGCGCTGTTCGTTCTCCAGTGTCAATAGAAGTTCAGGGGTGGCGATTTCAACACCCCATCGACGGCATACAGCGTCAAAGTCCGTCATGCTGAGCAAAGGGCTATCGACCATTCCGGCCACATGCTCAAGGATGAACCGGACGGGGCTAGCACCCATGACGAAGTTGTACAGACGCGGGAAGCGTGCGATGTAGGGAATCGTGTATTCCAGCGAGCCGATCAGGTAGTCCTTCAGCGGGCGCAGATAGCGGCTGTGATACAGCTCCAGAAACCGGGAGCGGAACTCGGGCACGTTGACCTTGACCGGGCACTGCCCCGCGCAGGATTTACACGCCAGGCAGCCTGCCATCGCCTCATAGACTTCGTGAGAAAAGTCTTGCTGGCCCATTTTTTTTGCGACTGTGTTGATGGCTTGTTTTGCGATGCCTGTGACATTGCTGGTTGATCGTATTTGATCACTGGCAGCCAAAATATCAATGTCTTGCTGGCCCTGCAGTCTCAACCATTCGCGAATCAGCGAGGCGCGTCCTTTGGGTGAATGCACGCGATTGCGGGTGCCTTTCCAGGACGGACACATGGCGTCGTCTGGATCGAAGTTGTAGCAAGCGCCGTTCCCGTTGCAGTGTAGTGCGGTGTCGTAGCTGCGCCAAACCCTCTCATCAATGGAGCGGTCGAGTTCACCGCGTAACGTAACCTCGTCAACCCTTGTCAACCGGGTGTCAGGCCGCGTTTTCGGCGTTGCTATTTTACCGGGGTTGAGTTGGTTCCAAGGGTCAAACGCCGCTTTCAACTCTTGCAGGGCCGGATAAAGCTCGCCGAAGTAGTCGGGCACGTATTGGGAGCGCAATCCCTTCCCGTGCTCGCCCCAGAGCAAGCCGCCATGCTTTTGCGTCAAAGCGGCGACGGCGTCGGAAATGGGACGGATCAGGGCTGCCTGGGCCGGGTCTTTCATGTCGAGAATCGGCCTCACATGCAATACACCCGCGTCGACATGGCCGAACATTCCGTATTGCAGGTCATAGCTGTCCAACAGTGCACGGAATTCCTGGATGAAATCCGCAAGATTCTCAGGAGGTACGGCGGTGTCTTCCACAAAGGGCTGCGGCCTGGCTTCACCTTGGACGTTGCCCAGCAACCCAACCGCCCGCTTACGCATCGCATAGACGCGCTTGAGTGCATCGGCGCCTATGGCAAGCGTATGGCCCAGGCGCAACACGGAGGTGTCGCGCTGCAAATGCAAGACAAAGTCATGAACGCTCTGCTGGACAGTGGCTTCGTCGTCCCCGCTGAACTCAATGAGGTTGATGCCCAAGGTGGGTGTATCTGGATCGTCGGGAAAGTATTCAGCAACGCCGTGCCAGACAATGTCCTTCATCGCAAGCATCAGGACTTTTGAATCCACGGTCTCAATCGATAAAGGCTTGAGCAGCATTAACGCTTTCGCGTCGCGCAGAGCGTCCATGAAGCCGGCATACCGCACGTTGACCAGAATCGAATATTTCGGAATCGGCAAGACGTTGAGTTTCGCTTCAACTATGAAACCCAGGGAGCCTTCGGAGCCGCACAGCACACTGTTGAGGTCGAACCGATCACTCTGTTCGCGAAGGTGTGCCAGGTCATAGCCGGTGAGGCAGCGGTTTAATTCAGGGAAGGTTCGTTCAATCAGATCGGCCTGATTATCCGCAATGTCGACAGCGCATCGATAAACCTTACCAATCCGATCTCGACGCGCAGTCTCTTGCTCCAGAACGCTTTTACCCACCGGAGCGCTGTGGAGTAACTCCCCCCCAAGCAATACAGTAGAAAGCTCCAGGACGTGGTCACGGGTTTTGCCGTAGGTGCAACTTCCTTGGCCGCTGGCGTCGGTGTTGATCATGCCGCCAATCGTTGCCCGGTTGGAAGTGGACAATTCCGGCGCGAAGAACAGTCCGTAGGGTTTAAGCGCAGCATTTAACTGATCCTTTACCACGCCACTCTGAACGCGCACCCAGCGCTCTTCAGCATTGATTTCAAGAATGCTGTTCAAGTGACGTGACAGGTCGACGACGATGCCGTCGGTCAGCGACTGGCCATTGGTACCCGTTCCGCCACCTCGTGGTGTCAAGACAATAGCTCGATGCTCGGGATCAGCCGCCAAGGTCGCGAGAATCTCTACGTCCTTAGCATCTACGGGGAATACGGCGGCTTGAGGTAGACGCTGATAAATCGAGTTGTCTGTTGCAAGCACCATCCGCTGGCCATAGCTGTAGGCGATATCTCCCCGGAAGCCCGCTATAGTGAGCTGCTTCAGAAATTCGTCGTAGTTCACGCTTTGATTTTTGGACGGAGGCAACCGGGCGATCATGATAAAAACTCCAACCGGCATGCGGCTTTTCTGACTGACTACGTGTTGGCGGTAGGGGAGGCGATGCCCGTGGGCTTGTTTGGACGATCAAGTGACATCTAAGGGAGGCTTGATAACACCTCCCTTACAAACGTCGACGACCCTCAACGAATGCTCGCCCTGACTTTCTCTCTAAAACTATTCTCGATCCCATCTTGGATCTTGAGCTTGCCGGCGAGCGATGGAACCAAGTGGCGGCTGATAACGATGATTCCGTCTTTGTCCCCCAAAATTGCGTCGCCTGGGTTGCACACTACATTGCCGCACGCGACAGGCGCCCCGACCTGTCCCGGGCCGTACTTGGATGGGCCGGCTGGATTCACAGCCCGCGCATAGGTCGGCAGCCCCATGACGCTCAACTCCTCCACATCTCGAACTGCGCCGTCGATGACCACAGCTGCGACTTCGCGGGCAAGACAAACCTCACCCAGCAGATCACCAAAAACAGCACGGTTAGTTTCACCGTTGCCATTAATCACGAGAACATCACCTGGCTTGGCATCGTCCAATGCCCTGTGGATGGCCAGATTGTCACCTTCCCACGTGAGGATAGGTAGTACCGTTCCGTAGAACGAAGCTTTACCTGCAACATGTTGGATAGCGGAAGCCATCATTCCCATGCGCTGTAAAACATCGCCAATTAGCGCGACCGGGTAATGAGATATCTCTTTAATTTCTTTAAGGGATGCGCGTTCCCAATCTTCGCTCACGGTGATGCTTTCATCAGATACATTGATAAACATGGTGACCTCGGCGTGACTCGTTTGGAACGCTGTTAGTTGAACGTCTTGGAGACAGGTTTGTTGACTGGGTGCAGCGGCGCTTCACCGCGCAAGACTGCAGAAATTGCTTCTACAGCGCTCATGCCAACGCGCAGCAAGGACTCATTGGTTTGCCCTGCAACATGAGGTGTTACGAGCAGGTTAGGCAAATCGGAAATGGGGAATGTATTGCAGCTAAACGGAGTAATCATGTCGGTGTTTTCCGCAGCCAGCACGTCGACGCCCGCACCACCCAGCTTGCCGCTGCGCAGGGCTTCAGCAACCGCCGCTTCATCAATCACTCCTCCTCGGCTGGTGTTGATCAAGATGGCGCCAGTTTTCATCTTTTCTATTTCAGCCCCGCCAATGAGGTTCTCAGTGCCTGGCTGCAGGGGTACATGGAGGCTCACCACGTCTGCCTGAGCCAACAAGGTATCGAGATCTACCAAGCGTTTATCGAAGCTCGAATCATAAGCCGGGTCAGTCGCCAGAACCTTCATGCCGAAAGCTTCAGCAACTGGCGCAACGTGCCGACCAATGTCGCCAAATCCAATCAAGCCCAGAGTGCGACCCTCGAGTTCGATACCAGTAAGGGATAGTCGATCGCCTGCCCAAATACTGCTACGGGTTTGATCCGTAGCCAGTTGAATCTTGCGGCTGATACCCAGCAACAGAGCAAATACATGCTCCACAACACTTCTTCTGTTCGCGCCTGGCGTGTTAGTTACCCAGACACCGAGCTTGGCGGCAGCTTTGTAGTCGACGTTGTCGTAACCTGCACCATGGCGCGCGATGATTCGCAGCCTGGGAGAGGCCGCAATCATCTCTGCGGTCAAATGGCCGCCTCTGAGAAAAACCGCGTCTACCTGATTCTGAATCTCTTGGTAAGTGACTGCATTGGCGCCGTAGCCGAGTCGTACCTCGCCGAAGGTAGAAAGCTGCTGCAGGACGTCTTCATGGATCGGGCTGGTGACATAAATTAAAGGCATGATTTGAACTCAAGAGAATTGATGACAGGTGGAGTCAGCAGGGGCATTTTTGCGAACGGTCGAAATGACGATCAGCCCCATCACGCCTGCGGCGCACAAGATGAAGGCAGGCGTAAATTGATTACCGGTTGCACCAATGAGCCATGTCGCCAAGAACGGGCCAGCTCCTCCACCAATCACGGCTCCCACGCTGTGCCCGAAAGCGACACCTGTGTGGCGGATATGCATTGGGAAGAATTCAGGCATCACTGAGTAGGTGCCGGCTTGGCAAAGCGCGTACGGAATCATGCCCAGTGCCAAACCTGCGATTGCGAGATTGACCGAGCCTTGCTGCATCAGCATGAACGAAGGGATCGACACTACGGCGTAGGCGATATAGGAGTAACGCAGGATGGCCCTTCCACCTTTATAGGATCCCAGCTGACCAGCGAGTGGGATTAGGAATGCGGCCAAAATCACAGCGATCAGGACGATGGTTGATGCCTGTCCCTTGGAGAACCCGAGAATCGAACTGAAATACGCGGCGATGAATACGGTGCCGATGTAGGTGCCAACGTTCTGTACCAACGCAATCAAGATTACCTTGGTCAGAGGCATCCGATAGTCGCGAATTAATTCCTTGAACGGCTGGCTTTTCTTGACTTCAGCATCGTCTTTCTTGGACTCGAACTCTGGACTGTCCTCAATGCTCAGCCGCATGTACAAGCCGATGATGCCGAGAGGCAAGGCCAGCAGGAACGGAATGCGCCAGCCCCAGTCGAGCATCTCAGGATCAGTGAGAGTCGCTGCGGCAAGACCAGCAATTGCTGCGGCGAGGCCTTTGCCGAATTGAGCAATGGAAGGCAGGAATGAGATGTACAGCGCTCGCCTCGAAGCTGGCGCCCATTCACGTATGTAGCTCGCTGCGCCACCGATCTCTCCACCGGCGGAAAACCCTTGGAGCATGCGTAATGCGACCAAAAGGATGGGAGCCCACACACCAATCGTCGCGTAGCCGGGTAGTAGACCAATTAGCGTGGCCGCAGCACCCATCAAGGTGATGCTCGCGATCAAGCTTGCACGTCTACCAACCTTGTCACCAAGCCAGCCGAAAGCGATAGCCCCGAGAGGCCGTACCAAAAATGCGGAACCAAACACAAGGAATGTGTTTAGTAGACCCGTTGTCGCATCGTCCGCAGGAAAGAAAACCATTGCCAGGGTCGCAGCAACGTATCCGTAAACGCTGAAGTCGTAGTACTCAACAAACGTCCCGAATACAGCTGCCCTCGTGGCTTTCTTGGCTTTCCTCGTTTGCTCCGTTTCTTCGGCAGGCAGCATAGCAGTCTCCGCCATCACGTTATTGTTGTTCATGGGCACCTCGGAGGTTATCGGACTTTGACCATTCAAAAAATGGGACGATGTCCTGCTTTTGTTTTGTCTAGCTTCTAGAACCTCGTGATTGTTGTCAACAGTCAGGTGCAATTTGCGGTTGGGCAGCTTTTAACCCCAGAATGGGGCCCCGAAACCTCGATCTAACTAATGATGGCTCAATCAGAACGCTCTATTTCCGCTTCTACGCCCGCTACCCCTGCGTCCAGCCATACCAGGCTGATAGAGGTACTGGACGCACTTGTCAGGAGAGCGGGGGGGGAGCCATGGGGGGTTCGAGAGCTTGCGGCAGAGCTTTCAGAGAGTCGAAGTACCGTTAATCGGATTCTGGTCTCGTTGGTTGAAAATGGTTTTGCCATTGAGGCAGCGATAGGCAAATACAGCTTAGGGCCAAGGATAAGCGTTCTTACGAAAGCGCTTGGCGATGCAAGTCTGCTTCTGGGTTTGAGCGGGGCATCGCTGAGTGAGCTGGCTGATGCTTCACAATGCACTGCGCTCATCTCTGTGTACTGTCGTCCGAGTAACGGTTATTTCATAGCTGCCTGCCGCGAAGCCAAAGCTACGCTCACATTCAGGCCTGAACTGGGCGTGATCTTTCCACTGACATTCGGGGATATCGGTCGCCAGTTTGCTGAATTTATCGAAGCCGATTCATCACCTTCAAATGTGCAGGGTAACGCTGATGCAGACTGCAGTTCGAGGGCTCACGATGCCCTGGGATTGTTATCAGAGGCAGAATTTCCCGGCGCGTTATCGATTGCCACAAGGAGTCTTGCGAATGGGCTGGTCGTTTCAGTTTCTGTGCATTCCGTTGGTAGCGTCGGGTCAAAAAAGACCTCGCAAATTGATGCACATGTACAGCGAGTCGCAGAGCAGATAGAAGTGGCTGTAAAGTCTCGAATGCTGGGCAGCACTCAGCGCGCGCCGGACATATTGATCGAGGAGACGAAGTCCACCGTTACTCGTCTCGAAAGGCTTTTACTGTTGGCCTGCGCATTTCCGGATGGGCTGAAAAACTCTGTGGGGTTGACTGATCAACTCTTATGCAATGAGGCGACTGCCAAACGATTGATTCAATCTGGCGTCCAGGCGGGGATTGTTAGTTTATCTGGCTCAACCTTGTTTCCTGGTTCAAAACTCTATCAATGGGCGTCCAGGATTGGCGGCGATCACCGCAACCTTGCTGATCTCACCCGGCCAATTTTGTCAGGATTAGTCCAAGAGACCGGCGAGACAATCGCGTTTCTAGCCTATGACGAAACCACTGAGAAAGCTGAGTTTCTTGACGTAATTCAAGGATGGCGACCGATTCAGTACAAGCTGCAGGTCAACGTGGAAGTACCGCTTTATGCCGGTGCAGCTGGTAAAGCTGTATTAGCTTTCTGTGATCAAAAATTAGTCGATTCCATCGAGCTTGAAAAAATTACAGAGGCAACCATTACCTCTCGTGAGGTGCTCAAGGCGGAGTTGAAGGTCATTCACGATAGAGGCTGGGCCACAGGTGACGGTGAGCGTGTAATCGGCGCATTCGGCTTGGCTGTGCCATTTTTTGCAGACGGTAAAATACGCGGGTCAATTTCGGCCACGATTCCTCAGTACCGCAAAGATGAGCGTGATCTTCCATTGTTAACTCAGCTGATGCGCGAGGCTGCTAAAAAGATAGAGCGACTTCTATCTTTGGGTGTAAACCTGGAACGATGACCTAGGCTCTGTACGAAATCCGCCGAAACTTATTTGAATCCCACAATCGTCCAGATTCAGTAGAGTCCGCGTCCATCAAAGGCAGGAGCCCACGATGGCCAAACGGTACGAACTCCCCGATGCAGCCTGGGATCTGGTTGCGGATATCTTCGATGAACCTCGCCGTAGCGGGCGCCCCGAACAGATGATCGCGTGATGCTCAACGGCGTCCTTTGGGTGCTCTGTTCTGGCGCTGCCTGGCGCGACATGCCAGAGCGCTTCGGCCCCTGGTCAACGGTCTATCAACGTTTTCGTGACTGGCGTAATCGCGGAACGTTTGACCAGATGCTCAAGCGGCTTCACATCAAACTCAATGAGCAAGGGTTAATTGATCTGCAGACCTGGATGATTGACTCCACGGCAGTACGCGCAACCCGGGCCGCTTCTGGTGCCGGGAAAAAAGGGGGCCTGAAGAGCCGCAAGATCACGCGCTCGGACGAAGCCGGGGTGGCCTGACTACCAAAATCCACATGCTGTGCGATGCCAACGGCGTACCACTGAAATTTCTATTGTCGGGCGGGCAAGCCAGTGACATCGCATATGCCCAGCCGTTGCTGGATGAGGCGTACATACCAAGCTTGCGCGGTCGACCTCGCAAACGCTGCCGATGGTTGTTGGCTGATAAAGGCTATGACGCCGAAGCTTTGCGCCGCTACTGCGACCGGTATCGGATGCAGCCTGTGATTCCTCTGCGCAGCATGAAGCGTAAACCTAAGCCGGGGTTGCCGAGACTGTTTGATCGTCCCAAGTACCGGCAGCGCAATATCATTGAGCGCATGTTCGGCTGGTTGAAGGAGAACCGCCGCATCGTTACGCGTTTCGACAAGCTTGCGAAAAGTTATGCCGCGATGGTCTCGCTGGCCTGCGCCATGCGGTGTTTACGACATTACTTTTCGTACAGAGCCTAGCAGGCGACTGCTGAGTCCTGGCTGAGCAAGTGATTTTGGTTTGAGTACAAGAGGGCCCTTCGAGGGCCCTTTTTCATTCGAGCAATTCTTGGTTTCTTTTCGGCCATCACGTTCCGACCAGCAGCTTACGTAGTCTCAGGGTTTGGCCCGGTTTCCGACGGCAACTGGTAGGTACATAAAATCTCAGGTTGGCAATGTTGATTTCTCTGACCCCATCATGATGAGCACCAGTTAAACGATAATTTCCAGACGCAAGCGTAGATTCCTTACGTACTCTCACGACAGATTGGCTGGATTAAGTGGTGTATCAATGTCTTTAAAGGCTCTTCGCTCGCTCATCGCCATTGCCAAGCACGGCAGTTTTGTCAAAGCTGCGGATATTCTCAGCCTTACGCCATCTGCCATCTGCCATCTGCCATCTGCCATCTGCCATCTGCCATCAGCCATCAGCCTCCAGATAAAATCACTAGAGGATGAGCAGCGGGTCTCTTTGTTTGATCGCAGCAGACGTCAGGTCACTCTGACAGAAGCCGGACAGCTCGCTCTAGTCCAGGCGGAAGTCATCCTTGCTCAGTACGACGACATGGCCAATCAGCTCTATGTCGGCCCGGGATTGAGCGGCAGATTGAAAATTGGAGCTATCCAGACGGCCCTTGCAGGCGCATTACCTGACGCGCTGGTCTGGATCAAAAACCATCATCCCAAGCTGCACATCAGTGTGGTATCCGGCATGTCCTCTGAACTCGCTCTGTCGGCGCTGATTGAAAACTGACCCACCCTGCTGATTGAAAATTGACCCAGGGCGGATTGCTGATTTTGGCATCAGCAATTGTGGATAAGCTCAGCAGTCGTGTACCGATGGAAGAGGCACTAAGCCCCACCGCATGTGGGCATGCGGCAGGGTATTTTCGGTGCTGTCAAAACAGCTCATCGTCCTCGGCAGCATCATCGTCTTTGCGCTTTCGTTCACGTGATTTGATCTTGGTCTGGGCGACCAAGCTGCTGTGTTGCAAGCGGTAGGACTCGTTGCCCGTTTCGACGATGTGGCAGTGGTGTGTCAGCCGATCCAGCAACGCGGTGGTCATCTTGGCGTCACCAAACACACTCGACCATTCCGAGAAGCTGAGGTTGGTCGTGATCACTACGCTGGTGCGCTCGTACAGCTTGGATAGCAGGTGAAATAACAGGGCTCCACCGCTTTGGCTGAAGGGCAAATACCCCAGCTCATCGAGTATCACTAGGTCTGTTCGTAACAGCCCTTGAGCGATTCGGCCCGTCTTGCCGTCATACTTTTCACGCTCTAACAAATTGACCAAGTTCACCGTGGAGTAGAAGCGCACGCGTTTGTGTTGCGTCGTGATCCCGGACACGGCCAAGGCAGTAGCTAGGTGTGTTTTGCCTGTTCCAGGCCCGCCAATGAATACGACGTTCTGCGCGGCATCAGTGAACTCCAGGCTATGCAGTTCCCTGACCAAGCGTGCGTCTGCGCTCGACGCACTAAAGTCGAAGCCTGCTAAATCACGATGCATGGGGAGTTTGGCCATGTTCATCTGGTGGTTCACTGAGCGCAGCGCTCGATCCGCATGTTCTTGTTGAAGAAGATGCTCAAGCAGCCATTTCGACGAGATCGTTGAAGATTCGCCTTGCGAGGCCAGTTCTTCCCAGGCGCTGGCCATGCCATGCAGGCGCAGTTCTTTAAGTTTCGCCATCAGATCACGCATTGCGAGTCTCCTCATCGGTGGTACGGAGCCGGTCGTAGCATGCCGTATTGGCGACAGGCGCTATCTTGAGTTGAAGGCTGGTTTCGGCGGACGGAGGCGGTGCTGTCGATGTCAGTCGAGCCAGGACATTCATGATGTGGTCAGCGCTCAAGCTGCCTGATTCCAGTACCAACTCCACTGCCACCAACACGGCATCGAGCCCGGCGATGGGGACTGCCGCCAGTACATGCGTCATGACTCGATCACCGTTGGTGTGACGCCTCAGACCGCGTTTTAGCTGTTGCAACGGTTTCGGCAGATCGGCAAACGGAGCACCATTGCGCAGTGCGCCGGGCTTGCGTTCGATTAGCGGGATGTAATGCTGCCAGTCAAAACTGACCTGATCTCGATCAAACAGGCGCTCATGACTGGCAATCGTCGTTTCATCGGCGATGACTACAATCCGGGAAGGATACAGACGGCTGCTGACCCACTGGCCGACCCGCTCACACGGCACCGAATAGCGATTTCGCGCCACGCTGATCAGACAGGTGCTGGAGACCCGTACGGTGCGCTCGACGTAGCCATCAAAGGCCTTCGGCATCGACATCATTTCGACCCGTTCCAACTCCAAGACGTCCGCTACCGTCAGCCCGTTGTACTGCGGGTGCACCAGCTCGCTCCAGAGCGCACGACAGCGTTGGCCGAGCTAGGCATTCAGTTCCTCGAAGGTGTGGAATATGCAGTTTTGAGCATCGAGCCAGATGCGCCGTCGGCTGTCTTGGACGTTCTTTTCAACGATGCCTTTTTCCCAGCCGGAGGCCACGTTGCAGAAGTCCGGATCGAATAGGTAGTGGGCACACATGACGGCAAACCGGGCATTGACCGTGCGGCCTTTACCCTTGTTGACCTTGTCGACAGCGGTCTTCATGTTGTCGTAGATGCCACGACGCGGCACCCCACCTAACGCACCAAACGAGCGGGTATGGGCATCGAACAGCATCTCGTGGCCTTGGCTGGGATACGCAACTAACCAAAATGCGCGACTGGCGCACAGCTTCATATGGGAGACCTGGATGCGTCGGAACAGGCCGCCGATCAGCAGACCTTCTTCGTTCCAGTCGAATTGAAAGGCCTCGCCGAGTGCGAAGGTCAGCGGTACGAAGGCCCGTAACGATTTGCCTTGCTCACCGCGCCACGAGCGTATGAAGGCGGTGAGCTGGCTGTAGCCGCCGTCGTAACCCAGGGCCTTGATCTGTTCGAAGAGTGCTTTGGCGCTTCTGCGGTTGTGCTTTGCCCGAAACGAATCGGCCTTAAGCGCCTGCTCAAGCGTCTCGTGAAATGGACTGAGTTTGTTGAAGGTTGCGCACCGTTGGTACGCCGGCTGAGTGGCTTCGGGTGCTCTGACCCATTTTCGAATGGGGTTTCTCGACAGCCCGGTACGCTTGGCTATCTGATGCAGCGAGAGCTTGTCGCGGAAATACATCCGCCGGATTTTTCCCAACATTTCCATGTTGATCACCCTGTGTTCTCCTGCTCGAAAAGTGAGCAGAAGCAGTTGAGCACCTGGGTCAGTTTTCAGTCGGCAGAACAGCCTTTACTGGGTCAGTTTTCGGTCAGCGGCAACACTCAGTCCAGCTTTAGTGACGATAGTTCAATGCTGGCTGAAAAATAAGGCTAGGCACTTATTAGACTGTATCGGTGTATTTGTTGGATTGAACACCGTGTTCAGAAATCGACCACTCGCATCAGTTGATGTCACACAAAACTATAAAAAAACTATATTAAACATATAGTTATATGTGCTGGCACGAAATGTGTATTTGATCAAGCAGGCGCCCGCAACCTACCTTGGGTTTTGGGTGCCATAACTACAAAAACTTAAGTCACCATCATAAGAAAATAGCCAGCATGGGATCCGTCCCTTGTGAAGAGCCAGAGGAATTCTGATCGATGAAACCACTCCGCCGACTTGCGTTCATCTCGTGTAGTACCGTCCTGGCGCTCGCTATTGCCCCGTTCGCAGCAGCGCAGACAGGGGAACAGGTTGTAAAGACTATTTGTGCTGCTTGCCATATCGCGGCAGACGGTAGTTTGGAGCGCATAGACGCTGTGCGAAAAACGCCAGAAGCTTGGGATATGACTGTAGTTCGGATGATGCGCAATCATCATGTTCCGCTAAGCCAGGATGATCGTACGGCGGTAGTGAGGTATCTAGCCCAGACGCGCGGATTGAGCGTGAAGGAAACAGAGGGGCGGCGTTACATCCTGGAAAAGGAACCGGTAGCGGTGGACGTGGCGCCCAATCAAATGATGACCGAGACCTGCTCTAGATGTCACTCCTATGCTCGAGTCGCGTTACAACGGCGAACCCCAGCAGACTGGGAAAAACTGCTCAACTTCCACCTTGGGCAATTCCCGACACTAGAACTTCAGGCAATGGCGCGTGACCGAGATTGGTGGACATATGTCAATGGCCAGGTCTTGCCATTCCTGGCAAAAAACTACCCGCTAGGTCAGGCTCCCAAGGCAGCGGATACCAAGTTGGGTGAGAGTTGGATTGTCGCAGGTCACCAGCCAGGAAGCGGAGACTATTCTGGAGTACTGTCATTGAAGGCTGCGCAGGAGGGCTACGATGTTTCAATGACAATTGATAACAAGGACGGCGCTACAACCTATCAAGGACGAGGTGTGCTGCTTGGTGAGGGGGAGTGGCGTGCTACGTTAAGCGACGGCAAGCAGGAAATTCGTCAGGTGTTTGCTTTGAATGCCGACGGATCACTCTCAGGTCGTTGGTTTGAAAAATCCAATGAAGTTATTGGCGGGCGTTTGACAGCTTCTCCAGCCAATGCGCCGGCTCGCATTCTTTCTGTTAGTCCTTCTTACCTCAGAACTGGCGGTGAGAGTGAGATCACGCTTGTCGGCGTAGGCTTGTCCGGTAAGCCGGTTCTGCCGAAGGGTGTCGCAGGAACAGTTGTTTCTCAGAGTGATACCAAGGTCGTGTTGAAGCTTTCCGCAGAAAAAGCACTGGGGGCTGTGAAGGTCAGCGTCGGCAAGGCAAGTGCGCCGCTCGTGGTCTTTTCAAAGCTTGACGGTGTTCGCGTAGAGCCTGAACAAACTATCGCCCGGGTGGGTGGCAATGGCGGTCCTATCGCAAAGGTTCCCGCGCAATTTGAGGCAGTAGGCTTCCTGAACGGAGCTGACCGGAAACCAGGAACGGATGACGACATTCGTGTTGGTACATTTAGCGCATCGTGGGCCGTAGATAACTGGGACGAAGGCGCCGCCAAGATGCAGGACTCCAAGTACGCAGGCTCCATCGAGCAAAACGGCCGTTTCACTCCGGCGGACGCCGGTCTCAATCCTGAGCGGCCGATGTCCACCAACAACCTTGGCAATCTCAAGGTAATCGCCACAGTTGACGATAACGGCAAACCTCTGCCGGGCGAGGCTCACCTCTATGTGACCGTCCAGCGTTTCGTCGACACCCCTATTCGTTGAGGCTCCCATGACAGCGCTTACTCTTATTCGACATAACGCGCATCAAATCAATGTGGATGGTCATGCGATGATGATGCATGTCCCCAGTAGCAGCCTTTTCGAGCTTGATGGGGTGGGGCGCGATGTATATGACTTATTCAGTCGCATCGACCGCGTTGACAGCGATGTCATGCGCACCGAACTTGGTTCGCGGCATTCCGTCGAGAGCCTTGCGGAGTGTGTCAGTAGTTTTATCGATCTGGATATTTTGCGTGAGACCGGCTCACCAGAATTACCTCGTGCCATTGCTAAAGTCGAAGAAATTCCGCTTTCGACAATCGTTCTCAATGTGAATACAGGCTGCAATCTTTCCTGTACTTATTGCTATAAAGAAGACCTCACGACCCCTTCCAAGGGCGTAAAGATGAGCTTCGATATAGCCAAGGCTTCGTTTGAGATGTTGCTTAAACAGGCCAAAAATCGAGACCAGGTCAATCTCGTTTTTTTTGGTGGTGAACCGCTCTCCAACTATGCGCTTATACGCGAAATGGTTCCCTATGCCGAAGCTAGAGCCGCGGAAGAGGGCAAGAAAATTGATTTTTCACTAACCACTAATGGCACTCTTTTAACTGAGTCGATGGTTGATTGGCTCAACGAGCATCGCTTTGGCATAACTGTATCCATGGACGGTCCAAAAGCTATGCATGATGCAAACCGTATTACGGTGGGCGGAAACGGAACTTATGACGTGGTGGCGGGCAAGGTACGTATGTTGCTCTCGCGATATACCGCACGCGCTGTAGGTGTCCGCGTGACGCTTACCAGGGGAGTTACAGATGTGCTCGGCATCCATAATCATCTGAAAAATGATTTGGGTTTTGCTGAAGTTGGATTTGGGCCAGCTACTTCAGGTCCAATCGCATCGTTTAACTTGGATAACGATGCTTTGAAGCAAGTGTTCAACGACATGAAAACGTTGGGTCGGCGGTATGTCGAAGCGGCCTGCCGTGGTGAAAATATCGGCTTCTCAAATATGCACCAGTTATTAACAGATATCGCTCAAGGTACTAAAAAAGTAGTGCCCTGTGGTGCCGGCTTGGGACTGCTGGCTGTCGACAAGGATGGCGACCTCCACTTATGCCATCGCTTCGTTGGGTCTGACCAACCGACTTACGGCAACGTGGATCGCGGTATCGATGTTCCGAAATTAGCTGCGTTCATTGAGGGCGCTCAAGATCGTAGTAGTTTCGGCTGTAAAACCTGTCGAATTCGCTCAATTTGTGCGGGAGGGTGTTATCACGAATCTTATGCGAAACAAGGTGACCCGTTTGCTCCTGTTTATCACTACTGCGATTTGCTGCGCGACTGGGTTGATTTCGGAATCGAATCTTACGTGCGAATCATGAAAAACAATCCTAGTTTCTTCCGTAATCATATCGAACCACGGAGCACCAAAGTATGAAACATCTCACCCCAGCCAATGCCAAGGCCAAGATTTTTGTCGAAGCCCACGCCGAAGGTCGTGAGGAAGAAGTTGTGGCAATGAATGCCCTGGTCGGATGTTCAACTTCCTTTGACCCGGGATGGGAGATCGACGGGTTTGGTGGTGTTTCCAACCTGTGTCAACCGATGGAAGCAGATCTGTACGCTTGTTCCGACCCCTGCTGGTGGCCAGCACAAGTACCCGACACGATGTCCACTTATCCTAACTGGGGTAAGGATACTGCAGACCCCACTCAGGATTGGCGTAATTTGAATTCCGTTTTCCCCGAATCTAAGGGCTAATAATAATGATAAAGTCAATATGTTTCGCTGCGCTATCGATGGTCGGTGCAATGGGCGCCACCCCTGTCATAGCCAAAGATTTCTTGTCAGTTGTTGCACACCCTGACAAAGTATTCATTGTTGATATGGATAATCGGCAGATATTGAAAAATTTTGTTGTGGAGAATAGTGGCGCTACGCCGATTGTTTCTGCGGTAAGCCCTGATGCCAAATATGTATATGTACTCGCGAATGGCGGTCAAAGTGTTGTCAAGATGGACATGGAAACAGGTAAAAATCTGCTCCGTTTGGATATGAGTAAGGCCGATGAACGTGTGTGGGCTACCTGGGGAATGAATCTCTCTCCTGACGGCAAAACCATCGCCGTTTATCAGAACCCGGTTAAACACCTTCGTAATGAATTCAAGGTCCAGCCTACGCGTATCGCATTATACGATGCAGAAACATTGACGTTGAAATTTACAGCGCCTGCTCCTCGGCAAGTCACAATGCTAATGTACTCGACTGACGGCAAAAAAATCTTTGCTCTCGGCAAAGACTTGTATGTTTTCGATGCAGAGTCTGGAAAACAACTGGATGAATTGCCCATTCAAAAATGGTCGCAAAAGGAACACTTTCCTCCGGATATGTTGAATGTATGGTATCAATACGATAACTCCCAACTCATGATTGCGCCGTACTATGTAAAACTGCGCAATAAAGATCCAGCTTCCCCGGATGCCTTTCAAACCGGTCTGCTGACCCTTGATCTGAACCAGGGGAAGATACAAATGAACGACATAGAACCTACCCAGACTATTTATTTTTCGATGGCTGCTAGCCCGGATCACAAACGTGCGTATGCAGTTTATAATGTGCTGCAATCTTTCGATTTGGCCAACAGTGGTAAACCTCTCAAGCAGGTAAATCTTCCTCATACGTTCTATTCTGTAGCCGTTAGTTCTGATAATAAATATGTTTGGATTGGTGGCGCAGGCGGTGATTTACTTGTCTATGACGCTGCAACATTGGAAAAAGTGGGAGAGCTGAAGCTTCCTGGTAATGCAAACATGTCAAACAACTCGGCTTTGCGATTGTTCACGGTTCAGTGATGGTCATTCGTATTGGTGTAATTGATAGCGGAGGACCTTTGACAGAGATCGAAGGTTCTCTGGCTTTTCGAGCCGATGGCGTCGTCGAGCCGTGCGTACCGGATCGCCTGGGGCATGGAACTAAAGTCGCTGAGGTGATTCGCAACAGCTGTAGTGCTGTTGTGATCACTCACGCACAAGTGTTTCACGAACGGCCAGTTACCTCAGCTCTTCAGGTCGCTATGGCCGTCGACTGGTTTGTTTCACGACCACCGCCTGATCGGGTGGACATCATCTGCATGAGTTTGGGATTAGCTGCTGATCGTGTGTCGTTACGCGAGGCAATCCATAGGGCCAGTAGGCAGAAGATGCTAATTGTTGCGGCTAGTCCGGCCCGAGGTATCGCTTGTTATCCGGCTGGTTACGATAGCGTGATTGGTGGTACCGGCGACGCGAGATGTCAGTGGGAACAACTTTCGCGCCTGGGGCCTCGTTTGTTCGGAGCCTGGAGTAACTCTCCCGAATATGGCGGAACGGGCATGGCTGGGGCCAGCTTGGGAGCCGCTCGCGTAGCCGGGTATTTAGCCAGGATCCTCATGGAGGAGGGGCGCGCTCTAGAGTTCAAAGAAGCCCTCTATTTAATGGGAGCGCGTTGCGATTTCTTTGGTGCTGAAAAACGCGTTAGCTGATGAGCTTTTTGTTCGCGCAGAAGTATCAATCGGAGAGTAGTCACGTTATGTGACTGGCTTGACCCTACAATAAAAATGTCCCGGGCACGGGGAGGTATCTATGCATTTTGCGCGTGTCTCCATCAAGTGGAAAATCACTTTATTAGCGGGATTTTGTTTACTTTTCACGGTAGTGCTGTTGGTGGGTACTTCCCTGTATCGCATGGATACCAGCCTGGAACTCGTAAAATCAGCTAATTCGCAGATGCTTGAGGCTGCTGCGCGTGCGCGTATGGAGGCTCGTGGACAACAGCAAGCTGAGACTACTCAGCGATTTTTTTCGGATATTTATCATTACGGCAACCAGTTCAGTCGACAAGTCCAACAGCTACGCGAGCAGGCTACCAAGCATGGGGTCGATCCCCGAGAGTTGCGCAAGGATCTGAATCAGTTGGTACACGACGGCCTAAAAGCCAACCCCTCGTTACTGAACTTGTACGTGGTGTTCGCACCTGACGCACTGGATGGCCAGGATGCGCGTTTTAGGGATGAGTCAATCTCTGGAAGTAATGAAAAAGGGCGATTTTCTTCTTACTGGAGTCAGAAGGATTCGACGGACAGTTACATGGCTGTGCCCGAGAAAATCATTGCGGATACCACGCCAATGTTGGATGGAACTCCGTTCAACTCCTGGTATAGCTGCCCAGAGCAAACGCTCAGGCCCTGCGTGCTGAATCCTTATTTCGACGACACGTCTGGCCAGCCATTGCTGATGACCACCCTTGCTTTTCCATTGATCGAAAAAGGCAAAGTCGTCGCGATCATCGGCGCGGATATCAGCTTGAGCCGCTTGCAACAGCTCAGTCTGGATGGAAGCAAGCAGTTGTATGACGGTAGGGGAACGTTGCGAATAGTCAGCTCTGCAGGACTGATCGCTGGCGACAGTCACAATCCAGGTTCCCTCGGTCGGACATTGGATAACTTCCAGGAAAGCGGAACCAGCCTACTGTCGATGCTGAGCTCCGGTAAGTCTCAGGCTGTTGATACGGTGACGAGCTTGCGCATTTTGGAGCCACTAAGTGTAATTCCTGAAGGCAAACCCTGGGGACTGGTCATAGAGGTTCCGCGAGCAATTTTGTTGGAACCTGCGCTTGCGCTGCATCAAGAACTGGATGAACGAAGCCTGAGCGGAGCTCTATGGGAAACAGGCCTTGCTGCAGCCGTTGCTCTGTTAGGTTTGGTTGTGCTGTGGTTGACCGCCCGTGGCGTCAGTAAGCCGATCTTGGGTGTGGCCAGTATGCTTCGCGACATCGCGAGCGGTGAGGGCGATTTAACCAAGCGTTTAAGCTATCAAGGCAGTGATGAATTGGGTCAGTTAGCAGGTTGGTTTAATCGCTTCCTGGACAAACTGCAACCAATAATCCGTGACGTGAAGGCGTCGGTGCATGATGCACGTACAACGGCAGACCAATCAGCGACACTGTCCGAACAAACCAGTACAGGCATGCAGCATCAGTTCAGGGAAATCGAACAGGTGGCCACGGCGTCGCAGGAAATGAGTGCCACAGCTCATGACGTGGCCAATAGCGCGGCCCAGGCTGCGCAAGCTGCCCGAGGTGCGGAGCAGGCGACCTCAGATGGACTTGCGGTGATAGAGCAAACCACGCACATGATAGATGGTTTGGCTAAAGACATGAGTCTTGCGGTAAGAGAAGTCGAAGGTCTGGCGGCCAGTAGCGGACAAATAGGTTCTGTACTGGACGTCATACGTGCGATTGCCGAGCAAACCAATCTATTAGCGTTGAACGCCGCCATCGAGGCCGCGCGGGCCGGGGATGCCGGTCGGGGTTTCGCGGTTGTTGCCGATGAAGTGAGAGGGTTGGCAAAGCGAACACAAGACTCCGTCGAGGAGGTGCGCTTGGTGATTGAGAGGTTGCAGCGTGGTACTCATGAGGTAGTGAGCGCAATGAACAACAGTCACCAACAGGCTCAGGGCAGTGCAGGGCAGGTCGAACAAGCAGTGACGGCACTGCTGCGTATCAGCGACGCGGTTTCGATCATCAATAACATGAACCTGCAAATCGCCAGCGCGGCAGAGGAGCAGAGCGCTGTCGCTGAAGAGGTGACTCGGAATGTGGCGTCCATACGTGATGTCACTGAGTCGTTGTCCGATCAGTCGAAAAAGTCTGCGCAGATAAGTCAGTCGTTGAACAAGTTGGCTAATCACCAACAAGGATTGATGGAGCAGTTTCGGGTTTAGGTGAGGGGTTGAGAGCTGGTATCTGCGGACACTACTTAGTGATGAGCGGTATATAAATTCACTGGACCGATCGGTCCATAATTGCTAAAGTGCTTCTCATGCAAAGTAGGAGTATTTGCACTCTTCGCACTAGAGCCCTCTAATCGATCATGTCAAGACCCCAGGAATTCAACACACAGGAAGCACTTCACAAGGCAATGGGCATGTTCTGGTGCAAAGGATACGAGGCCACGTCAATGGCTGATCTCCTGAGCGCAACCGGACTGAGCAAGAGTAGCTTGTACGCCACATTTGGCAGCAAGCACGAACTGTTCATCAGTGCGTTCGACCTCTATAGGCAAGAGCGTGCCAGGGACATGTACAGAGCCCTGGAGAATGGCCCGGCACGGCAGGCTATCGAGACGTTCTTCCGCCAGCTCTTTACGGACATCGGTAAACCTGGGGAATCCCGTGGCTGCATGAGCATCAATCAGGCTGTCGAGATGGCGGCACATGATCCTGAAGTTCGTCTGAGGGTTATGGATGACTTCCGTCTCATTGAGGAGGCCTTGGTGAGCACTATTGAGCGGGGACAAAAAGATTGTTCATTGGCCAGTCGGCGGAGCGCCCGCGAATTGGCCCGTCTTTTGGTTCTGGCCTTCCCTGGATTACAGGTGATGGCGCGTGCAGGATATGTAAAAGATGATCTGGAGAGTGCCCTGAATTTGCTACTCTCAAATTTGAATGGATAACCGTAGAGAATTTTTTTAGCTATTTTGGACCGATCGGTCCTTAATATAAAACAACCTGAGCCGAGGAAATATTATGCTAGTCAGACAAATACGTAATGCCACGCTGATCATCGAATACGCAGGGAGTCGGTTCCTCATTGATCCTTTGCTGGCAGAGAAGGGGGCTTATCCAGGTTTTGAGGGCACGGCTAACAGCCATTTATTCAACCCTACGGTGGCTTTAGCGGTGTCGATGGATGAGATTCTAAATGTTGACGCCGTCATTGTTACCCACACCCACCCAGATCACTGGGACGAGGCAGCCAAGGCGTTGGTTCCCAAGCACCTGCCGATTTTTACCCAGGATGAGCAAGACCGTGAGTTGATTCTGTCTCAAGGTTTCAGCGATGTGCGGCTGATCAAAGGGGCGCAATTTAACAGCGTTTCGCTGTTCCAGACATCCGGTCAGCACGGCACCGATGGCGCCATCGCGGCCATGGGCGAGATTTTAGGCGAGGTGTGTGGGGTGGTATTTAGCCATCCGAATGAGAAAACGCTCTACCTCGCCGGCGACACTATCTGGAATCAATACGTTCAGGACAGTCTGCAGCAGTTTCAGCCCGAGGTTGTCATTCTCAACGCTGGCGATGCCCAGGTGATCGGGCTCGGCTCCATCATCATGGGTAAGCAGGACGTCTACGAAGTTTTCCGTGCTGCACCCCAAGCAACGCTAATTGCCACTCATATGGAGTCGGTGAACCATGCCGTACTGACGCGCCAAGAGCTTCGTGAGTTCTCTGTGCAAAAGGGCATGACCGACCGACTGCTCATCCCCGAGGATGGCGAGACTTACAGCCTCTGATTCACCCAACCAAACACCGATTTAGCAAGGAGATAGTGGATATGTCAGTCGAAGCGAACAAAGAGTTGGTCCGCAAGTTCTATACAGCTGTTCAGCGCGAGGATTACGCGGCTGCGGCTAGCTTCTGCCACGAAGACTTTGTGTTTTATACCCAGGTGGACACGCCTATTCTTGGCTCTGCAGGTTTCGTCCAGTCGGAGAAAAAGAATTTCGATGCTTTTGAGGGTTTCAGTTTTACGATCGAGGTTTTGTTTGCCGAGGGCGATCAGGTTGCGGCCTACATGTTGTTCGATGGGCGGCAAACCGGAGTGTTTGACGGGGTTCAGCCGAAAGGGACTAGAGTGCGATTTTCCCTGATGATGCTACTCACGATTTCTGATGGAAAAATCATCGAGAAACGGGCGCATTTTGATCGAATGGACATTCGAAAGCAGCTGTCCGCAACAGCCTGAGTCTATGGTGCTCGACGACTTCATTTCTCCAGTAGTAATGAAGCGTCGAGGGGGATGTCAAAACGCCAATGTTTGGCGCTACACGATGCTAAAAACTTGCGATAAAACGCGGATATCAAGATCGTCTTGGTTCTGAAAAAAACTTGGATGTTATCTTGTCTTGAGTTTAATAGTTTCGGAGCTATTAAAAACTAAAGCTCGTTAGTGTTTTGTTTGAAGTCAAGGGCTTCGCTTGTTCGGCGGGCTGAATTTGTTCAGGTATAACTCATCAGCATGATCTTTATTGGCTGGCGAGGTTTTTTGCACTCAAAAATAAACTAACAAAAAAAGAGTGAATTACGAAATGTGCCAGTACTCAACTTGTCGTGATCGGAAATCATTAGTTGCAATCGCCTGTGCGGGGCTTTTATCTGCTGCCGCCGGACCAGCTTTTGCGGAGGACTCTCCATGGTGGGCGCGTGTCGGCCCGGGATATATCGATTACTCTGAGGACGCGACGCTTAATGCATTTGGCACTAAAATTCCCGGTGCGAACGCTGAAGCAAACAACAATACGGCGTTCATTGTAGAGATTGGGTACGACCTAACTCCTAATTGGTCGCTGGGGTTTACCTTCGGAACACCTCCAGAGGTTACGCTCTCCGGAACTGGGACTGCAAAAGGCGTGGGTACCCTGGGTAAAGCCAAGTACGCACCCTCTGTCTTTTCATTGCAGTATCAGTTCAACGAAAATGACGCATTACGTCCGTACTTCGGCGCAGGCGCTTCCTATATGCACATATTTAGTTCCAAGGATGGGGCTGTTCAAGGGCTAGAGGTGAAAGATGAGTGGGGTTTCCAGATCCAGGCGGGCGCCGAGTACTGGGTTACCAGAGAATACGGCATATTTCTTGATGTGAAAAAAATCTATCTCAAGAGCGAAGCAACGGGAACATTGAATGGTGCTCCTGTTAAGGCTGAGGTCACCTTGAATCCTTTGGTGATCCAAACGGGTTTTGTTTTTCATTTCTGATGTTCAACGACAAATCCCGCACAATAGTTTGCGGGATTTGTCGTCTTGGGGGTGACGATCACCGAAAGGGTGTGGGCAGGGTTGTAATCCTGAGGGTATAAGTTGAGTGGGTGTAGCAGGGAGCGAACCGTATTTGGTCATCTAGGTTGGTTGCCTAGTAGCGGCTGACACGCCTGATTGTTAAGTCGATGATTTCGATCAGACAGGCTTACGGTTCGCCGTTGGCAAGGGCGCCGGCTATGACCTGTTCTGGCGCGCACCCTAAAAGGTGCCCCGCTGGAGCCGGCCGAGACGTCAGGGGCAGCGGTAGATCTGTACTTCGATAAGGATTGGACGCCGCGGCGGGTGTGGGTCAGCCGCTGGAAAGGATGGCTGCGGCCGGCTCTCGTTATCGGGTGCTGGAGAGTGTGTTCACCTCCATTCGTCAGGTGATGGCCGTGCCTCGCCTGCGTGAAGCGGGTGCAGCCTATGTGAGGGCTTTCGTTGAGCGCAAGAAGGCCGAAGGCTTCGCTATCAGGGTGCGCACCGCGAGCGGTCAAGCGGCTGCTTCCGTGGTCTCGTAATGATGAATAGCACTGATTGCATGGATACTGCTGAAGGTTTGCATGTGGATGAATCGAGCAAGTTATCAAGGGTTGCTCTGGGGCGTTGGTGTATGTTTTACATGCTGGAAACGCCCCGGGCGGACCTGCGTTTTACTTAGCTTGCATGCTGTAGGAGTTCAATCAGTTGGGTATGCAGCGTGGGATCTCCGCAGGCCACGACGGTGCCGCCGTTTTGCGCCGTACTTCCATCCCAAGCCGTCATTCGGCCACCCGCGGCTTCGATGATCGGGATCAATGCCTGTACGTCATAGGGCTGTAGTGCTGCCTCGATAATCACATCGACGAAGCCCGAGGCCAACATGCAATAGGCATAACAATCACCGCCAAAACGGACCAACTGCGCCTGGCTCGCCACCTGTTCAAAGGCGTTTTTTCTTTTGACTGTGTCGAACATATCGGGGGTTGTGCACATCAGCTTCGCAGATGTGAGCTGTGAGCAGGTCCGGGTTTTCAATGCTGTACCATTGCGCCAGGCGCCTTGGGCGCTACCGAAGTATCGCTCACCGGTAAACGGTTGATTCATGACCCCTAATACCGGGCGCTGGCCATCGTTGAGCGCGATCAGCGTGCCCCACAGGGGCAGTCCGGTGACGAAGGCGCGCGTGCCATCAATCGGGTCCAGGACCCAGGTCAGTTCACTTTCTCCGGCATAGGCGGCTTCCTCCTCACCCAGTACTCCATGCATGGGGTAGCGATTGCGAATGAGTTTACGCATGGCCTGCTCGGCCGCTTTGTCGGCCGCGGTGACGGGGTCGAAGAATCGACCCCCTTTATCCTCTACTTTGATTGCTGTTCGGAAGTAGGGCTCAATGGCCGCGGCAGCAGCTTCCGCCAGTTGCTCGGCGAAATCCAAGTACTCAGTGAGCTGGTCGGTAGTGAGTGGCATCGGGTGCACCAATATACAAAGTGATTGACGAAGACATTTTGAAGTTATCGACCATGATCCAGAGGGTGCCAGATTTAGGCAAGTTGGTTGAAAGTTTCGGCTAGGAAAGGGTCATATGCGACTCTACTTCCAGTAATAAAAATTTCCCTATGGCCACATTCCAGTGGAATGATTGGCCATGCGCTAAGTTTTACTGAAAATTATGAAAGTGACTACACTTTCAGCTTCTAAGCAAGCTAGATCGATGGCAAAATTTTCCATTTGCTAAGATCTGCGCTCCTCTTGATGTAAATATTGGGCTGGGTCTCGTACGCCAATGCCCACACCTATGTCTAGGTCGCTTGGTTCTTGATCGTGGTGGCTAGGCCAAACGATGGTGCGTTTCGATGCAGGCCTTACTATGCGTGTTCCAAAGTGCTCATGCGGTGCGCTGAAGTGTTCAAGGTTTGAACATGATCCGGGCGCTGAGGTCGTCTGCGACGATGATTTTGTGTATGGCACACCTATTGCTGAAGGTTTCTGTGAGGCGACACATTGCAGTGATACGGTCTAATTATACGAAGGCATCGCGATGAGTGTATTATTTCTTACCGAGCAGAGCCTAATATTTGAATTTGCTGAGCCGCAAGATGTTTCGAACTATGTCAATAAATACATTGGCCGACATTGTATAGCTCTAACTGATTATCGAGGTGTGCGAGCTAGCTTGAGTCACCGTGCCTTGGCGGATCTCGATCTATGCCGAATCACCTACGGGGGGAGTGTAAGGGTAAGCTCGTCTGCATTGAATGATGTATATCATATCCAGGTTTTATTGCGCGGGAGTTGTTTGTGGCGTGTTAAAGGGCGTTACCTTCGTCTTCGTCCGGGTGAGTTGATAGTAATTAACCCAGATGACCCAGTGGATTTTACTTACTCTGAAGATTGTGAGAAGTTCATCCTCAAGGTGCCGTTGAAGGTTCTCGAACACGTCTGTGTTGAGCAGCGATGGGCCTACCCCAAGCACGGAATTCGTTTTATAGAGACGCTCTATCATTTAGCTGATGTTGAAGGTCTAGCTGCCTTGCTAGCCATGATGTGTAAGGAAGCCGAATCAGAAAATAGAACTTATAGAGTTGATAAAAGCTATCAGTACATTTTTGCAGCAAAAATGCTGAGCTTGTTAAAGTCTAATGTGCTTCGCCCGAAGCATAATGCAACAATCGTCGTAATGCTGGAGAAAATCGACTCGTATATTGATGGTAATATGGATGTACGTGTCGAGGAGCTAGCTGATTTAGCCGGTGTAAGTGTGCGTGTTTTTTATACACTGTTTGAGCGGCATGTAGGTGTCTCTCCAAAGAGGTATATAAGAGGCAGAAAATTGGACAGGGTTCGAGAGTGCCTGACTGATTCCGCATGCAATATTAAAAGCATAACTGAATTGGCATTTGACTACGGTTTTGTTCATCTTGGGAGGTTTGCCAATTTTTATAAGGATCGATTTGGTGAACTGCCATCTGAAACTTTAATGCGTCGGACTTGATTTGGATGTCTCGGCATGATTGTTGTTTTTAGAATTAAAGAGCTCGCTTTACTTTAGTGTAGCAAAAAACGGATGGTGATCGGCAGTAATCGGATATCCATCTGGGATGGTGAGCGCTAGTTTATGTATGCCTGAATAATAACAACGGAGGCTACGGCTATGTCCTTGGGAATCGAATACCTTAACTCTTTGCTTGAAGAAGATCGTGATAAGGGCGTCTACCGCTGCAAACGCGAGATGTTCACTGACCCTCGCCTGTTTGACCTTGAAATGAAACATATCTTCGAAGGTAACTGGCTATACCTTGCCCACGAAAGCCAAATCCCCGAGAAAAATGACTTCCTCACTACCACCATGGGGCGTCAGTCAATCTTCATCGCTCGCAACAAGGATGGGGTGCTCAATGCTTTCCTCAACGCCTGCAGCCATCGTGGCGCCATGCTCTGCCGACACAAAACCGGCAATAAATCATCCTACACTTGTCCGTTCCACGGCTGGACCTTCAACAATTCTGGCAAGTTGCTTAAGGTCAAGGATCCCGTTGATGCCGGGTACCCGGCGAGCTTCAACTGCGAAGGTTCCCATGACCTGACAAAGGTCGCTCGCTTCGAGTCCTATCGCGGCTTTCTGTTCGGCAGCCTCAATCCCGATGTAGTACCGCTGGTGGAGCACCTGGGTGAATCGGCGAAGATCATCGACATGATCGTCGACCAGTCGCCCGAAGGCTTGGAAGTGCTGCGCGGCTCTTCCTCGTATATTTATGAAGGCAACTGGAAGCTGACCGCCGAAAACGGTGCTGACGGCTACCATGTCAGCGCCGTGCACTGGAACTATGCTGCCACCCAGGCCCAGCGCAAGCTGCGCGAGGCCGGCGATGAAGTAAAAACCATGAGTGCCGGTGGGTGGGCCAAGAATGGTGGCGGTTTTTATTCCTTCGACAAGGGTCATCTACTGCTCTGGACCCGCTGGGCCAACCCAGAGGACCGTCCACTGTTCGAGCGCCGCGACGAACTGGCCGCCGACTTCGGTCAGGCCCGCGCCAACTGGATGATTGAGAACTCGCGCAACCTGTGCTTGTACCCCAACGTTTATCTGATGGACCAGTTTAGCTCGCAGATCCGCATTGCACGGCCACTCGCCGTGGACAAGACCGAGATCACCATCTACTGCATAGCCCCAAAAGGGGAGAGTGCTGATGCGCGCTCGCAACGCATTCGTCAGTACGAAGACTTCTTCAATGTCAGTGGCATGGCCACACCGGATGACCTCGAAGAATTCCGCTCCTGCCAGGTGGGCTACCAGGGTGGGCGTGGCTGGAACGACATGTCCCGTGGTGCCGCACACTGGGTCGAAGGTGCCGATGCCGCCGCCCAGGAAATCGATCTGCACCCACTGCTCAGCGGCGTGCGTACCGAAGATGAAGGCCTGTTCGTACTGCAACACAAGTACTGGCAGGAAACCATGCTCAAAGCACTCGCTACCGATCAGCAGTTGATTCCAGTGGAGACCGTTTAATGAGCATTTCTTTTGAGCAAGTGCGTGACTTCCTCTACGAAGAGGCGCGCTACCTGGACGACAACCAGTGGGACAATTGGTTGGAGTGCTATGCCACCGACGCAACCTTCTGGATGCCTGCGTGGGACGACAACGACCAACTCACCGAAGATCCACAGCGGGAAATCTCGCTGATCTGGTACGGCAACCGTGGAGGCCTGGAAGACCGGATATTCCGGATCAAGACCGAGCGGTCCAGCGCGACCATGCCCGATACCCGTACCTCGCATAACATCAGCAATCTGGAACTGCTCGAGCAAGGCGATGAGCTGTGTCGCCTGCGCTTCAACTGGCACACCCTGAGCTTTCGCTACAAGACCACCGACAGTTACTTTGGCACCAGCTTCTACACCCTTGATGTGCGCGGCGAGCGCCCGCTGATCAAGGCCAAGAAAGTGGTCCTCAAGAACGACTACGTCCGTCAGGTTATCGATATCTACCACATCTGATTGCAGCTATTCACGAGGTGCGTCATGCACAAAATCGCTTTGAATTTTGAGGACGGGGTCACCCGCTTCATTGACGCCACCGCTGACGAAACCGTGGCAGATGCTGCTTACCGCCAGGGTATCAATATTCCTCTGGACTGCCGCGACGGCGCCTGCGGTACCTGTAAGTGCTTTGCTGAGGCCGGCCGTTACGACCTGGGCCAGGAATACATCGAAGACGCGCTGAGCGAAGAAGAGGCTCAGCTCGGTTATGTGCTGACTTGCCAGATGCGTGCAGAGAGCGACTGCGTGGTGCGGGTGCCGACCTCGTCGCAGGTCTGCAAGACCGAACAGGCCAGCTACCAGGCCAGCATCAGCGAGGTACGCCAGCTATCCGACAGTACCATTGCGCTATCAATCAAGGGCGAGGCACTGGACAACCTGTCATTCCTCCCTGGGCAGTACGTCAACCTCGGCGTGCCCGGTAGCGAGCAGTTTCGCGCCTATTCCTTTAGCTCTCTGCAGAAAAACGGCGAGGTCAGCTTCCTGATCCGCAACGTGCCGGGCGGGTTGATGAGTAGCTTCCTTACTGGTCTGGCCAAGACCGGCGACAGCATGACCCTGGCAGGGCCGCTGGGTAGCTTTTATCTGCGTGAGATCCAACGTCCACTGTTGATGTTAGCTGGTGGCACGGGGCTGGCGCCGTTCACCGCAATGCTGGAGAAGATTGCCCAAAAGGGTAGCAAGCATCCTGTGCACCTGATCTACGGCGTGACCAACGATTTCGACTTGGTTGAACTGGATCGCCTTAAGGCCTTCGTTGTGCGTATCCCCAATTTTACCTTCAGTGCCTGCGTGGCCAACCCGGAAAGCCAATATCCGCTCAAGGGCTACGTCACCCAGCACATCGAGCCACGCCACCTAAACGAAGGCGATGTCGATGTGTACCTGTGTGGTCCGCCCCCGATGGTCGAAGCGGTCAGTCACTACATCCGCGAACAGGGCATCACGCCTGCGAACTTCTACTACGAGAAGTTCGCAGCGGCCGTAGCCTGAACCCGTTTACGGGGTCGACCGCATCGTGCTGGTACGGCCGGTCCCTTTTTTACTGGAGGTTGTCATGAACAACAGATTCGACAACAAGGTCGCGCTGGTCACCGGCGCGGCGCAGGGCATTGGACGCCAGGTGTGCGAACGGCTGCTGGCCGAAGGCGCTCGCTTGGTGGCGGTTGATCGTTCCGAACTGGTCCACGAGCTGGCGGGCGAGGGCGTGCTCACCCTGACCGCTGACCTTGAGCAGCACAGCGAATGTAGCCGGGTGATGGCTGCAGCGGTCGAGCGTTTTGAGCGCGTGGATGTGCTGATCAACAATGTCGGCGGGACTATCTGGGCCAAGCCCTTCGAGCACTACGAAGCGGCGCAGATTGAGGCCGAAGTACGCCGTTCGCTGTTCCCGACGCTATGGTGCTGCCATGCAGCGCTACCGTACATGCTCGATCAGGGCAGTGGCTCCATCGTCAATGTATCTTCCATCGCCACCCGTAGTATCAACCGCGTGCCCTACGGCGCAGCCAAGGGCGGGGTGAACGCGCTGACGGCCTGCTTGGCCTTCGAAACTGCCGGTCGCGGCGTGCGTGTTAATGCCACTGCGCCTGGCGGTACCGAGGCACCGCCACGGCGGGTGCCGCGCAATACCGCAGAGCAGAGCGCCGAAGAGAAGGTCTGGTACCAGCAGATCGTCGACCAGACCATCAATAGCAGCTTGATGAAACGCTACGGCAACCTCGACGAGCAGGTCGGAGCGATCCTGTTCCTTGCTTCGGATGACGCCTCTTATATCACTGGCGTGACCCTGCCAGTAGGTGGTGGCGATCTCGGCTGATTCGAGAACTCTGCGATCGGCGCAATGCTGTTGGCAACCTTCGCTTATCACGGTCTGAACCTGGCGGCAGTACGGCGAACCTTTGCACAGGTCGCGAGGCGTGTGCAAAGGGCAATAGGTTGCGCGTTCAGAAAAGGCAGACCTTGACTCTCATTGCGAAGACCAGCCGTGATGGTAACAGTATGAACTGGACGTGGTTTCACAAGCTCGGCTCGCCCAAATGGTTTTACGGTATCAGCGGCAAAATGCTGCCTTGGCTGAGCGTCGCGGCGTTGCTGCTGATCAGCGTGGGCGTGGTCTGGGGCCTGGCCTTCGCGCCGCCGGACTATCAGCAGGGCAACAGCTTCCGCATCATCTATATCCACGTTCCGGCCGCCATGCTGGCGCAGTCCATCTACGTGATGCTG
>Ga0207428_10000535_pt1 | contig 45319 bp, 40 predicted proteins | sample RhiMethybrSRZTD1_FD_187600 | JGI IMG/M metagenome (GOLD analysis project Ga0207428, IMG submission 187600) | Populus rhizosphere microbial communities from Tennessee, USA - Rhizosphere MetaG P. TD hybrid SRZTD1 (SPAdes) (version 3) | ecosystem: Host-associated > Plants > Roots > Rhizosphere >...
GTCCCGCTCCGTGCTCGTGCTCATCGACGGGCGTTCCGTCTACACGCCCCTGTTCGCCGGCACCTACTGGGAGGTGCAGGACGTCCTGCTCGAGGACATCGATCGCATCGAGGTCATCCGCGGCCCCGGAGGCACGCTCTGGGGCGCGAACGCGGTCAACGGCGTCATCAACATCATCACGCGGAGCGCGAAGGACACGCACGGCACTTTCCTGGAGGCAGGGGCGGGGAACGAGGAAACCGGCTTCGGAGGGGCGCGCTGGGGCGGAGCACTGGGCGCGCATACCGACGTGCGCGTCTACGCGAAGTATTTCGACCGCGACGGCAGTTTCCGGAGTGACGGCCCGCCCTTCGACGACTGGAGGATGGGTCAGGGCGGGTTCCGCCTCGACGCCGAAAGGGGCCCGTCCGCCTTCACTGTCCAGGGCGACGCCTACGACGGGCACGCGGGCGAGCGCACGAACCTCTCCGCCTACACCGCCCCCTTCCTGCGCACGGTGGACGAGGACGCCGACTTGTCCGGAGGCAACCTGCGCGCGCAATGGCGGCGCCAGCTCGGTCCCGGCTCCGACCTGGCCGCCCAGGCCTACTACGACCGGACGCGGCGCGTGGAGCCAGGCTTCGAGGAGACCCGCAACACCGTCGATCTCGACCTGCAATACAGCCGGCAGGCGGGACGGCACGCCCTGCTCGCGGGCGGGGGGTACCGGTTCTCGCGCGGCGTGGCCGTGGGCGTGCCCACCATCGTCTTCACCCCGGCCGCGCGCACGGACGACATCTTCAGCGCGTTCGTGCAGGACCGCTTCGAGGCCTCTCCCGACCGCCTCCTGGTCACGCTCGGAGTCAAGGTCGAGCGCAACGACTACAGCGGGATCGAGGTGCAGCCGAGCGCGCGCGTCTGGTTCGGCCTGCGTCCCCACCAGTCGGTGTGGGCCGCGGTCAGCCGTGCCGTGCGCACGCCGTCACGCGTGGAGCGCGACCTCGACCTCACCATCGCCACCGACCCCGCCCGGCCCCTGTTCACGCGGCTCGTCCGCAGCGACGCCTTCACCTCGGAGAACGCGATCGTCTACGAGGCCGGCTACCGGGCCCAGCGCGGCGAGCGCTTCCTGTTCGATGCCTCCCTGTTCCAGAACGACTACGCGAACCTCCTCTCCGTGGAGTCGGGCGGCGCGCCGTTCGCGGAGACGGACGGGAGCGGCACGCGCACGATCGTGCCGTTCGTCTTCGGCAACGGCATCCGCGGCCGGGTCCGCGGCGTGGAGCTCGCCGCCGACGTGCGCATCACCGACGCCTGGCGGGTGCACGCGTCCTATTCGTTCCTCGACATGGACCTGGAGGCGCAGCCGGACAGCCTCGACACCACGACGGCCGCGTCCACGGAAGGATCGTCGCCCCGTCATCGCGGCCTCGTCCGGTCTTCGCTCACCCTCGGGGACGTCCAGCTCGACGCCATCTGGCGCCGCGTATCGTCCCTGCCCGCGCAGGGCGTGCCCACGTACTCATCCCTCAACGCGCGCGCGGCCTGGCGGCCGTGGGCGCCGCTCGAGATCGCGATCGTGGGACGCGACCTGCTGCAGAGCCACCACGTGGAGTTCGGCGGAGGCACCGAGGTCGAGCGATCGATCTACGGCGAGGTCGCATGGCGCTTCTGAGCGCGCGCGCCCTGGCCGCCGCGGCTCTCCTCCTGGGGACTTCCCTGGCCCACGCCCAGCCGGAGCCGACCCCGACCCCGCCCTCTCCCACCGAATTCGAAGTCAAGGCCGCCTTCCTCTACAACTTCGCGCGCTTCGTGGAATGGCCGGCGGAGACGGGGCACGACCCGGGCACGCCGTTCGTCATCGCCATCCTGGGTCACGACCCCTTCGGCGCCGTCCTCGACGAGACGGTGGCAGGAAAGACCGTGGGCGGGCGCCCGATCGAAGTCCGCCGCGTCGCCCGTGCGGACGAGGCCCGCGACGCGCAGATCGTGTTCGTGTCGCCTTCCGAGCGCCCGAACACGGCCGCGATCCTCAAAGCGCTCGAGCGCCCGGGAATCCTCACCGTCGGGGACACGGACGGGTTCGCCTCCCAGGGAGGCGCCATCAACTTCACCTTGCAGGCGCGCCGGGTGCGCTTCGAGATCAACCCCACCGCCGCCGAGCAGGCGCGCCTCAAGATGAGCTCGCAGCTCCTGAAGCTGGCCACCCTGGTGCCGGGTCCGAGGCCCTGAGATGACCCGCCTGCGCGACCTTTCGATCCGGCAGAAGCTCACGCGCGTGGCCATGATGTCGAGCAGCCTGGCCCTCGTCTTCGCGGCGACCGCGTTCATCCTGTACGACATCGTGGCCTCGCGGGAGGCGGTGGTGCGGCGTCTCTCGACGGAGGCGGAAATCATCGCCTCCAACACCGCGGCCGCCCTCCTCTTCCAGGACCCCGCGGCCGCACGCACGACGCTGGCCGGACTGGAAGCGGAGAGCCACGTGCGCGCGGCTGCCATCTACGATGCGCAGGGCCGGCTCTTCGCGGACTACGAGCCGGCCGGATCCGGGACGCCGCCCGCGCCGCTGTCCAGCCCTCTCGGTCACGAATACCGGGGCCGCACGGTGGTGGTGTCGCGGCCCATCATGTTCCAGGGCGGCACCACGGGCACCGTCGTCGTTCAGGGTGACCTCGAGGAGCTGGTCACGCGCCTCGTGCGTTACGCCTCGCTGGTGGCGCTCGTGTCCGCGATCTCGTTCCTGCTCGCGCTCGGCCTGTCTTCGCGCATGCAGGGCGTGATCTCCGGGCCCATCCTGCGCCTGGCCGAAGGCGCGCGCCGGGTCTCGCGCGAGAAGGACTACACGGTGCGCGTCCCTCCCGAAGGGCGGGACGAGGTGGGCGAGCTGGTCGAGACCTTCAACGACATGCTCGCCGGCATCCAGGAGCGCGACGCGAGCCTGCAGGAGGCGCGCAGCCTGCTCGAGCAGCGGGTCGAGGAGCGCACGCGCGACCTCCAGCGCGAGCTCGCGGAGCGCCGGCGCGCGGAGCAGGAGCTGAAGAAGAGCCAGATGCTCCTGGCCGAGGCCCAGCGCCTCGCCCACTTCGGGAGCTGGGAATGGGACTCGTCGCGCAATGCCGTGACCCTGTCCGACGAGACCTATCGCGTCTTCGGACGCGAGCGGGGCGACCAGGCCGAGAGCTACGAGCTCTTCATGGACGCCCTGCACCCCACCGACCGCGTGCGCGTGCGCGAGGGGCTGCGGGAGGCCGTCCAGGCGCGCTCGGAATGGAGCGGCGAGTTCCGGGTCATCCCGCCGGAGGGCGAGCTGCGCTGGGTGCACGGCTACGCCAAGGTCCTGCCCGGCGACAGCGAAGGCAGCGTGCGCGTGGTGGGCACGCTGCAGGACATCACGGGCCGCAAGGCGGGCGAAGAGGAGCGGGCCCAGCTCATCCGTGAGCAGGCCGCGCGCGCGGAGGCGGAGGCGGCCCGCCGGCGGGCCGCCTTCCTGGCCGAGGTTGGCGCCACCCTCGCCTCCAGCCTCGACGACCGCGCGACCCTGGCCAGCGTCGCCCGCCTGGCCGTCCCCGAGGTCGCGGACTGGGCGGTCGTGCTCGTCGTGAACGACGCCGGCGTGCCCGAGCCGGTCGCGGCCGAACACGCGGACCCGGCGCGTCTGAGCGACCTCTGGGAGATGGCGCGCCGGCCCTCCGACCCCGCCAACCCCGGCGGTGTGTACGAGGTGATCCGCACGGGCGAGGCGCGCCTCTTCCCCACCCTGCCTCCCTTCAACCAGCTCTCCGATCCCGCGCAGGTGCGTCTGCTCGAGAAGGTCGGCTATACCTCGATGATCCTCGTGCCCCTGCGCGCGCGGAACAACACGTTCGGCTGCCTCTCCCTGGGCGCGGTGGGCCGCCGGTTCACGGATACCGACCTGGCCCTCGCCCGCAGCCTGGCCGAGAGGGGCGCCCTCGCCGCCGACAACGCGCGCCTCTACCGCGAAGCGCAGGACGCGAACCGCCTGAAGGACGAGTTCCTGGCCACCCTGTCCCACGAGCTGCGCACGCCCCTCAACGCGATCGTGGGCTGGACCAAGCTCCTGCAGGACGGCCAGCTCGACGCCGCCACCCAGGCCCGCGCCATCGCCACCATCGACCGCAACGCGCGCGCGCAGACCCAGCTCATCGAGGACATCCTCGACGTCTCGCGCATCGTGGCGGGCAAGCTCAGCCTCAACGTGCGCGCGGTGGACCTGGGGGCGGTGATCGAAGGCGCCCTCGACTCCGTCCGCCATGCCGCGGAGGCCAAGGGCGTGCGCCTGGTGACGGAGGTCGCGCGCGCGGTCGGCCCCTTCGAAGGCGACCCCGACCGCCTGCAACAGGTCGCCTGGAACCTCGTCTCCAACGCGATCAAGTTCAGCGCGCGCGGAGGCGCCGTGCGCGTGCGCCTGCGCCAGGAGGGCGGCCAGGCGGAGATCACCGTGCAGGACGAAGGGCTCGGCATCAAGGCGGAGTTCCTGCCCCACGTCTTCGAGCGCTTCCGCCAGGCGGACTCCTCGAGCACGCGCCCGCACGGGGGACTGGGACTCGGCCTCGCCATCGCGCGCCATCTCGTCGAGCTGCACGGCGGATCCGTGGACGTGGCCAGCGACGGTGAAGGCAAAGGCGCGACCTTCACCGTGCGTCTGCCCCTGCACGAGGGCGACCGCCTGCTCGAGGTGCCCCGCCGCGCGGACGCGCCCGCGAAGTCGGCGCAGCTCGCGGGGGTGGACGTGCTCGTGGTCGAAGACGAGGCCGACGCACGCGAGCTGATCCGCACGATGCTGGAGCAGCTCGGCGCGGGGGTCGTGACCGCGTCCTCCGCGCGGGAGGGGCTGGCCGCCCTCGACCAGCGCTCCTCGCTGCACGTATTGCTGAGCGACATCGAGATGCCGGGGATGGACGGATACAGCTTCCTGCGTGCCGTGCGCGAGCGGCCCGTGGACCGCGGCGGGCAGATCCCCGCCGCCGCCCTGACCGCCTACGCTCGGCCCGAAGACCGGGATGCGGCCCTCCGCGCGGGCTTCCAGCTCCACGTCCCCAAGCCCGTCCAGCCAGCGGAGCTGGCCGCCGTCGTTTCGAGCCTTGCCGGGCGCAAGCCAGAGGCGTAAGACAGCAGCACTCATCGATTTAGCGGAGAATCGCGAGCCGTTTTGGCCTGCGCGACGACAATCTGGACTCCCCGCAATCCCTTGTGTTAGAGTCGCCGCCAGTTCGCAATATCTAGGGGTTGGTCTTCTATGCGCCTCGAACGGGTCGAGATCGTCGGCTTCAAGTCCTTCTGCGACAAGCAGGAACTGTCCTTCCAAGGGGGCGTGACGGGCATCGTCGGGCCCAATGGCTGCGGTAAGAGCAACATCTCGGACGCCATATCTTGGGTCCTCGGCGAGCAGAGCGCCAAGAGCCTCCGCGGCGCCTCCATGGAGGACGTGATCTTCAACGGGAGCCAGTCGCGCCAGCCCACGGGCATGGCCGAGGTGAACCTGAAGGTCAGCGGCCTCAACGGCAACAGCCCGGACGGCTCGCCGGAGTGCATCGTGACCCGCCGGCTCTATCGCAACGGCGAGAGCGAATACCTGATGAACGGCCAGATCTGCCGCCTCAAGGACATCCACGAGCTCTTCATGGACACCGGCCTCGGGTCCAAGGCGTATTCGATCATCGAGCAGGGCAAGATCGGACTCATCCTCTCCAGCAAGCCCGCGGACCGTCGCGCCCTCATCGAGGAAGCGGCCGGCATCACGAAGTACAAGGCGCGCCGCCGCCAGACGCAGCTCAAGCTCGAGGCCGCGCAGCAGAACCTGCTCCGCGTGAACGACATCGTCCACGAGGTCGAGAAGCAGCTCGAGTCGCTCAAGCGCCAGGCCAGCAAGGCCCGGCGCTATCGCGCGGTGCGCGAAGAGATGCAGGCGATCGAGCGCGTGCTCTACGGGCGCCGCTTCCTCGACCTGCGCGCGCAGTCCGAAGCCGTCGCGAAGCGCCTGGCCACGGAGAGCCAGCGCGAGCAAGCGGCAGCCATCGCCCTGCAGACGGAAGAGGCGCAGATGGAGGTGCGGCGCACCGCCCTCTACGAAGACGAGGCGCGGCTCGAGGAAGTGCGGGCCCGGCTGAGCGAGCTCACCCTCGCCGTGGACCGGCACCAGGGACGCAGCGGTTACTGCCGCGAGCAGATCGCGGAGACGGATGCCCGCGCGTCCCAGGCACGGGCGGAAGCGGAAGAGCTGCGGGCGCGCGTGGGGCCCCTGGCCGATCACCTCGACGAGCGGCGCTCCGACGAGGCCCGCCTGCGCATCGAGCGCGCGGCCGCGGAGGACGAGGCGCGCACGGCGGAGACGGCCCAGGCCGAGGCCGCCTCGCGCCAGAGCGCATCCGAGGCGGAACAGGACGCGGCGCGCGACGCCCAGGTGGACCTCCTGGGCCGCATCGCCGCCCACCAGAACGCGCGGGAGTCGGTCAGCGGGAACGCGACGCGCGCGTCCGCGGACCTCCTGAAGCTGGCCGCGGAGACGGCGGAGCTGGAGAGCGAGCGTGGACACGTCGAGAGCGTGCACGCCTCGGCGCGGGACAAATCGGCCCAGGCGGAGACCCTCCGCGCGGAGCTGGTGACCTCTCGTGACGACGCGTCCGCCCGGGGCACGGCGGCGCGCACGGAAGCGGACGCGGCCGCGCGCGAGGCGGAGGCTCTCCAGAGCGAACGCGACGGCCTGGCCGGCCGCCTGGCCTCCCTCGAGGAGATGGTGGCCACGCATTCCGCCTTCGACGAAGGCGTGCGTGCGTTGCTCTCGGGCCCGGAGGGCACCGAGGTGCTCGGCGTCGTGGCCGACGCCGTGGAGACCGATTCCAGATACGAGCGCGCGGTCGAGGCCTTCCTGGGCGATCGCCTGCAGGCCATCCTCACCGCGGACGCGGCGGGGGCGCTGCGCGGGATCCGCTACCTCCAGGAGTCCGGGGCCGGGCGCGGCGCGTTCCTGCCCCTGGCGTCCGCGCGCACCAAGGCGGACTGCATGGCCCTGCGCGACGTGGCCGCCCAGGAGCCCAAGGCGCGAGGCCTCCTCGGCGACGTGTTCCGCGTGACGGGACCCCACGCCGCGCCCATCAAGGCGGCGCTTCCGGAGGCGCTGGTCGTGGACACGCTGGAAGACGCGTTCGAGATCGTGTCTCGCCAGGGGCCGGTGGCCTGCGTGACCCTCGCCGGCGAGACCCTGCGCGGGTCGATGGTGGAAGGCGGGCGCGGGGTCAAGGGATTGCTCGCCCCTCGACGCGAGATCCGCGAGATCTCGGCCCGCCAGGAGCAGGTCGAGGCCACCCTGCGCGGCGCGCGCGAGCGCGGACAGGAGGCGGCGGCACGGGCGGAGGCGGCGGTGGCCGAGGTCCGCGGCCTGGAAGACCGCATCCACGTCGCGGAGAAGGACCTCGTCGCCTTGCGGCACGACCTTCTCTCCGCGGAGGAGGAGATGGCGCGCCTCCAGCGGAAGGAGGCCGTGCTCGCCACCGAGCGCGCCCAGGCCGAGCAGGAGCGCGGGGCGGCGGCCGTCCGCCTGGCGGAGATCGAGCTGGCCCTGACCACGGCCGAACACGACCGCGACGAGGGCAGCCGGCGCCTGGCCGCGCTGACCACCGCCGTCGCGGAGGCCCGCGCGGCCAGCGAGGCGGCGCAGGTCCGCACGTCCGAAGCCAAGAGCGTCCTCGCCGCCCTGCGCGAGCGGGCCGCGGCCACGGAAGCGGAGTGCCGCCGCCTGGAGCAGGACCATCGCGACCTGCTCGGCCGCATCGCCGCCGCCGAGCAGCGCGCGGCGGAGATGGACGCACGCCGCGAAGAGCTGCGCGCGGAGATGGCGGAGGCGGAGCGCCTGCTCACCGAGGCCCTGGCCGCGCGCGAGCGCGTCGGCAGCGAGGCGTCGGTGGCCGAGGACCGCGTTCGCGACCTGCGCAACGAGCTGGAGGGCCGCGAGGCCGGCCTCAAGGAGCGGCGCCGCGAGCGCGACATGCTGCGCGACGCCCTGGGCGAGCTGGAGGTGTCGCAGGCGCGCACGGGATCGGACCTCGATCACCTCGGGCGCGAGTGCCATCAGGCCGTGGCCATGATGGCGGCGGAAGCGGCCGCGCTGATCACGGACGAAGACCGCGCCCAGGACCTCTCCGGGCTCGAGGTCCAGGTCCAGGAGATGCGCGACCGGCTGGACCGCATGGGCCCCGTCAACGTCCTCGCCGTCGAGCAGTCCCAGGAGCTGGAAGAGCGCTCGACCTTCCTGACCGCGCAGCGCCAGGACCTGCTGGACTCGATCGCGGAGCTGGATCAGGCCATCAAGAAGATCGACCGCGCCTCACGCGAGCGCTTCCAGGAGGCCTTCCAGGTCATCAACCAGCACTTCGGCGAGATCTTCCGCCAGCTCTTCGGCGGCGGAACTGCGGGCCTCGCCCTCATCGACGAAGAGGACCTCCTGGAGAGCGGCATCGACGTGATGGCACAGCCGCCGGGCAAGCGCCTGCAGAACGTCATGCTTCTCTCCGGCGGGGAGAAGGCCTTGACCGCGATCTCGCTGCTCTTCGCGATCTTCCAGTACAAGCCTTCGCCCTTCTGCATCCTGGACGAGGTGGACGCGCCCCTCGACGACGCCAACATCGGCCGCTTCATCCGCATGCTCGAGGGGCTGAAGGAGCAGACGCAGTTCGTGCTCATCACCCACTCGCGCAAGAGCATGGAGATCGCGGACCAGCTCTACGGCGTCACCATGGAAGAGCCGGGAGTGAGCAAGCTCGTGAGCGTCCGGTTGAGTTAAAGTCGTCGCGGCGGCCTCGCCGCGACGGCCATGCTGAAAATCCGCTTCGACGTCGACGATTTCTCTTTGCGGGATACGTTCCTGCGCACGTTCTTCTTCGGGGCGCTGGACGGGCTGCGCCCGGAGACGCCCGCCCTCTGGGGCCACATGACGGCGCAGCAGATGGTCGAGCATCTCATGTGGACGTTCGAGGTCTCGACGGGCCGCGTCCTCCTGGAGTGCCCCTACCCGGAAGATCAGCGCGAGAAGATGAAGCCGTTCCTGCACCACAACCGCCCCACCCCCCGCGAGTTCATGAACCCGGCGCTGCGTGACGGCCTGCCGGCCCTGCGCCATCCCGACCTGAAGTCCGCCCTGACCGCGCTGATGGCGGAGGTGGACCGCTTCATCGAGCACTCCCGCACGCGGCCCGACTCCCGTCACACGCATCCGATCTTCGGGCCGATCGGCCCCGAGGGCTGGTCGCGCACGCACTTCAAGCACGGATGCCACCACCTCCAGCAATTCGGCCTCGTCGAGATCGAGCCCCCGGCCAAGGAGACGCCATGACGAAGAAGCTGCTGATCGCAGGAGCCGCCGTTGCCGCCCTGGCCGCGCGCCTGGTCCTGTCCCAGACCGCGGACGACGGGCTCGATCCCGTGCGCGTGGCCGCCGACACGCATCGAGTGGCGCTGGACAACCAGTTCGTGCGCGTCCTCGATGTCCACCTGCCGCCGGGCAAGGTCGAGCCCCGCCACCGCCACCCGCACGGGATGAGCGTCTACTTCACGGACTGGGAGGCCAAGGTGACACCCGACGGCAAGCCCACCGAGGTCCATCCCCGCAAGGCGGGGACCTTCGCCTGGAACGAGGCCGTCATCCATACCGTGCAGAACGCCGGGAAGACCGAAGGCCACATCCTCCGCATCGAGCTGAAATTCTGAGCTTCGTCCCGAACCTTCGGGAACCCGGGCCTCGCGCCGAGCGTATATTCCCTACGACGTAGTTTTATGGCCGAACGCCTGGGCTCGCTCGAGCAGCTCCTCCTGCTGGCCCTGCTCCGCCTGGGCGACGACGCCTACGGCGTACCCATCCGGGACGAGATCGAAGAGAGGACGGGCCGGGTGATCTCGCCCGGCGCCATCTACACCGCTCTCGACCGCCTGGAGACGCGCGGCCTCGTCCGCTCGCGGCTAGGCGACCCCACTCCCGAGCGGGGCGGCAAGCGCAAGCGCCACTACCGGCTCACCGCGCGCGGCGCGAACGCCGTCGCGGACGCCCACGCGGGCCTGGCCCGGATGGTGCGGGGGCTCGAGCCCAAGCTGGGGTCGTCGTGAGACCGCCGCCCCGGCTCGCCCGAGCCCTCGTGCGGCTCCTGATCCCCGCGAGTTTCCGCGACGAAGTGGCGGGCGATCTGGACGAGATCTGGTCGCGCGGAGACACGACGCGCCTGCGCTACTGGCGGCTGGCCGTGGGGTCGATCGCCGCCCTCGCCCCACACCGTCACCGTGCCTCGCCGCCGCTGCCCAACCGAGGAGATGGACTCATGAGCACGCTCGTCCAGGATCTCGCCTACGGCCTCCGCCTGATGCGCCGCGCGCCCGGGTTCACCCTGGCCGCCGTCCTGACCCTCGCCCTCGGCATCGGCGTGAACGCCGCCACCTTCAGCGTCGTCAACGTCCTTTCCTTGAAGCCCCTCCCCTATGCGGATCCGGAGCGCGTGGCCTTCGTGATGGCCTGGGACGCGCAGCGCCGCGACCTGCGCATGAACCTGCCCCTGGCGGACGTGGCGGACATCGCGGCCCAGGCCCCTGCGCTCAAGGCGGTGGGCGCCTATGAATACTGGAGCGCGAACCTGACGGGAGGCGAGACACCCGAGCGGGTCCAGGCCTACCGCGTGACCGGCCCGACCTTCGCGCTCCTCGGCGTGCCCGCCCTCGTCGGACGCGGGCTCGCGGAGAGCGACACCGCCGCGGGCGCACCGGACGTCGCCGTGCTCAGCTACGGCCTCTGGCAGCGCCACTTCGCGGGCCGGCCGTCCGTCGTCGGCCAGGAGGTCCTCCTCGACGGACGGAGCCACACCGTCGTCGGGATCATGCCGCGCCGCTTCGAGTTCCCCGTCTTCAACTTCAAGGGCGACTTGTGGTCGCCGTTGAAGGCGGACCGCGTGGCGGCGGCTCCCCTCACCTCGGTCGTAGCGGTCGGGCGGCTGCAATCCGGTGTGTCCTACGCGAAGGCGCAGGCGGAAGTCGACACGATCCTTCGGCGGATCGAAGCCACGAGCCCGGAGCGCCATCGCGGGCTGAGCGGCCACGTGGTGGAGATGCGCGCCCTCTCCCGCGACATCGTCATGCCCATCACGATCGTGCTGGTGGCCGCGGTCGGCTTCGTGCTGCTCCTGGCCTGCGCGAACGTCGCGAACCTCGTGCTGAGCCGGTCGGTCACGCGGGAGAGGGAGCTGGCCGTCCGCGCCGCCCTCGGCGCCAGCCGGGGCCGCCTGGTGCGACAGATGCTGACGGAGAGCCTGCTCCTGGCCGGGGCGGGGACGTCCCTCGCCCTGCTGTTCGCGCTGGGGACGCTGCGGGCGCTGCGCACGTCCCTTCCGGAGCTGCTGGTGGTGACGCAGCCGAACGTCCTGGAGCTCGGCGTGGACTGGGCGACGCTCGCCTGCAGCGCCGCGCTGGCCGTCTTGAGCGCGGTCCTCTGCGGGATCGCCCCCGCCTTCCGCACGGCCCGCACGAGCCTGCCCGCCTCGCTCAAGCAAGGCGCGTATGGCACGGGCGGCCGGGGACAGCAGCGGATGCGCTCGGCCCTGATGGTCGGACAGGTGGCCATGGCCCTCGTGCTCCTGGTCGCGGCCGGCCTCCTCGTGCGCACCTTCCATCGCCTCCAGCAGGTGGACGTCGGCTTCAACCCCGATCACGTGCTCACCATGACCGTCACGCTTCCCGACTACCGCTACGGCGACGCGGCCGGCCGGCGTCGCTTCTTCACGGAGACGGTCGAAGCGGTCACGCGCGTGCCGGGCGTGCGGTCCGCGGGCTTCGTCAACGTGCTGCCCTTCAGCACGTACGACCGGGGGACGCGGTATCTGGTCGAAGGAGCGCCGTTGCCGGAGCGGGGCCGGGAAGCGGAAACGGATTTGCGCGTGGTGACGCCGGGCTATCTCTCCGCCATGGAGGTGCCGCTCCTGCGCGGGCGCGGCTTCGACGAACACGATCGCGAGCCCAGCGGCCGCGCCGCCATCGTCAACGGCGTGTTCGCGCGCCAGGCTTTCGGCGCGGGAGACCCCGTCGGCCGCCGCGTGCGGCTGGGCCGCGCCGACTCCGCGTCGCCGTGGCTGACCGTGGTGGGCGTGATCGGCGACGTGCGGCATACGGCGATCCAGACCGCCCCCGAAGCCGAGATCTACGTGCCGCTGGGGCAGGAGGACGTCTCCATGATGATGCTCGCCGCCCGCACCTCGGGCGATCCCTCGAGCCTCACGGAGTCGGTGAAAGCCGCGATTGCCACGGTCGATCCGGCCCAGCCCGTGTACCACGTCAAGACGCTCTCGCGGCTGGTGGACGACGCGCTGCTCACCAACGGGATGGTGATGACGACGATGACGGTGTTCGCCGGACTGGCCCTGCTCCTGGCCGCCGTCGGCATCTATGGCGTCGTGTCGTATGGGGTGGGCCAGCAGATGCGCGAGTTCGGCATCCGGCGGGCCCTGGGCGCCACGCCCGCCGATGTGCGGGGGCTCGTGATGCGCCGCGGGGGCGCGCTCGTGGTCACGGGGATCGCGATCGGGCTGGCGGGCGCGCTCGGCCTCACCCGGCTCATGCAGGCGCTCCTGTTCGGCGTAACCGCGGGGGACGTCCCGACCTACACGGCGGTCGGGCTGCTCCTGTTCCTGGTCGGCGCCGTGGCCTGCTATCTTCCGGCCCGCCGCGCCATGCGTGCCGATCCGGCGGCCACCCTGCGCGCGGAGTGAGAGGACGAACGTGAGCGCGATCAGCCTCCAGCCCATCGGCGTGGTCCACAACGAAGTGAAGGAGCCGCGGGACGAGGATTGGGGCGCGATCGTGTCCGAGATCCGCCTCGATCCCGCCCTGGCCGACGGGCTCCTGGAGCTCCAGCATTTCTCGCACGCGGTCGTGGTCTTCCTCATGCACGAGGCGCGCTTCGACGCGGCCGGCCACCTGACCCGTCACCCGCGCGACCGCGAGGACCTGCCCCTCGTCGGCATCTTCGCGCAGCGCGCCCGGCACCGGCCGAACGCGATCGGCATCACCACCGTGCGCATCGAGCGCGTGGAGAGAGGGACGCTGATCGTGCGCGGCCTCGACGCCATCGACGGCACGCCCGTTCTCGACGTGAAGCCCCACGTGCCCGCCTTCGACGCGCCCGCCAAACCGCGCGTGCCGGAGTGGATGGACCGGCTGATGGCCGGCTATTTCTGACGATCGAGGAATCCTCAGAACCGGACGGTCGCTCCAAGCAGCCAGGCCGGCCGCGGACCGCCGCGCACGGCCGCGTCCAGACGAAACCCTCCCGTGACCACGGCCGCCCCGCCGGACCAGGCGAGGGAGCGCGCGGAGCCGAGGAAGGAGGCCTCTTCCGTCGCGTCGCGGCCTTCATAGGAGAGGCCACCCGGGGCCAGGCCGTGTGCGCCCGCGCGGAACTGCAGGCTCACGCGATGAAGAGGGACCGACACCTCCAGTCCGAGGCGCGGCTCCCAGGCATCCTCGAGCCGATAGTCGTCCCGTGACTCCGCGCCCTGGCGGATGATCACGACCGATTGGATCTCGCCGTACCGCACGCGGTCGATCTGGACCAGGCCCAGCACCTTGCGCGAGACGCGGATGGCCGTCCCGCAGGAGACGACTCCCGGAACGCGCATGCGGTAGGTGCTCCCGGCATCGAGAGTGGCCCCCAACCACGGACTCGCGGCGGTTCGTTCGACCACCAGCGCCGTCCCCGCTTCCGCGAGACACGCGAGACGCAGCCGCGCCGAAGGCTCCCAGGCCGCGGCCACGCTCCAGCCGAGCCGCGCGTCGCCGCCCGCGGTCTCGACCCGGAGATGCGTCGGCTCTCCGGAACGCTCGCGGCGATAGTCGCCGTCCGCCGAGGCGTGTACGACAGCCAGGCGCAGACCGAGGGTGAGCCCGCTGGCCGCGCGCCAGGCCCCCGCGACACCGGCATCACGGACATGGACGTCGATCTCGCCCTCGTCGGTGAGACCGTCCGGCAGGGCCCGCGGCTCGAGGCGAGTCCGCACGCCCTGGATGTCGGACGCGTAGGCGCCGATGGCCCAGCGCGGTCCCAGCGGCGCGCCGATGGTGAAGGAGCCGAGGGCACCGCCGCCGGCGAGGTGATCTCCACCGGTCGTCTCCGCGTTCCCCCGACGCACGAAGTGCGCTCCGATCTCGACGCGGCTGAGGCTCGTGAGGACGGCGGGATTGGAGCGCATGGCGCCGGCGTCGTCGGCCAGGGCGGCGACCGCGCCCCCGAGGCCGGCCGCTCGTGCGCTTTCCTCTTCGCGCACCCATCGCCACGAGCGGAAGAAGTGGTCGTTCGTCTGCGCCCCCGCGTCGGCGGCCAGGGCGGCCAGGAGCAAGGTGCCGAGGGCCGCCCTCATCGCGAGAGTTGCATCACCGCACAGCCCTGGCCGCCGAAGACGTCCGTACAGCAATAGCGTGAGGCGCACGACGCCGCCGCGGCGGGGAGCGCGCACTGCACGCTCACGGGCAAGGGCTGGGGGCTCGGCAACGGACCGGGAGCGGGCGACGCGGGACCGGACAACGGCGGACCGGCGCAGAGGCAGTCGCCCTGGACGCCGCAACTGAGACCGTCGCCGTCCGGATCGAATGCCTCGAGATCGAAACGCGCGCCCTCTCCGCGCTGGAGGCCGCCCCCGGTCACCACGGGCGCGGCATTGGTACCCTCGACCACGGCCGTCTTCAAGGTCGCACCACCGCGGCCATCCTGCACGAGCACCGTCGCCAGCACCTGCCCCACGACGTTCACGACGCAGATCGTCGAAGACGTGGTGCCGGTGGCGCACCCCGACCAGACGTACGTGAGCGGATCCCCTTCGGGGTCGGCGGCCACGGCCTGGAGCGTGACCGTGCACTTCGGATGGCAGCGCATCTCGCCGGCGATCGTGACCTCCGGCGATCGGTTCGCCTGCAGGCCGACCGGCGTGGTGGCCGTCGCCTCCGCGCTGTTCGTGTCGATGACGGTCACCGTGATCCGATCCGCTCCCCGCCCGGATCCGTCGTTCCGATAAATGGCCTTCGATGGCTTGGCGGGGTCTGGGGTGATGGTCCCCGCCTCGGCGGCATAACGAAAATAGATGGCGTCCCCGTCCGGATCCACCGCGTCCACCTCGACCGCGGCCGTGCCCCCCACGGTCACGACGGGAGGAGTGAGGGTGATGCTCCGGACCAGCGGCGACCGGTTGCTGGAAGGGCCGACGGGACGGTCGGCCGAGCACGCGGAGACGACAGCGGCCACGAGGACGAGAGCACGCGCTCCCTGGCGCCCCCCGATCACGGGAACAGGGTGCGAACGGCGTTGCCGAGCGTCGGCGCGTTGAGGGCGAAGCGGTACGTCGGCCCTGACTCCACGGTCAGCGTGAGCCGAGTCCGCGGCGTGACCTTCGCCCGCGGAAGCCGGACGACGACGCGCCGATCCTTGCCGTCTGCCTGCTGATCGAACGTCGACACCGCCCCCTGCTCCCAGGTCACTTCGGTCACGGGCGACTGGGCCCCGCCGTCGAGACGGAAGCGGAACCAGATCCATTCGGCCCCGGAGAGTGCGTCCACGAGCACCATCGTCGCTTGTCCGGGCAGGCCCTCCCGACGTCCGATGGGAACGAGCTTGGCCCAGACGAGGTCGGCAGGGCCGGCCGGGGCAGCAGGCGAGGAGACCGCGGAGGGCGGCGAGAGCGGCGAGGGAGCGGGTGAGGAAGGAAGCGGGAGGGGCGTCGGAAGCGGCGACGCCGCGCCTTCCGGCTCTCGCGTCGTTGCGCTCACGGGATCCGCGACGTCCGGCGGTGAGGGTGCCACCGCGGGCGGCGGAGTTGCGCGCCGGTCTGCGACGGGTTCCTCGAGCGGCCCCCCACCGATCGTCGTCTCCACGATCAGGGTGATCGTCAGCGTAGGGCCCTGGAACTCGAATCGGCCGCTCGAGGGATGGGACGGAGGCCGGAAGGAGAGGACCGCCTGCGGCCTCGATTGCTCCAGCCGGAATCCCAGGGCGGCTTTGGCCTCCGGGCGCCCCCGGAGCTGGCGCAGAGGCTCCGGCAGCACGATCCGCGTCGTCTCGCCTGCGGGGCACGGCACGTGAACCTCGCGCGCCGCGGGCGAGACGGACACCGTGTGCACGCCCGCGCTGAGGATCAGGAGTAGGAGGCCGGTCACGAGGGTCCGTCCAGCAATCTTTGCGGCAGCTCATTCTAACCAACCGGCGCCGCTCTGCACGGCGAGCGCGGCCGCCCTCACGGAATGCACGGCACGAGCCCTAGAACCGAGCCGTCCGCGATGTGGAGCGGCTCGAGCGACCCGTCGGTGAGACGGCGGAACGTCCACGCCCACGTCCCGCCGAGGACATGCAGCAGGCCCGCCGCGGGATCGACGAGAAGGAAACGCGGCGCGGGGACGCGGGCGACGACGCCGAGCGGCCGCAGGACTTCGAGGCCGGGCGCCACGTCGAACGCGCGAATGTCGTTGGAAGCCTGGCCCGCCACGTAGAGATGCCGTCCGGCGAAGGCCAGCGCGGTCGGCTGCCAGCCCGTCGGCTGGACGCCGGCGTGCCGGAGGCGGCCGGAGCCGGGATCGACGTGATAGGCGTGCACCATCGGCTCCTCGGCCTCCCGATCCGTGCCGAACAGGCAGAGTCCCGACGGGGCGACGAGGATTTCCGTCATGGCCACCGTCGGCAGCGACGCGATCGCAGAGGCGGCGCCGGTGGCGAGGTCGACGCGATACGTCACGACCTCGGCGGCAAAACCGTCTCCCCGGGTGGCGACGAACAACCGCTCGCCGCTCGGGTCCACGGCGACGTCCTCCGCGATCGCATCCGGCACATGGGGAAACCGGCCCCGCGGGCTCAGCCCGCCCGCAGCGGAGAGCGCGAAGGCCGTGAGGCCGTCGCCGTGTTGCGCGACGTAGACGAAGCGGCCGCTCGGGTGCACGACCGCGCGTGGCGCCTTCCAACGCCCACGGCCGAGCGGCCACGACGCGATCTCCCTCGCCGTACCGCGGCCATCTACGGCGAAGGTCGCCAGACTGTATTCGTCCGGCTCGCCCGCGAAGCGCCGCGGCGAGACCACGGTCGCGACGAGGAGAGGCCGCGACGGATGCGCGGAGAAGCGGCAGATATCGCCCGCGAGAGCCGGGCTGGCCGGCTGGACTGGCATCCTCATCGGCGTGCCCCTGTTCAGAGCAGCGTCCGTGCCATGACGCAGCGACGCCAAGCCGCTCATTCTGCGCGGGCACCTCGACCGGCCCGTCGAGGCCTCTCAATCTTGAGACGCGACCTTGCGACGGCCGGCCCGGCGGCGGGGTCATTTCGCGGTTGAAAGGGCGGGGAGCAGTCGCTAGATTCACGAATGATGTCTCCTCTGCATCCGGTTCGGGCCGACGGGGCCGCCTCCCCGCGCAGCCATCACCTGCTGCAGGCGCTCACGAGCGCGTTGCAGATCCTGGGGACCGCGCGCGATCCCACCGCCGCGCTGACCGAGTCGTTCGCGCACGCGAGCCGGGCCTTCGGGGCGGAGAAGGCGCTGCTGTTGCGGGTCCGGGCCCGCGACCCGCTCGAGCTCGAGCGGGTTCACGCGACCGGCCTCGAATTCGACGAGGTGAAGGCCTGCCTGCTCGGCCAGCCGGTAGAGGGCGTGAGCCCGTCGCGAATACGCCGCGCCGTCGACAGCGGCCAGCCCCAGCTCGTCGAGAACTCGCAGTTCGAATCCCAGCCCGCCGGGGAGACGGGATCCCTGCGCGGGCGGCCGCACTCCGTGCTCTGCGCGCCGGTCACGGATCCCTGGACGCGCTCGCCGCTGGCCGTCCTGTACTTCCAGACGCGGCCCGGCCCGCAGGGTTACACCCCCGAAGACCTGCCCTTCCTCCAGGGATATGCGACGGCGCTCGGTCACGCGTTCGGCCTGTTCCTGGGCAGCGAGCAGCGCTACCGGGACCTGGAGGAGGACTGGAAGCGGCTCCAAAGGGACCGGCCCGGGCCCGCCCCCGAGATCATCGGGGACTCCGAGGAGATCGGCCGGCTGCGCGAGCAGCTCCACGAGGTCTACCTCCCCGCGACCGCCGCCCACCGCCCGCGGCCGATATTGATCCTGGGCGAGACGGGCACCGGCAAGGATCTCGTGGCCCGCTACCTCCACTACTACGCGCCCACCCGCGCCCGCGCCGCCTTCGTCGAATACAACTGTGCCGGGCTGTCCGGCGACCTCGTGCAGACCACGCTCTTCGGGCATGTCCGCGGCGCTTTCACCGGTGCCACCGACTCCGCCCGCGGACTGCTCCGGGCCGCGGACAAGGGCACGCTGTTCCTCGACGAGATCGGCGAGCTGCCGCCTTCGGGGCAGGAGCTCCTCCTCAAGGTCCTCGACCACTGGACGGTGCGTCCGGTGGGCGACGCGCGCACCTACGAGGTCGATGTGCAGCTCCTGTGCGCGACGAACCGCGACCTGGCCGCCGCCGTCCGGGCCGGCCGCTTCCGGCACGACCTGTTTCAGCGCCTGAAGGCCCTGACCATCCGCCTCACCCCTCTGGCGCACCGTCCCGGAGACATCCGGCCGTTGCTCGCGCACCACCTGGCCGAAGCGGAGAAGCGCTTGAAGAAACGCACGCGCGGGCTGGCGCCGGAGGCCCTGCGCGTGCTCCTCGCCTACGGATGGCCCGGGAACGTCCGCGAGCTGTCGGGCGTGGCCTGGGCGCTCGTCACCCACTGCCGCGCCGGCGCCGAGATCGGCCTGGACGACGTGCGGCGGCACAGCCCGGATGTGGAGAGCGAACGTTCCGGACCGCGCACGGTCCTCGCCGAGGAGACGGTGGACGGCTCGTTCCGCGACGCCCGCGATCGCTTCGAGCGCGAGTTCATCGTGCACCGCCTCGAGTTGCACCACTGGAACGTCCCCGAGGCGGCGCGCAGCCTCCGGCTCTCCGCGGCCACGCTGTACCGGTACCTCATCCGGCATGGCCTCCGGCAGGACGAGACCCGTACGGACGGATGACGGACGCGACGGTCACACGGGACGCGCTCCACAATCTCTGCCAGGCCGATCCAGTGTGGGCGGAGCGCTACGAAGGCTGGACCGAGCTCGGACGCGGGGGCTCCGCCTGCGTGATCCGCACGCACTCGCGCGCCACGGGCGAGCCGATCGCGCTCAAGGTGTTCCATCACCTGACCGACGAAGACGTCCGCCGCTTCCAGCAGGAGGTGCGCAGCGCGCAACGGCTCACCTCTCCGTTCATCGTTCGCACCTACAGCCCGTTTCCCCGCGGGCCCCTGGCCTGGATCGAGATGGAGCTGGTGGAGGGAGGAGACCTCCGGCGGGTCCTCGAGGATCGCGCCCGCGAAGGCCGGCCGTTCTCGCGTGACGAGGCCCTCGAGATCGCCGTCGCTCTCGCGGAGGCGCTGGTGGCGGCTCACGAAGCAGGAGTGGTGCATCGCGACGTCAAGCCCGCGAACGTCCTCCTCCCCGCCGGCGGACACCCCGTGGCCAAGCTCGGCGACTTCGGGATCAGCCGCGTGGTGGGCTCGACGCGGGTGACCGCCACCGGCCTCCTCGCCGGCACTCCTCAGTTCGCCGCGCCCGAAGTGATCGCGGGCGAGGAGGCGCGTCCGCCCTCCGACGTGTACTCGCTGGGACTCACCCTCTATCGATTGCTGTCCAACGACTGCTCGCCGTTCTCGCTGGCGGAGGGCGCGTCCGCGGGCCAGTGGCTGCGCGCTCAGCGCGAAGCCTCCCCGCTGCCGCTGCGGCACTTCGCGCCGTCGATCGATCGCGACCTGGAAGCGCTGGTCGGCGAGGCCCTGGCCAAGGATCCCGGCCGCCGCCCCACCGCGCGCGAGATGCTCGAAGGCTTGCGTCGGCTGCTCGCGCGCACGGCCTCGATTCCACGGCCGCGGCAGTCCCTCGCGGGCCGGCGTTGGCCCATCGCGGTGGCGGCCGCCGGCGCCGCCGCCGCGATCGCCGCCGCGGCGACCGGAATGTTCACCATCATCCCGACGCCCACCGACGGGACGCTCGCCGTGCCGGTGCGCCGCCATCCCGCTCCCGCGTCCGTACCGCCCGCGGCGGAGCCGCCGTCCGTGGTGGTCTCGCTGACCGAAGACAGGCTGACCGTCACCAACGGCGACCGACAGGCGCTGCCCGACCTCCGCCTCACCCTTACTGGACCGGGTGCGGTCCGACCGGTGGCCTCCGGCCTCGGCGGCCTGGCGCCCGGTGAGGAGCTCATCGTGGCTCTGGATGCATTCACGCCGCCGCCCCCCTCGTCCTGGCGTCCCGAGGCGGTCGTGGTCGCCGCGGCGGGCCGGGCGCCCTGGACCGTACTCCTGCCCAATCCGTCACGCCCTTGAACGCCGTCCGCGCCCGCCGCATCGTCTCGTCCCACAAGCGCGGCAGCTCCTGGCCGATCGTGGCCGAGACGGAGGAGGGCCGCTTCCTCGTGAAGCTGCGCGGCGCCGCGCAGGGCACGGCCGCCCTGGTGGCGGAGGTGATCGTGGCCGAGCTGGCGGATGCGCTGGGGCTGGCCGTGCCGCGCCGCGCGCTCCTCCATCTGGACGCGGACGTCGAGAACGCGGATCGCGACCAGGAGCTGGGCGACCTCCTCCGGGCGAGCCAGGGCCTGAACCTGGGCTTCCGTTTCCTGGAGGGAGCGCGCCTGATCGGGATCGAAGAGGCCGCCGCCAGCCCGGACGACCTGGCCTGTCCCATCCTCTGGCTCGACGCCCTCGTGATGAACTCCGACCGCACGCCGGCCAATCCCAACGTGCTCGTCGGGGAGGGCCGGTCCTGGCTCATCGACCACGGGGCCGCGCTGCCCTTCCAATACTCCTGGGGCACGGTCACGGAGGACTCGCCGCGGAGCGCGGCCTATCCTCTCGATCGCCATCTCTTCGCGGCGCGCGCCGATCGGCTCGCGGCGTGGGACGAACGTCTGGCCGCGCGCATCACGCGAGAGGAACTCGAGGCGGCGATCACGCAGGTGCCGGATGACTTCCTGATTCCGCTCCTCGGCCTCTCCCCGGACGCGGAGCGGCTGCGCCGGCGCCGCGGCGCGTACCACGCGTTCCTGTGGAAGCGTCTCAAGACGCCACGGCCCTTCGTCGTCTGACCCTCGCCGCCCGAGACGCGCTTGCGGCATGATGATGGCCACGGCATCACCGGTCCCCGGGGCGTCGGCCGGAAGGAGGGATCATGCGGCTGAAGTTCGCGACGGCGAGCGCTCTCGTGATCGGGCTGGCCATCCTGGCCATCTCCGCGCGGCCCGTGGACGCGGCGCCGGGATACTCCTACTCCGTCGTCGGCAATCCCGCGGACGTCGTCACCCCGACCAGCGGGCTGCTCGTTCTCCAAGGGGGCGGCACCGACGTCGACGAGAACTTCGTCCGCATGGGAGCCCGCGCCGGCGGCGGCGATTTCGTCGTGATCCGCGCCTCGGGCACCGACGCCTACAACCCCTACATCTACTCGCTCTGCTCGTGCGACTCGGTGGCGACGATCGTCTTCAAGAACCGCAACGCCGCCTTCCAGCCGTTCGTCATCGATACCATCCGCAACGCGGAGGCGGTCTTCATCGCCGGGGGCGACCAGTCCAAGTACGTCCAGTTCTGGAAGAACACCCCGGTCGAAGAGGCGATCAACTTCGTGGGCGCCAAGCCCGCGCCCGTGGGCGGCACCAGCGCGGGCATGGCCATCATGAGCCAGTTCCTCTACTCGGCCATGACCAACAGCAGCCTCGACTCGGCGGAGGGCCTGGCCGACCCTTTCCACAAAGACCTCACCCTCGACCGCGACTTCCTGTCACTGGCCAAACTCGAGGGCACGATCACGGACCAGCACCTCATCGAGCGTGATCGCATGGGACGCACGATGGCCTTCCTGGCTCGCCTCGTCCATGACGGCTGGACGACGGAGGGACGGGCCATCGCCGCCGATCGCGAGACGGCCCTGCACGTCAACCCGAGCGACGGCACCGCCGAAGTCGTGAGCACACCGACGCACACGACTCCCTATGTCTATTTCCTGCGTACTCCGGGCCCGCCGGAGGTGTGCGCCCCGGGCACCCCGCTCACGTACCGCAACGTCGCCGTCTACCGCATCGGCCCCGGTGGCACCTTCGACCTCGACACCTGGACGGGAACGGGCGGGATCTCGTACACGCTCAGCGCGGAGGCCGGAGTGCTGACCTCGTCGCGCGGCGAGATCTACTGACGCGCCACCCAGGCGTCCACGCGCGCCTCCAGGACGTCCAGGGGCAGGGCGCCCGCGCCGAGCACCTCGTCATGGAACAGGCGTAGGTCGAAGCGCGCGCCCAGGGCCGCGGAGGCGCGCGCCCGCAGATCCTTGATCTTGAGCTCGCCGATCTTGTAGGCGAGGGCCTGGGCCGGCCAGACGATGTAGCGGTCCACTTCGACCACGATGTCGTGCTCGGCCTTGCCCGCGTTGTCGCCGAAGTAATCGATGGCCTGCTGGCGGCTCCAGCCCAGCGCATGCATCCCCGTGTCCACCACCAGCCGGATGGCGCGCCAGATCTCGTAGGTGAGCTGCCCGAACTTCGCGTAGGGGTCTTCGTAGAAGCCCATCTCGGGGCCGAGGCTCTCCGCGTAGAGGCCCCAGCCCTCGATGTAGGCGGTGTAGAAGCCGTGCCGGCGGAAGTCCGGCATCTCCGGCAGCTCCTGGGCGAGAGCGATCTGGAGGTGATGCCCGGGCACCGCCTCGTGCAAGGCGAGGGCTTCCATCTCCCAGCGCGGCCGCGCGCGCAGATCGTAGGTGTTCGCGAAGAAGCGGCCGGGCCGGCCCGCGGAGGGCGAGCCCGGCTCGTAATACGCGGTCGTCTGGCTCTTCTCCGCGTACGAGGGAACGGGCACGACGCCGTAAGGCAGCCGGGGCAACGTGGCGAAGAGCCTGGGCAGCTCCGGGTCCACGCGCTTGCAGATGTCGCGGTAGGCGACGAGGAGGTCCTCCGCGTGGTCGAAGAAGAACCGCTCGTCGGTGCGCAGGAACCCGACGAACTGCTGGAAGGTCCCGTCGAAGTCCGTGCGATCCATGACCGCGTCCATCTCGCCGCGGATGCGCTTCACCTCGCGGAGGCCGATGTCGTGGATCTCCTGCGCGGTCAGCCGGGTCGTCGTCATCTGGCGGATGGAGAACGCGTACCAGGCCTCGCCGTCCGGCAGGTCGCGGGCTGCGATCGTTTCCCTCGTGCGCGGCAGGTATCGCGACTCCAGGTACTCGAGCAGGCGGCGATAGGCAGGGGCAATGGCGCCGCTGTAGGCCCGCGCCGCCGCCGCGCGCAGCGTCTCCGCCAGCGGGTGGTCGATCCCCGGCGGCGTGGACTGGAACGGGCGCAGCATGGGGCTGGCCGAGGGCTCGTCCACGATCTGGTTTCGCACCTGATCGGGCACGTCGCGCAGCGTCACCCGCGGCGGCGTGATACCGGTCCGCAGCCCTTCTTCGAGGAGCGCGATCGTCTGCTCGACGAGCGCGGGCACCGCCTCCATGCGGGCGATGGCGTTCTCGAAGTCCGTGCGCTGGAAATACGGCATCAGCATGAGGTACTGGGCCACGTTCTGCTGCACGCCGCCCATCTGCGTCACCGGCATGTATTCGCCCTTGAAGCGGCGTCCTTCCAGCGACTCCTCGACGTTGCGCCGGAAGAGGTCGTAGTGGATCTGGTCGGCCGCGCTCAGGGCGGGGCGGTCGATGGTGGCCAGCACGCGCGCGGGGATCTCCATCTCGCGGTTGCGCCGCTCGTAAGCATCGAGGGAGTGATCCGTCCAACGATGGTTGCGGCCGGGATCACCGGTGTAGGTGGAAAGCTCGGGATATTCGTCGAGGTTATAGGTCCAGTAGGCCCGGAAGAGGGCATGGAGGCGTTCGCTCTCGGATTGTCGGCCCTTCGAGTCTTCGATCTGGCGCGCGGCGGGTTCGAGCATGGGGCTGATCTTACTTATTAAGGCAGGGGGGGCACTCGCGCTTTGCGAGATGGGCGCTCGCGACCCCCCCTGCAACCCCCCTCGCACGTCGCCGCCGCGGCGCGGCGCCGCCGTGCTCTACGTGTCTCCTGCTCCCTGTCCCCCCTCCCTGCTGCGTGCTCCGTGCTCCGTGCTCCGTGCTACGTACCCATGCTGGTTGCTCCGTGCTCGGTGCTTCCTGCTCCGTGCTACCATCCGCGCAGATGCCCGAACCCCGGACTCCGGCCCGGGCGGCGTCTCCGCCCGCGGCCAGCGAATCCGACGCCGAGCAGGCCCGGCGTCAGGCCGGCCGTCTCCAGCTCCCCTTCGACCCCCTCGAGACGCCTTCCGACGACGCATCGCTGTGGGCGGAGACGCCTCTCGAGCTGCTCGTGCGCTTCGGGTGCGTGCCCGTGGGGCGCGAGGATGGCCGGCTGGTCCTGGCCTTCGGCGGCCTCGACGACTTCGCGCGCGTGGACGAGGCGGAGTTCCATCTCGGGCGTCCGATCGAGCCGGTGGTGGCCCCGGCCGCGCGCGTGGCCGAGCTGCTCAAACGGCATCGCGGCGGCGAGATCCTGCTCGAGCAGGCCAGCGAGGGGCTGCGCCTCCAGCTCGTGGCCGACGACGAGAGCGAGATCGACGTCGGGCTCAAGACGCTACCCTCGGACTCGCCCGTGGTGCGCCTCGTGGATTCGCTCATCCTGGGCGCCATCGACCGCCGCGCCTCCGACATCCACATCGAGACCAAGGACCGCGAGGTGCTGGCCAAGTACCGCATCGACGGCGTGCTCTACCCCGCCCTCGAGCCCCTCGACAAGCGCCATCACGAGACGATCATCAGCCGCATCAAGGTCATGTCCGAGCTGGACATCGCGGAGAAGCGCGTGCCCCAGGACGGACGGTTCCGCCTGCGCGTGAAGACGCGCACGATCGACTTCCGCGTGTCCATCATGCCGTCGATCCACGGCGAGGACGCGGTCATCCGCATCCTGGACAAGGAGTCGCTCAACGCCGCCTTCCGCAACCTGCGTCTCGACGTCCTGGGCTTCGCCGAGCCGGATCTGCGGAAGTTCCGCAAGTACATCACCGAGCCCTACGGAATGGTGGTGGTGACGGGGCCGACGGGGAGCGGCAAGACCACGACGCTCTACGCCGCCTTGAGCGAGATCGCGACGCCGGAGGACAAGATCATCACCATCGAGGACCCGGTCGAGTACCAGATCCCGCTCATCACCCAGGTCCCGGTGAACGAAAAGAAGGGTCTGAGCTTTGCGCGCGGCCTGCGCTCGATCCTGCGCCACGACCCGGACAAGATCATGGTGGGCGAGGTGCGCGACCCGGAGACGGCGCAGATCGCGGTGCAGTCCGCGCTCACCGGCCACCTCGTGTTCACCACCGTCCACGCCAACAACGTGTTCGACGTCATCGGACGCTTCATCGCCATGGGCGTGGAGCCCTACAACTTCGTCTCCGCGCTCAACTGCGTCATGGCGCAGCGGCTGGTGCGCCTGCTCTGCGCGCGCTGCAAGCAGCCCGGACGTCCCGCGGACACCCTGCTGCGCGAGTCCGGCCTCGACCCCGAGGTCTACCACGACCAGGTCTTCTACGAGCCCGTCGGCTGCGACGAGTGCGGGGGCACCGGCTTCCTGGGACGGACGGCCGTGGACGAGCTGCTCGACATGACGGACCGCATCCGCCAGCTGATCCTGGAGCGGCGGCCGACGGGCGAGATCAAGCAGGTGGCGCGCGAGGAGGGTATGACCTTCCTGCGCGACAGCGCCCTCGAGAAGGTCTTCGCGGGCTTCACCACGCTGCGCGAGATCAACAAGGTGACCTTCGTTGCCTGACGGGCGCGTGGGCGCTCGACCTACGAAATTGGCGCGTGTCATGAATCGGACGACAAACGTCGTCACCGGTGACGCGAAGTAGCGGGGCGAGCGAAAGGCTCTTCCGCACCAACTCCACCCTTTCCATCGCCTTAGCGCTGGCACTCGCCCCCGGCGAGTGCGCGCACGTTTCCTGCATTACGGCCATGTCGGGTGCCCTCCGGGCGCCCGGGAGGGGAGGACAATGAGCGAGCGGCTCGTGCGCGGCGAGACGGCGGTCGAGTTCTTCCGTGAACAGCTGGAGCGGGCGATGGATCACCAGAAAGTGAGCACGTCCGAGTTCACGCAGTTCTATCTCGTGAACCTGCTGGCCGGCTGCGTCCGTGGCGAGCTGCCGCCCAGCGAGCCCGGCTACGACGAGACGCCCCTGGCCGTCCTCTACGTGCGCGCGATCCAGTCTTCGCGCCGCGACCGCGCGAAGCTGCTGCGCGCGATGGGCGACACCGCCCTCTTCGTCTCCGGCTTCTTCGCCGACAGCGTGAGCGGGCGCCTGGTCGACCTCGACTACTACAAGGCCATGGGCGGCTTCGCCTACGCCCGCCTGGCCCAGGACGAAGACCCGCGCATCTTCGGGCCCGAGGTGTTCTCCGAGCTCGCCGGCCGCTTCACCCAGTTCGCGGACCTGCTCAGCGAGATCTCCGAGCAGAGCCATCTGGCCAGCAATCAGTCGGTGATGCGTCTCTACGAGCGCTGGGTCCAGACGGGGAGCCGCCGCGTGGCCGCTCTGCTCGCAGAGCGCGGCATCACGCCCGTGCTCCCGGGCGAGGGCCGGCCGCAGTGAGCGAGGCCTCTCCGGTCTCCACCCTGCTCCTGGACGTGCAGCGGCGCCTGGAGGCTCTCTACGCCCTGGAGCACCAGGCTCCCGTCACCGAGTTCCTGATCCCGCTCGAGCACGCCGACGACTATCCGGGGGGCGGCAGCCGCACCCTCGTCACCCAGAAAGGCGACGACGTCTCGCTGGGCGTGGTCCTGGAGGACTCGGTCCGCACGCGGCTGGCCGCCGCCGATCCCCGCGTGCACCTGGACCGCGAGAACCTCGACCCTTTCTGCGTGGCCGCGGAGGAGGTCAGCCACTTCGTCTACCTCTTCTTCTGCGCGAGGGCGGCGCGCCAGGTGACGCAGCTGGAGCTGGAGCTGCAGGGCGAGGTGGACAAGTACCTCTCGTCCGTGTTCCTCCTTTGCCTGCAGAACGAGGGCGCCGTGTCCCCGCTCCTCCGCGAGCTGCTCTTCCGGCAGTACCGCCTGGCCGCCCACGTCACCGACGAGGAAGGCCGCGCGCGGTATCACCGGGCCAGCGAGCTCGCCTACCGCTATTGCGGGTATCTGGAGTCGCGATTCCTCCGCGGCTCCCGCCTCCAGGAGCTGGCGCGCGAGGCTCGGCGCTTCTACCGCCTCGGCCAGCGCGACAAGCTCGAGCGCATCGCCGCCCTGCAGTGAGCACGCTCCCCTCGGACCACGAGCTCGCCGAGGAGGACCGCCGCGGACGCCAGCTCCGCATGATCGTGGACCTGACCTCGAGCGTGCTCATGCAGGGTGGGATCGACCGCACGGAAGCGGAGGCGCTGGTGGCCGCGACCCGACGCCGCGCCCTCGAGCTCTTCCCGGGCAAGGAAGACACCTTCGACCTCATCCTGGCTCCCCGCTTCGCCCGCCTGATCCGCGAGTTCGCAGCCACAGAAACCGTTGGTGGCCGCAGTGCCGCCCACCAACCCCCTGGTGGCCGCAGTGCAGGGCCCGCCCCGCCCGCGAACGTGCTGCCCTTCCGTAGGCGGTAGGCGGAGACACCGGCCGCGTTTTCCGATAAGGTGGGCTTTATCCGAACAAGGAGGGCCCCTGCCCACGACGCGCACCGAGTTCGCCCACCTGACGTCGCTCACCTATGACAAGGTCGCGGAGGGTTACGACGAGCTCTGGAGCCGGAACGTGGCCGGACCCAACGCACGCCTCACCACCGACCTCGCCCTCGGCCGCGGCGATCGCGTCGCCGACCTCGCCTGCGGCACCGGGGTCTACACGCTGGAGATGGCGCGCCTCACCGATCCGGGCGAAGTGGTGGCCGTCGACTATTCGGAGGGGATGCTCGCCGCCGCCCGCGAGCGCCTGGAGGACGAGGGCTATCCCGTCTCCCTCGTGCACGCACGCGCCGAGGACTTCATCGCCCGCACGCCGGCGGCCAGCTTCGACGCGATCTCGATGCGCTTCCTCCTCGCCTACATCGACTGGCACGAGGTGCTCCCGTTGACGGGCCGCCTGCTCCGTCCCGGAGGCCGCGTGGGCGTCCTCACCAGCGTCAACAGCAGCGTGCCCCAGCTCTACACCCTGTTCGACCGCTACCGGAACTCCGCGGAGCCGGTCTGGCGCCTCTACAAACACTGCGGCAAGAACGTCGCCGAGAGCTGGCGCTTCTTCCGCCGCCTGCGTGAGACCTTCGCGCATGGCCGCTTCATCTCGGTCCCGGCCAGCGCCGAGCAGGTGGCCGATCGCCTGGCCGCGGGCGGTCTCGTGACCGCCGACGTCTGGGGAGAGACGGTGCGCCTCTGGTTCGAGTCGGGACGGGCCGCCGTCGCCTGGGCCCGCGGTTCCGGCTACACGACCCATCCGTCGCTGGACGCCATGTCTCCCCGCGACGTCCACTTCATCGAGACGCTCTTTGCCGACGGCCTCGAGGGCTTCCGCGAGCCCGGCGGCATCCCGCTCGACCTGATGATCGGCGGCGTGGTGGCTCGAAAGGCCTAGCCCGCCCTGCGCAAGCAGCCACCATCGAGCCAGTGGCTGCGCATCGGGGTCGACCTCGGCGGCACCAAGATCGAGGCGATCGCGCTCGGCCCGGGCGGCGACGAGCGGGCCCGGCGCCGCGTCGCGACCCCGCGCCACGACTACGCGGCCAGCATCGACGCGATCGGGCGCCTGGTCGAGGACCTCGAGACGGCCCTGGGCGCAGGCGGCACCGTCGGCATCGGTATTCCTGGCTCGATCTCGCCCGCGACCGGCGTGGTCAAGAACGCGAACTCGGTCTGGCTCAACGGCAAGCCCCTGGACCGCGACCTGGAGGCCCGCCTCCGCCGTCCCGTCCGCCTCGCCAACGACGCGAACTGCTTCGCCCTGTCCGAGGCGACGGACGGCGCTGGCCGTGGCGCGCGCGTCGTGTTCGGCGTGATCGTGGGGACGGGAACGGGGGGCGGCATCGCCGTGGACGGCCGCGTCCTCGTCGGCCCCAACGCGGTGGCGGGCGAGTGGGGCCACAACCCGCTGCCCTGGCCGCGCGAGGGCGAATGGCCGGGCCCGGAGTGCTATTGCGGCAAGACGAGCTGCATCGAGACGTTCCTGTCCGGCCCGGGCCTGGAGCAGGACCATGAGCGCGCGACGGGAGAGCGAGTCCTGGCCCCGGATCTCGTGCGCCGCGCGGCGCAAGGGGACGGGGCGGCGGAAGCGGCGTTGGCGCGCTACGAAGACCGGATGGCGCGCGCCTTGGCGGGAGTCATCAACATCCTCGATCCCGACGTGATCGTCCTGGGTGGAGGGATGTCGAATCTCGAGCGGCTGTACCAGGCCGTTCCGCGAATCTGGACGGAGCATGCGTTCTCGGACAGGGTGGACACGCCGCTCCGCGCCGCGATGCATGGCGATTCCAGCGGAGTGCGCGGCGCGGCCTGGCTATGGCCCGAGACGGAGCATCCGTAGCCGATCGAGGATGGCAAGCCGACCTGGATGGCAGCCTATTTTCTGCTAACCCAGGCCGATCGATCTCTGTTGCTGTTGTTGTTGTTCGTTGTTGTTGTTCGTTGTTGTTGTTGTTCGACTCAGAACCAAGGCGGCCAACAAGTGGCCCGATACGCCCCCGGTCCCCACCGGCTGTAGCCGTACGACGTCATGATCTGGAACTGCTCGTTGAAGCGGTTGTCGTTCTTGACGCCGATCTCTTCGTCGTCGTGGGCGGCGCAGTAGCCCATGCGCTCCAGGTTGTACTTCACGAGGTCGTAGTATTTCCTGCGGTCCCGGACGCGCCAGCTCAGCTTCCCGTAGCCGTCGTTGAAGTCGAAGAGCTCCGGGTGCTCCTTCTGCGCCTGCTCGATGGCGAGGTCGACGTCCCCGCCGAAGGCGGAGCCCTGGTACGGGCAGCCGGCGCCGCTGCCGCCGCCGTGGGGCAGGCCGCATCCGAGCGCCACCGGCGTCGGGGTGGGCGTGGGGATCGGAGTCGGGGTAGGAGCCGGAGTCGGAGAGCCGGCCGCGGCGGCCGGTGGCGAATCGGGGCCGGTGGTCGACTGCGAGTGGCGGTAGCACGCGCCGAACGACACCGCGACCAGCGCCGTCAACGTCCACTTCCCCACCTGGTTCATTCGCGCCCTCCCACGTATGGAACGCGCGATTCTAGCCGATCGCTCGCTCCGCCGGGGTCCTTTCCGCCCGCAGGAAGCGCCTCTCCACGATCAGGAAGAAGGGGATGGAAAGGGTCGCCAGGACCGCCCCGAACGCGTATGCGGTGCTGAGGCCCGCGCGCTGCGCGATCCATCCGGTGGTGATGGAGCCGGTGCCGATGCCCGTGTCGAACGCAGCCAGGATGCTGCCGAAGGCGGCACCGCGCCGCGAGTCGGGCACGTGATGCATCACGTAGGCCGCGTACGCCGGATACGCGCTGCCGAGGCCGATGCCGAACACGATGGCGGCGGTGACCAGGCCGCGGCGGCTGCCGTCGAGAGCAAGCAGGGCCAGGCCGGCGACGATCAGGCCGAGACAAGGCAGGAACACGCGGCGATGGCCGATGCGGTCGGAGAGCCGCCCGGAGAGCGGACGCGTCACCAGTATGGCGAGCGCGAAGGCGGTGAAGAAGATGCTCTTGGGCGCCACGCCGTTCGCGTCCGCATAGAGGGCGACGAAGCTGGTGATGCCGCCGTAGCCGAACGAATACAGGAAGAGCGTGATGGAGAGGAGGAGCACGTGCCACTCGATGAGCGGCCCGTGGTGCGTGCCCGGGCGCAGGCGAACGTCGGGAGGAAGCCGCCACGCGATCACGGCCATGGCCAGGTTCAAGGCCGCGGTGGCCGCGCACACGGAGCCCCATCCCCGCGCGTAGATGGCGAACCCGACCTGGGGCGCCACCGCGATGGCCAGGATGTTCGAGAGCCCCCAGTAGCTGATGCCTTCCGCGCGCCGGTGCGGCGGAATGATGTCGGTGATGTACGCGGAGGAGGCGGAGAGAAGGCCCGACCAGAAGACGCCGTGCACCAGCACCAGCGCGAGCAGGATGCGGTAGTCACGGAGGACGGCGTAGATGCTGGAGAAGCCCGCGATGGCCAGGCTGCCCACGATGAGCATGCGCCGCTTCCCCACCCGATCGGCCAGCCCGCCCGTCAGGGGCGCGGAGAACGCAGACGAATAGGTCAGGAGACCGAGGAAGAGCCCGGCCGCGAACTTCGAGCCTCCGAGATCGAGGATGTGGAAAGGCGCGGTGGGCAGGAGCTGGAAGGCGGACAGGAACACCGTGAAGGTGAACCCGAACATCAGGAAGAACCGCCCGGTGAAGAGGGGGGTCGGCTCGCCGGCCTGGGGAAGAGGCGCGCTCAACGCGGCGCGAGCGGCTGGGGGGCTCCCGTGACGCGGGCGACGGCGCGGGCGAGCTGCGCGTTGAAGGCGGCGGGGTCCTCCCGCATCAGGTAGTGCCCCACACCCTTGACGATGAGCGCGTCGTATTGCGGCGCGTACTGGCGCGCATGATCGAGGCGCGTCGGGAACTTGTCCGCGTTGACGGCCACGATGGGGACGTGGATCTCCTTCAACAGCGGACGGGGATCGTGCCTCCAGGTGTGCTCGAGGATGGGCACACCGATCTCGGGCGGGAAGGACGTCGCGTCCTTCACGACTTCTTCGACCAGGGCCTTCGGGGTCGTGTCCGTGAACATGTACTTGCGCATGAACCCGCTGGCCGTGGCCTTGTAGTCGGCGCGGAAGGCGGCGATGGCGCCCTTCACCTCGGCGTCGCTCGTGACCTCGTCCACGTCGAGCAGGGTGTCCACGGGGACGATCCCCACCACGCGCTCCGGCATCACCTTCGCGGCCTCGAGGACCACGTTCCCGCTCATGGAATGACCGATGAGCACGACCTTCTCGAGCGAGAGCGCCTCCACCACCGCGCGCACGTCCTGGCCGAAAGCCGCGACGGTCCAGTCCTTGCGCTCCTTCCCGGAGCGGCCGTGGCCGGCCAGGTCCAGCGTGACCACGCGGTGCGTGCGCGCGAACGCGGGCACTTGCGCGTCCCAGTAGCGGCGGTTGATGGCCCAGCCGTGGACGAAGACGAGCGCGATCTCGCCCTGGCCCTGCGTCGCGTAGTGGATGGCCACGCCGTCGGCCGATTTCGCGATGCCGGTCTGTGAAGTGGTCGCGCTCATCGTCAACCAGAGGGCCAGGAGGGACATCGGACCGCCCATTGTACCGGCCCCGGCGCACGAGCCGTTATCCGTCCGCCGGAGATCAGGCGTGCCCGCGTCGGCGTGCGCCCTTGGGCGCAGTTCGCTTGGCCCCCGGGGCCACGCAGTCCCGCAAGAGGTCCCGCCAGGCCTTCCGCTCGCGCGCGGGCTCGACGAGCGGGGCCAGGCGCCGGCACCAGCTCGTGAGGGAGCCGCGGAACTCCGCGTCCGACTCCGCGCGCTCGAAGAGGGCGGCCAGGCCGTGCGTGTCCCCCACCGCGAAGAGCCCGGGATAGTCGCTCCCGAGGAGCCCGGTGGACCCGGGGATGCGCGACGACAGGACGGGAACGCCGGAAGCGATGGCCTCCGAGAGGACGTTCGCGCCGCCTTCCGACCGCGAGGTGATCACCAGGAGCCGCGAGCGCGCCATGACGCGCAGGGCGCGCCAGCGCGGCATGCCACCCAGCCACCGGTAGCGCGGGTTGCTCGACTGCTCGGAGCGCGCGCGCTCGTCGAGATCCGGATCGAGAGGCGCACCTGCGTGCAGGACGCGCACGCGCGACCGGGCCGGGAGGAGGCGGGCGGCCATGGCCGCCCGGAAGGGATCTTTCACCGGCCGCAAGTGGGCGAGCAGCGCGACCTCGAACGCGTCGCGCCGCGGAGGCTGGGCGTGCACGGCCTCCGCCGATTGCACGATCGCCCGTGCGCGGGCGCGGGCCCAGTCCGGCACCTCGCGCAGCCCCTCCGGCTGCAGGACGACGATGGCCCTCGCGAGCTGCAGGCTCAGCTTCGTCATCGGACATGGGCGCCCGTCCCGGTAGAGGTCCGTGCCCGTGAGGGCGAGGACGATCGGCGTCTCCGGCCTCTCCTCCGTCAGCCGCTCGATGGAGCGCGCGCTCTTGCGGGCGTGCAGCGCCACCATCACGTCGCAGGCCTGGCCGTCGTACTCCTCGGCCACGGTCACGCGGTGCCCGAGTTGCCCGAGCAGCCGCGCCCAGCGCAGGGCGGTGACGCGGTTCCCGGTCAGGGACCGCGGCGGCGCGGGCGTCACCATGCAGACCCTCATGCGCGCGCGCAGGTCCGGAAGCCGGCCCAGACGTCGCGCCGGTCCGGCGTGTAGAAGTTGCGCCAGGTATTGCGCAGCAGGCGGGCCCGCGTCGTCCAGGCCCCGCCGCGCAGGACCTTGTGCGTGCCGAACCAGGGCGCCGAGTAGTCGCGGTAGGCGTCGGGCACGAACCCCGGGTACGGGCCGAAATCGCTCGCCGTCCATTCCCAGACGTTGCCCAGCATCTGCCGGCATCCCCACGCGCTGTCGCCGTCCGGCAGGTCGGCGACGTCGAGCAGGCCTCCCACCGCGCCTTCGAGGTTCGCGCACTCGGGCGTCGGGGTGGACTCACCCCACGGAAAGCGCCGCTTCGGGCCTTCCGCGCGATCGGAGGCCGCCGCCATCTCCCATTCCGCTTCGCTGGGCAGCCGCCGCCCGGCCCACGCGCACCAGGCCTCCGCCTCGTACCAGCTCACGTGCAGGACGGGATGATTCGTCTCCAGCGGCACCCAGCGGTCGAAGTCGCGGCGCTCCCAGCCGCCGTCGGCGCGGCGCCAATATGGCGGATGCCCGGCGCCGGTTCCCCTCCGCCACTCCCAGCCCGCGGGAGACCAGAGCTCTTCCCGTCTGTAACCGCCCTCTTCCACGAATGCGGCGAACTCGCCGGCGGTGACGGGCGCGCGTGCGATCCGGAACGGCGCCACCTCGACGGAGTGGGCCCACTTCTCGTTGTCGAAGACGAAAGGCTCGTCCGCGCCCGCGCCCAGGGCGAACCGTCCCCCCGGGACCTCGGCGTCGCCGGGCCAGGCCCCGCCCGCTGCGCGCGCCCTCCGTGTTCTCTCGTCACGGCCGCCCTCCCATGGGGGTGCGGGATAGCCGAGGGTCTGCCGCGTGTACGCCAGCGCTTCGCCGTGCATGTCCTCGTGGTAGACCGTGTACTCCGTGAAGTACCGTACGTCCGGACGCGGGTCCGCGTCGAGCAGTCTTTGCACGCGCGACTCCACCTCATCCCGGTAGTCGAGCGTCTCCGGGAGGCCGGGCAGCGGGAGATCCCATCGCGTGTCGTGGGCGACCGCGCTCGAATCCCAGAGCGCGTCGGCGTCGGCGCGCAAGGCGGGCTGCCCGCCCGCGTGACGCAGGACCCATCGCTCCTGGAACCACGCGACGTGTCCGATCTCCCAGAGCACGGGGTTGACGATGGCCAGCCGCGGGCCGATCAGCTGGCGCGCGTCGAGACCCGCCACCACGTCGTGAGTCCGGCGCCGCGCGTCCCGCGCCCAGGAGGAGAGCTCATCCGTCGATCGCATGGGGAAGGCAGTATTCTAGGCCGATGGCGGCGCGGCGGGTCGCGAGCAGTTTCGGGTTCTGGGCGGGAGCCGGCCTGGCCGCGGCCGTCTTCGGGCTTCTGACCCTCGGGGAGCGGCGCTACCCGTTGCGCCGATCGGTGGAGGACAAGCGACGCCGCCTCCGCCGCAACCTCGCCGTGAGCGCGGTCAGCGCGGCCGTCATCCAGATCGCGGACCGCCCGCTCACACGCCGCGCGGCCGCGATCGTGGAAGCGCGCCGCTGGGGGCTGGCCCCGCGCCTGGGCCTGCCGCGCTGGGCGGAAGAGGCGCTCGCGTTCGTCCTCCTCGATTACACGCTCTGGGTCTGGCACGTGCTCACCCATCGCTGGGCTCCGCTCTGGAGCTACCACGCCGTGCACCACGCGGATCTCGACCTCGACGCCTCCACCGGGATCCGCTTCCATCCCGTCGAGATGCTCGCGTCCGTGCCCTGGCGGCTGGCCCAGGTCCTGCTCATCGGCGCCTCGCCGCGCGCGCTCGGTCGGTGGCAGTCCGCCCTCTTCCTGTCCGTGCTGTTCCATCATTCGAACCTGCGCCTGCCCCTGTCCCTGGAGCGTGCTCTCGCGTGCGTGCTGGTGACGCCGCGGCAGCATGGCATCCATCACTCGGTCGTCCCCGCGGAGATGGACTCGAACTGGTCGAGCCTGCTCAACGTGTGGGACCGCCTGCACGGCACCCTGCGGCTGGACGTGCCGCAAGACGCGATCACGATCGGCCTCCCTTCACCGCGCGATCCACGCGCCCTGGCCTTTCCGCGCTTGATGACGATGCCGTTCGCAGCCACGCCGCTCGATGGTGGCCGCAGTGAGGAGCTGCCATGCCGCTCGTCCTGACGTCGTCCGCGTTCACCCAGCAAGGCTCGATCCCGCAGCAGTACACCTGCCAGGGCCGCGACCTCTCGCCGCCCCTGTCCTGGTCGGGAGCGCCCGAAGGAACGAAGGGGTTCGTCCTCATCGTGGACGATCCCGATGCGCCCGATCCGGCCGCTCCGAAGCGCACGTGGGTCCATTGGGTCCTCTATGCGATCCCGGCGGGCACGGCCAGCCTTCCCGAGGCCGTCGCGCCCGCCAAGCTGCCCGCGGGCACGCGGGAAGGCACCAACGACTGGAACCGCACCGGCTACGGAGGTCCCTGCCCGCCCGTCGGCCGCCATCGCTACTTCCACAAGCTCTACGCGCTCGACGCCGAGCTGCCCGACCTCGGGCCCGCGCGGAAAGCCGAGGTGGAGAAGGCGATGGAAGGGCACGTGCTCGCCAAGGCGGAGCTCGTCGGGACGTACCAGAAACGCTGAAGCGGACCAACGCGGCGCGGACCCACTTCGAGATCGCGTGGTCCCTTCGCGGGGACGCTCGCGCGCGCTGGAACTTGATAGACCCACGTAAAGCAGTGCGCGCGCTCGCTCCGGCGTCGGGCACCCTGCGGGTGAATGCACCGACGCAGGCCCCGCTCCAGGGACCACGCGACCTCCTGAATTGGCCGCGATCAGCGGTCGGCTAGACGGGCCCACGGATTCGGAATCGTCTAGTCGGTGGGTGCGTCCGACACGTGCTTCGCGAACGTCGCGGGGTCGATGTTCGCGCCACAGACGACCAGGACCACGCGGCGGCCGGCGAGCTTCGTGCGCAATGGCCCACACAACGCCGCCGTGGCCGCGGCGCCCGCGGGCTCGACGGCGAGCTTGGCCGAGGTCAGGAGCAGCGCCATCGCGGCCCGCAGCGCGTCGTCGCTGACGAGCACGAGCTCGTCCACGTAGCGCCGGCACAGGCCGAAGCTGTAGGGGGCCGCGTGCGGCGCGCCCAGGCTGTCCGCGATCGTGCGCACGGCCGGTATGGCCTGGGGAGTGCCCGCGGCGAAGCTGCGGCTCATGCTGTCCGCGCCTTCCGGCTCCACCCCGTACACCGCGCAGTCCGGACGCGCGAGCTTGACCGCGGCCGCCACGCCCGCGCAGAGCCCGCCGCCGCCGATGGGGACGACGACGGCCTGGACGTCCGGCACCTGCTCGACGAGCTCGAGGCCGACGGTGGCCGTCCCCAGCGCGGTGCGCGGCCCTTCGAAGGGATGGACGAACGTGCGGCCCTCGTCCGCCTCGATCTGCTTCACGCGATCGAAGGCTACATGCACGTCTTCCACCAATTCGACGGTGGCGTCCAGCTCGCGGCACTTGGCCACGCGATAGGGGTTCGCGGTCTTCGGCATCACGACCTTGGCCGTGCTGCCCAGCACCTGGGCCGCGTAGGCCACCGCGATCGCGTGATTGCCCGCGCTCACCGCCGTGACCCCGCGCGCCAGCGCCTCCGGCGGGAGATCCAGCATCACCGTCAGCGCACCGCGCGGCTTGAAGGTCCCCGTGCGCTGGAACAGCTCTTCCTTGAGCACGACCGAGGTCCCGGGCCCGAGCCGGCGCGTGAGGGCGGGATCGTCCCAGGCGCGGACGGGCGTCGTCACCACGAGGTCGCCGAGCCGGGCCCGCGCCGCCCGGATGGCGTCCAGGGTCGGCAGATCGCTCAAGGCGTGTCGGAGAGGCCCTCGCCCAGGAGCGACTCCACGGGCAGGAGCTGCGGGCCGTTCTCCGTGTGCACCGCGAACTGCCGCGGCTTGCCGTTGAGGGTCCCGTAGAGGTCGACGCCCGCGAACCGGCCGCTGCGGTCGAGCGCGTAGAAGGTCACGTAGAAGTTGGGCAGGCCCTTGTCGGTCAGGAGGCGCTTCTCCACCGTGTTGGCCTTGATGCGCTTCAAGGCCTCCATGGCCGCGTCTTTGGGATGTTTCCCGCGCCGCATCTCCTCGACGATGAGATGCGACGAGAGGTTGAAGAGGTTCGCTTCCCCGCGCCCGGTGGAGCCGGCCGCGCCGACCTCCCCGTCCACCCACAGCCCCGCGCCCAGGATGGGCGAGTCGCCGACGCGGCCCGGGATCTTGAAGGAGAGGCCGCTGGTCGTCGTGACCCCGCAGACCTCGCCCTTCGCGTTCACGCCGTCGCAGTTGATGGTGCCGTAGTAGTGGCCGGGGTCGAGGAGCCCTTCCCGCATCATCTGGAAGCTGACCTTGCGGCCGGCCTCGTCGCGCTTCTTCGGGTCGAGGTAGTGCTCGGGATCGATCCGGCGCTTCCACTCCAGCCACGCCTTGCGGGATTGCGGGGTGTTGAGATCGGCCTCGATGGTGAAGCCCATGTTCCGCGCGAAGTCCTGCGCGCCCTTGCCGACGATCAGGTGATGGTCCGTGTTCTCCAGGACGGCCTTGGCCACCAGGGACGGGGTGCGCACGCCCTCGATCGCGGCCACTCCGCCCGCGCGCTTCCTCGGCCCGTGCATGCAGCAGGAATCGAGCTGCACCACGCCTTCCGCGTTCGGGATGCCTCCGTAGCCGACGCTGTCGTCTTCGGGGTCGAGCTCCACGATGTTCACGCCCGCGACGAGCGCGTCCAGCACGTCTTCGCCCCGCGTGATGCGGCCGAAGGCCTCCTCGATGCAGGTCCGGGGCCCGCCGTTCTTGTACTTGAACCCGTTGGCGGAGGAGATGACGACGGGCTTCACGGAGGTGATGACGGCCGGAGCCTGTCCGTAGGCCGCCCCGGCGCCCGCCCCCGCGGCCAGCAGGCCAGCCGTTCCCGTCTTCACGAAATCGCGGCGATTGACCTTGTGGGGCATCGGTCTCCTCTCGTTGGCGGACGGCGCGACGCCAGTCTATCGCGGCCCTTCTCAGTACGGTGGAAGGTAGCGCCCGCGCGCCCAGAGCACCAGGAGGGCGAGGGGGACGGCGAGCAGCGTCCGCCATTCGCGATTGAGCCCGACCCGCGTCCACGAGAAGCGGGAGCCGCGCGGGCCGCCCGGAGTCAGCCGCGGCAGGAAGGCCGGGACCTCGCGCGCCCAGGGCCCGAAGGCATCGGGAAAGCGCGTGGCCAGGAACGCGGCCTCGCCGCGGATGGCGGACGGGTAGAAGGCGAGGAAGTAGATCGCGCCCGCCAGCGCGGCCCAGGGACTGGCGGAGGCGAGGGCGATGCCGGCGGCCATCAGCGTGCTCCCGAGGTAGAGCGGGTTGCGCGTGTGCGCATAGGGCCCGCCCGTCGCGAGCACCCGCGTCTTCTCGATGTGGCCGGAAGCCCAGATGCGAAGCGCTTCGCCCAGCAGACCGAGGGCGAGGCCGCCCAGCAGCGACCACGGCGTCGGACGCGCGAGCGCGATCACCACCGCGCCCGCCACCCAGCCCAGCGGGACGCGGAGCCTAGACGGCAACGCCGATCGGTGTGCCCGCGTCCAGGCGGCGGTCGATCGCCTTCAGGACTTCTTCGGGCGGGATGGCGCGCATGACCCCCTCGTGCACGGGGCAGCGGCGGCGGTGACACGGGGAGCAGAGCGGGCGCCGGCGCACCGTGAGGTCGGCCGGCGCCCAGGGACCGTTGCGCGCGGGATCCGTCGGCCCGAAGATCCCGACCACCGGCGCCCCCGCCGCGCACGCGAGATGGAGCGGCCCCGTATCCGCGGCCACCACCAGCCGCGCCCTTCGCGCCAGCTCGACGTATTCGAGAAGGGTCGTCGGGAAGGCACGTCGCGCCGCCCCCTCCGAAGCCGCCACCACCCGATCGGCGAGCTTTTCCTCTCCCGGCCCCCAGCTCACGAGCGAAGCCAGGCCGCGATCGCGGCCTGGCATGGCGACGCGGCCGAAGAACTCCGCCGGCCAGAGCTTGCTCGCCCAGCCACCGCCCGGGTTCAGCACGACATAGCCGTCGCCGACCGCCTCCGCCTGCAGGCGTTCGGCCACCTGCGCCGCCATCGCCTGCGTGGGCGGCAGCGGGAACTCGCGCAACCCCAGCGCGGAGATTCCGACCGTGCGCAGCAGGGCCAGGTTCTTGTCGATCACGTGGACGGCCTCGGGCCCCAGCATCGCCTGCTCGGTGAGGAGCACGCTCGAGAGCGGCTCGCGCCGCCAGCGCGGAGCGAAACCGATGGCGCGCCCGGCTCCCGCGAGCCGGGCCCAACCCGCCGACTTCCAGAGGCCCTGCAGGTCGAGGGCCGCCTCGCGGCGTGTGCGGCGGAGCTCCGCGGCCGCCGACCGCACCGCCGCCAGGCGCCAGGCGCGCGCGGGCGGCGCGGGGACGACCTGGGTGACGGCGGGGTTGCCCTCGAGGAGCGGGCGCGCCGCCGGCTCCACGATCCAGGAGACGCGCCAGCCCCGGCGCTTCAGCGCGGCGGCGACGGGAAGGGTGTGCACCACGTCGCCGATGGCGGAGAGCCGCACGAGGAGCACGTCGCCGGGCGTCGCCATCATCGCCCCGCGCCGGTCCGGATGCGCTGGAGCAGGACGCGCGTGTCGTGGTTCTTGGGATCGCCCACGATGGCCACCCGCCCCCCGTACGAGCGGACGACGTCACGCTCGGGGACGGTGTCCGGCGTGTAGTCCGTGCCCTTGCAGTGCACGTCCGGGCGCAGGGCGAGGAGCAGGCGGGCGACGTCGTCGTCCGCGAAGACCAGCACGTGGTCCACGGCGCGCACGGCCGCCACCAGGAGCGCGCGGTCCCCCTCCGGCAGCACCGGACGGCCCTCGCCCTTGAGCCGCCGCACGGAGCCGTCGCCGTTCACGCCGACCACGAGCACGTCGGCCTCCGCGCGCGCGCCTTCCAGGTAGCGCACGTGGCCGACGTGCAGGACGTCGAAACAGCCGTTGGCGAAGGCCACCGTGCGCCCGGCCGCGCGCGCCTCCTCGACCCGCCGCCGGACCTCGTCGAGGGTCCCGATCTTCTCCGCCGCGCGCCTCACGCCGGCCCCAGGAGCGGACCCGGCGCGGGATCGCTCGCCACCGCCCGCTTCAGCTCGGGCTGGGCCACGGTGGCGGTGCCTCGCTTCATCACCACGATGCCGCCCGCGTAGTTCGCGAGCAGGCTCGCCTCCAGCGGGTCCGCGCCCGCGGCCAGGGCCAGGGTGAAGGTCGCGATCACGGTGTCGCCGGCCCCCGTCACGTCCGCGACCTGATCCGTGCCGTAGATGGGGATGTGGACGGTGGGACGGCGCGGCTCGAAGAGGGCCATGCCGTCGCTGCCGCGCGTGATGAGGACGGCCTTGACCCCCAGGCGACGCAGCAACGTGCGCCCCGCCGCCTCCAGGCGCCCGCGGTCGTGGCCGATGCCGATGCCGAGGGCGGCCTCCACCTCCGGCTCGTTCGGCGTCACCGCCGTCATGCCGCGGAAGGCGAGGAGCCCGTAGCGGGTGTCCACCGTGACGGGGACGCGCCGCCGGCGGGCCAACGCGACTGCTTCCTCCACGAGGTCGGGGGTCACGAGGTTGAACCCGTAGTCGCTCACGAGCACGGCATCGAGAGGGCCCTTGTACGCGCGCAGGGCGCGCCGGACGCGCTCGCGCGCCGGGCTCCGATCGTCGAGGCGCGTGGCCTTGTCGATGCGCACCATCTGTTGCTTGGCGGAGTGCACGCCCCCCGCCAGGACGCGCGTCTTCACCGGCGTGACGTAGTCGGGATCCGTCGCGACCTGCGACGTCGTGACCCGTCGTTCGCGCAAGAGCGCGCGCAACCGGCGTCCATGGTCGTCGCCACCGAGCACGCCCATGGGGATCGGAGAACCGCCCAGGGTGGCGATGTTGTTCACCGCGTTCGCGCCCCCGCCCAGGCGCACGTCCGTCGTGTCGTATTGGATGATGAGGACGGGCGCCTCGCGGCTCACCCGCTGCACGGAGCCGTACAGGAACTCGTCGGCCACGAGGTCCGCGACCACCAGCACCCGCTTGCCGCGGAACGAGTCCACGACGCGGTCGAGATCCTCCACCGTCGGCCGGCCGTCGCGCGCGCTCATGGCGCGGCCTCGTCCAGGGCCAGGATGCGCTCGACCGCTTCCAGGACGTTCTCGGCCACGAGGTCGGGCGGACGCTCCCAGCCGGGGGCGTGCCACTGCAGCTCGCCCTCGCCGTAGCCCGTCTTCACCATCGCGCCGCGCGCCCCCGCCGCCCAGGCCACGGCCACGTCGCCGTGGCGGTCGCCGATCATCCACGAGCGCGCGAGATCCGCGCCGAGATCCTTCTCGGCCTGGAGCAGGAGGCCGGGCTTCGGCTTGCGGCAGTCGCAGTCTCGACGGTAGGGCGCCGCTCCGACCGAAGGATGGTGCACGCAGACGTAGATGCCGTCGAAGCGGGCGCCGCCGGCCTTCATGGCCGCGCGCACGTGGGCGTGGACCTCGTGGATCAGGCTCTCCGGGAAGTAGCCGCGCGCCACCCCGGCCTGGTTCGTGACCAGGACGGCCAGGCGGCCGCTCGCGTTCACGAGCCGCACGGCGTCCACGGCATAGGGGAGCAGCCGGAAGCGCGAGAGATGGTTCACGTATCCGATCTCGTGCGACAGCGTCCCGTCCCGATCGAAGAAGATCGCGGGCCGTCCCATCCGCCTAGTGCGCTCCCTGGAACGGCACCGTCTCCGCGAGCACGCGGTCCACGGTGACGCGGCGCATGCAGCGATGGTCGATCGGGCACTCGCGGAGGCCGCAGGGGGAGCAGAACACGGGCTCGCGCACGACGCGATGGCCCTCGCCCACGGGATGGGTCTCGCGCCAGTCCGTGGGGCCGAACACGGCCACCACCGGGACGCCGAGGGCCGCGGCGAGATGCATCGGTCCGGAATCGTTGGTGACGAGGAGGCGCAGGCGCGCGAGGACGCCCACCAGCTCGGGGAGGCTCGTCTCTCCACAGAGGACGCGGGCGGGTGCGCGCATCTGGGAGGCGATGGTCTCGCCCACCGGCCGCTCGGCCGGGCCGCCCACGAGCGCGATGCGGGCGCCCTGTCCGGCCAGCGTATCCGCGACGGCGGCGAAACGCTCGGGCAGCCAGCGCTTGGCCGTGCCGAAGGAGGCGCCCGGGTTCACGCCCACCCAATCCCCGCCTTCGTCCGGCCCGAGGAGGCGTGGTGCGCCCGCGCTTTCGGTCCACTCCGGCGGGCAGCGCAGCGAGACGTCGGGTGCGGCGGACACGCGGAGCCCCGCGCCGGCGAGCATCGCACGATAGTAGTACACCTGGCTGCGGCCTCGAACCCGCGCCGGCACCGCCGGCGCTCGCGTGAGCAGGACGCGGCGGCCCTCCGTCGCGTAGCCCCAGCGCTCGGGGATGCGGGCCTGCCACAGGGTGAAGGCGGTCCCGAACGAGTTCGGCAGCACCACGCCCGCGTCGAACGCGCCGCGCAGCGCGTCCGCATCCGCGCGCACGTCGCGGGCGAGCCGGACGGCGTCGATCTCTTCCACCGCCCGATAGACGTCGGCCACCCAGGGGCGGGCCAGGACCTCGATCCGGGCCCGGGGGAAGTTGCGGCGCAGGTCGCGCACCGCGGCCAGCGAGAGGACGACGTCGCCGATCCAGTTCGGCGCGCGGACCACGATGCGCTCGGGGACGGCGGCCGCGGTCATCCGGACGTGTCCGCCGTCGCCGCCGGGGTCGGCGTCGCCGCCGTGACCGGCACCTCGGCGGTGGTGCGCGGCTGCGTCTTCCACCGCCGGTGCATCCAGAGCCACTGTTCGGGACGCGCGCGCACCCAGCTCTCGATCTCGGTGGTCAGCTCCTGGGTGAGGCGCGCGATGTCCGCCTCGCGGCTGCCCGTCGTCGTCCACTCGACGGGCCGGCCGTAGACGAACGTGTAGCGGCCGTCCGGCCGCGCCTCGCAGTGCACGGGCACCAGCGCACACCCCGTCTTGACGGCGAGGGCGGCGGCCACGGTGGTCGTGGCGGCGGGCCGCCCGAAGAACTCGACGAAGATCCCGTCCTGCTCCTGCACGTTCTGGTCGACGAGGATGGCCACGCCCGCGCCCTGGCGCAGGAGGCGCAGGATGTCCTGCAGGGCGCGGCGCTTGGAGATCACGGTGTTGCCGGAGCGCGTTCGGAACGCGGTGAGCCGCGCCTCGAGGGCGGGGTTGTCGAGGGGACGCGCGACGAGGCCGACGGTCTCGCCCATCCAGCCAAAGGCCAGGGCGTAGAACTCCCAGTTCCCGAAGTGGGCGCTCACGTAGACGACGCCCTTCCCGGCCGCGCGGGCGCGGTCCACGTTCTCGCGGCCCTCCTCCACGATCAGTGCGAGCAGGCGCTCTTTCGGCTGGTCGGCCATCCACAAGATGTCCACCAGCGTCTGTCCGAAGTGCGCGTAGACGGCGCGGGCCGTGCGCAGCCGCCGCGGCCCGTCCCAATGCGGGAAGGCCTGGCGCAGGTTCTCGGCCGCGATGCCGACGTGCCGGGGATCGAGGTCGGCGAGCCAGCGGCCCAGCGCCCGGCCCAGGGCCAGCGCCCACGGCCGCGGCAGGTGGCGGACCGCGGCCTGCACGATCGCGGCCGCCCTGGCCTCGAGCGCGTACCGCTTCTCGCGCGTCACGCGCCCCCTCCCACGGCCAGGAGGCGCGCGCGGAACCGTTCTTCGTCCTCGACGGCGCAGCGTACGCGCCAGACGAGGACGGGGCGGGCGCCCATCGTGGCGGGCAGACGGACGGCGTCCTTGGCCGTGGTGACGACGGCATCGGCCCCGCTCCGGTCCGCGGCGCGCAAGACGGCTTCGATCTCGTCCCCGCGGAAGCGGTGATGATCCGCGAACGCGGCATGGCCGGTGACGGCCGTCCCCCGCGCGGCCAGGTCGGTCGCCACGCGCTCCGGGCGCGCGATTCCGGTGAGCAGGTAGGCGCGCGCGGGGGCGGGCGCGGGCGCGCCCGCGAGGTCGACGAAGCCGGCGGGAACGCGCCGGACGCGGAAGATCCGGTCCGGCCCGAAGCGCCGCGACAGCGCCTCCACCGCCGCCCGCGCGTCGTCTTCGTCCTCGCCGCTCACCGCGATGAGGTGGGCGCGGGAGAGGGCAGAGGGCCGCTCGCGCAGCAGGCCCGCGGGCAGCGGACGCGCGCGGAGGTCGCTCGCGTCCACGCACACGACGTCGAGGTCGCGCAGGAGCCGCAGGTGCTGGAACCCGTCGTCGAGCACGAACACGCGCGGGCCGAGCGCCGTCTCCAGGGCGCGGCCGGCGGCGACGCGGTCGCGTCCCACCGCCACCACCACTCCGGGGAGGGCCCGCGCGAGCATCACGGGCTCGTCCCCCGCCTCCGCGACGTCCGCCGCCACGCGCACGCCGTCCCCGACGACGAGGACGTCGCCGCGGAACGCTCCGCCGTACCCGCGGCTGAGGACGGCCACGGGACGTCCCGCGTCGCGCAGCATCGTGGCCGTCAGCTCGACGAGGGGAGTCTTGCCCCGGCCGCCCACGGCCAGGTTGCCGATGCTGATGACAGGCGAGCGTAGTCGGGCGCGCGCGAGGAAGCCCCGCCGGTAGAGGGACGCGCGGAGCGCGGTGGCCCCGCCGAAGACGGCGCCCAGCGGGGCCAGCAGCGCGGTCATGCCACCAGCTCCGCCAGCGCTTCCACGGTCGCCCGCAGGGCTCCGCGGTTTCCCTCGACCAGGGCGCGCGCGCATTCGCCCAATCGCTCGCGTTCGCGCGGGTCCTTCAGCAGACGCACGACCGCCCGCCCCAGCTCGGCCGCGTGCCCGATCTGCACGAGCGCCCCCGCCTTCCGGAATTCGTCGGCAATCTCCTGGAAGTTCTCCATGTGGGGGCCGACGATCACCGCGCGCCCCGCCACGCCGGGCTCGAGGACGTTGTGCCCGCCCGTCGGGACCAGGCTGCCGCCGACGAAGACGACGGTCGCGAACGGATAGGCCTGCGCGAGCTCTCCCATCGTATCGAGGAGG
>Ga0207428_10000536_pt1 | contig 45269 bp, 44 predicted proteins | sample RhiMethybrSRZTD1_FD_187600 | JGI IMG/M metagenome (GOLD analysis project Ga0207428, IMG submission 187600) | Populus rhizosphere microbial communities from Tennessee, USA - Rhizosphere MetaG P. TD hybrid SRZTD1 (SPAdes) (version 3) | ecosystem: Host-associated > Plants > Roots > Rhizosphere >...
ACGGCGGACATCATCGTCGCCGGGGCGGCGGTGTCGCGCAGGCTCGGCTGTGACGCCTACGTCGGCGCCGGAACCGGCGCCTCGTTCTCCGTGTCCCGTGGCCAGGAGAGGTACGTCGCGACGGGCGGCGTGCCGGTCGGCGTGAACCACCGTCGCCAGCCGGAGGGGGGAAGCCTCGACGGGAGAGGCTCCGGCGCGCCGTCCTCCTTGCTCTGCTTCGCTCACGGTCGCCCGAGGCGACGATACAACAGCTTCGCGCGGGGCTCAGCCTTCGGGATGCCCGCGCGCCGCGAGCAGGAGATCCAGCTTCCGCTCGAGGTCTTCGAGGTGCCGCTCCAGGCGCTGGACGTCGCTGTCGCCCTCCTCGGCTTGCGCGGCCGCGTATGCCTGTGTGGCCCTCGCCACGAAGTTCGAGGTGATCGCCGCGGTGATGATCGCGATGAAGGCCGTCCCCTCGAGCATGACGATCGCGCCGACGAGGCGGCCGCTGAAATGTCCGGGCGTCACGTCGCCGTATCCCACTGTGGTGACGGTCTGGAGCGACCACCACATCCCGGTCCAGATGTCCGCGTACTCGTCGGGGTCGAGCACACGGATGAGCACGCCACCGCCGACGACGACCAGGATCGTCGCGACCACGATCACCCCCACGGCGTTCCGCACCGAGGCCGGCTCCTGCAGGAACCGCTCGAGTCGCCGCTCGATGACGTTGAAGCGCGCCACTCCGGCAACAGGAAACCAGCCGCGTGAGACGGTGGACCGCTCGACGGAGGCGGCCCGGAGCTCCCCAGGCAGCGCGCCGGCGGTCAAGATAGGAGCATGGCGACTGCGAGCGAGACGACACCGGCGAGCAGCCCCCTCAACCGCGAGCTCTCGACGGTGGAGTACAACGCGCGGCTGCTCGAGCTGGCGGCCGACGAGACGCTGCCGCTGCTCGAGCGGGTCCGCATGTGCCGGTTCTTCTCGTCGAACCTCGACGAGTTCTTCATGGTGCGCGTCGCCGGCCTCGTCGGACAGGCCTCGTCCGGGCTCGCCGTCCGGTCGGTCGACGGGCTGACGCCGCGGGAGACCCTGGCCGCGATCCGCGAGCGTGTCGCAGAGCTCGTCGACGCGCAGTCGCGCGTCTGGCGGAAGAGCCTGCGCCCCGCGCTCGACGCCGTCGGCATCGCGATCACCACGATCGACGACCTGCCGAAGAAGGACCGCGCCGAGCTCGAACGCCTCTTCGCACGCGAGATCTTCCCCGTGCTCACCCCGCTCGGCGTCGGTCCCGGGCAGCCGTTCCCGTACATCTCGGGCCTCTCCCTCTCGCTCGGCGTGCTCGCGCGGGACGCGCAGACCGGCGAGGAGCGCTTTGCTCGCGTCAAGGTGCCCGAGGCGCTGCCCCGCTTCGTCCCGCTCGCCGGCGGCCGCCGATTCGTCCCGCTCGAGGACGTCATCGCGCACTTCCTGCCGGAGCTGTTCCCCGGGATGGAGATCGCCGAGCGCGCCGTGTTCCGGGTGACGAGGGACGCCGACTTCGAGGTGTCGGACGAGGCCGACGACCTGCTCGAGGCCGTCGAGCTCGAGCTGCAGCGACGGAGGTTCGGCGACGTCGTGCGCCTGGAGGTCGCGAGCTCGATGTCGGACGAGATGCTCCGTCGGCTCGAGCACGGCCTCGACGTCTCGTCCGAGCGCGTCTACAAGGTGCGCGGGCTCCTCGACCTCGCCGAGCTCGATCAGATCGCGGAGCTCGACCGGCCGGAGCTCAAGTATCCGCCGGTGCCCGGCGTCACGCCGCCGGCGTTCGCCCGTGCGGCGGACCCGAGCGACCTGTTCGACGTGATCCGCCGCACGGACGTGCTCGTCCACCAGCCGTACGAGTCGTTCGCGGCGAGCTTCGAGGCGTTCGTCCGCGCCGCCTCCGAGGACCCCCGCGTCGTCGCGATCAAGACGGCCGTCTACCGCACGAGCGGCGACAGCCCGCTCGTGCCCGCGCTGATCGCCGCGGCCGCGCAGGGCAAGCAGTCGGTCTGCATCGTCGAGCTCAAGGCCCGGTTCGACGAGCGGCGCAACATCGAGTGGTCGCGCGAGCTCGAGCAGGCGGGAGTTCACGTCGTCTACGGGTTCCCGGATCTGAAGGTGCACGCGAAGATGACGCTCGTCGTCCGCCGCGAGGACGACGGCCTTCGCCGGTACGTGCATCTCGGCACCGGCAACTACCACGCCGAGACCGCGCGCTCCTACGAGGACATCGGCCTGTTCACGTCGGACGAGACCATCGCGGCCGACGTGGCCGCACTCTTCAACTACCTCACCGGCTTCGGTCGCCCACAGCGGTTCGAGAAGATCCTCGTCGCGCCGTTCACGCTCCGGGGACGGCTCGTCGACCACATCCGCGCGGTCGGCCAGGCGGCGGCGGCCGGCGAGCGCGCCCGTATCCGGGCGAAGGTCAACGCCCTCACCGACCCTGCCATCGTGGACGAGCTCGAAGCCGCTGCCGAGCTCGGCGCGACGGTGGAGATCGCCGCGCGCTCGATCTGCACGCTCCGCCCGGATCCCACCCTCGAGGGCGGTCGGCTCACCGTGCGGTCGGTCGCCGGTCGGTTCCTCGAGCACAGCCGCCTCTACTCGTTCGAGGCCGGCGACTCGCACCAGCTCTACCTCGGGAGCGCCGACCTGATGACGCGCAACCTCGATCGCCGCATCGAGGTCCTCGTCCCGATCGAGGGGGGACGCCAGCGCCAGGAGCTCGTCACGCTGCTCGACAGCGTCTTCGCCGACAACGTCTCGTCCTGGGAGCTGACCCCGGACGGGTCGTGGCGTCGCCGGCGCGCCGACGAGGGCGAGCGGCCGCACGACCACCAGCAGAATCTCATCCGCCGTGCCGACCTTCGCGCGCGGCGACGGGTGCGCGCGGCGAGGGACCGGGCAGGAGGCTGACCCCCGGTCCGGCCGAGCCGGTCGCGAAGATGCGTGGATGCGCGTCGCCGTGATCGACATCGGCTCGAACACCGCACGGCTCCTCGTCGCGGACGTCGCCGAGACGGTCGAGCCGGTACGCGCGGAACGGGCCTACCTTGGCCTCGCGGCGGACATCCTCCGCCACGGCGCCGTGTCCCCGGGGAAGCTCGAGGACGCCGCGACCGTCGCGGGACGGTACGCACGCCTGGCCGCACGGCTCGACGCCGATGCGGTCGCGGCCGTCGTCACGGCTCCCGGACGCCAGGGTCGAGCCTCGACCGAGCTGGTCGCAGCGCTCGGCAAGGCAGTGGGGAGCCCGGTCAGGGTCCTCACGGCCGAGGAGGAGGGCCGGTTTGCGTTCGTCGGCGCGACCGAGCGGCTCGAGCCCGACGGCGGCATCGTCGCCGTCTGCGACGTCGGTGGGGGCTCGACCGAGCTCGTCGTCGGCACGGTGCTGCTCGGCCCGGCGTGGGTCCGCTCGGCCGACATCGGCTCCCTCCGGCTGACCCGCGTGTGCCTCAACGCCGATCGTGCGGGCACGAAGGCGGTCGACCGCGCGAGACAGATCGTCGCGCGCGAGCTCGAGGAGTTCGACGCGCCCCAGGTGGACGTCGCGCTCGCCGTCGGTGGCAGCGCGAGGGCCGCAGCGAAGATCGCAGGCCGGCGGCTCGGACGCGAAGAGCTCGAGGACGTGATCACGATGGCATCGCGCACACCCCCGGCGAAGCTCGCCCGTGCGTTCGGCTTCGACGCCGCGCGTGCGGAGACCGTCCTCGCGGGGGCGATCATCCTCTCGGCGGTGGCGGAACGGCTCGACGCGCCGCTCCGCCTGGGGCAGGGCGGACTGCGCGAGGGCATCGCGCTGACGCTCGCGCGCGCATCCGAGGAGCGCGCGGCCTGATAGCTAGACGCGCTTCGCCTCCCGGGCGAGCCGCGTCCATCGCTCTTGCCAGGCCGCCGCGGCCGACGCCCGCCGCTCGTGCTCCCGCTCGACGAGCCGGCCCGCAGCGATCGCGGTCTCGGGACGCCCTGCGGCAACGCCCCGCAGCCGCGCCTCGGCGACGACGGAGTCCTGGTGCTCGCCGAGGACGTCCTGCAGCGCCTTCGCTGCACGGACGTAGGGCTCGAGCCGGGCGAGCTCCGCCGCGTAGCGCGCCCGCTTCACCTTGATCCGCACCGCGTGGAGGTCGTCGTCGCCGGGCGCCTCGCCGAGCCTCGTCACGGCTTTCTTCAGGGTCGAGTGCTCGGCGCGCCAGATCGCTGCCAACGACAGGTCGGGGCTCGGATCGGCGAGCGGCGGGTCGGCCGCGGCCTCGAGGCGGTCGAGCAGCGCGAAGTACCGCGCGCTGCCGAGCGCTCGCGCCAGCCGGCGGCGCGACGCCGTGCGCTCACGGCCGAGCGCGCCGAGGATCGCCTTCCCGCCGTCCCCGTCCTCCCCGAGACCGGCGGATTCGCCACGAAGACGAGCCGTGAGGACGTCGAGGTCGCGCACCGGGCCGAGGACACCGCCGAGCCAGCCGAGCTCCGCCCGCAGATCGTCCGCCCAAACAGGGTCGAGCAGCGGGCGGGCCGCACGGAGGAACGCCCTCGACCGACGCGTCGCGACGCGCAGCTGATGGAGGCTCTCCGGATCGACGCCGAGCCGCGTTCCCGGATCGTGCGCGAGCAGGCGCCGGTACTGGAGCCCGAGCGCGCCGGCGATTCGCTCGGTGGCCGGGCCGTCGGCCGACGGCTCGTCGAGGTCTGGAGCCTCGGAGAAGTCGAGCGCCCTGAAGAGCTTCGGCCGCGATTCGCCGTCGCGCGCCCCTGCACGGCGAAGCGCCTTCTCGAGGCGCCTCAGCGTCCGCTCGTCGCCTTCGACCAGCTCCACCTCGAGCTCGTCGAAGGTCCGGGCCACCTGCCGGCCGTCGAGCACCGAGACGACGTCGTGCACGACCTCGGCGCCGTCGACGCGGAGCCCGTCGCGGCGCGTGCGGAGGCGCGCGACCGGCACGAGTCGGGTCCCGCGGACGAGCGCGGGCAGCAGCGCGACGAGGTGCGGGGGAACCGTGCGTGCCGGGCCGGCCTCCTCGAGCTCCCGCCGCGAGTCGCCGCTCGGCAGCTTCAGCTGCCACACGCCCCGACCGTTCTCGACGCGGTGGCGGAGCGTCAGCCCGCTGCGCGCGAGCCTGAGCTCGGGCGTGTCGTGGTACGTGGAGACGAACACGCGCGAGATCAGGGCCTCCCCGCCGAGCTCCGGCATCTCGAAGCGCTTGCCGGGGGACAGCTTCACCTCTCGCTCGAGCGTCTCGCGCACCCCGGCCATGCGGTCAGGCGTCCTCGCCGTTGCGCTGCACGGCAGGACGCATGCTCCGTTCCCACAGTGTCGCGTTGACGACCGCCGAGCCCACCACGAGCCTGCTGATCAGAAACAGGCTGACGAGGAGCGCGGCCGCGAGGCCGAGCGCACCGTAGGTTCCCTGCTTCGCGAGCGCCCAGGGCGTGATCCCGTACGCGATCACGGCGTGGAGCACCTCGGTTCCCACTGCGTAGAGGAAGGCCCCGGGGAGCAACGCGACCCAGGGCGCGTCGCGGTGCGGGAGCCGCAGGGAGAGGAGCAGCCAGAGCCCTGCATACGGACCGATCGCGAGAATCGTCACGACCACGCCCGGGGCCGTCGACCATGCGCGTGCCGCACCGGCGAGCGCCGAGACCAGCGAGAACCCGAGGAGCACGCCCAGCAGCTCGAAGGAGCGAACGATCGTCGGCTTCGAGGCCGCGGCTCGGACGTCGCGCCACACCAGCCGGTGCGCTCCGACGAGCACGCGGAGGAGGCTGCGCGTCGCCCAGACGAGGAGCGGGATGCCGATCAGGAGCGCGTACCACCGGTTCGGGCTCTCGGCGGCGTTCGCGATGGAGCTCGTGACGAGTCCCTCGAAGCCGAGGGTCGCGGCCGCCTCTTCGGGCGATCCCGACGACGCGTCCGCTGCGAGCCCGAGGCCGGCCACGACGACGAGCGCCAGCGGGAGGAGCCAGATGAAGAGGCGGTACGCGAGAGCGCAGGCGATGATCCCGCCGCCGACCTCGGCGTCGCGATCGACCATCTCGTACACGGCGTCGACCGAGGGGTGCAGGCGTCGCTCCGCCTCGGCCCGCTTCGTCAGGTGGTCTCGGCGAACCTCGAGGGCGGCCGCCCACCGGCGACCGCGTGCCAGGCGTGCGTCGCTCGGCGGGAGGTCCTGCGCTGCGTTTCGGTCGGGGGGCTCCACGGCATCCAATCCGCCTGCATCGTGCCGCACGGCGGCGCGTCAGGTCAGCGGGCCGACGACCGCGTACCGCGCGCAGAGGAAGTCGCCGTTCCGTCCCTGCTCCTCGACGCGTAGCTCCAGCCTGCGCGGGAGGAGCGGTGCGCCGGCGCCGAGCGTGACGCAGGCGATCCACACGATCACCTCGTCGAGGAGCCCGACGTCGGCGAACTGGCCCGCGAGGTCGCCGCCGCCGACGATCCACACGTTGCGGTCGCCCGCGGCCTCGAGCAGCTCAGCGTGCACCGTCGCGACGTCGCCGCTCGTGAACGTGATGGGCGCATCCGGGACGACAGGCAGCTCGCGATGCGTGAAGACCCAGCACGGGACGTCGTACGGCCAGCGCCAGTCGGAGGGGTTCTTCCCGGCGAATTCGTGATCGAGGATCCACTCGTACGTCGTCCGACCCATCGCGAGCGCGCCGACGTCCGTGATGAACGTGTCGTAGGACAGAGGACCGCCCGGCTCGCGCTTCCGCGTGAAGAGCCAGGCGAGGGAGTGGTCGGGGTCGGCGATGAAGCCGTCGAGCGTCGTCGCGGTGTAGTACTGGGTCAGGCTCACCGTGGCCTCCTTGGATCGGTGCTGCGCTCAGACGCGGCGGCGCCAGCGGGCGAAGACGTCCTCGAGCTCGGGGCGGTTGTCCCGCGGGGCGAGCACGAACAGCCGGTCGCCGGACTCGATCACCGTGCTCCCCCGCGGCGGGATCGTCTCGTGCCCGCGAGCGATGACCGCGATGAGCGCGGTCCGCGGAAGGCCGAGCTCCCGGACGACGGCGCCCGCGATCGCGTGGTCGCCGGCGACGTCGAACTCGACGAGCTCGAGCGAGCCGAGCGCGTCGACCTCGAGTGGCGCCACCACCATGGCGGGGCGTGGGTCGACGAGGTCGAGCCGCTCGGCGACCCATTCGAGCGTCGTGCCCTGCACCAGCGTCGACACGACGACGACGAAGAACACGGCGTTGAAGATCGTCTCCGCCTGGCCGACCTCCGATGAGAGCACGAAGGTCGCGAGCACGATCGGGACTGCGCCGCGCAGACCGGCCCAGCCGAGCAGCGCCCGCTCCCGGTGGGTGAAGTTGCTGAATGCCGTCGAGATCCACACCGCCGCCGGGCGGATCACGACGACGAGAAGCACTGCGAGCGCGACCCCGGGCAGGGCGACGGGAGGCAGATCGCTCGGGAACACGAGCAGCCCTAGCACGATGAACATCGCAACCTGGGCGAGAAATGCGAGCCCCTCGTGGAACGCGACGAGCTGGCTCCGGTAGCGCGACGGCGTGCTGCCGACGGCCAGGCCGACGAGGTAGACCGCGAGGAACCCGCTGCCGTGGATCACGTCGGCCAGACCGAATGTGACCGCGGCCGTGGCGACCGAGGCGACGGGTGCGAAGGCGCCGATCGAGTGCGGGAGCCGAGAGAACACCCACATTGCGGCGGCGCCTAGCACGACGCCGACGACGAGCCCGAGCGCGAGCTGGCGGAAGATCGTGAACACGAGGTCCGGGAAGCCGGTGCTCGGATCCTCGATCCAGGTGATCAGGCCGATCGTCAGCGCGATCGCGACCGGGTCGTTCAGGCCGGTCTCGGCCTCGAGCGTCCGTGCGATCCGGCGCCGGATGTGCGTGAACCGCAGCGTCGCGAAGACCGCGGCCGCGTCGGTGGAGGCGACGACCGCGCCGAGCAGCACCGACTCGAGCCAGGAGAGGTCGAACAACGCCTGAGCCGCGACACCGGCGAGTACGGCGGTCGCGACGACACCGACCGTCGCCAGCAGCCCGGCGGGGACCGCCACGCGGCGGAGCCTGCGCCACGACGTCGAGAGCCCGCCCTCGTAGAGGATCGCTGCCAGACCCGCGATCCCGACCGTCCGTGCGAGCTCGGCGTCGTCGAAGTCGATCCCGCCCGGCCCGTCCGACCCGAGGAGCATCCCGAGCGCGAGAAAGGCGACCAGGGTGGGGACGCCGACGCGGGCCGCCCCGATCGCGACGGCCATGCTGATTGCGAGAATCCCGCCGACGAGCAGGAAGAGGGTGCCGGGCTCCACGCCTCCATCTTCTCCGGTCGCGGGACCTCGCGCTGCAGCCGGCTATCCGCGCACGCCGACCACGTCGACCCGCGCGGCGCGGATATGGCCCGCCTCGATCGCCCGAGCCTCGTCGTCCTCGGTCGTCTCGTCGAGGTCGGCGAAGAAGTACGGGGCGCGCACCGGAGGGTCGAGCCGGAAGCGCTCGGCAAGCAGCGCCAGCAGCTCGCGGGCGGGATGGATGCGGTGCTCCCGGGCCCAGCCGCGGAGGTAGTCGTCCCAGGACGCACCCGAGGCGTCCCAGGCGTCGCGATGCCGTCGCAGCCACCCGCCGTCGCCGCCGGGCCCGAGGCGGCGGAAGCACCAGTCGGCAGTCGGCCGGTCGAAGGCTTCCCAGTCCCACTCGACGACGATCACCCGGCCGCCGGGCGCCAGCGCGCGGCCCATCGCATCGAGCACCTCGCCGGGATCCTCGACGTGGTGCAGGGACGCCGAGGCGACGATTGCCGCCGTCTCCCTCGGCGGATCCTCGAGACGCTCGAACTCGACCCGCCGATACTCGGGCCCCTCCGGCGCCTCGGGATCGACGCCGAGCGCGTCGTACCCGGCCGCTCGGAGCACCGGCACGTGGCCGCCCAGTGTCCCGCAGCCCAGCTCGACCACCCGCGCAGGCGGGGCCGGCAGGGCATCACGCACGACCGGCCACGTCGCGGCGAGCCAGCGCTCGGTCCCCGTCATCGAGGCGGGTCGTGGCGCTTCGGCGGCAACGTCCGGGCGTACGCGAGTCCGCGCTCGACCCAGCCGGCGAGCTCGGAGTCGGTCTCGACGTCCGGGGCGTCGACCCGGAGCCAGCCCGCCATTCGGCGCCCCCGCATCTCCATCGGGGTCGCGCTCGTCCGGGCCACGAGCTCGTCCGACGCGTCCGGATCGACGCGGACGAGGATGCCGCCCTGGCCGCTCGCGGCAACCGCCATGTTGCCGCCGACGAGGAACGCGAGGCCGCCGAACATCTTCTGCTCGGAGACGTCCTCCCCGCCGCCCACCAGGTCGCGGATGCGCCCCGCGAGGGCCTCGTCGTACGCCATCTAGCCGGGGAGGCGGTAGTCGAGCTCGAGCGTGTGCGTTCCCTCGTCGTCGACGCGGATCGTCCCCTCGCCCTCGATGCCCGAGAGCTCGCCCGTGCCCGAGCCCGGGACAATCGCCCCTGCGATGCGGCCTCCCTCGGCCGTGATCGTGCCCCAGTGCTGGAAGACGAACGCGCCCGCCTTTCCGCCGATCGCGGCGACGATGCGGTCGAACGCGACGTACGCTGCCGACCCGTCCGCGGCCCTGACCGTCATGAGCTCGGCCGTGCTGTGACCGTCGACGTCCCCGCTGAACGTCCGTGTGATGTGGATCCGCGCGAGCGCGCTGCCTTCGAACTCGCCGTCGCCGCTCTCGTCGTACGTGTCGTTGACGAAGATCGCGGCGACTCGCGGCATCGACACCGATGCTAGCTCTCCGGCTCCTCGAGCTCGGCGAGAGCACCTTCCAGCGCGGCGTTGAGCTCCCTCACGGCTCCCTGGTAGTCGGCCAGCGGCTTCTCGAGCCGGCGCTCGAGCGCGTCGTATGCCTCGGCGAGCACCGGGTCCGCCGCGCGGATGATCCGCTCGCCACTGGCGGTCAGCTCGAGTCGGTACGAGCGACCGTCGGTCGGGTGCGGGATCCGCCGGACGAGCCCGCCGTCGACGAGCCGCTGGATGTTGTCGCGCAAGGTCGTCGGCGACACACCGGACGCTGCCGAGATCTCGGTCGGCGTGACCGGCTGCGCGTGCCGGATGTGGGTGAGGAGCCCGAGCTGGTACGGCGGTATCCCCGTCGGCGCGAGGCGGTGCTCGAGGATGCGGACGACGTAGCGGCTCGCCACGGGCACTTCGAGGAAGAGCCGGTTGTCGGGCATCGGTGCAGTCTTGCAGATGCTGCGTCAACGCACTAAACTGCTGCGTCAACGCACTATGTCTCGCGCTCTCCTCGTCCTCCTCCTCGCGCTCGCTGCCGTCCCGGCGGCGACGGGCTCGGTTCGTCTGTACGGCGACTCGCTCGCGGTGGTGGACGATCCCTACGGCCCGCCGAGGCTCGTCGACCTGGCCGCCGGTCGCGTGCACGCGCTGTATCCCGCCGGGCGGTCGTTCTCGCTCGGCTCGGGGTTTGCGACCCCCACCCCGACGCGCGGACGGGTTCGCTTCGATGCGCGCAGCGCGAGGCTGGGCGGCCGGCGCGTGCCGCTCCTCCCGCTCCGTTCGATCCCGGTCCGGTTCCGCAGCGACGGCGCGACGCTCGCCGGCACGCTCCTCATCCCTCCTGGGAGCGGCCGGAGAGCGGCCGTCGCGTACGTCACGGGATCCGGCCCGACGACGCGGGAGTACCTGCCGGAGCTCCAGGCGCTCCTGCTGCACAACGGCGTCGCCGTGCTCGCGTACGACAAGCGGGGCATCGGCGCCTCGGGCGGCTCGTATCCCGGCGAGTCGCCGACGGACACGGCGATCGACCAGCTGGCGCGCGACGCGGCCGCGGCGGCGCGGTTCCTCGCCGGGCGCGCCGAGCTCGACCCGGCGCGGGTCGGCCTGGCGGGGCACAGCCAGGCGGGCTGGATCATGCCGCTCGCGGCCACGCGGGAGCCCGCGATCCGGTTCCTCGTCACCTTCTCCGGGCCGGCGGTGACGGCGGACGAGAACGACCTCTACCAGACGCTCGCCGGCGAGGGCGACCTGCCGCAGCGGATGACCGATGCCGCGATCGACGCGCGGGTCGAGCGCGCCGGGCCGGGCGGTGTCGATCCGGCTCCCTGGATCGCCGCGCTCCGGATCCCCGTGCTCTGGCTGTACGGAGGGCTCGACCACATCGTCCCGCCGCGCCTCTCTGCGAAGCGCCTCGCGCCCCTCGCCGTGGAGCCCGGCCGCGACTTCACCGTCTGGACGTTCCCACGGGCGAACCACGCGCTCGTGGAGACGAAGACGGGGCTGACGTCCGAGATGCTCCGCTCCGACCGTTACGCCCGCGGGATGTTCCCGCGCGTCGGCGCCTGGCTCGAGGCGCACGGCCTCACCTAGGCCACCGCGCCACGGCTCCGCCGGCGCACGGGCGCGAGGAGGAGCCGCGAGTACAGACTGAAACGCTCAGGTGTCCATTTCACGGTCGCCCGTTCGTCTCATGGCGGACAACGTCGAAGAAGGAGGACGGAATGCAGTACCTCATGCTCATCCACCAGGGCGACACCCCGACGCCGTTCGACCAGGAGGCCTGGGGCAGGCTCTCCCCCGAGGAGCAGCAGCAGATCTACGCCGACTACCAGGCGCTCAACCAGACCCCCGGCGTCACGCCCGGCCTGGGGATGCAGCCGCCCGAGCTCGCGACGACGGTGCGTGTGCAGGACGGGAAGACGCTCACGACGGACGGGCCGTTCGTCTCGGTCAAGGAGGCGCTCGGCGGCTACTTCGTCTTCGAGGCCGACGACCTCGACGCCGCGATCGAGCTCGCCTCCCGCGTTCCCGCGGCACGGCTCGGCGGCGCCGTCGAGGTCAGGCCGGTGGTCGAGTACTAGTCGTGCCAACGACCCTCGAGCAGGTCTTCCGCGACGAATGGGGCCGCGTGCTCGCTTCCCTGATCGGCTTCCTCGGCGATTTCGACCTCGCCGAGGAGGCCGCCCAGGAGGCGTTCGCGCTCGCAGCGGAGCGCTGGCCCCGCGACGGGCCTCCCGAGAGCCCGCGGGCGTGGCTGGCCACGACGGCGCGGAACCGCGCAATCGACCGCATTCGCCGGGACCGGACGCTCGCAGCCAAGACGCGGCTCCTGGAGGTGCCCGAGGCGACGGAGGACGAGATGGACGAGACGACGATCCCAGACGAGCGCCTCGAGCTGATCTTCACGTGCTGCCACCCGGCGCTCCAGCTCGACGCGCAGGTCGCGCTGACGCTGCGCACGCTCGGAGGGTTGACGACGGAGGAGATCGCGCGCGCCTTCCTCGTCCCACAGGAGACGATGGCCAAGCGACTCGTGCGCGCCAAGCAGAAGATCGCGGCAGCGGGGATCCCGTTCCGCGTCCCTCCCCCGCACCAGCTCCCCGATCGGCTGGCCGCGGTGCTCGCGGTCGTCTACCTCGTGTTCAACGAGGGCTACGGCGGGCGCAGCGATCTCGCGAACGAGGCGCTGAGGCTCGGGGGCGCACTGGCGGAGCTGCTCCCCGACGAGCCAGAGGTGCACGGCCTCGTGGCGCTGATGCTGCTCAACGACGCACGCCGAGAGGCGCGCTTCGCCGACGGCGAGCTCGTCCTGCTGCGCGACCAGGATCGCACGCTCTGGGACGCGGAGCGAATCGAGGCGGGCCGCCGGTCGCTCACCCGCGCAGTCGCGCTCGGAGGACGGGGACCGTATGCCCTCCAGGCCGCGATCGGGTCGCTGCACGTCGACGACCCCGTCGACTGGACTCGGGTCGCCTCGCTCTACGGCGAGCTCGCGGAGGTGACCGGATCGGAGGTCGTCGAGCTCAATCGCGCCGCCGCGCTGGCCGAGGCCGGGGACACCGAGGCCGCGCTCGTACTGGCCGATCGCCTCGACCTCGATCGCTACCACTACCTGCACGCGACGCGCGCCGAGCTCCTGCGCCGGCTCGGACGCGACGGCGAGGCGCGGGACGCCTACGACCGCGCGCTCGAGCTCGTCCACTCCGACGCGGAGCGTCGCTTCCTCGAGCAGCGCCGGGCGGAGCTCTCGAGCTGAGAACCGGGCGCCGCCCGGCCCGAATGTCAAGCGCGGGTTACGACGGCTCTCTCACGCAATCCGACCGCCCGAGATCGCGGTAGCCCCAGGTATGGACAATCGAAGGACATACCTCGCGTTGCTCGCTCTCGCGGTCGCAACGGCGCTGCTCGTGAGCGCCTGCGGCGGGAGCGGCGACTCCGGCGCCGCAGCGCCGGACACCCCCGCCGTCACCGTCGCCGTGTCGAGCGTGGACGGCGTCGGGGACGTGCTCGTCGACGCGCAGGGCGCCGCCCTGTACGCCGCCGACCAGGAGAGAAGCGGCATGGTCGTCTGCACCGGGTCCTGCACCTCGATCTGGAAACCGCTCACCGTGAGCGGCCGCCCGACCGCCGGCGACGGCGTCGTCGCGAAGCTCGGCACCGTGGAGCGCCCTGACGGGCACCGGCAGGTCACGCTTGCGGGCCGGCTCCTCTACCGGTTCATGGAGGATCCGCAGGCCGGCACGGTGACAGGGAACGGCTTCGCCGACAGCTTCGACGGGCAGGCGTTCCGCTGGCACGTCGCCACCCCACAGGGCATCTCGACGTCCGACGACAACTCGAGCTCGTCGAGCGGCTCGCCCGGCTACTACGGCTGAGAGCCCATCCGGCCCGGGCGCGCCTCGGCGCTCGGGCCGGAGCGGTCTTGCCGTCCTCAGGCGAGCACGCGCTCGAGCTCCGCGCGGTCCGTCGGCTCGCCGTGCGCGGGCAGCACGAGCTCGATCGGCAGGTCGAGCAGCGGACGGAGGCCTCGGACGACGTCCTCGCGCGTCACGTGCTTGCGGCCGCCGAGCTGGATGTCCAGCCCCTCGCCGAAGTTCGAGAGCGAGTCGCCCGTGACGATCGCGCCGACGGAGGGGAGCCACAGGACGACGTCGTTGTCCTCGCGCCCCGCGTACGCGGTGAGGCCGAACGGCCAGGCTCCGGGCTCATGGAACTCTCCCCGACCCTCCCCTGCGCGCAGCCAGGCGAGGTCTTCGCTCTCCATGCCGCGCACCCGGTCGGGGTCGACGCCGAACTTCTCGACCCAGTCCTCCCACGTGTCGGCTGGCGGCGTGTGCACCGGAAGCCCGAGCCGACGCGCGTCGCGCTCGTGGTACGGCGCGGTCAGGACGACCGCCGTTGCGCGCTCGCGGAGGTCGTCCGGAACCGAGAGCGGGTCGAACAGCACGAAGTCGTTGCCGAGCTCGATCGCGTACGACGAGACGAGCTGCGGCCACCACTCCTCCTCGGTCCAGTCGGGATGTGCCGACTGCCAGTGCCAGACCCCCGGGCGCAGCTCACGCATCGCTCCGCGATGCTATCCCACCGGCCCCTCGCGGTAGGGCGCAGAGACCTTCTGCGGGACCACCATCGCCCATGCCTCGAGCACGAGGTCGCGCATCTCCGCCTCGTCGATCGCCTCGAGCCGCACGACTACCCAGTTGAAACGCATGTCGGACGGGCGCGGGAGCGAGAACTTCTCGGGCTCGGACTCGACGAGCGCCTCGCGCCATTCCTTCGGGAACCCGAAACCCATCGACGTCCCGTCCCGGGAGAACGAGACGAAGACGATCTGGCCGACCCGGAACTTGATCCGGCCGCCGACGAACGCCTCGTACGCGCGCGGCAGCGTGCTCGCGAACGCGCGCACCTCGTCCATCGTGACCACGGCGTTCTCGCTAGACGGCGGAGTCGAGCAACTCGGCGCGCTCGGGCTCGGGCGGGGCGCCGTGCGCGTAGACGAGGAGCTCGCTGTCGCCGTGGTTGACCGTCTGCAGCTCGGTGCCCGCCTCGACGTGGACGACACCGCCAACCGGGATGTCGACCCGCTCCGGCGGGTCGCCGAGGTACATGGTGAGCGTGCCGGCCAGAACGACGAAGGTCTCCTCCTGCTGCCGGTGGCGGTGGCGCCGTCCCTTCGCGCCGGGCTCGTAGCGCCAGAAGTTCGCGCGGCACGTCCCGAGCGCCAGCCGCTCGCTCAGCTCGGCGGTGTGACGGGCCGCCTCGTCGGGCCCGTGATCGCGTGTGAGCCAGGCGAGCTCCTGCGGGCGAGCGACGCGAAAGGCCACGCTCCGAATCTAGCGCGCCCGCGCGTAGCGGAAATGTGCGGCCGCGGGGGACGCCTCGAGCTCGACGAGCTCGAGCCCGACCGGGCCGCCGCCGAGGTTGTCGAACAGCCGCTCCCCGCCGCCGAGGAGGACGGGCGCGACGTGGACGGAAAGCTCGTCGACGAGGTCGGCGCGCAGGTACTGCTGCACGGTCGACGCGCCGCCCACGATCGTGACGTCCTTGCCGTCCGCCGCGGCCACGGCCCGCTCGAGAGCGCTCTCGATGCCGTCCGTGACGAAGTGGAAGGTGGTGCCGCCCTCCATCTCGAGCGGCGGGCGCTCGTGGTGAGTGAGCACGAACACGGGTGTGTGGTACGGCGGGTCGTCGCCCCACCAGCCCCGCCACTCGTCGTCCGGCCACGGGCCGCGCACCGGGCCGAACATGTTCCGGCCCATGACGACCGCGCCCAGGTTCTCGCTCCAGCCGACCGCCTGCCTGTCGTCGACGCCCGACTCCCCGCCTTCCTGACCGTGCTGCTCGCGCCAGCTCCGTGTCGCGATCGCCCACTCGTGAAGCGCCTCGCCGCCCTTCCCGAGCGGCTCCTCGAGGCTCTGGTCCGGCCCCGCGGCGTACCCGTCGAGCGACATCGTGATGTGAGCCCTGACCCTCGACACGCCCTTCACCTCACGGGCACGTCGTCGGCGGCGCGCTCGAGCTCGGCGATGTCGAGCTTCCCCATCTGCAGCATCGCGGCGATCGCGCGTTGGGCGCGCTCGGGGTCGGGATCGGCGATCAGCTCGTACATGACGCTCGGGACGATCTGCCACGAGAGGCCGTAGCGGTCCTTGAGCCAGCCGCACGGGCCCTCCTCGCCACCCTCGGAGAGCGTCACCCAGAGCCGGTCGACCTCGTCCTGGTCCTTGCAGTCGGCCTGGAGCGAGATCGCCTCGCTGAACGTGAAGTCGGGCCCGCCGTTCAGTGCGAGAAAGCTCCTGCCGTTGAGCTCGAACTCGACCTCCATCACCATCCCCGCGGGCCGCGGGCCGGCGGAGCCGTAGTGGCTGACATGCACGATCCTCGAGTTCGGGAATACCGATGTGTAGAACTGCGCGGCCTCCTCGGCCTCGGTGTCGAACCACAGGCACGGCGTGATGGCGTCCATCGCGCTCTCCTCTCGGTCGTCGTCGTCACGAAGGTAGACGGGACGGGCGGCCGGGACTCATCGGAGGCCGTTGACGGGGAGGAAGACGGCGTACAGCGAGGTCGTCGCGCAGATGAAGAGGCGGTTCCGCTTCGGGCCGCCGAACTCGACGTTCGCCACCTCTTCCGGCACGAGGATCTTGCCGAGCAGCGTCCCGTCGGGGTCGTAGCAGTGGACGCCGTCCCCCGCGCTCGTCCAGATGCGCCCCGCGGTGTCGAGCCTGAACCCGTCGAACGACCCCACCGTGCAGGTCGCGAACACGTCGCCGCCGGACAGCGTGCCGCTCTCCGAGACCGCGAAGACCCGTATGTGCCGGGGCCCGCCCGGGACGTGGCTCGCCCCGGTGTCGGAGACGTACAGGAGCGCCCCGTCCGGCGAGAACGCGATCCCGTTGGGGCGCACGAAGTCGTCGGCGGCGATGCGGCACTCACCGGTACGGCCGTCGACGCGATAGACGTGGCAGGCGCCGAGCTCGCTCTCACCCTTGTGACCCTCGTAGTCCGAGTCGATCCCGTACGTCGGGTCCGTGAACCAGATCGAGCCGTCGGTCGCGACGACGACGTCGTTGGGGCTGTTGAGGCGCTTCCCCTCGAACCGATCCACGACCACGGTCAGCGAGCCGTCGTGCTCGGTGCGCGTCACCCGCCGGTCGCCGTGCTCGCACGTCACGAGCCGCCCCTGCCGGTCGATGGTGTTGCCGTTGGAGTAGCCGGCGGGGTGACGGAAGACGCCGACCGCCCCGTTCGTCTCGTCGAGCCGAAGCATGCGGTCGTTCGGGATGTCGCTCCAGACCAGGTAGCGGCCCGCCGGAACGTACACCGGCCCCTCCGCCCAGCGGCAGCCCTCGAAGAGCCTCTCCAGGCGAGCGCTTCCTTTGACGCACACCCGGAAACGGTCGTCGAGGACCTCGAAGATCTCCTCGCTCATCTGACTCGGTTCATACGGGATCGGGCCGCTCCGCCCCAGCCTGTCACACGGCAGTGGCGCGGCGCGGTCGGGGAGAGGCGTCAGCCGCTCGCGACGGCGCTGTTCAGCGCGGACGCGGTATCCGGCCCGACGACGCCGTCGGCCGAGAGGCCGTTGTCCTGCTGGAACGCGGTCACCGCGGCCTCTGTGGTGGGCCCGTAGGTGCCGTCGACGTCGCCGGGGTCGTAGCCCGCGGCGACCAGGGTCTGCTGGAGCTGCTTGACGAGCTCGGGGTCGTTCTCGTCGCCGACCCGGAGCTTCGTCCCCTCCGGCAGCGTGAACGAGGAGCCGCCCGCGGGCGTGCTCGTCGATGGTGTGGTGTTCGGCGTCTCCTCCGCCGGCGTCTCCGTGGGCGTCTGTCCCGCCGACGTCTCCGGCGTCGTGGACGGTGTGGTGGAAGCCGGCGTCGTCGAAGCAGGCGTCGTCGAAGCAGGCGTCGTGACAACCTCGTCGGAGACCGGCGTCTCCGGTCCGCCACGCAGGAGCAGGAGCGCGACAACGATCACGACGCCCAGCACTCCCGCGATCCCGAGCCCGGCCAGGAGCCGCCGTCGCTCGACCGCGGCGCGATGGGCATCGGCGCCGGTCGCCGGCCGGCGGATCTCCCAGTCCGTGTCGTCGACGGCCGCGACGTCGCTCTCGGGCGAGGCTCTGACCCGGCCCGCCTCCGCATGCGCCGCGGCGTTCTCGCTCCAGTCGTAGTCCGAGACCTCGCCGAGCCAGTCGTCCTCCGGCTCGGAGAGCCGGTTCCGCGTCGCCCCGTGCACGCTCGACCCTTGCATAGAGCCATGGTAGGCGGCCGCCCGGCGTGCACGAGGAGGCGGGATGCGCAAATTGCGCGATTCGCCCAACGGCCGGCCGTCCCGTGGACGCGGCCGCCGGCGGGCTCCGCGCTGCGACGGAGTGCCCGGAGCGTGCGGTCATGCCGCCTCGCGCACCGGCTCGTCGAGCGGCTCCTCGACCTCGACCGGCCGCGGCGGAGCGAGGAGCGTGGACGAGAGCACCGCGCCTGCCAGCGCGAGCATCGCGAGCACGAGCAGCGCGACGCGGTAGCCGTGGGCGAGCGACTCGTCGGTCGCCCCCGACACACCGCCGACGGCGAAGCCCGCCGCGATCGCGTTCACGACGGCCAGGCCGACCGCACCGCCGACCTGGCGGCTCGTGTTGAGCAGACCGGAGGCGACGCCGGCATCGGCCGGCATCACGCCCTGCATCCCCGCGATCGTCATCGGGATGAAGCAGAGCGCGAAGCCGATCCCGTTGAGCACGAACGGGCCGAGGAGGTCGACCTCGTAGCGGGCGGGCACGGGGAGCCGCGCGATGAGCGCGAGGGAGACCGTCAGGATGACCAGACCGGCCGTGAGCACGTGCCGCGCGCCGAAGCGAGTGACGAGCGCCTGCGCGGCGTTGGAGACGATCGCGATCGTCACGGCCATCGCCGCGAACGCGAGGCCCGTTTGGACGGCGGAGTAGTGGAGGACCTGCTGCAGGTACAGCGTCAGCAGGAAGAACTCCGAGAAGGCGATCGAGGCGACGATCGTCGTGATCCCGTTCCCCACCGCGAACGTGCGGATGCGGAACATCCGCAGCGGCAGGAGCGGAACCGCGGCTCGCCGCTCGACCACGAGGAACGCCGCCGCAAGCGCCGCCGCCGCCGCGAACAGCGCCAGCGCCGGAGTGCTGCCGAAGCCGTGGTCGGTCGCAACCGTCAGGCCGTAGACGAGCAGCATCACGGCACCGGTCGCCGAGACCGCGCCGGCGAGGTCGAAGTGGCGGAGGCCGGCGCGCACGTCGCGGGCGCGGAGGATCCGGGGCGTCAGGAGCAGGAGCGCTGCCCCCACGGGCGCGTTGATCAGGAAGATCCACGGCCAGCTGAGGTACGAGGTGAGCACGCCGCCGAGCAGCACGCCGATCGCGGCTCCGCTCCCGGACGCTGCTCCCCAGATCCCGAGCGCGAGGTTGCGGTCACGACCCTCTGCGAAGGTCGTCATCAGGAGGGACAGGCCCGCGGGAGCCAGCAGTGCGCCGCCGAGGCCCTGGATCCCACGGAATGCGACGAGGGAGCCCGCCGACCAGGAGAGCGCGCACAGCACGGACGCCGCCGTGAACACGCCGATCCCGGCCATGAACGTCCGCCGTCGCCCGAGGAGATCCGCCAGCCGCCCGCCGAGAAGCAGGAAACCGCCGAACACGATCGCGTAGGCGGTCACCACCCACTCGAGGCCGGACTGCGAGAACCCGAGGTCGAGCTCGATCGACGGCAGCGCGACGTTCACGATCGCGACGTCGAGGATCACCATGAACTGTGCGACGACGATGAGTGCGAGCGCGGCCCACTGGTTCGTAGGACGCGTGGGCTGAATCGCGGAAATCGTCATTGATCTAGTCCTCCAATCATTGTACTACTAAACGATAGCACACATCCACTCTGGTAACGGCTATACTGTCCGTCATGACTACGACCGACCAGCCCATCCGCGTCAAACCCGCCGTGCGGCCGCCGCGTGAGCTCGTCTCCAGCACGTCCTTCCTGCTCAAGCGGCTCGGCTTCGCGGTGAAGGACCGCGTGCACGAGGACTACGAGGCCGCCGGGGCGAGCCCGTTCCACCTGACCGTGCTCGCCGTGCTCGACGAGGGAGCGCGCGAGACGCAGGCGACGATCGCCGACGCGCTCGGCTATGACCCGAGCTACCTCGTCGGGTTGCTCGACGACCTCGAGAAGCGCGGCCTGATCGAGCGCAAGCGGGATCCGGCAGACCGCCGCCGGCACCTCGTCAGCCTCACGCCCGCCGGGAAGAAGGCGCTCGCCAAGCTACGCGCGCTCCAGGCCTCGATCGACGACGACTTCTTCGCGCCGCTCGACGCCGACGAGCGGAAGACGCTCCACACGCTCCTGCACCGCCTCGCGAGCCACCACGACCCGCGGTTCGGGAACGGCCACAGCTAGACGCTCGACGATCAGGCGCCGGCGCGCGTCAGCCAGACCGGCGCCGCGAGCGTCAGCCCGAGCCCGTCGAGGGCGCTCGCCGGGTTCCCGCGGACGATGGTGAGCCACCCGCGCGGGTCCCAGAGCACGCCGTACTCGCCCGTCTGGAAGTCCGCGTAGGTGCTGCCGCGCTTCGCCTCGGCCGAGCCGGAGACCGCCTCGATCGCCAGCGTCTCCTCCCCGTCGAGGCCCGCCGCCGCGAGGTCCGCCGGCCGGACGTTGAGGTGCACGTTGCCGAACCGGTTGAAGTCGATCACCTCGCAGGTGATTTTCCCCTGCTCGATCTCCGGCTCCGCCATCGTCACCACCGCGAGCGTCGCGGGATCGACCTCGTCGCCGAGCTGACCGACCGGCAGACCGGCGGCGAGCCGCGCGGTCGCCGGGCAAAGCGTGTCCGGCGCGCGGAAGGACTGGGCATGCGGCTGTCGCACCACGTCGGGCGCCGACAGCTCGACCGCCGTCCGCACCCCACCGGCCGCCTCCCACGCGAGCGAGAGCAGGCCGTTGTCCGGGCCGACGAGGTGCCGGCCGCTCTCGGTCTCGACGGCGATCTCGCGGTCCTTGCCGACGTTCGGGTCGACGACGCCCAGCACGACTGCGTCCTCGGAGAGGTACGGCATCGCGTCGGCGAGGAGGATCGCTCCCGACGTGACCTCGAGCGGGCGCACGAGGTGCGAGAGGTCGACGATCGGGCAGTCCGGCGCGATCCCGCTCATCACGGCGTGGCACAGCCCGACCCACTCGTTGCCGAGGCCGAAGTCGCTGAGGAAGACGATCGGGCGAGCGGTCGGCATCGGCGCCAAGCATGCGCGTGGCGGCGACTCGATGCAAGCGCCCGCGGGCCCAGGCTGCGACCCCCATGGGCGCGCCGCGCACCACGCTTGTGTTGATTCAACACAAGCGTGGTCAGCGCTCGCCCCGGCGGCGGGCACGCGCACGAGGGCACGTACACACCCGTCGGCGGCGCGGGTCGCGTCAGGCGAGCGCGAGCGCGTGGAGCGCAGTGAGGCCGTCGCCCTCGACCCGGCATGCCGCCCACGTGTCACCGCGGTCGCGGCTCTCCCAGAGCTGCCCGTCCGACAGACCGGCAAAGAGGCGCCCTTCCGCGGCGACGAGCGCATACGGCATCGCGGGAAGCGGCTCGGGCAGCCCGCCGCCGAGCGCCGTCCACGGCTCGTCGTGCCGCCGACGGTAGACGTGTGCCTGCGGCTCGCCGCGACCATGGGCTGCGAACGGGCCGGTGCTCGCCGACACGTACCAGAGGCCGGCGTCGTCCGGGTCGACCGCGAGCGCCCACGTGTAGTTGCGGTCACGGCCGTCGTCGGCGGGCGTCCACGTCTCGCCTCCGTCGACGCTGAACGCAGAGCCGCCGCCGCCCGCCTCGTAGGCGCGGCCCTCGGCGCTCGGGTGCCAGGTGAGACAGTGGACATCGCGCTGGGCACCCGGGCGGTGGTCTTCCCAGGTCCGCCCGCCGTCCACCGAGCGCATGAGGCCGCCGAGCTCGATCCCGGCGAGCAGCAGGCTGTGGTCGTGCGGGCTCGGGGCGATCCAGCGGACGTGGGACGTCCAGGGCCGGGGCGGGAAGCTCCAGGTGGGCCGGGAGGGCAGGTCGAGCAACGCGTCGAGCGCGTTCCACGTCGTGCCCCTGTCGCCGCTCGCGAACAGACGGCTCGGCTCGGTGCCCGCATATACCGTGCCGTCGGCCGGGCTCACTGCGAGCGAGAAGACGCCCGGCTCGGGGAGCGCGCAGTCGACCCACGACGCGCCGAAGTCGTCGCTCCGGCGCACGCCTCCCTCGCGGAGCCCGGCGAAGACCGTCTCGGGCCTCTTCGGGTCGACGGCGAGGCACTGGGCGCCCGCCGCCTCGAGCGAGCGCGTCGCGACCCAGGTGCCGTCCGTCTCCTCGAGACGGACGATCGCGTCACCGGTCGCGGCGAACAGGCGCGCCATCTCGTCAGGGTAGGCATCAGCGACCGGGCACTGCGGGCTCCCGTGATGCTGCGAGACTTCGCCGATGGCCGAGGAGGAGCTCATCCGGCGCGACACGGTGCTCGTGCGCCGGTTGCGGCTCGAGCCGGGTGAGGCGATGCACTGGCACACTGACCCGTTCCATCGCGTCACGGTCGTGCTCGCAGGTGAGCGGCTTGCGATCGAGGCCCGTGACGGCTCGGAGCTCGCCCGCTTCGAGGTGACACCGGGGCAGGTCGACTGGGACGAGCCCTCGGAGAGCGTCCATCGCGGCGTCAACGTCGGCTCGACGCCGTACGAGGAGGTCACGATCTTCTTCCTCGACCGGTCCGGCGCCGTGCCGCAGCCGGCAGAGGACTGAGTATGCATCGTTGACCGCGCGCCGGCTGCGCTGAGACCGGCGCAAGTCGAAGTCTGCAACTTGCGGCCTGTGCGAACATGTGTTCGCATGGCCGAGGCGACGATCCTGCACGCCGACCTCGACGCGTTCTTCGCGTCGGTCGAGCAGCGCGACCAGCCGCAGCTCCGCGGCCGCCCCGTGATCGTCGGGATGGGCGTCGTGCTCGCGGCGAGCTACGAGGCGCGGGCGTACGGCATCCACTCCGCGATGAGCGGCGGGCGGGCGCGGCGGCTCTGCCCCGACGCGATCGTCGTGCGGCCGCGGATGTCCGCGTACTCGGAGGCCAGCAAGGAGGTCTACCGCCTCTTCGAGCACCATTCGCCGCTCGTCGAAGGTCTCTCGATCGACGAGGCGTTCCTCGACGTGCGGGGCCTCGAGCGGATCACCGGGAGCCCCGCAGAGATCGCCGCGCGGCTCAGGCGCGACGTTCGTGACCAGCTCGGCCTCCCGCTCACGGTCGGGGTGGCGTGCACGAAGTTCCTCGCCAAGGTGGCGAGCGGCGTCGCGAAGCCCGACGGGCTGCTCGTCGTGCCGGCGGGCGGGGAGCGGGCCTTCCTCCACCCTCTGCCGGTCGAGCGGCTCTGGGGCGTCGGGCCGGTCACCGCGCGCAAGCTGCACGATCGCGGCCTGGTCACCGTCGGGCGGGTCGCGCAGGTGCCGGAGCCGGCGCTCGTCGCGATGCTCGGGCAGGCGGTCGGCCGGCAGCTCCACGCTCTCGCGCACAACCGCGACCCGAGGCGCGTTCGCACCGGGCGCAGACGCGGCTCGATCGGGTCGCAGTGCGCGCTCGGGCGCTCGCGCCGCTCACCCGCGGAGATCGACGCGATCCTCGTCGGCATCGTCGAGCGCGTGACGGGCCGCATGCGGAAGGCGCAGCGGGTCGGCCGGACGGTCGTCCTCCGCGTGCGGTTCGACGACTTCGCACGGGCGACCCGCTCGCACACGCTCCCGCAGCCGACCGCGGAGACGGCGCGCGTCCTGGCGGTGGCGCGCGGCCTGCTCGCGTCGCTCGCGCCAGTCACGCGGCGGCGAGGCCTGACCCTCGTCGGTCTCTCGGTCGCGAATCTCGACGACGATGCGCCCCTCCAGCTCCCACTCCCGCTCGACCCGTGGGCGGGCGGCGCGCTCGACGCGACCGTGGACGAGATCCGCGACCGGTACGGCCGGGAGGCCCTCCGCCGTGCCGTGCTCCTGCACCGACCCGCCGGGATCGAGATGCCGCTGCTACCCGACTGAGTGTTGAATGCAGGCATCCCGCGTCGAGAGGAGCCCGCAGTGCCCGAAGCAGTGATCGTCGCCGCATCCCGCACGCCGATCGGCCGGGCCGCCAAGGGCTCGCTCGCCGACGTGAGGCCCGACGACCTGCTCGCGTTCGCGATCGACGACGTGCTGAGCAAGGCGCCGGAGGCGCCCCGCGACGACGTCGTCGACGTGATGGTCGGCTGCGGCTTCCCACAGGAGAGGCAGGGCATGAACCTCGGCCGCCGCGCCGCGCTCCTCGCAGGGCTGCCGGACACGGTTCCCGGCACGACCGTCAACCGCTTCTGCGCCTCCTCGCTCCAGACGATCCGCATGGCCTTCCACGCCATCCGCGTCGGCGAGGGCGACTGCTTCGTCGCCGCGGGCGTCGAGTCGATCTCGCAGGTCTCGGGCTACCCGAAGAGCACCGAGGAGCTCCATCCCAAGCTGTTCGGCGACGACGCCGAGATCGCGAACGTCTACATCCCGATGGGCCTGACCGCGGAGAACGTCGCCGAGCGCTGGGACGTGTCGCGCGAGGACATGGACGCGTTCGCGCAGCGCTCGCAGGAGCGCGCGGTCGCGGCGCAGGCGTCCGGCTTCTCGGAGAGGGAGCTCACCCCGTATCCGAAGGAGGACGGGACGGTCGTCTCGGCCGACGACGGCCCACGTCCGAGCTCGACGCTCGAGAAGCTCGCGGCGCTCGAGCCGGCGTTCCTGCCCGGCGGCAAGGTGACCGCCGGGAACGCCTGCCCGCTGAACGACGGTGCCGCCGCGGTGCTCGTCATGTCCGACACCCGGGCCGCCGAGCTCGGCTTGCGCCCGAGGGCGCGGATCATCGCGTCGTCCGTCTCCGGGATCGCGCCCGAGATCATGGGCGTCGGCCCGATCGAGGCCGTGCGCCGCGTGCTCGACCGCGCCGGGATGACGATCGACGACGTCGAGGTGATGGAGCTCAACGAGGCGTTCGCCGCCCAGGTGCTGCCCGTCTGCCGCGAGCTGGGCGTCGACCCGTTCGGCGAGAAGCTCAACCCGCACGGCGGGGCGATCGCGCTCGGCCACCCGTACGGGATGACCGGCGCGAGGATCATGAACACGCTGCTGAACGACCTCGAGACGCTCGACCGGACGATCGGTCTCGAGACGATGTGCGTCGGCGGCGGTCAGGGCATGGCGATGCTCGTCGAGCGCCTCTCGTAACTCTGCCGGACGACGGCCAGCCTCACTGACGCGGCTGCGTAGGTAAGGGCCGGGCGCCGGCCTGCACCAAGTCTCCATCACCACGCGGCCAAACACCCTGTCCCACCGGATCGCCCTGGACGTCGTGATCCTCGCGTGCGCCGCCAGCGGAGGGATCCACGGAGCGCTGACGCGCGCGCACTTCGACGAGGGCACGGGCGCGGGCGTCGGATTCCTTGTCTCGACCGCGCTTCTCGCGGGGCTCGCCGCTGCGATGCTCCTCCGACCCCACAGCCGGATCGCCGTCGCGCTCGCCGCGGCAGTCCTGACCGGCCTGCTTGTCGCCTACGGGCTCGCAGTCACCGCAGGCGTCCCGCTTCTCCACCCGGAGACCGAGCACGTCGAGAGCCTCGCCGTCGCGACGAAGCTCGTCGAGCTGGCAGGGCTGCTGGCCGCCGCGTTTGTCCTGAACCACGCCGGCCGCTTCGTACCGGCCCCTATCCGACGACCGAAAGGAACGCTCGCATGACGACTTCCACGACCCGCCTCCCGGTCCGGCTGGCACTCACGGCGCTCGTCGCGTTTGCCGCGGCGTTGGCGGCCCTCGCCCTGTCGGGCGCCCACGACGCCGCAGCCCACGAGGGCACGCACGCGACGCACGCGACGGCGCCGCAGCCGATCTCGGCCAACGAGCTCGCGCTGCGTCGCACGATGGACCGGCTGTGGGAGGAGCACGTCGCCTGGACCCGGCTCGCGATCATCAGCCTCACGACGAAAGCGCCGGACACGCAGGCGACCGTCGCGCGGCTGCTCGCGAACCAGACCGACATCGGCAACGCGGTCAAGCCGTTCTACGGCGCTGCCGCGGGCAAGCAGCTGACCGCGCTCCTGCGCGAGCACATCCTCATCGCCGCCGACCTCATCGCAGTGGCGCAAAAGGGTGACGAGGCAGGTGTCTCGACGCAGCAGACGCGTTGGACGAAGAACGCCGATCAGATCGCCGACTTCCTCTCGGGCGCGAACCCGCGCCACTGGAAGCAGGGCGAGATGCGGCACATGATGCACGAGCACCTGCGCCTGACCACGAACGAGGTTGTCGCACGGCTCACGCAGAACTGGACGGCCGACGTGAAGGCCTACGACCGCGTCGAGCGGGAGATCCTGCAGATGTCGGAGATGCTCGCCGACGGGCTCGTCGCGCAGTTCCCTTCGCGCTTCGCGTAGGGCACCACGCTCTCGGGGCGGGCGTCCTGCCCGCCCCGGGGCGACGCGCCCGAGGTAAGAGATCCACGCCGCGCGCCACCAACACTGTCATGAAGACCCACGTGCACGAGAAGACGGGCCACGAGGTCGTCTCGTGGCGCCGGGCGCAGCTGGCCGACGCCGGGTTCGCACCGCCGGTCGCCTCCCGGCTCGCGCGGGACGGCCGGTACGACCTGCACGCGCTGCTCGAGCTCGTCGACAACGGCTGCCCGCCCGACCTCGCCGTCCGGATCCTCGCTCCGTTCGACGAGGAGCACGCAGCGTGAGCACCGTTACGCTTCGTGAAGTGGAGGCCGGAGCCCCCGAGGCCGTCGTCCCATCGCGGCAGCCGCTCCTCGACGAGGAATCGAGGGCCTGGCTCCGCGACCTTCGCGCCCAGGGGCCCGCACGGGAGGAGGCGCTGGCGCGACTCCACGCGCTGCTCCTCCGGGCCGCCCGCTTCGAGGTCGCACGGCGGCGCGTGATGCTGACCTACCTCCGTGGCGACGAGCTCGACGACATCGCGCTCGAGGCCGCGGACGACGCGCTGATGAGCGTCCTGCGGCGCCTCGACGACTTCCGGGGCCACAGCCGGTTCAGCACGTGGGTCTACAAGTTCGGGTTGCTCGAAGCGGCGGTCAAGCTCCGCAAGCGAGCCTGGCAGGGACGCGAGATCCCGCTCGAGCCCGATACCTGGAACGTGTTCGCGAGCACCCGGCTCACACCCGACCTCGAGGCTGAGCAGGGCGAGCTCCTCGACGCCGTCCGCGAGGAGATCGCGGACTCGCTCACGCCCCACCAGCGCCGCGTCCTGCTCGCGCTCGCGGTGGACGGTGTCCCGATCGACGTCCTCGCCGAGCGGCTCGGGTCGAACCGAGGCGCCCTCTACAAGACGCTGCACGACGCGCGGCGCAAGCTTCGCGCGTCCCTCTCCGAGCGCGGCCTCGCGCTCGAGCTTCCCAAGGAGACCTGATGGAACCACGCGATCCGAAGACGATCCTGCGCGGGCTCCTCGGCCCGGCCGAGCCGGAGGTCGGCTGCGACGCGTGCTTCGCCGAGCTCGATCGCTTCGTCGAGCTCGAGCTCGCCGGAGCGGACGCGGAGGCGGCCATCCCGGGGCTGCGCGCGCACCTCGAGGGCTGCCCGGCGTGCCGCGAGGAACACGAGAGCCTGCTCGCGCTCGCGTCCGAGCGTCCCTAGTACGCTCCCTGCCGGGGTCGTCGCCTCGCCGAGGCGATCGGAGTCGTCAGGCGAAAGGACGTAAAGCATGGACTACAAGCTCGAGCTCGTCGCGATCCCCGTGTCGGACGTGGACCGCGCCAAGGCCTTCTACGCAGAACAGGCCGGATTCGTCGTCGACCACGACCACGCGGTGAGCGACGACCTGCGGTTCGTCCAGCTCACCCCTCCCGGCTCGGGCTGCTCCATCGCGATCGGGACCGGTGTGACCGACGCGGCGCCCGGCTCGGTCAAGGGCATGCAGCTCGTCGTCGCCGACGTCGAGGCGGCGCGCGCGGAGCTCGTCGAGCGCGGTGTCGGCGCCAGCGAGGTACAGGACTTCCCCTGGGGCTCGTTCGTCTTCTTCCAGGATCCCGACGGGAACAGCTGGGCGGTGCAGCAGATCCAGCCGCGCCAGACCGGCTAGCGCCGCGAGGCGTACGTAGTTTCCCGCAACACGAAGCGCAGACGGACCGGATCCCCCTCGAGCACGCGGGACATACCGTGCCGAAAGAGCCGCCTGCGCGGCCGTGACCCGCGGCTGCACGACCGAAAGGACCACTGATGCCGATCGACCCGTCCCGAACCGTCGCCGAGCTCGTGCTCGAGCAGCCTTCGCGTGCACGCGTCCTCGAGGAGCTGGGGATCGACTATTGCTGCGGCGGCAGGACACCCTTCGCGGAGGCGTGCGCCGCGCGCGGGCTCGCGGTGGACGATGCGGTCGCCGCGGTCGAGGGGGGCGCAGAGCTGCCCACGAGCGAGCGTGACTGGACGACCGCGCCGCTCGCGGAGCTGTGCGACCACATCGTCTCGCAGCACCACGACCGGCTTCGCGAGGAGCTACCGCGCCTCGACGGCCTGCTCGAGAAGGTCGTGCGTGCCCACGGCGAGGAACGGCCCTCGGTGATCGAGCTCCGCGACACGTTCACCGCCTTGCGCAGCGACCTCGAGCAGCACCTCGCCGCGGAGGAGGAGCAGCTGTTCCCGCTCGTCCGCGCCGGCGGGCCGTACGACGCGGAGCAGATGCGCGAGCTCGAGCACGACCACGAGTGGGCCGGCTCGGCCCTCGGCCGGATGCGCGAGCTGACCGACGGCTACGACCTCGAGCAGGCGATGTGCAACACGCATCGGGCGACCCTGGACGGGCTCCGCGAGCTGGAGCTCGACCTCCACCAGCACATCCACGAGGAGAACAACGTGCTGTTCCCGCGGGCGCTCGCCGTGGCGTGAGCACCGCGCGCGTCGGCCGCCCCGCGCCGGTCGCGCTCGTCGCGTCGTACTTCGGGGCTGCCCTGCTCTGCTGGCTCGCGGCCGCAGTCGCGCTCGTCGCCGCAGCAGAGCAGCTGGCGAACGAAGGTCTCGCCTCGCAGGAGGTGCTGCTCGCCGTGCATCTGGTCGGGCTCGCCTTCCTCCCGCTGGCGGTCACGGGCGCGACCTTCCACGTGCTGCCGACGCTCCTCCGCAACGACGTCTCCGCCCGGCGCGGCTGGGCGGCGCTGCCCTTCCTCTGCGCCGGGCCCGTCCTTGCCTTCGCGATCGCGCGCGACCTCGACACCACGACCTGGATCGCGGCAGCCGCCGTGACACTCGGTTTCGTGCTCGTCGCCTGGGAGGTCGTCGCGCTCGTCGCCCGGGCCCCCCGCGGACGCATGCTGCTCGCGAGCCGCTTCGGCGTAGCCGCCTCGACGTTCCACGCCGGCGCTGCCCTCGCCGTCGGGGCCGCCCTCGCCGACCGGGGCTGGCGGCCGCTCTTCGGGATCCCGCACGACCGCGTCATCGCGATCCATCTGCACCTCACGGTGATCGGCTGGCTGACGCTCCTGATCGTCACCGTCGGGAGGACCCTCACGCCGATGCTCTCGCTCGCCCCCGCAGAGCCGCGGCGGCGGCTCCCCGTCGAGGAGCTCGTGCTGACCGCGGGTCTCTGGCTGCTGATCGTCGGTCTGGCGCTCGGGTCGCGGGTGCCCGTGGCCGTCGGGGCGCTGCTCGTGCTCGGCGCCGTGGTCGCGTTCGCGGCGTTGACCGCGCGAATCGGCCGGCGGCACCGGCTCGACGGCCTGGAGGGCCCGCTCACGCACGTCGTCGCAGGGGTCTTCTTCCTCCTCCAGGCGACCATCCTCGGTCTGGGCATGGTGTTCGGCCTCGAGCCGACCCCGGCCCGGCTCGAGGGCTACGTCACCGCCTTGCTGCTCGGCTGGGCGGGCGGCGTGACCCTCGGGCACCTCGGGAAGCTGATGTCGCTCTCGGCCTGGACCTGGTGGCCCGCGGGGCCTCGTCCGAAGCAGGCGGCGCTCTATCCGCGCGCGATCTGGCTCGCCGAGGCGATCCTCTTCGTGGTCGGCGTCGAGACGCTCCTGAACGGCGTGCTGCGGGGCGCCGAGGTGCTGACGCTCCTCGGCGCCCTGATTCTCGTCGGCTCGGCCCTCAGTGCCTGCGTGGCGGCCGCGGCCACGCTGCGGGCCGGCCTGCCGGCGCTGCGCGCACGGCCGCAGGCGACCTGATTCAGTCGGAGTCGGTCACGGCGGTCATGCCGTGCGCGTCGTGTGCGGCCTGCGCCGCCTCCCCGGCGCGGAGGAACACGGCGGCGACGACCGCGGCGACGACCGCGAAGAGCGCGCCGCCGAGCAGCGCCACGTGGTACCCGCCGTTGAGCGCCGCGACGGGGTCGCTCCCCGCCGCCTCGAGCGTCTCCGTCCGGGACGCGGCGAGGCTCGCGAGGACGGCGAGACCCAGCGCGCCGCCCATCATGAACGAGGTGTTGACGACTCCCGAAGCGAGGCCCGACTCCTCGGGCGCGACATCGCTCATCGCGGCGAGGAGGACAGGGTTGAACGCCATGCCCGCCCCGATCCCGATCAGCAACATGCCCGGCATCACGTCGACGAGCACGTCGCCCTCGACCGGCGCGCGGGCGAGCAGCGCGAGCCCGACCGCGGCGAGCAGGAGCCCGAGCGAGAGCGGCCGCTTGATGCCGTAGCGCATCACGAGCTTCGCGGAGAGGCCCAGCGAGAAGACGGCCATGATCACGTTCGACGGGAGGAACACGAGACCGACCTGCAGCGGGCTGTAGCCGAGCACGAGCTGGAGGTACAACGCCGAGACGAAGAAGGCCGCGAACATGGCCGCCGCCCAGAACACGCCCGCGACGTTCGCGGTCGCGACGTTCCGGAGCTTGAAGAGGCGGAGCGGCACGAGCGGCGCGGAAACGCGCGACTCGAGGACGACGAACGCGACGAACAGCGCGGCCGAGAGGCCGAGCATCCCGAGCGTGCGCGCCGCCGTCCACCCGACGTCGTTGCCCTTGACGATCGCGTAGACGGCGAGCATGAGCGCCGCGGTGACGGTGACGGCGCCCGCGACGTCGAGCCGGCCGCCGACCGCCGCGCTGCGCGACACAGGGACGAGCCGCAGCGAGAGAAGGATCACGGCGACTCCGATGGGGACGTTGACGAGGAAGATCCAGTGCCAGTCGAGCGTGTCGGTGAGGATCCCGCCGAGGATCACGCCGAGGCTGCCGCCGCCCGCCATCACGAAGCCGAAGACTCCCATCGCCTTGGCGCGCTCGCCCGCATCGGTGAAGAGGCTCATGATCAGCGAGAGCGCGACGGCCGAGACGACGGCCCCGCCGAGCCCCTGGACGGCCCGCGCGGCGACGAGCATGCCCTGGCTCGTCGCGAGCCCGCAGGTGATCGACGCGAGCGTGAACAGCGTCACGCCGCCTAGGAACATCCGACGGTGCCCGAACAGGTCGCCGAGCCGCCCACCGAGGAGCAGGAAGCCGCCGAACGTCAGGAGGTACGCGTTGACGACCCAGGCGAGCGACGTCTCGGAGAACCCGAGGTCCTCGCGGATCGACGGCAGCGCGACGTTCACGATCGTCGTGTCGAGCACGATCATCAGGTCGCCCAGGCAGAGGACGATCAGTGCGAGCCAGCGGGTGCGAGTGTCGAGTGCGCTCATCGGAGTCCTTTCGCGTCGGTTCTGCTCGGGTAGACGACGCGCCCGCTGCGAACTCATCGGCCCGAGGCCGATGAGTCTCGTTCACGAATCGGGTCTGACCTTCGATGACAACGGCCGAGCCGCGCGCGATCGCGTTCACCATTCACGGGCCGATCGAGCGCGCCGACCTCCCGGGTCTCTGCGACCGCGTCTGCGCCCTGCTCCAGAGGGCTCGGCCCGAGATCGCCTACTGCGAGGTCGGCGGAATCGACCCCGACGCGGTCACGGTCGACGCGCTCGCCCGGCTGCAGCTCGCCGGGAAGCGGCGCGCGTGCCAGATTCGGCTGCGGGGGGCGTCCGACGAGCTCCGGGCGCTCGTCGCCTTCATGGGGCTCGCCGACGTCATCGTCGACTGATCGGCCCGCCCGCTCCGAACGGCGGGTGGGGCGCCCTCGGAGGCACCCCACCCCTGCGCCTGCTACGGGCGCAACAGCCGCTCGACGTCGAGCTCGCGCACCGCGGGCTCGATCGCGGCAGCGTGCCCTGGCTGCTCCCCCAACACGTCCTGCAACAGCCCGGCGCGGAACCGCTGCCACGCCTCTTTCGTCTCCCACACCTCGATGATGCGAAAGCCCTCGTCCGTGCGGCCCGCGGCGTGGAGGATCAGGCCGTCGACGGGCTCGGTCCCCAGCGCGGCCGAGACCCGCTCGTAGCTCTCCCAGCTCTGCGGGACGTCGGTGACGTGTGCGTGTGCCACCGTCCCCTCCTCTCACTCGGTCCTCGGGCGTTGACGGGCACAGTGTCGGGCCCGGCGGCTTAGGATCGGTTTAGTCGCGACCGAGCCCGCCATCGAGTTCCGCATCCTCGGACCGCTCGAGCTCGTAGCGGGCGGCATCCCCACGCCGATCGGCGCGGCCAAGCACCGGACGCTCCTCGCCGCGCTGCTCGTCCGGCCCAACGAGGTCGTCTCGACAGATCTCCTCGTGGAAGCGTTGTGGCCGGCCCGTCCCCCCGCGACCGCGGGAAAGCTGCTCCAGGTCTACGTCTCGCAACTCCGCAAGGTGCTGCCCGAGCGGCGGATCGCGACGGTCGCGCCTGGCTACCTCGTCGAGGTGCTCGACGGCGAGCTCGACTCGTCACGGTTCGAGCGCGGGCTCGAGGAGGGCCGTGCCGCGCTCCGCGACGGGAATGCGCCGCTCGCGGCGGCGCTGCTCGGTCGGGCGCTCGGGCTGTGGCGTGGGCCCGCGCTCGCCGACGTCGGCTACGACGGCTTCGTACGCGAAGAGGCGGACCGGCTGGAGGAGCTCCGCCGCGTCGCCCAGGAGGAGCGCCTCGAGGCCGAGGTCGCCTCGGGCCGCCACGACGCGGCGCTGGCGGAGCTCCGTGCGCTGGTGGCGGAGCACCCCTTGCGCGAGCAGCCCCGCGCGCAGCTGATGCTCGCGCTCTACCGGCTCGGCCGCCACGCAGAGGCCCTCGATGCCTACCGGGAGGGCCGCGACGCGCTCGACGAGCTCGGCCTCGAGCCCGGCGCGGAGCTACGGGAGCTGGAACGCGCGATCCTCCGTCACGACCCCACGCTCGCGGCGCCCGAGCGGGCCGACGTCGGGGAGCTGCCGCTGCCGCCGAACGCCCTCGTCGGGCGCCACCGCGAGCTCGAGGCGCTCGGCCGGCTCGTCCACGACCCGGACGCCCGCCTGCTGACGCTGACCGGCGCGGGAGGAAGCGGCAAGTCCCGGCTCGCGCTCGCGCTCGCACGCGCCACGGCAGCCTCGTTCGCGAACGCCGCGGCTCTGGTCGACCTCGCCCCGCTTCGCGACCACACCCTGCTCCTCCCCACGGTGATGCAGGGCCTCGGCGTCTCGGAGCGGCCGGGCGAGACGCCGGCCGAGACGCTCGCCGGCTGGCTCCGCCCGCGAGAGCTCCTGGTCGTGCTCGACAGCTTCGAGCACCTGCTCCCCGCCGGGCCGGAGCTGGTCCGGCTGCTCGCAGTGGCGCCGCGACTGCGTCTGGTGGTCACGAGCCGGGCCGTGCTCCACCTCTCGGGCGAGCGGGTATACCCGGTGCAGCCGCTCCCCGAGGACGACGCCCTCGCGCTGCTCGTCGCGCGGGCGCGTGCGCTCGAGCCGGGTTTCGGGACGGGGCCGGACGACGAGGAGGCGCTGCGGGCCGTCTGCCGCCGGCTCGACGGGTTGCCGCTCGCGATCGAGCTCGCCGCGGCTCGAGCCCGCATGCTCTCGGCCGCGAGCCTGCGCGAGCGGCTCGACGGGTCACTGCCCGCGCTCGGCGTCGGCCCGCGCGACCTGCCGGCGCGGCAGCGCACTCTCCGCGACGCGCTCGAGTGGAGCACCGACCTCCTCCAGCCCGCCGAGAGAGAGGATCTGGCCGCACTGTCCGTCTTCGCCGGAGGCTGCACGCTCGAGGCCGCCGAGGCGATCTGCGGGACGAATCTCGACCGCCTGAGCGTGCTCGTCGACCAGAGCCTCGTCCAGCAGGAGTCGGCGCCGGCACCGCGCTTCTCGCTGCTCGAGACGGTGCGCGAGCACGCGCGCGCCCTGCTCCCCGAAGGCCGAGCGACTGCCATCGCGCGCGCCCACGCGGTCTTCTTCACCGAGCTGGCCGAGCGGGCCGAGGTCGAGCTCGGCGGTCCCGCGCAGAGCGAGTGGCTCGAGCGGCTCGAGCGCGAGCACGACAATGCCCGCAGCGCGCTCGCGTTCGTCGCCTGGTCCGACGAGCCCGCGCTCGAGCTCCGGCTCGCAGCCGCGCTCGGCCGGTTCCGCTACGTCCGCGGGTATCTCACCGAAGGGCGGCTCGCGCTCGAGACCGCGCTCGCCCGCGGTGAGGCACAGCTCCCGGACCTGCGGGCCAAGGCCTACCGCGTCGCCTCTGCGCTGGCCGTGCTCCAGGGCGACTACGCCGGCGCCCGTCGCCTCGCCGAGGAAGGTCTCTCCCTGTACCGGGCCGTCGGCGACGACGCCGGCGTGGCCCGCTCGTTGAGCAACCTGGGAGCGATCCTCGTCGCGGACGGCGAGCTCGAGAGCGCGGCCGGGGTGCTCGACGAGGCCGTCGTGCGGGCGAGGGCGCTCGGCGAGCGGCGCCTCTGCGCGCTGGCGCTCAACAACCGCGGCGACCTGGCGCTGACCGAGGGTGACTGGCCGACGGCGGCAACGCTCTTCGAGGAGAGCCTGTCGCTTCTCCGGGAGCTCGGTGACGCCGTCAACGTCGCGCGGTCGCTCTTCAACCTCGGCGCCTGCGCGCTCGAGCGCGGCAGCGACGAGGAGGCGTTCGCTCGGCTCCGCGAGGGTCTCGGCCTGTGCATCGAGCTGGGTGATCGCGAGGACGAGGCCTGGTGCCTCGTCGGGCTGGCCGCGCTGGGAGAGCGGCGTGGGGAGACGGAGCAGGCGGCGCTCCTGCTCGGCGCGGCGGACGGCTTGCTCGACGCGATGGGTGCCTCGTTCAAGCCGTACGAGCACAGCCTCCACCGGCGCGTCGCCGCGGCGCTCGCCGACGCCCTCGATCCCGCATCGCTCGCGAAGGCTCTTGCCGACGGGCGATCGCTCGACGCCGGCAGCCTCCTCGGCCGGCTGGGGGGCTAGACGCGGCTCCGGGTCAGTCGACGCTCGGCGGCAGCCCGAACAGCGGGAACACCCGCTCGGTGTCGAGGAAGAACGTCAGCTCGACGATCTTGCCATCCCGCACCTCGAGCACCTGGAGCGCCCACGGCTCGTAGCCGCCGCCCTCGGCGGGCTTGTACTGGCCGAACGCCGGGGCGCCGTTCGCGGAGACGGTCGGGATCACCCGCGAGCCCTGGCAGCCGATGCCCGGCCCGTACCACCAGCGGAAGATGTCGTCGCGGCCCGTGAGCCACAGGTCGTACGGAGGCATCGACTGCGTCGCGTCCTCGTGGACGAGCGCGGTCAGCGCCTCCATGTCGTAGCGCTCGAAGGCCTGGACGTAGCGCTCGAGCAGCTCTGCGTCGGCGGCGTCGACCGACAGCTCCGCCTCGGTGCTGAGGTCGGTCGCCTCGAGTGTCGCCCGTGCCCGCTGCAGTGCGCTGTTGACCGAGGCGACGCTCGTCTCGAGGAGCTCAGCCACCTCCGACGCCTGCCAGCGGAGCACCTCGCAGAGGATCAGCACCGCACGCTGGCGGGGCGGCAGGTGCTGGAGCGCCGCCACGAACGCGAGCCTGATCGTGTCGTGTGCGATCGCGACCTCGGCGGGATCTCCCTCCGGCACGACCCGGCCGTCCGGGATCGGCTCGATCCACGTGACCTCCGGCAGCGCATTCAGGTTCTCCACGACCGGCTCGCGGGACGGCCCGAGATCCATCGGCCGCGCGCGGCGCTCGCGCCCGCTCAGCATGTCGAGCGAGACGTTCGTCGCGATGCGGTAGAGCCACGACCGCAGCGAGGAGCGGCCCTCGAACCGATCGAAGCTCCGCCACGCGCGGATGAACGTCTCCTGCACCGCGTCCTCGGCGTCGAACGGGGAGCCGAGCATCCGGTAGCAGTACCCCGTCAGCTCGCGCCGATGCTCCTCGAGCCTGAGCTCGAGGTCGGGCCGGGCAAGGGCGGCCGCGCCCTGTCGTGTCGTCTCGACGTCGGCCAAGACACCCATCCTAGGGGGAGCGGCGCGGGCACCGCGGTGCGGCTAGCCGAACCGCAGCCGGAATAGGGGTCGTCTCGCGGACGTGTAGGGGATTCCCGCTAGCCCGACGCGCCTGCCGCCCCTACGGTCGAGGGCATGCCGCCGCAGCTTCTCGAGTCACTGAGCGCCACAGGCACCGTCCGGTCGCGCAACGGGGGCAGCGTCGCCGGCTACGCCGTCTCCGTCGAGCTCGAGCGGGTGGTTGGCTCCGGGGACGAGCAGCTGGTCGTTCCGGCGCTCGCGAGCGCACGGCTCGAGGCGGACGGGGAGTTCCGCGCCGCGATCGGGGGCGTCGGCGCGCCCCGGGGCCCGGTCACCGTGACCGTCTCCTCGCCGCAGGGGCTCGAGGTGTTCCGCCGCGACTACACACTCGAGCAGGCCGCGAAGCCGCTCAGGATCGCCATTCGCACCGCACCGCAGGTGGTGGTCTCCCCGAGCGACGACCCGACGCTCGGGGCGAGAGCGCGCCTCGTCGGGCAGGTGCTCGACGTTCACGGCGGGCCGGTCCCGGCAGGGCTCCCAGTCGTCCTCTGGGGGGTCGGCCCGGGGGAGGCGCCGCACCGGGCGCTGGTGGTGAGCGAGACGCAGGTCGGGGGGAGGTTCTCCGCCGACTGGGTCGACGACCGCGTCGAGCGAGCCTACGGCCGCGTGCTGGGCGGTAAGCCGATCCCGGTCGCCCTCGACGACGCCCACCGCCTGCCCCGCGAGGTCCTGCTCGTGCTCGACCTCGCCGACCTCCCGACGGAGTCCCCGACAGACTCGGACGACTGCGGCTGCTCGGGCGGCGCGACCCCGCCGTTCGTCCCCGATCCGATCGACCTCACCACCAACCCGGAAGCGTTCTCGCAGGATCTCGGCGGCGCGTGCGTCGAGCTCACCGCGCCGAACCGCGTGCTCGAGGAGTTCGCGTACGTGATGGCGGTGCGAACCTCGGAGCCACGCGTCCAGGGGATCGCGATCGACCCGCCCGAGCCGGTGCCCCCCACGCTGATGGCCGACCTGCTCGGCGTCTCGATCGCGTCGCAGGCGATGGGGTTCACGCGCTCGCGCGACGTCTCGCTGCGGGCGACGTCGCTCTCGCTCGACGTGGAGTCCGCGCGCTCGCTCGTCCGCACCGACACGCCACCGACGGTGGCCGAGATCGCACAAGCGTCCTGGCTCTCGGAGGTCACGCAGACCACCGATCTGATCGGCGGCGGCCTCGTCGTCGCGCCGGGGAGGTCGAAGCTGGATGCGGACAACGCGATCGACTGGGACTACACGCCGACGATCTACCAGGCGCTCGACATTGCCCACGGCCACCTCCTCCAGTACCGCGAGGTGTGGCGCTCGGCGGGCTACTCGCTCGGCAAGCTGCTCTACTCGCTGCCGCTCGCGCCGGGACAGCGCCGTCAGCTGGCGGTGGTCGACTGGGACCGCCGCACGCGGTCCGAGCGCGAGGAGCGGCTCGAGTACGAGGAGCACCTCGACGCGCTGCTGACCCGGGACCGAGACATCCTCGAGCTCGTCGGCGCCCACCTCGACGAGGAGATCGACGCCGGCTCGCGCAACACGACCTGGGGAGCCGCGGGCGGCATCGGCGCCGGGTTCATCGGCTCGGGCTTCGGGATCTTCGGCGGCGTCGCGGGCGGTGCCGGAGGATCGAGCTCGCGCGCCTGGCAGGACGCGGCGCGGACGTTCTCCGCGGATTCGCAGCAACAGCTCCGGGACCGGATCTCGCAACGGTCGTCGTCCCTGCGCGGCCAGCGGTCAACGGTCGTCCAGAGCGTCGCCCAGGGCGAGACACTCGGCGCGAGGACGGAGACGGTGGCGAACTACAACCGCTGCCACTCGCTGACGATGGAGTACTTCGAGGTCCTCCGGCATCTCGTCGTCACGCACGAGCTCGCGGACGTGCGGGAGTGCCTGTTCGTGCCCTTCCCCCTCACGGTCTTCGACCGCGCGAAGGCGCTCCGCTGGCGCGACCCGCTCGAGCGCCGCCTGAAGAGCGACCAGCTGCGGGGCGGGTTCGACGCGATCGAGCGCGTGGCGGACAACTGGGTCGGCTGGGGGTTCCCCGAGTCGACGTACGCGGAGGAGGCGCCCGAGACGATCGAGGGAGAGCTCCGCATCAGCTTCCTCCTGCCGCGGCCTCGCGACGCCGAGGACGGCGCCTTCCAGGTCGACATGTGGGCGCCGCTCGCGCCGTTCCTCGACGTCGATCCGCTCGAGCTCTTCACGGCGAAGCTGAACGAGGCATCCGCCCGCGCCCGGGACGCCGCGTTCCGCAAGGAGGTCGCGCCGGGCATTGCCGAGCGCCTCGTCCAGCGGCTCCGCCTCTCGTTCGTCACCTCGGACGGCGGCGAGACCGACGTGCCGGTCGACGCAACGCTCGTCTCCCGCTACGCCGAGAGCGAGCCCCTGTACGTCACGCTCAACCCGGCCGGGGGCGTCCCACCCGTGCCGCGCGAGGAGATCGTGCACGTCAAGCTGGCCTACGACGGCGAGCCGCTCCCTCCCGACGCCCGCGTGATCGTGCACTCCGGGCGGCTGCGCTACAGCACGGCGCACCTGACGGCGCTCCTGTTCCGCGAGGGCCGCATCCTCGACGACCTCTCCCTGGGCGATCCCGTCGTCGTCGCCACGCCGCTCTCGCAGCGCGAGCTGCGGAACCCGCGGGACGAGGACGTCGAGCTCGCCGACCGGCTCGTGGCCCATCTCAACGACCACCTCGAGCACTACCACCAGGTCATCTGGATGAGCCTCGACCCGCAGCGGCGGTTCATGCTGCTCGACTCGGTGCTCGTCCCGGGCCTCGGCGGTCGCAGCATCGCGAGCGTCTGCGCGAACCAGCTCGTGGGAATCGTCGGCAACAGCCTCGTGCTGCCCGTCGCGCCGGGTCAGCGGCTCGATCCGACCCTCGCAGCGGGCAACGGCGACGCGCCCGTCTCCCTGCTGAACGCCTACGCGACACCGCCGGTGCCGCCCATGCGCGTGAGTTTGCCGACACGCGGTGTCCACGCCGAGGCGGTGATGGGGGCCTGCACGGCGTGCGAGGAGATCGACGACACGCGGTACTGGCGCTGGACGAACGACGGCCAGCTGGAGCTGCCCTCGATCCTCCCGGTCGGGACGGACAGCCGTGCCACGACGGAGCCGGATCTCACCCCCACCGCGCTCCCCGCGCCCCTCGTCTCGATCCAGGCCGCGCCCGCTCTCCCCGACCCGACCGGTCTCGCTCCTGCGCTCGGCCTTCTCTCGACCCCGAACCTGTTCGGCGACATCACGGGCCTCGCCGGGACACAGGCGAACGCGCAGGGGGCTTTCCGTGAGTCGCTGGCCGCGGCGTCGGCGCTGGGCGACGAGGCGGCCCGCCTCGCGACGCAGCAGCAGCTCGGGCCGAGCATCGACCGGATGATCGACCGGATCGACCAGGCGAGGACCGACGGGATGATCGACCCCGACGCGGCGCAGGCGCTGACCGTCGCAGCGCTCGAGGGCCTGATCGGCGACCCCGGCGCCGCCTCACAACCCCCGTTCGCCGATCCGCTCGTGACCGGCGTGATCGACGGGATGCTCCCGCACGGCGGTCACATCGTCACGGAGACGGACGGCGAGACTGTCGACGTCAGCTTCGACGGCGAGGCCGCCGAAGGTGCCGCCCCGGTCCCGTCGGGCCCACTCGAGCTGGTGGAGCTGGTTCGCGTGCAAGTCCTGTCCGGCCTCGTCGACACGTACGAGAAGCTCGCAGCGTTCTGGGGCGCCGACCTCACGACGGCGGAGACACTCGGGCTCGTCGCCCACGACCCCGAGGACGCCGAGCGGTTCGTCCTCGAGCGCCGCCTCCGGATCGTGTACCCCGCGACCCCGGACGCGCCGACCGTGGTCAGCGGCAACGGGCCGCTGCCGCTCGTCCTGCTCGTCCACGGAGACCATCCCGGCTGGACGAGCGAGGCGACGATCGCGAACCTCGACGGCTACGCGTACCTGCAGGACGCGCTCGCACGGAGCGGCTTCGTCTCGGTGTCGGTCGACACCAACGCGGCGACGGCGTTCGGCGCGCAGCGCGAGATGCGCGCAGAGCTGATCCTCGGTGCCTTCGACTCGCTGCGCGCGCTGGCAGCGGATCCGACCTCGCCCCTGTTCGGACGACTCGACTTCGGGAAGGTCGGGCTGCTGGGCCACGGAAGCGGCGGCGACGCGGTCGCCGACGCGGCACAGACCAACGCCGGGCGCGACCGTCTCGACCGGCTCGGGATCGAGGCGCTGTGCCTCCTGGGCACGACGAGCACGACGACCTCGCTGACGCCCACCCAGACGGGCTTCCTGGCGGTCCTGCAGGGCGGGCTGGACGGCGAGATCGTGCGATCGCGCATCGTTGACGTCGGCGTCCCGGGCGGCTTCGACGCCTACGACAGAGCGACGTGCGACAAGGCGATGGTGTTCCTCGACCTGTGCGGTCACGAGAGGTTCAACACCGTGTGGGCGGCGGCCGGCGACGACCCGCTCATGGCCCCCGCCGACCTGTCCAGGTTGCTTTCCGGCGCCGACCACCAGGCCCTGGCGACGGAGTACGTGGACGGCCTCTTCCGCTGGAGGCTCCTCGGTGACGGCAGCCGACAGGCCCTCTTCGACGGCACGGCGGGCCCGTCGAGCGGCGCGGCGGTGTCGCTGCAGCACTCGTTCGGGGCCGCGCGGCTCGTGCTCGACGGGATGGGCCCGGAGCCCGAGGTCGGTGCCCGCACGCTCGACGGAGCCACGATCGAAGGGATCGCGAACGTCTCCGACCACGCGTCGTCCGTGCTCGTGACGGACCCCTCGCAGCCGCCCGCCGGGCCCGTCTACACGCTCCTCGGCGACGAGTTCGACGGTCTCGCCGACTGGCGCGAGTACGACGCGTTCACGTTCCGCGTCGGCTCGGAAGCCAACATGACGAGCGAGGAGACGATCGCGGCGGGCCCCCTGCCCGACTTCTCGCTGACGTTCTCCGACATGGCGGGCGCGACCGTCGTCGTCTCGGCTGCGCAGCTCTCGACCCCGCTCGTCCCCCGGCGGGCCGTGTTCCACCAGGTCGTCCAGCTCAACGGGACGATCGAGAACGCGACCAAGCTCCGCCTCGAGACGATGACCGTCCCCGCCTCGCTGCTCGAGCCGCTCGGCGATCTGCTCGCGTCCGTCTCGATCACGCCGACGCAGGGCTCGGAGTTCCCCTTGTTCTTCACCTCACTGCAACTCGTCCGCTACTGAGAGGCGCCGCCATGCAGGTCGACAGCTTCGAGCTCGCCGAGCAGACCACCTTCGAGGATTTCCACTTCCCGTTCCGGGTGGTGATCCGCGGCAGCGGCCTCGACCCGCGCGCGGTGCCCTTCGACGCGCGCTTCGGCGAAGCCGACGGCGTGATCGTGTGGGCGCTGATGCCCGCTCTCGACGGAGCGTTGGTGGGATTCCTCGACGAGACACCCGCGCTGGACGCAGAGCTCCATTTCGGCTACCTGGGCGAGCCGCTCGTGGCGACGGGGCTCGATCCGAGGATCCCGGCATGACGCGGCTGCCGGGCAGGCTCGTCGGCGTCCGCGGCGCCGCGCTCGACGGGTGGGCGGTCACGGCCACCTTCGAGCAGCGCCTGCAGACAGGACACGTCACCCGCGTCGTCGACGCGCGACGCGAGACGAGCGTGGCCCGCGACGGTCGCTTCTCGCTGGAGCTCCCGGGTACCGAGGAGCTCGCGGGCCCGATCACGGTGGGAGCGGTCAGCCCGACCGGCCTGTCGTCGAGCCAGGTCGTCGTGCCTCCCGTCGCGGAGCACGAGCCCGTCGAGCTCGAGGTCGCCGCTGCCCCCTCGACTTCGGTCGTCCCGAGCCCCGACATCGCGCTGGGCCGCCTCCTGCGCTACACGGGACGGGTGATCGACCCCGAGGGCAACGGCGCCCCGAGCGGGCTCCTCGTCGTCCTCCGCGCTCGCACGGAGGACGCATCCGCGCCGCTCCCCGTGTCGGTGACACGGACCAGCACGGGCGGCTACTTCTCGGGGACGTGGCCGAGCGGCCTCTATGCGGCCGCGTTCGGACAGGTCTCCGGGGGCGGGCCGATCCCGATCCCGCTCGAGCAGGGGCGGCTCCCGCTCCGGATCGTGCTCGTCTCGGCCGTCGAGCTTCCGAGCGCAACGGACGGAGAGTGCGGCTGCAACGGCGCGCCACCACGCGCGGCGGACCCGCTCGACCTCGCCGCGAACCCCGAGGCGTACGCTGGGGACTCCTCCGGCTGCGTCGACGTCACGATCCCCGACCGGACGGTGGACGAGGTCACGTACCAGGCCGTCGTCCGCACGACGCAGCCGCAGCTCAAGGCCGCCGTGCCCCAGCAGCAGCAGGTCGTGCCGCGCTCGCTGATCGATCGTCTGACGAGCCTCGTGCTCGTCCGCCCCGCCCTCGACGGACAGTCGCTGCCCTCGCCGCAGGAAGGCCCGGCGCACGGCGGGCCGTTCGAGCTGCCGCCGCCGGACGCGGCCTCGCCGGCGCACCCGGTCCCCGCGACGCCGGACGTCGGCGAGGACGCGGTGCTGCCGGCGGCCGTGGGGGTCGCGCGCAGGCTGCTCCCGGGCATCGACCTCGACGGAGGCTGGGCATCCTGTGCGAGCGTCGGCGACGCCCAACGCGTGCTCGCCGAGCGGTCCAGGGCCGGAGCGCCGCTCGAGCTGGAGACGAGCGTGCTCGCCGAGCTCGCGCGCGATCCCTCCGCGCTGACGCCCCGCGCGCTGATCAAGGCCGAGCACCGGAGCGTCGTGCGGAGATTCCGCGACACGGTCGGGCTGCTCGCGCGCTCGCTCGCGGGCAGGACGACCCTCGACCCCGACCATCAGATCGCCTGGGACGAGGTCCCGGACGCCTACCAGGCGACGACGATCGCGCACGGTCACCTCCTCACGCTCAAGCAGGTGTGGCGGGCGGACGGCTTCTCGCTCGGCGACCCGCTCTACTCGCTGCCGCTCGCGCCCGGGCAGCAGAAGCTCGTGTCGACGCTCGACTGGGATCGGACCGAGGTCGCCGCCCGCCGGGCGGAACGCGTGGACTCCGAGGACCTCGTGGCCGACCTCACACACGACCGCGACATCGCGGACGTGATCGAGGCGACGCTGACCGAGTCGATGCGAGGCAGCTCCCGCGCCACGACCGGAGCGGTCGGCACGGCCGTGGCCGGATTCATCGGCCCGCTCGTGTTCGGCGCGGCGGGGGGTGTCTCGTCGGCGGGCTCGACGGCGTCACAGACCTCTGCGCGCGACGTCACCGGGCTCGCGCTCCAGCAGGTCCGCGACCGCACCCTCCAGTCCGCGAGCGTCGTCCGGGGGCAGCGCGCGACCGTCGTGCAGACCGGGCGACAGGGAGAATCGGTGCGCGCCCAGACCGAGGTCATCGCCAACTACAACCACTGTCACAGCCTCACGATCCAGTACTTCGAGGTGCTCCGGCACCTGCAGGTCACGCAGGAGCTGGCGGCCGCACAGGAGTGCCTGTTCGTCCCCTTCGCGATCTCGCCGTTCACGCCCGACAAGGTGCTCCGCTGGCGCCGTCCGCTCGAGCGGTCGCTGCGGCGACGCTCGCTCGAGCCCGCCTTCGACTCGCTCGAGCGCGTCGAGGCCGACTGGGAGGGCGCGGACGTTCCGGCCGGAAGGTACGCGGACGAGCCGCTCCGCTCGCTCGACGGCGAGCTGTCCGTCCGCAGCGTCCTGCCGCGTCCCGCCGACGGCGAGCTCGACGAGTTCGTGGAGACGAACTGGAGCGGCTACGTCGACCATCTGTGGGACACGCCCGCGAACATCTTCGACCGCTACCTCGGGGGCGTCCTGCCCGAGGATCGCGACGCCGTGTGGGACGCGCGCATCGCGCCCGGTGTCCTGCAAGAGCTCGTCGAGGAGCTGACCCTCGAGCTCGTCGAGGAGTCGGGCGCCGTGCACGCGCTCTCGGTCGACCCCAGCCTGATCGGCGGCTTCGCGCAGGATCGCCCGACGCTCGTGACGCTCCGCGTCGACACCCCGCTGCCGAACGTCCTGCGCGCCAAGGTCGAGCGCGTCCGACTGTCACTGGCGGTCTCCAACCTCCCACCGGGCGCCCTCCTGGTCGTCGACTCCGGGTCGCTCCGCTACCGCACCGACCATCTGGGACACCACCTCTTCGTCAACCGGCGCATCGTCAACGACCTGACCCTCGGCGACGACGTGGAGATCCCGACCCCGCTCGACACGCTCGAGAAGCGCAACCCCCGCGAGCTCGACGTCCGGCTCTCCGACCAGCTCCAGGCGCACCTCGACGAGCACGTCGAGTACTACCACCGCGCGATCTGGCTCTCGATGGACCCGAACCGCCGCTACATGCTCCTCGACGGCTTCATCGCGCCCGATGCGGGTGGCAGAAGCGTCGCCTCGGTCGTCGAGAACCGCGTCGTCGGCGTCGTGGGCAACTCGCTGGTGATGCCGGTCGCGCCCGGTCAGGAGCTCGACCCGACCTACCGCTTCGCGGACGCGACGCCCCACGACCTGCGTCACCTCTACGCCGCCGATCCGGCGCCGCCGATGCGGATCAGCCTCCCGACCTCGGGCGTCTTCGCGGAGGCGGTGACCGGGACGTGCAACAGCTGCGAGCCGATCGACGACACGCTGTTCTGGCGCTGGGAGGACGCTCCGATCCCCGACCAGCCGCCGTCCATCGACGCGCTCAGCACGGCCTCCCGGGCAACTCCCGCGCCGCCGCTCGCGCCCGACCAGCTCCCGACGCCGCTGGTCGGGTATCAGCAGGTGCCGACGGCGCCCGATCCCACCGGGCTGGCGGCGGCGGTCGGCGCGCTCGGGACGAGCGACGTCTTCCGCGACCTCACCGGGCTCGCGATGAACCAGGCCAACTCCGCCGAGGCGCTCCAGATGTCGCTGAGGGCGGCGAAGGGATTCGCCTCGAAGGCCGGTGCGCTCGCGCAGCAGCGGTTCCTCAACCAGGAGCTCGACCGCAGCCTCGGCAACATCGGCGACGCGGCGGACAAGGGTCTCATCACCGACGAGCAGAAGCGGGCGCTCACCGAGAGCGTGCTCCGCGGCGCGATCGGCGCCGCGCGGCCGACCACGGTGAGCGCCACCGACGTCCCTGCCCTGCAGCGCGCGATCTCGCAGGTCTCGGACGGCGGCCGGCTCGTCGTCACCCAGCCGTCGGGCAGCGTCGACGTCACCGTCGGCGGCACCGACGCGCCCGGCACGGCGGTCGACGCGGCC